>ENA-ORXT01004856-ORXT01004856.1-marine-metagenome-genome-assembly--contig:-NODE-4856-length-13582-cov-10.034950_pt1 | contig 13582 bp, 13 predicted proteins | sample MGYA00237868_ERZ511482 | MGnify/ENA metagenome assembly ERZ511482 | reverse complement strand
TTAACCTGTTTTAACAGGTTTCCCATAGCAGACGCAGAATTTATTCTGCGGGCCACCCCACAATTCCTCATAGAACCCCGAGATGTTCGATCATGCGAAGCCGCGCTTGGCTTACATGCGTTCTGAGCAGTGAGGTTACAAAGCAAGAAACAGGCTGCATCGGCTTGCTTTTGAGAACAGGCAATTTTAGGCTTAGGTTGAGCATAAACGGGATAGGTGCTACGCGAAAAATTTTGCCCCGACTGTTTACGTGTAGCAACGGGTGAACGCTTTCCGAGCTTTCAAATTCTTTCCCGTACCAGCGTGTTGCCACCAGCAGACCACCCATCGGGTGCCCGGTGGAAATCTCTGTACCCTTCCATTTCCCGATTAAAAAGTCAAGATCAATCGGCGGCAAACTATCAAAAAGAGCCAACGCTTCGTCGGTTGCTGCACGGGCACTTCCGAGTATTTCGGCTTGCATAATATTTTCTCTATCGTCCTATTTACGGCATCTCATATGCTATACTGCTTGACTATGAACAAAGAAGATCAGCGGGTGATTCGCACTCGTCGCCAATTGCAAGAATCATTTATTACACTGGTTAACGAGGTGGGGTTTGATGCCGTATCGATACGAGATGTAACGACCCATGCGCAAGTTGGCTACCGCACATTTTTTCGACATTACAAAGATACGCGCGAGTTAATTGAAGATGCGCTGTCTGATTTTATTGACGAAGTAAGTAAGCTGCTACTCTCACCAGATTCCGAAGAGATGACATTGATGAACAGTGCAACGCGCTCCACATGGAGGTCTCACGCTGATTGGTGACATTGTCAACCACGTGAGGTCTTGAATGGCCTGTTTTGTTTTCTCCACCCCTCCATTAATTCAATTTTTTTTGCTAAAAAAACACGAATTTCACTGCTAAGGCTCCCCAGTCCCTCTTCTACATCACGGGCGACCATTCTTCGCCCCAAACCTCGCGCAAACACCATTTCTTGTCCGAATTGAATTTAGCCGTTCCGCCGCGTCACAAATCATATTGTGGATACGCGATGCGACTGAAAAACGAATCCACTATCTAGCCCAACTCCGTTGGGACTCTCTAAGCTTCGGCAAATTTCAAAATTGTGGGGCAGCGTTTCGAACTCGGCCAGCGCGTTCCAATTTGGCGGCCACGTTTGCATGTTGCGGTTGTCGATCCACGTGTGGATCCCGTGCCGCGAGGGCATCAATCCGGTCAGTACCGAGGCGCGGCAGGGCGAGTACATGGCGTTGATGCAATAGGCTTGGTTAAATTAAGCTTCCTGCTGCGCCACACCGATGAGCGCTGACAGGGTAACAGTCAAGCGGTTGATGCAATAGGCTTGGTTAAATTAAGCTTCCTGCTGCGCCAGCGCATCAATATGGGGCGTGTGGATCTCGGCATTGCCATAGCAGCCTAGCTGATTTGCAGGCTGGTTGTCGACCACGATCAGTGAGATATCGGTTTGTTTTTCCATCGTGTTTTCATTATGGCATACTCTAGACGTGGAGTACAATTGGTAAAAATTAGAGGGTGCCGTCAGGGGCAATGGCGTATCAGGGGCAATGGCGTTAAGTCAAAGAGAACCCTTTACTCCTAACGGTTTAGTGTTTGCGAAGCAGTCGTTTGTGAAAGACAAAGGCGATTGCATGGTCGGCTGGATCGGCGGGCAACACGAGTACGCCCACGTGCAGGAGCTCTTCGCCCACTAGTGGTGGAACTAGCGCACCATAAGCAGGGCACTGACCGCATGTTGGTCGGTGTGATGGGGACAGATGACACCAGAGATGGACGATGTTGTGACAAACATGGCACAATTTATGGCCGATGTGCCGCTCGCCGCATAGAATCCGGAGAAGCTATCGCTAGAGAGTAGCACATCAACTGTCCGTGCTTGGGGCGTTGCTGGTGTGAAAGGGACATCTTTTGGGTGCAGGATTATTCGATGGTAGACGCATCAACAAACGAGATTCGCGAGGCCGAATTGAGCAACGATGATGTTACGCTTGCTGCGACAGGTCTTACCGAGGGGACTTATACCGTTTATCCATACGATACGTGGCAGGACACCTTCCTTGAAACATTTGAGCTAACGTGTCAAGATGAACCTGTGTGCAGCATTTCGCTCCCACCCTTTTCGGCTGACATGGCGTTCAAACTTGAGCGAAATTGATACCCGTAATTTTTGAGAGAATAGGGCATAAATCCGGTGGTAAAATCCTCTGCAAAAATAAAGGTTGACAAAATAGTCATGGCGAGATTACCATAATATATGAACATCTAGAAGATATGTTAGCTAGGTTGTATACCAATAGGTAAGATCGTTACGTGATACTTTGTCTAATAGATGGGGCGCTTGGAATGCATCTTTATTGAACAATGACAGATAGCGATTTTGTGTAAGCGCTGTATAATAAATAATTATGACAGTGTATCTTCTCACTATTTTGCGGGCAGATAGCGCAGGCTTCATTTCGTTAAAATGAAGCCGAAGGGATCTCCGCCATTTATTAAGATGATGCATAACAGATGCAAAATATAAACTGGTTTGCCGAAAAGCAAACCAAGAATTTAGGGAGAATAGCTAATTTTTATGGGAAATGCAATCGCAATTTCAGATGCTGATTTTGATGAAAAAGTAATTAAGTCCGAAACGCCTGTGTTGGTAGATTTTTGGGCAGAGTGGTGCGGTCCATGCAAGATGATTGCACCTGTACTAGACGAGATTGCCGAAGAATTAGATGGCAAACTTGTGATTGGAAAAGTCAATGTTGATGAGAATCAAAGCACGATGATGGCTTATGGCATTATGGGCATCCCGGCACTTTTGCTTTTTAAGGATGGTGAAGTGGTCACGCGCATTACTGGATTCCGACCAAAACCACAGTTAATGGGTGAGATCGAGCCACACGTTAACTAATTTGCTATCATCAATAATCTGCTGGAACATAAAGTATCTTAGAAGCCGTCTACTAAGTTTAGTAGGCGGCTTTTTTATACATGGCGACTTTAATGAACTGCTGTTACGCTATTCTGATTACGCTATATCCTGAAACAGACTCGCATGAGATGGCCTTATCGGACCTAAATTAACAATGTCCCATGCTTAAATTTACAGTTATAGCACCTTTACTAATACCTAAATGGTACAAATAGTTGAACAGTATTATAATATACATATTCGCTATGCCAACCAACCAACCAACCATCCATCCACTTTAGAAACAAAACAAATTGTATCGCTTATCTGTAAAAGCGTATATTGCGCGGGAATTTTCTGTACGACACCAAAACGAATGCGCTATTTCGTTAGATAAGCTTAACGTATCACTCCAGGGAGATAAGCATGATAAGGTCTTTCACTACATCATTATACAAGCAAACGCCGCCAAATAATTTTACCCATAGTCAAGCGATAATGAATAAAAAAGATATCGTTACCGCGCTATTTAGTATGCTTCTTTTGGCTCTGCTTTTTATTGCACCCACAACAGCGTACGCACAATCTGAATCTGAACAGGATATTCTTGATACAGCAATCGAGGCAGGAGATTTCAGAGTATTGGTTGCCTATTTAAAGGCATCGGGATTAGACGAAACGTTAAAAGGTGAAGGACCATTTACAATTTTTGCACCGTCAGACTCAGCGTTTGTTAAGATACCGTTACCAAAAATAAGAGAATTGCGTGATGATCCCGATGGTGATTTGACTGATATCTTACTTTATCACGCAGTTGAGGGAAGAGTGACCGCAGTCGATATTCTTGATTTGATCGATACAGATCTTACAAGCGTAAACGGGCTTGACTTAACACTTTCTGAAAAAGATGGCGTCGTAATGATAAATAATGCTGCAATTATCACGACTGACATCGAGGCATCAAATGGTATCATTCATGTAATCGACTCCGTGCTGGTGCCATCCGCAATTGAAGAGACTTGGAACGCTGACGAATCCGCTGACGAAATGACTGATGATGACGCCGCCGATGGTGACGAGTCCGCTGACGAAATGACCGACGAGGACGCCGCCGAGGGCGATGAATCTGCTGACGAAATGGACGACGATGCCGCCGTCGAAGGTGATGAATCCGCTGACGAAATGACTGATGAGGACGCTGCGGAAGGTGACGAATCTACTGACGAAATGTCCGACGAGGACGCTGCCGATGAGGACGAATCCGCTGACGAAATGGATGACGATGCCGCCGTCGAAGGTGATGAATCCGCTGACGAGATGACTGATGAGAACGCTGCGGAAGGTGATGAATCCGCTGACGAGATGACCGACGAGGACGCTGCCGATGAGGACGAATCCGCCGCCGAAATGTCCGACGAGGACGCTGCCGATGAGGACGAGTCCGCTGACCAGATGGCTGATGATGCCGCCGTCGAAGGTGATGAATCCGCTGACGAAATGACTGATAATGCCGCTGCGGAAGGTGACGAATCTACTGACGAAATGTCCGACGATGCCGCCGTCGATGAGGACGAGTCCGCTGATGCAAGCAGCACGAACAGCGTTGCCGCTGCCCCGGTATTCAATATTTTAGATACTGCAAATAACGCTGGCACTTTTACCACGTTAGTTGCCGCAGTGTACACCGCAAATTTGAATGAAACGCTACAGTCCGATGGTCCGTTTACCCTTTTTGCACCATCAGACTCTGCTTTTGCAACAATGCCCGCTGGCACCGTGCAGGCTCTGTTAGATCTACCAATAGAAGAATTGTCTAAGCAATTACTGCTGCACGTCGTTCCTGGCGAATTGATGGCTGAGGATATTGTTCAGCTAGTAAATAGCGATATTGAAACCGCTAGTGGAGAACTTCTTCCTATTCGTGCAGATGAAACTGGACTCGTGGTTGGTAATGCCCTTATGGTGGCAACAAATATCCAAACTACCAACGGCATTATTCACATAATTGATGGGATGTTAGATCAGTCGGCATTTGGCGAGCTAGCCAGCATTACCGCTCCACCCGCGGCTGCGGCAGCACCGGTTGCAGAGCCAACGGTTGCAGCACCAGCCGCCGCCTCTGCTAGTGCCGCCCCCACATCCGTTTCACGCGGTGCCGATCTGGTCGATACGGCTGTAGCTGCGGGAAACTTTAACACGCTGGTGACTGCAATCAAGGCTGCAGAATTAGATGAAATATTACGCACTGGTGAATCTTTTACAATATTTGCCCCTACGGACGAGGCCTTCGCCGCTTTACAAGAGGGGAAAGTCGATTCATTGCTGGCCGACCCAACCGGCGCGCTGACCGACATACTTCTCTATCACATTGTCGAAGGGCTACTACCCGCCGACTACATTGTTAGCATTGATGGCTCATCATTAAAAACAGTGAGCGGCAATTTACTATCAATTGAAGTAAACGAGGATGGAGATGTGCTAATCGGCGGTGCAAAAGTGGTTGCAACAAATATCGGTGCAATGAATGGCTTGATTCACGTAATTGATCGAGTTCTGACCCCACCTACAAGTTCATCTGCTGCACCTGCCGCTCCCGCTGCACCTGCATCTACTGCGGTTCCTGCGCCTGTGACACCTGTGGCTACCACTGCTGCCGCGCCTACCCAATCGGCTGCACCAACTGTAGAGGCGACCCCGATTGTGCCAGCGACTCCACCTGCAACTCCATCTATCGAGGATGCGATTGAGGAAGTAGTTCAAGAGGTGGAAAGAGAATATAGCTGCCTGCTTTACTACGTTGTAGATCCGGGTGATACGCTATTTGGTATTGCGTTAACGTACGCATCTACCGTGTCGATGCTAATGGACGCCAATGGTTTATCGGATCCAGACGATATAAAATCCGGTCAATCACTATGTATTGTGCGCTAGTGAAACACCGAGCCCAACAACATATAGTAAATGAAACTAAAAGAGGTGCGAACCATATGGTTCGCACCTCTTTTAGTTTAGGGCATAGTTCACGAAAGTATGTTAAGTCAAGGTATTACCATTCTTGAATTGTGAACTGCTGAATTTTCTATGCACACAAGTTACTGTCTGAAACAAACTTCGCTCTTATCGACTTTTTACACGTGCAAAGGGGTTATTTGATTGCTTTCTTGCATCGGCGTCTAGATCGACAGAAGGTGCAAATTGCGATGAAGCGAAATCTTGATTAGCCGCCGCGGAATTTCCTACTGGTACACCTTTCGTTCCCCGTTGATCTGCCCCGCAATAGGCGCAAATGTCCCATTCTGTTCGCACTAACTCATTGCAGTTGTCACACGAGTATTGAAGTTGCGTATGACATGTCGGGCAAAAAGCCCAATCCTCTTTAATGGACGAGCCACAATGATGACAAGTCGACGCGCTTTCGAGATCGCGTAGCAGCGCCTCTTCTTCTAGCGCACGATCGTACACCTCGGCTAGCGTATTTTTTGGACGCACCATAAGATAAAGGATTAATCCAACGATGGGAATAACCAGAGTTAATAAGCAGGCTAGTAATATTGCCAGCCAATCGCGGCTGCGTGACCGAATATCGTTGAATGTCCAAATGACCATGGCTATCCAAAATGCAAAGAGCGATGCGCCCAAGATGGCAATAACGACGCCGATTAAGGTGCCAAAGGTATTTACAGCTTCTGGAGACATAAAAGTATAGGGTTCTCCTAATAGATCATATAGCGATCAAATTTGAGATGAAAGATGGTTGATTATAGCGTAAAATCGAATGGAAACCTAAAATGGCCTCCGTGTCACCCATGCATAAGGCCAAATCAGAAAATAGTTGTATACGGGTCTTTCCCTTCATGCCTGTGGCTTGTGGGTTAATAGACATTGTCGGAAATAACAGCTACCAAGGACCAAGGGCAAGATGCCCATAGTCCGACAATTTTACTCCTACCTTATGTCCGAACAGTGTCTAATTACCAAAACATGAGTTTCGGTGCAAAGATAGAGTCAAAGATTGAATTTTTGACATGTTGATAGTTCCATGCTATATTTTAGACACCCTTGGCCCAGAATATTTTACGGCCACGACAGAATCGCTGTCGCTCTGATCTCCGCTTGATCCAACAGTACCAAAATCGAAGTCGCAAACAAATTAACTGAATAGGTTCTGAGTCATCGCTTCGACTCATAATATCTCTAATCCCCTTGAAAACTGTGCCAATATAGTCAAGTCATATCCTGCTGTGCTGATACAGTATTTGTGATAACGCCTGTCAATCAGAATTTACCTTTTTTTTCACCGCAATACTCCATCTTCGATTGACGTTTGGCAACTCAAAATTGTTATCTAAATTTTTTTCTGATTTGCTGCTTTAACTATAATCCTATATAAATATCGCTTGCTGGTTTAAATAGTTACAAGTAGATTTAGATTAGTATGCATAGATAGACGCAGCAATGGTTCCTAGGCCTAATCTTTACATCGTAAACTTTATTGTTAGGACACAGACTCAGAATTAAGGTCAGATAGAATTACTCAGTAATCGCTTAAAACTTATCAATAAATGTTCAAAATTGAATAGGAAGATTCTTGCCTATCAGTCACGAACAAACTCAATTGCTTGTCTGCCAGCTACTATCGTGCTAGATAGGCTATCCAATAAACAATCAAGGAGTATATTCAATAATGAAAACATCCAAATGGTATTCACTAGGCCTTGTAGGAGCAATGCTTTTCGGCATTATTCTTGCTGCGTGTGCCGGTGCCGCTGGACCAGCACCATCTTCAGCCGAAGAACCCGCTGCACCTGCCGAGGCTGCTGCACCTGCCGAAGATGCAGCACCGATGGAGCAGGCTGCTGCAACGCTCGACGGTGTTCGTGAGCGCGGCGTTCTCAACTGTGGTGCAGGCGCAGGCGCAAGCCCAGGCTTTGGCTTTATTACAGAAGATGGTAGTTGGGAAGGCTTCAACGTTGATTTCTGTAAGGTCTTCGCTGCTGCTGTGTTAGGCGATGCCGAAGCCATCGAAGCAACCGTTACAACTGGCACAACTCGCTTCCCAATGTTGCAAGCTGGCGATCTAGATGTGTTGAGCAACAACACTACTTGGACCTCTAGTCGTGACACAGCACTGGGCTTTGACTTTGCGCCAACCGTCTTTTATGATGGTCAGGGGATGATGGTTCGTTCTGATTCTGGCATCGAGACATTAGAAGATCTTGATGGTGGCTCAGTCTGTGTTCAAACCGGTACGACAACAGAAAAGAATTTGGCTGACGTAATGCGTAAGCTAGATGTTGATGTCGAGGCCGTTACTTTTGAAGAAACTGGAGACGTGACTCGCTCTTCCTTTGAAGAAGGTCGCTGTGATGGATACACTACAGATACATCGGCCCTTATTGGTAGCTTAGTTCTCTTTGATGATCCAACATCGGTAAAGATTCTTCCTGCTGTTATGTCAAAAGAGCCACTTGGTCCACTAGTACGCCACGGTGACGACAACTGGTTCGACATTGTCAAATGGTCTGTCAACTGTACAATTCAGGCCGAGGAGCTTGGCATTACCTCTGCGAATGTAGAAGAGATGCTCGGCAGCGATGATCCAGTCATCCAGAATACGCTTGGCATCATCGGCGACCATGGTCAGAACATGGGCATCAATAATAGCTTCTGTGCCGACATCATTGCGCAGGTTGGTAACTATGGCGAAATCTTCGAGCGAAATCTTGGGCCAGATACACCATTTGACCTACAGCGCGGTACGAATGCGCAATGGCAAGATGGTGGTCTGCTTTACTCTCCACCATTCCGCTAAGTCGACTAAGTTGATTGAACTGAAAGCCTCTACCTCTTGCAGGGGTAGAGGCTTTTTCTTATAGACTCCGCATGATGTGACCTACACTTTAGGATGTAACCTATGGCTCAAATTGTTACAGACCCATCTCCAATTAGACCCAAAAGCCCAATTTCTAAATTAGTTTCGTACATTTTCGACGTGCGCTTCTTAGGCGTTATTGGCCAAATACTATTTATCGCGCTACTTGTCTATGGCACGATCACAATCGGCCAGAACTTTCTTAGCAACGTTGACAAATTAGGCGAGGCACAATTTCGCTGTGCGGCTGGCAATATCTCTTTCCGCTGTGCGTATGACTTTATGCAGGGCAACGCCGGTTTTGATATTTCGGATCCTGTGCTTAATTACGACACAACCGACTCATTTTGGTGGGCATTTGCAAATGGCCTCGCCAATACATTTCGTGTTGGGCTGCTCTCGCTCGTTGCGATGACAATTCTTGGTACGCTAATCGGCATTGCCCGACTATCGGACAATTGGCTGGTCTCCAATATTTCGCTGGCATATGTTGAAATTATCCGCAATACGCCAATTTTAATTCAGCTGTTGCTCATTTATTTCTCTATTATTTTGGCCTTGCCCGACATTAGAGAGGCGGCTCAGCCTTTTGGCTTGCCCGTTTTCCTTTCTAATCGTGGGTTGAGTATGCCCTGGCCGCGGCTAATGGGTTCTGGCATTTATTTTGTTCTCTTCTTAATTATCGGTCTCTTGGTAGCTTATTTTCTGTGGACCGTTTTAGGCAAAAAACAGCTTGAAACAGGCACAGACAGCAAGCGCTTTATTAAATGTCTGTTGACAATTATTGGGTTTGCTGTAGTTGGTTGGTTTGTTGCTTTTGCAATGGGCAGAAATAGCGAGGGCTTGATTGTTTCAAACGCAAGCGGCATCAATTCGTTTGACGACATCCCAGCATTGGTGATGGATCGAGCGGGAGTTGGTGACGCCAGCGAATTCGAGATCATGTCCGAAGAAGCGGTTGAAGCTGCCGCGTTACAGGTTTGTGTGCTGCGCGATTCGGCATCCGAGTATAATCTCACCAACAAGCTAAATCGATTAGACATTCCGTACGACGTAAGCCGCAAAAGCTCTACAGATAGGCTGACCTCTTCTTTCTCGAATGGACAATGTGATGTGGTTGCTGCACCAATAAGCGAATTAGAAACAGGGCTCGCGTCGCTAGACTCACCAGCAAGCGCCCAAATTGTCCCGATCCCATCAAACCCAGTTACACTTAGCGTGCCAAAATTCGAGGGCTTTAACGTGATTGGCGGCTGGGCAATGCGTGGTGAATTTTTTGCGCTCTTCCTTGGATTGACCATCTTCTATGCTGGTGGGTTGGCCGAGGTTGTTCGTGCGGGAATTCTCTCTGTTTCCAAGGGGCAGAGCGAGGCCGCCAGTGCGCTTGGTCTGGTAGAGGGACAACGCCTGTCGCTGATTGTGCTGCCACAGGCGTTAAAGGTGATTATTCCGCCTTTAATTAGCACCTATTTGAGCTTGATGAAAGATACAAGTTTGGGCGTTGCGGTTGCCTTCCCCGAAATGTATTTGATTGCGCAGGTACTAATGAATCAATCTGGACGTGCTTTACAGATAATGGTCTTGATTATGCTTGTTTATTTGGCGATTAGCATCTTCTTCTCCGCAATTTTGAACTGGTATAACCAACGCGTCGTTTTGGTGGAGCGATAAACTATGGCTGAAACAACTGTAAACAGTGGCCCGCCAGCGCGGCTTCCAACGCAGGCGCGGGGTACATTTTCGAAGAAGTTTAATTTTAAGTATTTCTTGCAAGACAATATTACGGGCAATCGGTGGCTGCTAATTTGGGTGCTGTTTCTGGCCTTTGTTACTTTTTCGCTTGCTTGGTCACAATTAGAGACGGCACCGCTGCGAGCAGGCATTATTATTGGGGTGTGGGCAGTTGGGCTGCTGCTTTCAATGATAGGCGAGCTTTTTACGTTGCACTTCTCCATTTCGCGCTGGCTCAAAGAGAGCGTCTTCAACTCGGTTACTAATACGCTGATTACTCTTTTGAGCGCGTTGCTGGTGGGGATGCTCTGTGCTGCGCTGTGGAATTGGGGCTATATCGATGCTACGTTTGATCCTGCTCTGACTGCGCCAGATGTGCGTTCCACCGGCGCTTCGTGGGGTGTGCTTTGGGGTGCGAGAAAGTTGCTGCTCACTGGGGTTCTATCACCAGAGCATTCATGGCGCGTCATATTGACCACAGCCATGATTGGCGTCATGTGGCTTTTTACCTATATCGGGACGCGCCCTGCTGTTCAGTCATCGAGCCCGTGGTTGGGGCGGGTGATAAATTGGCTGTGGCTGGTTGCACCCGTCGCGGCCTATATCTTTTTAGCCGGCGCGGAGTATACGGCTCCGTTCATCGATTTAAACACGCTCTTAATTGGCACCGCGGCCGTAGTCGCATTGATGGCCCTACTCTGGTTTTTCCGAGTAATCCAGCTTGGTTCCCTCTCGGCAACTGCGTGGGTGCTGGTGTGGCCGATTGCCTATATTTTGTGGCGGGCCGTTGCTTGGACCCAAATTTTTCCAGTAATTGATGCAGATCAGTGGGGTGGCCTCTTATTGACGATTATCTTCGCTATTTTGGTCAATATTCTTTCGTTCCCGATTGGCATTGCGCTGGCGCTGGGGCGACGTGCGGACATGCAGGGGATCCCCAAGTGGATTACATGGCCGCTTGCGATTGCGGGGACCGCTTACTTTCTTTGGACAAGCACTTCGGTACTGTGGCCCACTTCGCGCAACTGGTTCGAGCAGCTTCTGGCTCTATGGCCGCTGCTTATCCCGATTGCAACGTACTATTTTCACCGCTCGTTTGATGGCAATGTAATGCAAGCGTTTAGCATTCTTTCGATTGAGATCATTCGTGGCGTGCCGCTGATTACGCTGCTCTTCATGGCGATTATTATGGCTCCTTTCTTTCAGGCGGAGGGTGCAGAACCGCTGCCAAAATTCTGGGCGGTGATTATCGGATATACGATTTTCTCGTCGGCATACATGGCCGAGCTGGTGCGTGGTGGCTTACAGGCGATTCCGCGAGGGCAGTACGAGGCATCGGATGCGGTGGGGCTTAACACGCTGCAAAAGTATCGCTTTATTGTGCTGCCACAGGCGTTGCGCATTTTGATTCCGCCATTGGCTGGCGCAGTGATTGGTACCTTTAAATCATCATCGTTAGTGGCACTCGTCGGCTTGATCGATCTAGTTGGCGCTGTGCCTCGAATTATTGCAAATCAAGAATGGCTCGGATTACGCTCCGAGTTATATGCGTTTATTTTCGTCCTATACTTTTTGGTTAGCTCAATTGTATCGGCCTACAGCCGTCGATTAGAAGAAAGAACCGGCTTGGGTGTACGGTAAAATAGTGAATACTATCATTTTGCATTCCGAGAAAGGAGTTAGCACATTATGTCTGACGTTTCGATGGAGTGGAAGTTTAAAGAACGGGGGTCTCAAATGAGTGGGAATGGCATTACAGAGGCGAATAATGGCGAACCCATTATTGTCTGTCGTAACGTAAATAAGTGGTATGGTGATTTTCACGTGCTGCGCGGCATAGATATGGTTGTGCAACCTGGCGAAGTTGTGGTAATTGCTGGCCCGTCTGGGTCGGGCAAATCCACCTTTATCCGCTGCATGAATCGCCTTGAAGAGCACCAAGAGGGTGACATTATCATCGACGGGATCGAGTTGACCCACGATGTGCGCAATATTAGCGAGATCCGGCGCGAGGTGGGCATGGTCTTCCAGCAATTTAACCTTTTTCCGCATCTCACCGTGCTAGATAATATTACGCTAGCCCCGATGAATGTGCGCAAGTGGAAAAAGGCCGATGCCGAAGAGCTGGCAATGGAATGGCTGACGCGTGTGGGCATTCCCGAGCAGGCGCTAAAATATCCCGGGCAGCTATCGGGTGGTCAGCAACAGCGTGTGGCGATTGCCCGTTCGCTTACGATGCAGCCCAAGATTTTGCTCTTTGATGAGCCAACGTCGGCGCTGGATCCAGAAATGATTAAAGAGGTGCTCGACGTGATGATGGAGTTGGCCCAAACCGGTATTACCATGATTTGCGTGACGCACGAAATGGGCTTTGCCCGCGCCGTTGCTAATCGCGTTTGCATGTTCGACTTTGGGCAAATCGTCGAAGAATCTGATCCAGAAACGTTCTTCAACCATCCTGAGCACGAGCGCACCAAGCTCTTCCTCAGCCAGATTTTGAATCACTAGAAGAATGAACTGAAAGCAACTAAAAAAAGCCAGCCGATTTAACATCGGCTGGCTTTTTATCTAATTACCCAGACTCTGCCAAAGAAGGCTAGCCCATTGTGCTGTTTCATCATCTAATTCTGGCGAAGCTGGCTTTTCATAATCAATAATCAATCGGTAGCGCGCTCGCTCGTACAGGTCTTTTAGCAATTGCCCCAAATCAAGAACAGGCTCTTCATCATCTGGCTGAAGCGGAATAGAAAAACACGGGATCTCATCACGGATGTCAAAAGCATAGAGCAATCCTTGCCCAAACTGCTCGCGTCGCCGTACAAAAATTCGATAATCTCTACCCTCGGCTTGCTCCATAAATGGCATAGGTCGATGCGCTCGCAGTAAGTCAATCTCTACAAAATTCACATTCGCATCTAAGAACGTTTGCCGCTTTTGCTCATAGTGGTTCTCTGAGGTATTGTGTGGGTAGCTAGGAATGAATTCCCAGCCTGATACGGAAAACGTGATAAATCACGTTAAAGTTACGGCATTTAACCTGTTTTAACA
>ENA-ORXT01004851-ORXT01004851.1-marine-metagenome-genome-assembly--contig:-NODE-4851-length-13596-cov-9.780827_pt1 | contig 13596 bp, 11 predicted proteins | sample MGYA00237868_ERZ511482 | MGnify/ENA metagenome assembly ERZ511482 | reverse complement strand
TGCGCGTCAAATTTAGCCAAACATATAAAAAAATAACCGCTTCATTTGGGGTAGATTATTTTCTTCCTCTTCCCTTATCACTGGATTTGTCAAAGAATCAAAAATATGTTGACATGGCGACTGTAGTCAATCTGTGCTATCTACGCATCTATCAAAATGTTTTCCAATGCCAATAAACTATCAATATTATGCGCTGCGCCAAAGTGGTCAAGTGTGGGCAATGCTGCTTCCATTCCGCGTTGGATGGGTTGGTAGCCTTCCATGCCTTTGAGCGGATTGAGCCAGACGAGTTTTTTGGTGCGAAGTTTTATTTTTTCCAATTGGATGTGGAGGTCGTCAGGTTCGCCAGTATCGAGTCCGTCGCTGAGTACGATGGTGAGTGTTTTACCATTCAAAACACGCTTGCTGTGTTCATCATTGAAGGTTTTGAGGCAATCGCCAATCTTCGTACCGCTCGACCATGTTTGAGTATTCAAACTTAACATAGAGAGTGTTTCGGAGATGCTTTTTTTATTTAAAAAATCCGTAATACGTACCAATTCTGTGCTAAAAATAAAGGCTTCTACATTTTCAAAATTCGCACGTAGTGAATGTACGAATTTTAATAGATAAAAAGAATACTTATCCATAGAACCACTGACATCCAACAAAATAACCAACCTATACTTCTGCATTTTCTTTTTCCGTCGAATAAGTTCGAGCATGTTGCCGCCATTGCTTAGGTTGCGGCGAATAGTTTGCTGAATATTGATTTTTCCTTTTTTACCTACTTTTGTTTTGCGTTTCAATCGCAGGCTCATTTGTTTCCAGAGTTGTTCGGCGAGTTCCTCCAAAATATCATTTTGCATCTGTTCTACGTGGGCAAAATCTGTTTTTCGGAGGGCATCGTTGTCGGTTGCGCCGGAGGTATTGCGGGCTTCGTTGTCATCGTCTTGGGCATTGTCTCCATCCAAGCCCATCATGACCGCAGAGCCTTTGTTTTTCTTTTTTAAATTCGATTTATTTCGATATTTGGTTTCGCTTTTTCGGAGTTCTTTTTTCATCCCCCAATAGTCCTCAAACAACTTATCAAATCGCTCCAACTCATCTTGTCGCGTACAATATATCGCCGTCATAGCATATTTAAACGGCATATATTCTCCCCAAAGTCCCTCTGTTGCTGCTATCAACGCTTGCTGATTTTCGTGGATGCCCACATTGAGTTCATGGCTTCGGCAGACTTGGCTGAAACCTATAAAGGCTTGGGTGAATGATGTATGTTCGGTGTAATGCAAATTTTAATGAATGAATATTGAATGAATGAATGAATGAATGAATGAGTGTTGAATGAATGAATGAATGAGTGTTGAATGAATGAATGAATGAATGAGTGTTGAATGAATGAATGAATGAGTGTTGAATGAGTGTTGAATGAATGAATGAATGAATGAATGAATGAATGTTGAATGTTGAATCTTACTAAGTCATGCTAAGTATTTGTCGTACTAAGTCATGCTAAGTGAAAGAAAATACTTAACATGACTTAATAAGATTCAACAGTCAAGCTAAATCTTCACGCCGCAAACCCCCTCCTTATTCCAATAAAGATTAAAATAAAAAAGCTGTACGCAATGAAAAACGGGATGATATAAATTTCCAAATTTAACACCAACATCACACTCATAATTAACAACTGCGAACCCAGACCCATCGTTGAAACGGTGGTCATAAACCACTTGGGAAACCATATGCTGTTCTCCGCCTTTTTATCCATCAGGTAAATAGCTTTATCAAAATAACGATAAAATAAATCGTATAAAGCAAACAAAATATCAACGTGTTTCTGTTGTTCGCCGAGAAAAGCGATGGGTTTTTCGTACTCAAAAACTCGGCTTGTCGTGTCGCCACCAAAACGATTTCTCAAAATTACGTAATAATAATTGAAGAGCGTACCTTGCAATTGAATACCGATAAAAGCCAGTATGATATATAAGATTGGCGTAGCTGAAATGTAGCCGATAGTCAACAAAAACAAAAGGTTCAGAATAATATCGGCAACCGAATCCAAATATCTGCCTGTGTAGGAAGGTGTGTTTTTCACTCTTGACAACTCGCCGTCGGCGGCATCTAAAATAGATTTCCAAATCAAGAAAAAAGCAGCTGCCCACATATAATTATTGAGCATGCAAATAATAGCAAAGATGCCAGAAATGATGAACCAAATAGTGACGTGAACCGGAGTCGTTGAACTTGTTTTCAAGGAATTGGCGATGAATTTAGCGATGGGTCTTCCGTAATCAGATATATCTACAAACCTGTAAGGTTCGGGCAATTTAGGCATTAATATTTTTTTAAAAGAACTTTTTTATGTGTTTGTCTTTGAGGTAACACCTTTGATATAGGATTGTTTTAGGTCACATCAATTCACAATCGACACCAATTCTTTTTCCACCTTCGCAAAATCACTATTCGACTTCAATAAACACGACAACGTTTGCGAGATATTTTCCTCATTTAAATCCTTGATGTCGAGGGCGAGTACGCCTCTTGCCCAGTCGATTGTTTCGGCGATACCGGGCGATTTGTCGAGTTTCATTTTACGGAGTTTTTCGATAATTTTGACCATTTGCAAAGCTAAAGTATCTTCTACATTCGGCAGGTGTTTTTGGATAATTCTTAATTCTTTTTCCATCGAAGGGTAAGGCACCCAATGATACAAACAACGCCTTTTAAGTGCGTCGCTGAGCTCGCGAGTACGGTTGGACGTGAGGATGACGTAGGGTTTAGACTTGGCTTTTATCGTTCCCATTTCGGGGATGCTGATTTGGTAGGCAGAGAGCAATTCCAAGAGGAATGCCTCAAATTCTTCGTCGGCGCGGTCTATTTCGTCGATGAGCAAAACGACGGGCTTTTCGGCGGAAATGGCTTGCAATAAAGGACGTTTGAGCAAATAATCATCGCTAAAAATCATCGTCTCTTTCTCGGTAGCCGATAGGTCGGATTGCTCCTGAATTTTAATCGCCAACAACTGTTTTTGATAGTTCCATTCATAGACCGCCGAGTGTACATCCAAGCCCTCGTAGCATTGCAAACGTATCAAATCCGTCTTCAAGTACGCCGCCAAAACATAGGCAGATTCGGTCTTACCGACACCCGGATTACCCTCCAATAATAAAGGTTTTTCCAATTTGAGCATCAGGTACAGCACCGTTGCCAATTCCTCATCTACTACGTAGCCGAGCTGGTCCAGTATTTCTATTAGATCGTTTGGATGTTTCATAACGTAACGCGAGCTTCTAGCTCGTCATGGTTATTGTTAGTGAAATGATTTACTGCGAGCTGAAAGCTCACGTTACGATTTCCCACCAAAAAGTCGCTTGAAAAAATCTATGATACTTCCAAAAACACTTTTTGCAACCGTTCCTGCTAAAGCACTTGCATCCAAGGCGTTATCGTCTTGTTTGGCAGCGGCGGATTCGACGGGCGCGACCTCTTGAACGGTGACACTCGCATCCGAACCTCCGGCAGTGGATGTATTGGTATCGCTAATGGTGACGGGCGCAGATGAGGCAGCCGCCGCTACGGGTGCGGGCGCAGGAGCGGACGACGCAAGTTTGGCTTTGAAATTATCGACAAATTGATTGAGTAATTGGTCGGAAACGTCATTGATGAGGCGTGAACCAAATTGCGCCAGCATACCGATAATCGTAATATCCATTGAAAAATTGACGTGTGTACCGCCGTCTTTTTCAGTGAGTTTGCCGACCATGAGTAGGTCTGCACTGCCCTTGCCTTTGGAATCCAAGCCTCTGCCTTTGAGGGTCATTTGGCTGTTGGCTTCGTCGAGTTCGACGATTTCGATGTCGCCGGTATAGCTCGCCTTGATAGGTCCGAACTTGGTGACTACCGCACCTTTGTAGTTCGCATCATCGACCTTTTCGGTGATGGACGCACCCGGTACGCAAGTCACCACATCAGTGGGATCGGCGAGTGATTTCCAAACTTGTGCTATCGGGGCGGGTACGTGAAATTCTTTTATTATTTGTGTTTTCATAATTTTTTAATGGTGGACGGTGGGCGAATACTCCAACTTATTGATTATCAACATTTCAATAGCATTACTTTATTTCATTGCTTAAAAGTAAGTTAAGGTTTTTTGGACAGACACGATTTATTTTAAAACAAATTCAATAACAAACTCCTGTCCCAGAAATACATGACTGATTTTGGTTAATTTATTCTTGTAAGTGGTCATTCGTTTAAAATATTTAGGTTCGGATACTAATTTTATATACCGAACAGGGTAGTATTGGCGTAGTATTAACAATACGAAAGAATATGGATCCATTACTACCTCAAAACCATATCTTGATGAGTTATTATAGCCAATGTGAATGTGAGAAACCGGATGATTAAATTTCTTATATCCCTTTTCGTCGTACTCATATCGTAACATCGTTGGGAATTGAATTAATGGTTGAGTATCAACATAATTTTGATAATCCATGTCGATGAATGTTGTGTTTGATTCACCTTCTTCATACTCCTGAGCAAATTCATCGGAAGTCTTTATGTTGAAAGGGCATCTTATATAATGAAATGCAAATGAAGCACTGTCAACAAAATAAAAACTAATAAGTGAGCTGTCACTTAACTGAAAACTGTATGATTTTTTGGACAAACAATATTTCCATAATTCAACATATTCGAGATTCTTCACTTTATTTAATTGCGTTGAATTATCATTAGGGTAGTAGTTTCTTTCTTGTAACATACCAAGAAATCCTAATATAGATTCAATTTCATTAAAATCTGCTTGTATTTTGCCTTTTGTTAACATTGAGTCTTTTTTAGTAGCTATTATCAGAATCTACTTGTTTTTTATGTAGTTACTTTTTTTCTATCTTCTATCAATTCTTTAATTTCTGTAGCTGTGTAATCTCTAAGTAGCTCGTCCATCATTTTTTTTGCTTTGGACTTTCTTATGGCAGCATCCTTTAAATCTCTTTCCATTATTCTTAAGTCCTTCTCAGAAGGGTAAGAAAATTTCAAATATGGAAAGTTATTTTTTGCAATTTCTATTTCGGTTTTACATTTTTGTGCTGCATCACCAAGTCCTGTTATTGTTGCCCAACCTTTTGTTCTAGTCATGGCAGTGAAGAGAATATTCCTGTCTTTTGCTGATGTCAATAGTGAAAAGAGGCTATCTACTCCAACAATATAAACTGATAATGCCTCATTTCCTTTAGCTTTATGGACGGTGCTCAGTGTAACATAGTTTGGCATAGTAAAATCCCCGATTGAAAACTTATCTGCATGAGTATTATTACTTTGAATGCTATAATCTTTAGCAAGTTTTTGTTGTATTAAAGAAAGATAACTTTTAGTGTGTCTATCATCTACGGTGATAACTAAAATATCATGTGCATACAATCCATTTTCTATATCCTCATTAATAGACTTACAAACAAAATCTACTTCTTCTTCAATACTTTCTGAAAAAACTTCACAACGAATAATTTCATCAATTGAAAATTCTTCTGATATGCTTTTAAGTGAATTTTCAAGCGGCCTCATAATACTAATCTCATCATTCTTCTTAAATGCCTCATGTTTATGTGTGTAACCTATATCATGCCAGTACTCAGGACTTCTAATCATTTGTACTATTCTATCACCATAAATTCCAAATGCTAATGAATGTGCTACAACTAAGACTTCACGAGGATTTCTGTAACATTTATAGAGGATAACATCATCTAATATCTCTGCAATCGGATTTCCAGCCGAATCTCTATCAAAGATGTCTTCTGATTTGGGTGTTTCTATTTGAAATATTGTTTGCATTTCATCGTAAGCCCATACTATTCTCTCATTTTGAGTTATTTTTAAACAGAGATTTATAAACTCGTGAGGGAAATCTTGACCTTCATCAATAAACATATAATCAAATTGTTTTTCAGGAGATGGAACATTGAGCAAAAACCTTATACAAACTTCACGAAAAGGACTTTGTCCCAATTGCTTTGCCTGCCCAAAATTAAAATACTCTGTGTCATTGACTTGTGTAGCCAAATAATATATACCATGATTATAGCTCCCCCCCCAAGCATGAAGAATTAATAGATTTTCCCAATTTGGTTCTTTATCATTGAATTGACGATAAAATTTTTCTATCAAATTCTTTATATGTTGATATAGACTTTTAGTATAAAAAGTATATGCAATTTTGGCATTAGGATATTTTAAATGAGTTAATGCTGCTTTGATAGCTAAGACTACTGTTTTACCAGAACCTGCCAATCCTCTTATCCTTTTAATTCCGGTTATGTCAGTAGTAAAAGCTAATTTCTGAAATTGATCAAAACTTAATATTTCTTGTTCTAATTTATATGCAGCTGCCCCCTTCCTTGTATCTTTCTTTTCATTATGGTTCAGCTTCTTTTTCAAGCCATCTGTTCCTTCAATAAACGATACCAACTCTTTGAATATTTGTTCATCGGTATCGTTTTCGCTTTTAAGTATTTGTAATAATTCCTTTTCATTTCGGAATACTTTAATTTCTTTATACTTCTCTATTGCTTGAAGTAGTGGAGCATACACTAAACTTGAAATATTAAAATTTAATGTTGACCTGTCTCGTCGAAAAATCTTCTTTCGTAAAGATTTTGAAAAAAGAGAACTATATAAAGAGTCAAAAAAAGGAGTTATATCTTCTTCTAATTCAGTATTAAAACTTTCAATAGTTTTTTCAGTACTTGATTTTATTAAAATTATACCATGATACTTCGAAATAATCATGACTTGAGCTACAATTATATTTTCATCATATGTTTCATAAATGGGAAAATCGACATATAATTCAGAATCATTTAAATTGCATTCGTCTTCAATACTCCTTAATAGCTCGATTAAATTTCTCAAGAGGGGAATTTTATCTAATGTTTTTTCAGCTATTCTAATGTTCATTTTTACTTTTTTTAATTGAGTTTAACTCAAAATATATGCAATATTGCGTTTCCCTATTCAAATCATACATCCACAATAAGTTAGTCCACACTTTTCATTCAAACACTTCACGGAGAAATCTTTTTTAAAGATTACTCGTGGAGATAAAAATACATCATATACTCCAGTTATCCAAATAGCTATCAATTTTTTAAGGATTAGTACCGGCTGCCTTTAGCTGCCGACGCGCCTAAGCGCGAAAAACGTTTGAGCGATTGACCGCAGTTAAAGGTTCTATCGAACCTTTGCGGCAGCTAAAGACAGCCGGTACGAGAACTTTTAAATCTTCCCCATTTCCTTCAGTTTCTTCCAAATTTTGTATGGTGTAATTGGAATATCCATGTGTTTCACGCCATAGACGGAGAGGGCATCGACGATGGCATTGGCTATCGCCGGAGGTGCGCCGACTGTGGGGGATTCGCCTACGCCTTTCGCGCCAATCGGATGGTGTGGCGAGGGCGTGATGGTGTGTCCGGTTTCCCAACTGGGCGACTCTACGGCGGTGGGTACGAGGTAGTCCATAAATGTGCCGTTGAGGATGTTGCCTTGCTCGTCGTAAATCAATTCTTCGTACATCGCAGGGGCGATGCCTTGTGTAAGTCCGCCGTGTACCTGACCTTGTACTATCATCGGATTGATGATGTTGCCGCAGTCGTCGATGGCGACAAAGCGGCGGACTTTTATCTCGAATGTCTCGTTGTCAATATCGACTACGCAGATGTACGCGCCCGATGGAAAGGTGAGGTTCGGCGGGTCGTAATAGTGCGTGGCTTCAAAGCCGGCTTCCATGCCTTGCGGGTGGTTGGTGTAGGACGCAAAGACGATTTCTTGTATCGTTTTCGCTTTGTCGGGTGCGCCTTTGACGAAAAATTTGCCGGGTTCCCATTCGAGGTCTTCTTCGCTGACTTCGAGGAGATAAGCGGCTATCGTCTTGGCTTTTTTGCGAAGTTTGCGGGCTGCCATTGCTGCCGCTGCGCCTGCCGTTGGCGTGCTTCGACTGGCGTAAGTGCCTAAGCCATAAGGGGCTGTGTCGGTGTCGCCTTCTTCGACTTGGATGTGTTCGGCTGGAATACCAAGTTCTTCGGCGATGATTTGGGCGTAGGTGGTTTCGTGTCCTTGTCCCTGCGATTTTGTGCCGAATCGCGCGATGGCTTTTCCGGTCGGATGCACACGGATTTCGGCACTGTCAAACATCTTAATACCTAATATATCAAAGTCTTTGGAGGGTCCCGCGCCGACGATTTCCGTAAAGGTGGAAATGCCTATGCCCATGAGTTTGCCTTCCTTGCGCTTTTCGGCTTGCTCGATGCGGAGATTGTCGTAATCTATGGCTTTCATTGCCAATTTGAGTCCGGCTTCGTAGTCGCCACTATCGTATTCCCAACCCGTTGGCGATTTCCACGGGAAGTCCTCTTTTTTAATGAAATTTTCAAAGCGTAATTGCGCCGGGTCTTTGCCGACTTCTTTGGCAAATACATCCGTGATGCGCTCTATCGCATGTACCGCTTCCGTCACACGGAAACTGCAACGATACGCCACACCTCCCGGCGGTTTATTGGTATAAACGGCATCCGCTTCCATGAATGCCGTGCCGTAATCGTAAGACCCCGTTCCGATAGAAAACAAGCCCGTCGGAAACTTGGAAGGGTTGGCGGAGGCATCGGTGTAGCCGTGGTCGGCAAGGACTTTGAAGCGGGTCGCTTGGATTTTTCCGTCTTTTGTACCTGCCATTTCTACATCAATATGGTAGTCGCGCGCGAAGGAATCGGCTTGGAGATTTTCGCTTCTATCCTCAATCCATTTCACTGGCGAACCCGTCAAAAAAGACACCGCAATCGCAATAATATAGCCCGGATAAACGGGTACTTTTCCGCCAAATCCGCCGCCAATATCGGGCGAAATGACTCGTATTTTTTCTTCTGTAAGTCCGACATGTCCTGCCACGAGCGCAATGACCGTGCGTATGGCGTGCGGTGCTTGGGTGGTCATGTACATGGTGAGGTGGTTATCGACTTTATCGTAGTTTGCCACGCAGCCGCAAGTCTCAATCGACGCAACATGTATGCGCGGAATGTACATGTGTTGCTTCACGACGACATCCGCATCTGCAAAGACCTTATTCGTAGCTTCTTTGTCGCCCGCTTCCCAATGCCAAATGTGGTTGTTGGTTTGGTCTTCTTTGTCGGGGCGCATGAGTGGTGCGTCTGCGTCGAGTGCTTTGTGGGCATCCATGAGTGGTGTCATGGGTTCGTACTCGACCATGACGGCTTCTTTCCCATCTCGCGCAATGTATCGGCTGGTCGCTATGACCGCCGCCACTTCCTGCGCTTGGTACATGACGGTGTCTGTCGGCAATACCATTTGCGTGTCAGACATCAAAGTAGGCATCCAGTGCAAGTTGTATTTCTCCAAATCTTTGCCCGTCACCACAGCGACTACGCCGGGGATTTCCAATGCTTTTGTTGCGTCTATATTTTTTATTTTGGCATAAGCATACGGACTACGAACTATGTCCATATACAACATGCCGGGCAAGGTGACATCATCGACATAGTTGCCTTTGCCTTGTATAAATCGTGCATCTTCTTTGCGCTTCATGGAGTGCCCCATGCCGCCGATTGCCTTAGATGTTTTGCATTTAATCATAACAATGAATGAATTTTGAATGTGTGAATGAGTGAATTTGAATGCCATAATGGGTTAATACTGTAATGTTCTTTCTTTCGTAGTATCAAACCATTCATTCATATTAATACGATGTGCGAGACATTGAATCCACATATACACTGTACTTTACATATTCTATTTAAATATCGATGAAAAGTATCCGTGATTTTCATCTTGTTTAAATCTATGTTCAAATTTTTCTTCAGGAATAAAAATTGACCTTCTTTGTAAAAGTAAGGAGATTAATTTTGGAGATGTTGGTTCATTTAGAGTAAGTCTTATTTGATGAACTATACTGGCAACATCTAAAATCCAATTTAACCAATTATTTACTTCTTCTAAATTGAAGGCAATTGAAGGAGGGTCATAATGATTAAAATGGTTTCTTATCATTCTAATTTGATTAAGTGATGCCATATATTTTTCTATCTTTAGATGCTTTCCGGTTATTTGATACACCCACTTCAATTTATCATTTAATTTTCTACCATGTCTTACCCCGAGTTTTTCTCTGTCGAAAAACCAACCCTTCAATGGAGAGTATTCCGCTTTTAAATAAATTTGATTGAGAGTAATATCTAAGAAAGAAATAATGTCATTTAACAATTGTTTCAAGGTATAAAACCAATCAAAAGTGAGTGCTTTCTCCGAATTTGAAATTAGATAGTCCCTATTTTCAATTATCTTTGCTATTAAGGTCGCACTGAAATATAGCCATTTTTTAATTAATTAAAATTATTTTATAATTTATTTATAGTTAAAAATGAATTATTTATAAATATTTTTTATTGTAAAATAATTCAAAAATATCCTTATTTCAGCAGAACCTATTAAGAATGGGCTAAAATTTGATAAGAGTATGCCTTCTCTATTTGTTTTTGTATGGATTGGAAAGGTACTACCATAATGTTGTTGTAGAAAACCGTCCTCAACGTATAAAGCATTACCATTTTCATCTAAAATATGAAAGTTGTAAGATAGTTCTAAACCTGAATCTGACCAAGTAGCATTACAAATACAGGACTACCTTAAATTCAAATGGTATATATGTCCTTTCCCTTATTATTTGTCTTTCTATTTTCTTAAATGAAATAGGTTCGGATTTAATTTTCTTTCCCTCTCCCCACGATATAGTAAATTTCTTATCTTCTTTTTCTAACTTTCTTGGACTATTAGATGAATGATACAGCCTATTGGTTATTTCAGCGGCAATCCTTTTGATAATTGACCTACTGGTATGATGTTCATCATACGCATAATATTTATGAGTATTTGTACTTTCCAATAGGTTTCCAGTAGAATTGACTGGTACACCAATATTAATGCTCATTTGAGCTATATTTATCTCTTCTTGCATTACATACATTTATCGTTTGGAATTTCAAAAGTAAAAACTGAAACTCCTGTTTAATATCCTGCCAATCCATCACAGATTCCGCATCAAGTGCGGAATGACGTTTTGCTTTTGGGTGTGCTTGGTGTGGGTCTTTGTTATTGGGGAGGAACGATTTGCAAAATCGTTTTACGTTAGACAAATTCCGGTTCAGTGGAGGGCAGTTCTGCGCCTCTGATTTTCGCGCCGGCGTATTGTATGGCTTTGACGATGTTGTTGTAACCCGTACAGCGACACAAGTTGCCGGAGATACCCCAGCGAATTTCTTCTTCGGTGGGGTCGGGATTTTTTTCGAGTAATTCTACCGCACGTAGCATCACGCCGGGTGTGCAGAAGCCGCATTGTAAGGCGTGGTTTTCTTTGAATCCTTCTTGTATCGGATGCAAACCTTCGGCTGTTGCCAAGCCTTCTACGGTGGTGATGTCTTTGCCATTGGCTTGTACAGCGAGGATTGTGCAGGATTTGGCGGATTTGCCGTTGATCAAGACGGTACATGCACCGCAACTCGAGGTGTCGCAACCAATGTGCGTTCCAGTCATCGCGAGGTTTTCGCGGATGAGGTGGACGAGTAGTAAGCGAGGTTCTACGGAGGCAGTCTTTTCTACGCCGTTGACTTTTAATTTTATTTCGTGCATGGTGATTCTTTAATTCGTTGACTCGTGATTCGTTAATTCGTTGACTCGTGATTCGTTATTCGTTGACTCGTGATTCGTTAATTCGTTGATTCGTTGACTCGTGATTCGTTGATTCGTTGACTCGTGATTCATTAATTTGTTGACTCGTGATTCGTTAATTCGTTGACTCGTGATTTGTTAATTCGTTGACTCGTGATTCGTTATTCGTTAATTCGTTGACTCGTGATTCGTGATTCGTTATTCGTTAATTCGTTGACTCGTGATTCGTTAATTCGACGGTAAATGACGAATTATTACAAAACCGTATTTTTTATTTATTTGCTTCGCAAATGTAGGACGTCTTCCTAATGCAAGCAGACAGGAATGTCTGTGTTACGTTGTGGACGTGTTCCTAACACGAGCAGACAGGAATGTCTGTGTTACGTTCTTGAAATGGCTTTTTTTATCATTCGTTTTGTGATGACTTTTACCATATCGCGTTTAAATTCTTCGCTGCCTCGGAGGTCGTCGTTGGGACTGCAATCTTCGGCGGCGAATTGGGCAGCGCGGAGGATGTCGTCGTCGGTGAGGCGTGTGCCTGTGAGGGCTTCTTCTGAACGTTTGGCACGTAGCGGTAGTGGGTTGACATTGGTGAGTCCGATGCCTGCGCTTTTGCAAGTACCGTTGTCATTCATGGTAATAACTACGGCAACTCCGGCAGTGGCGTAATCGCCGACTTTGCGTTCGAGTTTGTGGTAAGCGGTTCCTGTTTTGCTACTGATGGCAGGCATGCGTAGGGCGGTGAGGATTTCGCCTTGTTGTACAGCGGTGGTGTAGAAGCCGTAGAAAAATTCGTCTATAGATACCCATCGACTGCCCGTGGTATTGGTGATTTCGACTTCTGCATTGAGTGCTATCATGACGGCAGGGTGGTCGTTGGCTGCGTCGCCGTGGGCGATGTTGCCGCCGAGTGTGCCGAAGTTGCGGACTTGTGGGTCGGCAATGAGTTTGGACGCATCGGTGAAGATGTGGTATTTGCTGCGAATGATGGACGATTCTTCTAAATCGACCTCGCGGGTCATTGCGCCAATGTGGAGGTAGCCGCCTTCTTCTTTGATGTAGGATAAGCCGGGAATATTGTTGATGTCCACTAAGTGCGTGGGTGCAGCAAATCGCAGTTTCATCATTGGCAAGAGGCTGTGTCCTCCCGCGAGTATTTTGGCATCTTCGCCGTACTCGGCGAGTAATGCAATGGCATCGTTTATCGTAGTCGGCGCAGCATATTGAAAGCCTTCAGGTATCATATTTTAATGATTAACGGTTGATGGTTGATGGTTGATGATTAATGGTTAAGGAACGCGAAATGAATAACTTTACCATCTTGACAGGATATTTTGCCCTCGTTTTGCAAGTTGATCCCAATAGTTATCGGGAGAAAATATCAGCATTTATAAGAGTTCCAAAGCCCAAACCGGAAACAAACTTTCTCAGTAGTCATTCAAGAATGCAAATTTATTTATTTCGCGTTCTTAAGTACACTGTTTCACAAATTTATTTACTTTTTTGAGTATTTCTTTTGAAATGACGCTTCCCCAAAAACTCCTTAAAGACAGTGAGTATTCGCGTCAAATTTAGTTCGTCTAAAGAAAAAATAACGACGCGAAGAATATACATTTATTTTATTCCTGATACTTATAAGGTTTTGAGGCATTATTTTGTGCTGTATTTTAAATCAAAGATATTATTCTTTTCGGTAACTACATAGCGGAATAAAATAATTTATTTTTTTAAAATGAGAGTAAACGTTTTGTGTAGGAAATGATATATATGCGTTTTATTTTTTAGGTTCTTTGACAAATTCCGTGATTGTTCGTTTTTCTGCCTCGCGATTGTTCGTCCCTTGCGTAAGGGATAGTAGGTGTTGTTTGAACGTAA
>ENA-ORXT01004850-ORXT01004850.1-marine-metagenome-genome-assembly--contig:-NODE-4850-length-13601-cov-6.825569_pt1 | contig 13601 bp, 7 predicted proteins | sample MGYA00237868_ERZ511482 | MGnify/ENA metagenome assembly ERZ511482 | reverse complement strand
CGCCTTGTAAAGGGACGTAACCATTAATGCCCTATCTCTTTGAGAAAGAGCAATTCAATACCGTTAACCGTTGGCAGCTTTCTATCATTCGATATCAGATGAGAACATCCCGCATCAATGGCGGTTGCCACGTGTATGGCATCAGGCAGCTTTGTTGTGTGATGGGCCCGCAAGATCGCTGCATGCCGTAGACCGTCAAACGTCACGGGCATCAGTTGAACCGATCCCGAATCGATCAGATGGCTCTCGTAATTTTTTATCGATGCCTCATCGCGCACTTTGAGCGGCTTCACTAGACACTCAGCGTAGGTGAGTTCACTACTGACTATCTGGCAGTGGTGCGCAAATAAATGCTCAAAGAGTCGCCGTATGGGGATGAAAGCGGAACTGTCCGAGGCGCGCTGGGCACTCACCGATGCGCAGGCCCGCGAAAGCGCCATCAGGCAGATCGTCAGCGATCATGGCAATCTCTGGCCGGTGTGGCACTCGGTGGTGCTATTGAGATTTTGAATCAGCAGCTTGAGTGTCTCACCAGCGACAGAAGACAATGCTTTAGGTATCGCGTTCATCACCTCACTGTTGATCGCATTGTGGTGCGCGAACGCGGGTATGAAAGCACTGTTTGAGGCGATGAATGTGGCTTGCGATGAAAAAGAGGCCCGGGTCATTTTTTCAATTGAGCAGCATGCAGGTGATTTAGGACTACATTTGTATTCACAGGGGCTTCATGCACATTATTTCTTTTAGCATTCGTGCTTTACGCACCTGTATCACTATTCAACAGGAGAAAGCTATGCTTAGCTGGGCTGTTACATTTTTTGTTATTGCCATCATTGCTGCTGTACTGGGATTTGGTGGTATCGCAGGTGGCGCATCCAGTATTGCGCAAATACTGTTTGTTGTATTTCTAATACTGGCAGCTGTCTCATTCTTTAGAGGACGGTCCTCGAAGATGTGATCGGTTTGAAAGCAACAATGATTGTGCGGGAGGCTTATCCATTAGTCTCCTGCACGTTGTTACATGAGCTAAGTAAACCAAAGAGTTGCATAAAATTCCGAGTCCAGAAGCTTATAGAACTTTATTTAAGTGCCGAATGCGGCGCCCATTGCACGTAGTATTTACTGGATTGAGTTGAGTCGCGCAGGCCTAGTCACTCTAGGCCTGGGCGGCCCCGAGAGATTCAGAAAAAATGAGTACAGCGGGGGCCGCCTCCGGTACTTGGATGCTGCAATAGAAGCAGCTGAGCGGTTCTGGATGGGGTCGCCCAGGCCGAAATTGTGAGTAACACTGGGGTAAATGCACACTGGCCTAACGCTGCAAGCATCGCGCTAGCAACTGCTGCAGCTCTGCAACTTCTACAGGTTTCAACAGCCTGTGGTCAAAGCCCTTGGACACAAAATCATCATCTGTGCCATCAGCACCTGAGAAAGCAATGAGGGTAGGTCGTGACTCGGCCCACTCCTTGTGTATTCTTTGAGCAACTTCAAATCCATCGATATCCGGTAAACCTACATCTAGCAACACTAAATCCGGCAGATCATCTGCCAGCATCTGCAAGGCAGCAACACCCTTGTGTGCCACGCTAACTCGGTAACCTGCCTTGTCAAGCACCTTGGCCAGCATCCGGGTTATAGTTGTATTGTCGTCCACCACCATGACATGCGAGTCTGGCACAGTACGCGTGGTTGCATCACCACGGATCAGATTTTGAACTTTCTGCACCACCTCTCGTCCTTCTACCGGCTTGCTCAAATAATCCGTACAACCAACCTCCACACACCGTTCACGTTCGCCCTTCATCGCATTGGCTGTCAATGCCAGTATAGGCACCGCAATGCCCTCGGCGCGCAGACAACTTGTTGCTTCATAGCCATCCATGACAGGCATCTGCATATCCATGACAACCGCATCCGGTAGTTCGTTGTGCTCTCTTGCCAAGCGCAGCTGTTCCAGTGCCTGTTTTCCGTTCTCTGCCAGATGCACAACCGCGCCTGCTTTACTCAGAAAACTCTTGATCATCAAACGGATATCAGCGAGATCATCGACCACCAGTACCCGCCCATGGACAATCGTTGTGGTAGACGGGAGTTCTCGAACCACCTTCTGCTCGTAAACGATATCGACAAATTTGACGTCAGGCGCATTTTGAAACGGCAGTCGCAAACTGAAGGTGCTACCCCTATCGGTTTCACTCTCGACTTTGATCGAGCCCTTCATCAAGCCAGCCAGTCGCCTACTGATGGTCAGTCCCAGCCCTGTGCCGCCGAAACGTCGGGCGTGTGATCCGTCCGCCTGATTAAATGGCATGAACAAATCGCTCTGCTGCTCGCTACTCATGCCAATACCGGTGTCAATGACATCAAAGCGCAGTTCAGTTTCAGGGAAGTGCTGCACGCTGACCCTCAATGTGACCGAACCCTCTTCGGTAAACTTAATCGCGTTATTGATGAGGTTGTAGAGAATCTGTCTCAGTCTGAGAATGTCGCAATTAATGGTTTCCGGCACCTTACCCTCCACCTTGAGTCCCAGCTGAAGTGTTTTATCTTCCAAGGGCTGGCTCATGAACAGACGCAACTCACCAAGAAGATCCTGCATACGCACCGTGTCAGCCTCAACGGTCAGTTTGTTGGCTTCAATCTTGGCAAGGTCCAGAATGTCATTGAGAATGGTCAACAGGTGTTTACCGTTGCTCCTGATCGTCTGCACACTGTGCAAGTCCTCCTCATCAGGCAATCGTGATTCCAGAATGTCGGCATAACCTAAAATGGCCGTCAAGGGAGATCGTAGTTCGTGACTGACGTTGGCCAGAAATTCGCTCTTGGTCTGGTTAGCGCGTTCAGCCTCTGCCCGGGCTGCCTCAAGTTCACTGGCGTCTCGGTGTCGGCGATGCGCATAGCCAATATCCCGACCAATACTCTCAAGCGTCGTCAGGTACGCTTCGCCAACATTGATTTCTGATCGTGAGTACAGCGCAATCACGCAGATAACGTGCTCATCTACCACCGGCAGCGCCAACGCCGTTTGTAAATTGGCGCCTGTTTCACGGTGTAGCACGCCGAGATCGTTTCTGACGTTGCCCGCCATCAAACTGGCAGACTTACCCGTATGAAAGACCCTCCCTACCAGTCCTTTACCAACAGGAAATAGAGTCTGATCAAGGTAGGTTTGCAATAGCGGTACCGCACCCAGTTCGTTGTAGTCAGCTGACAGCTGATAAGCATTGCAGCTAAGCGTTGGCTCATCGTCCTCTGTCAATACCCAAAGGGTGGCAGCATCAACGCTCAAATGACTGACCAGCAGCTGCAGGACATTGTTCAGCGTTGCGTCACCGTAATCTGCATGAGTCAGCACAGTGGATATGGCGGCTCGTGCCGCCAGACGCTGTGTGGTGAGTTTGCTGTTCGTGATATCACGCATTGCACAGCTGACATTTTGTACAGTGCCCTGCGCATCCTTCAACGGCAATAGGCTAACCGACCAGGCACGCTGACGACTTCCAGATACTAGCTGATCATGCATCTCGCAATCGATTACCGGCTCTCCCGAGTCGAATAGCCGGTCTATACACTGGGAGAGCTGCTCGGCAATGTCGGGAAACACCTCCGCCAGTGGTGCTTTCATCGCGCTGCCACTATTGACGCCTGCCATCTTCAGCATGAATGCATTGATACGCGTTATGCGTTGCTTGACGTCCAGCACGCAAAGCCCCAGTGGGAGATTCTTGTACAGCGTATCTACTTCATCGAGCGTGTGTTGTAGCGTTCGTTCACGCTCGGCCAACGCGGATTCAACCCGTTTTCTGTCCGTAACATCCACGGTTACCGACAGAAAACTGACAAGCTCATCTTCTGCATCAAACTCCGGAACATGGGTGGCCTGATAATAGCGTCGCCCGTCCGGCGTGTCGTAACTGAAATTCAGAGTATTGGGCTCGCTGCTCACCCTCACATCATCCAGACTATCCACGATCATCATCCGTAGCTCAGACGAAAAGCCCAGAGCAGTAATCGATTTTCCAATAAGATCCTCTGGTTTCGACCCTATCATCGCGGTGACAGCAGGATTAACGAAGCTCACTGTTCCATCCGCTGCATAACGGGTAACGATGACGGGTAAATGGCTAGTCAGTGCCCGAAGCTCGCGTTCCTGCATCCGAAGGGCTTGTTCCACCTGCATGCGTTGCACAAACTGTGACAGATCGCGCGCCATACGCTCCAGCATGGCATCACTGACGCTGTGTGCCCCGAGATTATTTTGAAGAAAAACCAGTAATACCGCACGTGGTCTGTCTGCAAAGCCGCTGTCGAACGGGATCGCAAACGCCGTACCCGATGGCACTTGATCCATCATGGATTGATACCCGGGCCAGTCAGAAGGTGCGCTTATCCAGCGCGGCTTTACATCGCTTGCTACTTCTCTGACCATCCCGCCAGCGCCCACATGCCGCGTGGAGAGTAGCATGTCGTGACAGACATCAACGTGGTCGCGCGCGTGCCAATGAGCCAGCTGCATTTCTCCGGTTTCATCCGGATACCAGATTCCCGCACATGTCGCGTCAAAATCCGTATCAAACGCTGGAAGCACATTAATCAGACCGTCCACCAGGTCGCGCGCATGATTTAACGAAGAAGTCAGCGTGCGCGATACATTCTGGCACCGTACCGCGAGCTGTTCGGCTGTCACCTCACGAACCAGTACACTGACACCAGTCACCATGCGTTTGCCATTAGCGTGCTCGCTGTCGCCCTGCTCGTGAGTCGGAAAGTAACTGGCCTGCCAGTCTTTGATGATACCTGGCTCTGCTGAGGTTGCCGCCCGCAGCGCCAAGTCAACAATGGGTTTACCGGTATCTACGACTTGCTGCAACAGGGAATTCACGTGCGAGCCAATCGGTTCTGGCAGGACATCCGAGGCGCGCTTACCAACGTGCGCCTCAACCGGCACCCCATTGATCGTCGACATCAGATTGTTCAGCGAACGAAAACGGCCCCGACTGTCATGGTAAGCAATACCGATATCGGCATATTGGTACAAGGCATCAAGCTGCGAGAGCCGCTCATAAGCTAGCTGTTGGCTCTGACGAAGATGTGTGATATCGCTGTAGGTGACCACCACACCGTTGATGCAATGGTCCTGAGTTCTGTATGGCAAGGTGCGTCGCACATACCAGTTGCCATCAAGGGACGGCACTTCCGTCTTTGCCGGAACAAGACTCTTCGCCACATTTTTTGCGTCGCTAAGCAGCTGCGGGTCCTCCAGCTGACCGTCTAGATAGGCTAATGGTCTGCCAAGGTCAGAATCGATAAGCTTGAACAGACTGGTGGCCGCCGGTGTGAAGCGCTTTATACGCAGCTTGCTATCCAAAAACAGCACCGCCAGATCAGCGCTGTTGAGAAGGTTGGTAATATCGTTGTTGGCTTCTTCGTATTCTTCCAACTTCTCCTGCAATTGGGAATTCAGCGTTGTCAGCTCTTCGTTCAGCGACTGCAGTTCCTCCTTTGAGGTCTCTAGCTCCTCATTGGTAGACTGCAGCTCCTCATTGACCGACAACACCTCCTCGTTGGACGCCTTGAGCTCCTGATTGGCACTCTCCATCTCTTCGGTGATGGACTGCAGGTTCTCCCGGGTGTAGCGCAACTCACTTTCCAGAAGGTTGACCAGTGAATCACCGTCATCCACAACCTGCGCGCTTTTCACAACGGAGTTGGACGTATTTGTAGCCTCGTGTTCTGAGGTATCAGCTAATGAGATATCCTGACTATCAAGCTTTGGTTCTGAAGCGGTGTCAATCGCGATGTCAGGCGCCTTGTCCGAAGGCTGAAAGCTGACCATGACCATTGATCTGCGTTTTTGCTTAAATTGTGCATTCACCGGTCTGACGGAAATAGTGACCCCTTCGTATCGACCACTGATGCACATGCGTGCTTTGGCTATGGTTGAGCGTCGCTGGGTCATGCGCACGCTGTGAACGGTTTCTCTTAGACGCCCCACCAGCCCCTCACGCAATCTGTCGAAGAGGTTCCTTGTGGGCTCGCCATAGCTCATGGCCAGATAATGCTCTACCGGCCCCACCTGAAACACTACCTGATCCTCGCCATCGAGCACCACTGTGGCTGGGGCAAATTCCTCCAGTAACCAGCGACTGGCGAGCTCCGCAATACGTGGCTCGTGGATGCCAGCACTGGCTCTTGCGCTGGCCTCCTTTACTCCGGTTCTGCTGCCAATGTCCAGACTGGGTGGCAATTCCGAGACAAGACGCTTGTCACATCGGCGCTGATACAGGTGAGCAGACTTGTCGGCCACGCGCGAGAACAACTCGGTATGGCGACCCACTGATTCGGCTGTGCCTAGAAAAAGATGTGCATCCTTTTTCAAAGAGAAATGGAAAAGAGACATCAGCTTGTCTTGCACCGGCTGTTGCAGATAGATCATCACGTTTCGACAGGACACCAGGTCCAGACGCGAAAACGGCGGATCAGCTGTCAGGTTCTGACGAGCAAACACCACCATCTGCCGGATGGGTCTTATGACACGTACACAATCGTTATCGATCCTTTCAAAATGCTTGTCCAGTCGTGCCTGACTGACGTTAGACACATTGGCCAGAGGGTAGATGCCGGTACGGGCAACACGCAGTGCGGATTCGTCGATGTCCGAGGCGAAGATCTGAATCTCTGGTCGTCTATCCACGCTCACCATGGCTTCATGCAGCAGCATGGCAAGGGTGTAGGCTTCCTCACCGCTGGTGCACCCAGGCACCCAGATTCTGATTGGCTCTTTGGTACTGTGCTCTATCAGAGGTTCAAGTACGTGGGTTTCCAGTGTACTAAACGCCTCCTTGTCTCTGAAAAAATCGGTGACGCCAATCAGGAAGTCATCGTGCAGCAGTTTCGCCTCTTCAATCGAATTACGCAGCAATTCAAGGTAGTCTGCCATGCCGTGCAGATGCAACAGTCCCATGCGACGGCTTATACGCCTCTCCAGGGTGCCGGTCTTGTAGTGTCGAAAATCAACATCGAGCCTGTTATGCAGTACGGACAGTATACTGTTGAACTCATTTTCTTCTTCTACTACCGGCACAGGCTCGACGCTATGCTCGCCACTTCTGGACTGCTTGAGGTAGGGATGTGTCACAAAGCGCTGAAGACTGGCAGGCATATCCGCGATGTTTTGCACGATATCCGCAACGCCTGCATCTTTCGCCGCTTGAGGCATACCCGAATAGGCAGCATCATCAGCGGATTGCGCAATAGTCAGACCACCGGCCGCCTTGATCGCCTTTAGCCCGGCGCTGCCGTCCGAACCTGTTCCGCTGAGCACGATGCCGATGGCACGCTGACCCTGATCCTCTGCCAGGGAGCGAAAAAAATTGTCAATGGACATGCGTCTGCCGCGTTCATGGATCGGTTTATCCAAATGTAACTGTCTGCGGCTAATGCGTAGCGACTGATTAGGCGCAATCATGTAGACATGGTCGGCCTCTACTGTCTGCTCATCCTGAGTGGCCACCACCGTCATGCGTGTGCTGTTGCTGAGCAAGTCAACCATCATACTCTCATGATCCGGGTCCAGATGCTGCACCAGCACAAACGCCATACCAGTGTCATCGGGCAGGGCCTTCAAGAGTAGTTTGAAGGCCTCCAGACCACCAGCAGACGCTCCAACACCGACGATCGCCAGTGCATTGTCAGCTGATGCAAGCGACTCGTCCTCCCGATTCTCTTCCGGCGTTGATCTGTTCATGGCGTTATCAGCTCGAAAGATCCGAAGCGGTAGGCATTTGCATGATCACCACGCTACACCCAATGAGATTGTCGGTATCGTCCCTGACCGGATAATAGTTGGCGATATAATCTCGTGCCTCGTCGGGATGCACTCGGGTAACTGATCTGATTTTCAGATTCAGCACAGGTTTGCCCGTGTCAAACGTACTTTTAATGATCTCCTTGACACGCACTGAAATGTCCTCCGGCACAACGTCCCACACATAATTGCCGGGGTAGTCTTTAACATTCAAGCCATCAATATCTGCCATGCGCTCGTTGGCCCGCACGTAGCGATACTTTGTGTCTATAAAGCATAAACCCGCTGGCGCTGATTGATACATGCCTTGCAATTCGGCCAAGCGGTGTTTCAGCGTGTCTTCACTGTCCGCCAATGCGGTGCGGGCATCATCCAGTAGGCTGATGTCTGTGAGTGTTAATACAATTCCTGACATCTGGCCACTGATCTGATAGGGCAAAATGCGCAGCAACAACGCATGCTCACGGCTGTCTCGCACCTCCCGTTCGAACGTGTGGCCCGAGAGCAGCACATCACGGAACCGCTCATTCATGTCAGGCATATCTAACCGATGCGAAAAATCTTCGATGGAGCGACCCACATCTGAGGCAGTGAGCTTGTACGCTTTGTCTATGCCTGGTGTAAACCGACGTATGTTCAGCTCCCTGTCGAGAAAAACGGTGCCGATATCTGTGCTGGCCAGCAGGTGATTCATGTCTTCGTTCAATTCATGCAGTTCTCGAATCTTGCTCTGGTATTCGGTGTTAACCGTGTGCAGCTCCTCGTTCACAGAATTGAGTTCTTCATTGCTGGATTGCAGCTCTTCGTTGGAGGCTACCAGTTCTTCATTGGTGGCCTGCAATTCTTCGTTACTGGTTTCCACCTGCTCTACCGATGCCTGCAGGCTTTCACGTGTTGCCCGCAAATCACGTTCGATGGCTGCGTAGTCGCCTTTGGTCAACTCACCACCTCTTAGTGTGACCATTGTCGGTTTGATGTCTGTGCGCTGCGCAGGTACCAGAGCCTCTGCCGCCTGGTGTTCTCCCGCTTCAGGCTCAGTCTTAAAACTCAGCAGCAAGTAACACCCCTGCCGTGCACCTCTGGTGACAGATTCAATCGTCAGGTCGTACTCAAGCTCTGCTCCAGAGATATCCTTGAGCACGAACTGCTTGAGAGTCAGTGGTGCAAAGTCTGTAAGTACTCGCCGTATGGAGGCGACAAGATGTGTGAGCATAGGTGAGTCCAGAGCCTTAGTAAGCTCATCACTGGGCCGACCCGAACGCCGATGCAAAAAACGCGTTGCACCGCCATAGCTGTCGACAATCTCGCTAGCCTCGTTGATAAGCACGCTGGTTGGCATGAACTTGGACAGCAGATTATCGTAGGTACTTAGCAACGCTGGATCGATGCGTTCGCGCATCGCGCCCACATTGGCCCGCCGGCTGAGCTGGCTGCCGCCTGAGGTAAGCGTTGGCAACTCCACATTCAGGTTGATCGGCAAGCGTGCCTGACGAATCTTTTGATAGATGCGCGATGATTCATCAATGGCAGAGAATTCATCAGCCAGATCGCCCAGAGTTTCGCTAGGTCCGAGCATCATTACGCCTTGCGTGTTCAGTGCGAAATGAAACAGGGTCAATACCTTGCGCTGCGCTACCGGCTCAAAATAAATCAACAAATTGCGACAGGTGATCAGGCTGAGATTGGTGAATGGCGCGTCCTTGAGAATATTGTGAGGGGCGAACACCACACATTCGCGCAACCGTTCAATGACGCGGTAGTCATCGCCGTCTCGCTCAAAATAGCGGGCTAGCCGCTCTTCGGATACACCCGCCAGACGCTCGCGGCTGTACACGCCTCGGCTGGCGATTGTCAACGAGCCGCGATGCAGATCGGTGGCAAATATCTTAATGTCTATATGCCGGCTAAGTAATTTTCTCTGTTCATCCAGCAGCATTGCCAGCGTGTACACTTCCTCACCCGTTGCACAAGCCGCTACCCAGGCACGAAACGGCTCACCGGGTTTCAGCCGCCTGATCAGTCGCGGCAAGGCCTCCATCTCCAATCGCTCGAAACAGACCTCATCACGAAAGAACCGGGTAACGCCGATAAGCAGATCGTGATAAAGCGTATCCAGCTCATCACTGTTCTGTCGCAAGACATCGGTATAGGAAGCCAGGCTGTCTTCGTTACTGAGCTCGACCCTGCGCTCTATTCGTCTGCCTACCGTGCCAGGCTTGTAATGATGAAAATCAATGCCGTATGCATCCTTGAGCAGCGCCACCACCCCTGCTACATCATTGCGCACGTCTCCCAGCTGCCGATCAGCACCCATCAACACATCCTGTTCATGAGAGAGCAATAGGTCGGGCATTTCCTCCGGTGCTACAGAGTAATCAACCGTGCCGGTGGCGGTTGCGCTATCCGGCATGCCGGTGAACTTGGCTGTCAGTTCACTTTCACTAATGACCAGGCCACCGGCATCCTTGACATTCTGAACGCCGCGCGATCCGTCTGAGCCCGTGCCTGACAAGACAATGGCGACAGCACGAGGGCCCGCTTGTTGAGCCACAGAGGCAAAGATGCGATCGATGGGCAGATTCAGCTCATCCATAATCTGTTCACTGAGCACAAGCTTTAAGCCATCCACCGTCATGGAGGTGCGCGGCGGCATGAGAAAAATGGTATCCGGCTTGAGTACCATGCCGTCCTCTGCCACGACCACCTGCACGGACGTTCTGCGCGATAGTAGCTCGTGCATCAGTGATTTGTGCTTGGGCGACAGATGCTGGACCACCAGAAACACCAGAGCAGACTGAGCGGGCATCTGCCCGAACAGGCGCTCCAGCGACTCAAGCCCGCCTGCCGATGCCCCCACAGCCACCACAAGTGAGTATTCGGATGTATCACCGCTTTGCCCGATAGCCGACTGTTCAGAATTGTTAGCTTCAGTACCCATCAGTAGATCCGTTTCGGTTTCCGGCGGCACTTCGGCTGGCATGTATCAAACCTGTGAACCACGACGAATTTTTGAACGGAGGGTAACTAACCTATCAACGCGCTGTCAACGCTTTTTGACAGAGTGTCAGCCATACCAATACTTGATAGTGCCACTGAGGGTGTGCGGTACCGACACGGCACTCGGCAAGCACACAAGGATCGGGTAGCACAGAACGCCTTTGTTATTATGACTTAATGAGAAGCGCAAGTCAGTGTTGTTCGCAGGTATTCGCCTGCCCACTTATTCAGTAAGCTGCCTTTCTGTCGTCTTGATCATGTTTACACCACTCCTCACACGGCCGAACAAACAGGCATCTCTATACCAAAGCATCAACGGCTGGGAAAAATATCCCAACTAACCTGACCACACTGCAGTATCCGTATTTTAGAAAACTATTTCAACCGACTGACACTTCATCGATGTCCCTGTATCAGGCGCTCAATGCAGACCGGCTTGCCAGAATGCAGTGGATGACTAATGAATGAGTCGACAGGGCTTTGGATTGCGTCAGGTCAGTACCAACGCCAGCGCGTTTTGTTGTGCTGCCAGCGATTACCCATTGAGTTGGCGGGTTGGTCATCGTGCTGGTTATCAGCGGCGAGCTAAATGCTGAGATGGGACACCAGACTGCGCGTGATACGACCAGCGGACCTGACGAGCCGATGGGTTAGCGCGGCGCCACTGTGGCAAATGAATTGGGCGATACACAGGCTTGAGTATCAGCACTGGTTACCGGGCGCAAAAAGGGCCAGCTTCACATCGCCGGCCCTTGTTGATCACTAGGGGACTACCCGATCTTCCGCCATACAACTAGACCATTTCCTCATGCAGGGCTGACCCGATCTTCAGCGTCCTTACTCTTCGCGTCTACCTCACCCAGCTTCTCTTCACCTTTCTCTCGAAGCTCTTTTGCTTTATCAGAGACAACCGATGCCGCCTCCGAACTCGCTTGGGCTGCCTTATCTGTCATGGTGGATTTGAGGTCATCGGCACGCTCACCGATTAACTTGTCCTCCACCGACGTCGAGGGTAGTAATGCGCCAATCAACGCGCCAGCTGCAATCCCCAGCGCTCCTGCAACCAACGGTTGTTCTTCCATGAAATTCTTCGCCGACTGCGCATGCTCTCGAGCTTTGAAACTGGACTGACGTTGCGCCTGACGCATACTTTGATCCATACGCTGCGAGTGTTCAACCGACGCGCTGACAATACGTGACTGCCAGTCCTCTGCGGACTCCCCTGCCTCCTGTTTCATTGATTTCAACTGAGAGCTCAGATCCTCTTTCCATTGCTCGGCAGTGTTGGTCCACTCGTTCATTCGCTTACCGAATTTATCCATCATGGAGTCATCATCGTCCGAATCGACAGATCCGCTGGAATACGATGAATCGGCCTGATAAGAGCGGTGGGCTGAGGGGGCATTGACACGCGCATACGGGTACGTATCACCTGTGTCGTAGCTCGTTCGACCCCTGCTATCACCGTCTCTCAACACCTGATCGCGGTAGTACGTCTCGTGGTAGTTACGTCCGCCGCTGCGCGACTGGCTTGTGATGAGCCAAGCCAATCCAACACCTGTCAGAATTAAAGGCAAGGGATTGTCTTTGAACGAGCGACCAACCGATTGGGCAATGTCACTGCCATTGTCACCAAAATACTTCATGGCCTGATCCATCAGGTGATTGGGTGAAAGCTTCTGCTCTACCGCGTTCAAAGTACTGTTCAGATCGGCGCGACGAGCATCCACCTCGTGCTCCAGCGAATCAGGGTCCTGATTTTTGTTCGTCGTACTCATGATAATGTCCTCTCTACAAGATTTGCATCTTTTTCAAGTGCTGATTGGGTGCGCGATGGCACGATGTTGTCTACTGACAGTTTCGAATTCGCTGACGTTAGCAGTAACGCACCTATGATGGTTACGATGGCACCAACCAGTAGGGTGGACGACCACATGGCCAAGCCTGTAAATGCCTCTACCATCATCACGATCGAAGCGATAAGCAGAGTCACGCCTGGAATTAAAATCGCCGCCCCGATAACAAGACTAGCAGCACCTGCTTTGACATCACTGACCGACTCGTTCACTTCAGATTTTGCCAATCTAAGTTCCGAGCGAATCAGCCCTGTAACATCATCGGCAAGCGCTGATAGCAACCCGGTTGCGCTCTGGTCAGCGTCCGTCGAGGCTATTTGCCGCTCCTTCATCGTATTATCCAGAGTATCCATTACTGATACCCTCCAGCTGGTCGGATGACCTGTGTCGATGTGCTATCAAACTCGGCTATTGATGAGCCTGCTGTCCCTGTTGCGCCTTCACGCAGATGCGTTGATGATGTCCCTGAACTGGTCGATGCGGATGCCTGGAAGAAGCGTGCTGCTATGGCGCCAATAGTAACTGCCCCAAGCATGAACATCGCTGGGTTATCTTTCGCCAGTGTTCTTGCATCCGAGGCCAGCTCATCAAGTGAACGATTCTTTAGCTTGTCGTTGAAGCTGGATAAGCTGTCCGAGAATTCACTTGCATAATTACCCAGCGTGTCGCTGTGCTCACCAAGTGTCGACGCTATATCGTCAACAGCATGCTCGACACTATTCGTGCGTGCTGCTATCTCGCCTCGAGCATCTTCGACTTTATCACGCGCCAAGTTTTCTGTCGCACTCTGTGCAGTGCTCGCCAACCTGTTGGCTTCACTCTTTAGCGTCTGCGCAGCCTCTGCCGAACTATTCTATATGGATTCAATAGATGATGAATCGGTACTCATAATCTTGTACTCCCGTAACAAAGATTCAACAGGTTATAGCAAGTACTAAACTCAT
>ENA-ORXT01004849-ORXT01004849.1-marine-metagenome-genome-assembly--contig:-NODE-4849-length-13602-cov-10.098115_pt1 | contig 13602 bp, 14 predicted proteins | sample MGYA00237868_ERZ511482 | MGnify/ENA metagenome assembly ERZ511482 | reverse complement strand
GGATTTTGAATTTGCATGCTATAGTACAATTGTAATTTATTTGGTTACAAATATGTTTAATGCAGTTCCAACTTTCCATCAATACCATTTCAGTGCGATGGAAATGATTACTTTTTTTAGTATTGGTTATTTAAATCGCGACTTGGTTCCAATAACAAATAATGGCTCTGTTGTTTTTAAAGCTCTTATTCCTCTAATGCTAAGTCTAAGTGTTGTTTGGTTCATTTATCATGCATATGCTCATAACAAATATTTTCAAGCACTAAAACATCTAAAAACAAAGGACTATGGTAAAACAATAACAGACCTAGAAGAGGTTTATCATCCAGTCTTTAAAACAACCCATGATTTCAGAAATTCTATTGATTTAAAATTAGGCGAACTATTTGTTAAAACTGGAGATTTTAATTCTGCTGAAGCGCGTTTTAAAAATGCCATAGAATTGAACCCTACTTTTGGAAAACACCACTATAAATATGGAGTATTTCTTCAGCAGCAGGAAAGGTATTCGGAAGCACTTAAGGCACTAGAAAAGGCATATAAATTACATTCATTAAATCAATGGACTTTGTATGAACTTGGAAGAACACATACCTTGATAGGAGATAGTACAAACGCATTAAAATACCTTGAAGAATTAAAGCAGGTGCAGAGATCAGTCTATCCGTCAGCCAGTATACTAATTAAAAAGTTAGAGAACTTTATCTTAAAGAATACATCACAATAACACATCAATTCAAATACCACTCAATAGCCCCATCCACATCCTCAAACATCCTCCCACTCCCTTCCTTCAACACAAATACCCGATCACTTAATTCATAAATGGTTTCCAATGAATGACTCACCAGTAAGATCGTTTTCCCAGACAATAGATTTGTTTCAAAAGCTTTCTGAGATTTCTGCTTAAAAATTTCGTCCCCCACATCTCCAAAGAATTCATCAATGAGATAGATGTCTGCTTCTGCATGAATCGCAATCGCAAAGGAAAGTCTAGAGCGCATGCCGCTAGAGAAAAATTTCAAAGGAGTGTCCACAAATTTTTCGATCTCGGCAAAGCTGATGATGTCGTTGAATGCCTTTCCTATCTGCTTGAAACTTAATCCAAGGATGGCACCATTCACATAAATGTTATCACGAGCCGTTAGATTCATGTCAAAACCAAGTCCCAAAGCCAATCGAAGGATCTTGCCTTCGGTAACCATCTTCGATCCCTCGTCTGGTTCCAAAACTCCTAAGATTAATTTAAGCAAGGTGGACTTACCACTCCCATTTTTACCGATGATCCCGATGACCTCCCCTTTATTAATTTGAAGATTTATATCAGAAAGGACGCGGTTCCTTTTGGGTGTCGTTACTAGGGATCCTAACTTCTTTATGATCGAAGTTTCCTTTTCGTGAAAACTAAAGGTCTTACTGAGATTTTTAATATCTATGCTTAACTCTTCCATTATATAAACTCAGCTACCTTTTTAGAATATTTTTTAAGAAGAAATACGGCCACTGCAAGTAACGCGAAGGAAGCAATCATATTTTCAACAAACATAGAAAAGTAGAATTCGTTTCCTTCGAGTAAGCAAGCTCTGGTGTTTAATAAAATCCCGACAAAGGGATTTAAATGAATCATCCATTTATATTCCGTGAGATAGAAACTTCCAGCGAAAAAGATTCCAGAGACCCAAAAGCCAACCAGAATGACAATCGCCCAGATGTGTTTGATGTCTTCAAAAATTGGGTTTAATAAGCTGAGAATAATAACAACCGCTGTTGTTAAAACAAACCAGTTCAAAAGTACCAATGGAAATAATAGGAACTGCGACCCTAAGTTCACACCCATGATAATAACGGTACCAAAATAGGCGATGAGGTTAAAAATCAAGCCCATGAAAATAGAAGTCATGTGGCTGAGATATAAATCAATCCAATTGAATTGAATATTCTCTATAAGGTACTTTTTATTGGTCAGAATATTGGCTCCAGTCTTTGTTGCTTCGGAAAAAGCGATCCACATGATTAAGCCACTAAATAAAAAAGGAACGAAGTTTTCTTCATCTTTTTCTAAGACAACCGTAAAAACAAAATAGTAAATGGCAATTTGCGAAAGCGGATTAATTAATGCCCAGATAAGACCCAATTTATCATTGTAGTACCTTTTCTTAAAATCCACCTGAGCCAATTTCCATATTCGCTCAAATCGATTGTTTTCCGGTATATGTCTTAAAATGTTTGTAAGCACTGGCTAGAAAGAATTAGGCTATATCTATAACTGGGGCGAAGTTACAGCTCCTTCAATCGATTGAGGAATTGTACGGCATAATTGTCCCAATTAAATTTTGCTCTTATTTTCTCAATATTTGATTTTGGATCAAATGAATCCTCCAGACAATCATGAATGATATCCGCCATCTCTTTTGGATCATTTGTATCGTAAAAATAAGCCAATCCCTTACAAACTTCTGAAATGCTGCTATTTTCTGGCACTAAGGCCTTGGTTCCACAGACCATCGCCTCCAAAGGTGGAAATCCAAAACCTTCATATAACGAGGGATAGATAAACAAAGATGCACCTGAGTACAGTAAATTCAGATGACTATTAGGAACAAAGCCCAACATTCGAACATCTCTAAAGACAGTATTGGTTTTCAGTAGATCGTAGAACTTTTCTGACTTCCATCCTTTTTTTCCTGCGATTACAAGTTGTAGATCGCTTTTATATTTAGCTTTAAATTCCGCAAAAGACTTCAATAAAAAGGTCAAATTCTTTCTAGGTTCGATGGTGCCAACATAAAGAATGTAATCACGATAAACCAAATGCTCGCTCCTTAATAGCTTCTTGTTTTCTGCATGAACAAATTTTTTAGAAAGACCAAGATAAATGGTTTCTGATTTCCCTTTAGCTGCTGGATATACTTCAATCAAATCCTTTTTTGTCCAATCAGAATTGGTGAACAATCGATCTGCTTTTTTTATAATACCAGGTAAAAATAGTTTTTGTAAATAGCTTCCTCGGAGGGTATGGTATTTCGGAAATTTAATCGGGGTTAGATCATGTATTATCGTAACCCTCTTGATTCTTTTCGGTAAGTTGAAAGGTCCAAAGTGCGCTGGTTCAATAACGATATCAATCTTATTTCGAATAGCTAACCATGGATTGGCAAAGAAAACCATTAAAGTTGCCCACCCAATAAATCTTCTATACCTCGGAATTACGAGGTGCTTAAAATTCGGATATTTATCATCTTTGACATGACGCAGAAGATAAATCGTAAATTCCTCTGAATTAAGACGATGGAGTGCATCTAAAACTTCCTTGGTATAGCGATAAATGCCCGCTTTTTGGTTATCCAATGGAAAGGCATGGATTAATATGTTCTTTTTTGATTTGATTTGATAAATTTAGCTGCGAATTTACAAGTTCATCGCATCAATAAATATTAGCACTTGTTAAAAGATTTCTTATTCCTTGGAGGGTTTTACGTCAACACTTCCTACCTATATTTAAAAGCTAAGTCTATTTATACTGGCGAACCGCACATTTGTGTCACTAAAGATACTCCACTTTGTGTAGAAGGCTTTCAAAGATCTGGTAATGGGTATTGTGAAGCTATATTGAAGTTTAAGAATGAAGATCTTGTAATTACACATCATGCACATGCTTTCGCAAATGTAAAAAAGTCTGCGGACTGGTTGATTCCAATTATTGTACTGATCAGAAACCCTATAGATTGCATTGCTAGCTTGATTACCTTTGATGAAAGACTTTCGGATGATATTGCCATCAGAGCATATATCAATTATTATTCTAGGGTTGAAAAATTACTAAATAAAATACTATTAGTAGAATTCAGCGAATTGACCAACAGTCCTGATCAGGTCATTGAAAAACTCAATCAAAAGTATTCCTTCAAGCTCAATAAATTAAACTTTAATGAGGATGAAAAGGTAGCGTATATGAAATCTAAAAAGGAAAATTATGATCAGGCAATCCTCGCCTCACCATTTCCTGATGAAGCCAAGGAAATTAAAACCAAAAAGCACAGAGATCGATTGAGAGCACAAAAACGTATGGCTGACGCTTTAGCCGTATATAGCCGGTTGATAGAAACAATCTCTTAATGCTATCCTTATTCCTAGCAAGAATTTTTTTAATGCAATTAGAAAAACTCTAGGAAAGGTAGGGCGTAAGCTTAGAGACTTGATTTTTAATTAAATGTTGCTCCAACAAATCTTGATTGATTACTAGAGAATTATCTGCCTTTGTTCTCCAAAGTTTAATCTGGTTGCTTACATATTCTTTTAGTCCTTCAGAACCGGAATTATAACACATAAATCCTGGTTGTAAATATTGAAATCTATGCTCCCAGTCAAAATCTATGTCTCCATTGATAATCATAAGAATGGGCTTACGTACGGAAAGATAATCATAGTATTTTCCGGGTATGATTGTTTTGAAATTGGGAGTATTCCAAGTCAGTAGCAAGTTAAGATCGCTTGCTGCCTGAATATCCCTTGATTTTGAATAACTCACAGAACCTAAATCATTGCTTAAAGTTTTGAGATCATATTCCTCTAGGTGCTTGTTCCAAATATTTTGATTGGTTCCTGCGTATTGAAACTGCACTTCCTCTCGGGTTAATTGTCCAGCCTCCACTAATTCAATAATCACCTTTAATAATACATCTAACTTTTGTTGAGGGTAAAGTGATCCACAATAAGTGATGGTGAATTTTTCGTTTGGTACCTGAGCTTTTTTGGGATACATTGAGCTTATACCTAATTCAACGACCTCGACCGTATTGTTATATTTTTTAAGATGTGGAACCAAACCCTCTGAAACTGTAGAAATTACAGAAGCTGACCTTAAGACTTTTCGATAAACTAGATGTTGAAATCCTTTCCAGAAAACCTTTTCTATGTCGGGTTCTAACGCGAGGTTCTGTATATCTGCAATCCAAGTTGTTTTCGGGAACAATTTTTTCAAAACACTTGCAATGATATGATCGATGAAAGGTTCACTCAGACTTAGGATGACCGCCGTTTTATTTTTTCTTAAGTAAATGGATCCTTTCCATATTCCCGCAAATAAAAATAATGGTCCTCCAAGACCAAGAAATAATGAAAAGGGGAGCGTTGATTTTAGCTTTCGAAGGAACTGCTTAAAACTATTTCCAGTTTCAGAAACACCTGCGCTGGAGGTATTATTTGAAATACTACGATAATCAAGGGTTGCTAAAAGAGATAGCTCAAATTCATCAAGGTTTAAATGATCCTTTGGAAGAACTTTTGAATTAGATGTACTAAAGACCAATGGTTTGTTTTCAAACAATCTTCCTACTTCTTTGACTAAAAAATAGTTGCGAACTGATCCCATGGACTTTATAGGCGGAAAAGCATAGGATATGACAAGGAGAGATTTGAATTGATTCATCTGCAGAAATTAAGTAATCCAATTTTGGTGCCTGTGGTTAAGAACAAGAAACTATAATATCTCAATTTGATTTTTACTTCTACTACCATTTAAAGCGGTTCTTCTTGCCCTAGTCTCTTTAAATAAAAGATACTGAATAATGGGTAAGGTAGAGCGAATGTTAATTATATAAATAAATTAGCAAATTATCATGGACTTGCTAAAGTTCACTGGCAATCTATTCAGAGCTACAATCTCCCTCTAGAGAATCAATCCATTGCTTGATCATTTCAAGGCCTTCTTCGTGAACAAGGCTTCTTCCTAATTCTGGCATCATCTCCCCGGGGTCTTGCGTAAGCATCCGATAGTATAAAATTGATTGCTCCGCATCTCCCGGTTGAATGTCATAGCTTCTTCCACCCGCACCTTTTCCAGCAGCCACCGGTGGCTTACAGATGCCTAAATGATTGCTGCGGGTTTCATTGTATTGAAGGAACAGACCAGAGGTATTTCCGGGACCGTTGGGGCGATGACAATGTCCACAGTTTATATCGAGATAGGCCAAGGCACGGTCTTGAACATCCGCACTAGGATCAAGGTAAGCGACCATTGTTTTTGGTAATTCTGAATCTTTTGTAAGATCGATGATACCTTTGTCGCTGAGATACTCTATCTGTGAAATTTCATTTCCATCTAAAGAGATTTTTCGATTGAGGTTGGCATATTTAAATCCGATGGGTTCAATTTTTTCATTGGCATTATGACAACTCTTGCATTGATTTTTATTTGGGATGATGTAATCAAAGGCCAGTGTCTTCTCCTGGTGCATAATTTCCATTGGAATAACATCTCCCAATTTACTTTTTTTGGCGTCATTATAATTTTCATCCCATTGGTAACTGACGGCTTTCCAGTCCTTTGCTTCTTTTATAAGCAACCTGGTTTCCATCATTTGATCTTTGCCTAGCTGCGCTTCATTGTAGCAGAAATTTTTAAGAAGGATGCTGCCTTCTGGCCATTCAAAGTGTCCGTCGGTTCGAAGGTAGGCGCTTTTTCCTTCTGGCAAATACACGTATCTCTCTTTAAGCGCATAATCAGAAAAAAGAGCGTTGGTTACCTGATACTTTATAAGTTGTGGTGCTGGTGCAAATCCGGTCTGGTTTGGAAGCGTCAGACCATAGTCCGAAAGTTGATTAAAGAATTCACCGGAAGGTGGCAGCTGAATGGAACTTTGGAGTGGGGTATTACAGGCTTGGTAGACAAACCAAGCTAAAATCAATAGAAGCAAGTGATTTTTAGAGACAGTCATAAGGACTCATGTTGCGATCTACATTTTCAAATTCATTCGCCGCATCAATATTCGCAAATCTTAGATCTTCTGATTTGTTGTTTTTTATGCAGATATTCATTGGATTTTCTCCAGAAGCACCATCTTTGAGAATACCATCGTATAATATGTCTTGAGGTTTGCCAGGAAAGAGCATATTAACCATTTGTCCAAAACGTTTTGTGACATCTGGAATAGCGGTTTTCCTTGTCAGGGTGTTATTGTATACTGTAATGTCATAGGTGAATGGGTCATATCGTTGGTCTTTCCAGCTGTTCTCCGTTATATGGTAAGAGCAGATTCCCACACCAATGGTTTTATGGCCTATGATTTCGTTGTCATATATTTCCACATCCTTTGCTGCCAATAAAACAATGCCAGAGCCTGGTGGTATGATGGCCACCATATTGCCTTCAGTGGCAAAGTTTTTTAAGTTGTTATTGAGAATTTTATTGCGGTATACTTTACATCCTTTTCCATTGACCATTTTCAAGTCTGGTAGATCAAAGACAAGCAGTCCGCCGGTATTATTCTCTGATACATTATCAAAGACTTCTGAATTAATGCAGTTTTCAATTTCAATACCCGCAACGTTGTGGTGGGCATAACAGTTTTTAACAATGATGTCTTTAGATTGACCGACATAAATGCCTGCGTCAGAGGCATAAGCTGCTTCACAATCATCAATATTTACGCCTTCGCATTGAACAGGGTAGAGGCCATAGGCCCCATTGGTAGATTTGGTCCCTTGGGTCCAGGTGGTTTTAACTCGCTGAATATCAACACCATTACAGCCTTGTAATTTTATGGCATCTCCTTTGGCATCAGCCACTGTGAAATCTTGAAGTGATATGGAATCTGCTGTAATTCGTAATCCTTCAGCTCCAGAACTTTGCTTTAGGAACGAAAATATGGTCTTCCCCATTCCTGCTCCTTTTATGGTAACATTCGAAATATCATCCAAACTTAGAGATCGATTGATTTCATATAGTCCTTCTGGAATCTCTATGATGGAATTAGGTTTAGCATCCAAGAGTTTTTCTTGTATAAACTCATAGCCATTGGGGATGATCTTCTCATGTGATACTACGTCTTTATCTGATTTACAAGAAATTATACATAGCACACAAATTAATGTGACTGCAGAGAAAGCTTTTATGGCAGAAAAGAAGGATTTCATTCGAAGATCTTTATTCTAAAAATAAGCTTCTTTAAAGGATTATTCAGTTCATTTCTAAAGGTATTTAGCATTGATGAAGACTTTAAAGTGGCTTGAATACTACAATTGTATTATTTAATATTCACTATTTAAAAACTTATTTCGAAAGGAATTTAATTTATATTTGCACTCTAATTTTCTCAGCTGTTTAAAGCGTCCCGAAAGTCGGGAAGTTAGGAAGCTGAGATAAAAAAAGAAATAATGGCGTGGTAGCTCAGCTGGTTAGAGCGCAGCATTCATAATGCTGAGGTCGGGTGTTCAAGTCACCCTCACGCTACTTAGAGAATCAAGGAGTTATGAATTTTTTCATAGCTCCTTTTTTTGGTGGGTACAACATAGGTACAACAAATACCAAGTAAACCGATTTGGTAATAGAAGGAAATTAAATTGTCTTACCAAACCTATATGCTAGCATAAAACTTATGATTTGACCAGATCCATTGCTTTCAATAATACCAATCGGCTGTTGAATACCTTGATATTTGTAATCAAAAAATATTCTCTGAAAAGGTCGGAATCCTTGACTGTAACTTGCTCGTGTAACGAAACTAAAACGATACCAAAAATTCCAAGTAAATTCAACGCCAATTACTGGATTAATTTGAAACCTCGGAATAGCTTCATAAGAAAGTGTTCCTTCATAATCTGGATGAAGATGATCACCTACATATGCAAAATTTCCACTCTGCACATATTTATTTACTTTCGAGTATTCTAAATACATTGTAGCAAATGGACTAAATTTGATGTTTCTTTTTAAGTCTAGTAGATTCCGAAAACAAGAAAACCCTAAACGATGTATAAATGTCCTCCTAGTACCCAATCCAAATGATCCATTTTCATTTGAAATGTCAAAAATTGTCCATCCTCTCAAGTGATTATAACTGAAACCGTATGTCCAACCTTTATCATTTTCATCAAAGACAAAGTCAAAGTACTTTTGGTCTGGGACAAACTCATCTACTGGTATCTGATTTTTTATTGGTACAATCCTTTTATAATTCTGCCAAAAGAAACCTACCCCAGTTGCAATTGTTTGGCCAAAGCTGGTATTTACTCCGAACACTGTAATTATTAATATAATTAATCTTTTCATAGTAAGATATAAAGAGGGATAAAATATAGTATTTTATCCCTCGATAATTTTTATATTTCTAATTTATTTTCTCCCTGAGAATTTCGGTATTCTAAAACATCCCCATCAACTTCAATTGAATGAATTGAATAAACCTTTCCAATTTGAGTGTATAATCTTGGTTTACCATCAAAGTCATAATTATTCTGGACATTTCCACTATTATTTTCGCACTCTTGGTTTGAGTCAATGAAAAAAGGAACGCAGTTATCTTTTGGATGAAGTTGTCCAACCATTTCTACACATACTTTATCTGCATTAGCTCCTGTCCATCCAATAAACGCCTTCTTAGAAGACCTTGTTCTTGCCCCTACATTACCTGTTGTCACAGGAGTTCCATCAACCCAATTTTTAGCTAATACTCTCCATTCTTCTCCATTGGATAAAGTTCCCCTAGTCTGATCATCAGCAGAATCCTTTCTATTTGGGCAAATAATATTAATAGTTAAAGTTGCCTCACAAGCTATCCATCCATTGGGATGTATCCACTGAAGTGTTGCTGTAAAAGATTGTCCACTTGTACTCGCAGTTATTTCAAGCGGCTCACCAAATTGTGCCCCACTTTGAAAAGAAACAAAACTAGTATAATTATCGCTATAAAAAGTTGACCACAATTCAGATAAATCTACTAAATAGGTAACAGTCCCATCATCATTTATAGTTACTTCACAAGGTTCAAACTCTATTGCATGGTTATTTATCTCACAAAACCCTCTAACTACAACATCTTCTTGAAATACTTCGTCACCATCTGTAACATTAACAGAAACAACATCGCCATCATTAAATATCTCAGTTTCAAATTCAGATTCCGTAAAAGACTCCCCATTAATATCAAAACTAAACTCTGGATTATTCCCACTTTGAAACTCAACAAAAGAAACATTCTCCAATTTTATCTGACCATTTTCAAGATAGATATGCTTTAATCTAATTTCCTTAAGGTACTTAGTTTCAGCTGGCTCCACACTAGTATCAAACAAATTATCATAATCTGAGTCTTCCAATTTTCTAAGATTTTTATCTTCAATGAAATCAAATTCACCAAGATTTATTATCTCATTTAGTTTTTCTACATCATTATTTCCAATTACTATCAATCTTCCAGAATCAAAGTACTTGAAATATCTTGTACCAATTTTCACTACACCTTGCCAATTTAAAACAGTTTTCAGCTCTGGCTTAGCAATTATACTATTAATGTCCCCACCATTGTTGAGGTTTTCAAAAATAGACAGTTCTTCAATTTTTCGCATTGACTGAAATGAATTAGCCTCTTCAAAAACTTGAGAACCAGGATAATCAGTTATTCTATGCTCTTCAACGTTAACATTTTCTAAACCTAATGTTTGGTAATGTCTAGTACGTTCTTGTTGATCATTGTTTTCAAATTGAAGCTGATCAGTAATACTTCTAATTGAACTAATATCCCTAAAGTGCAAAACACCATTTACATTTCTGACACCACTTTGAGATCTTTCTCTGGAAAGATTTGTATCTTTTTCAATAATTGATTCCTTTGCACAGGATAGTGAGATGGTCCTAAAAAACAGGACACATAAATTTTATAAATTTATGTTAGATGAAAGAAAAAAAGAAACGTAAGTATCGTCGCTATGATGAAGGGTTTAAGCGTGAGGCTATAAATCTTTTAAAGCAAGGTCGGACGATAAAGGAGTTATCAATTTCATTAGGAGTAAGTGAAGGTTTGTTATATCGCTGGAAAGCACTAGATTCTGGAGAGACGAGAAAAGTCAGTGAGGAGTTTAAAGAGCTTCGTAAATTATCAAAAAAGCAAAAGGAGGAAATTGATATTTTAAAAAAAGCCTTGAGTATTTTCAGCCAAAGCGGTTAGAGTATTATCGTTTTATAAGAAGCCACGTAGATGAATTTTCTATAAAGCGAATGTGTGAAAGTTTTGGATTTAGGACAAATGTCTATTATGCTTATGTTCAAAAGACTTCCGAATTGTCAAAGAATGCAGAATTTGATAAGACAGTTCTAGGAATATTTGGAAGACATAAGCGACGATATGGTACACGCCGCATAGTCGAGGAGTTAAAAGATGAAGGCATCCATGTAGGACGAAGTAAAGTTAGGAGCACCTTGAAGAAGTATGGTTTAAAAGCCATACAACCAAAGAGTTTTGTTCCTAAGACAACAAAAAGTAATCCAGGGATGATAAGAAGTCCCAACTTGTTACTTGATAGAAAGACCCCAAAGAAGCCAAATGAGGTTTGGGTGGGCGACATAACTTATTTGCCACTACGAGATGGTAGTTGGGCTTATTTATCAACTTGGTTAGACCTATTTAGTCATATGATAGTGGGTTGGCTGGTGGGAGAAACTTTGGAAGAAGAACTGGTTGTAGATTCTTTTACAAAGGGATTGAAAAACCGATGTCCAGTTGAAAACTTGATTGTACATTCAGATGGAGGTGGCCAATATGGGAGCAAAAGTTTTAGGAAGATTATATTAGCGAATACTTTTAAGCAAAGTATGACTAGACGAGATAATCATTATGATAATGCTACAGCAGAATCATTTTATTCTCGTTTTAAGGCGGAGGAGTTGCAAGGTGATAAATATCGAGATCTAGAAGATGCCACAAGTCGTTGTTTTGAGTACATAGAAGGTTACTACAATACGATTAGGAGGCATTCGTCTATTGGCTATAAATCTCCTCTAATGTTCGAAAGAGAATATGAGGGGAGGATTTGAAAGGGGTGTTAAGAAAAATGAAGGTTCCATCCCTAGAGTCCTTTATTCCGCTACGCTCCATTCAGGACTCTAGGGATGGAACAAAGAAGGAAATTCTTATTGAAATGTGTCCTGTAAAACTGTACCACCTCATTATGCTTATGCATATTTAATCGATAAATTAAGAGTGTCAAATGGCGAAAAGCAATTATATGGAACTCAAGGAGATTTTGACAAAAACAAGCAATTAATATTTTATCCAATTGAAGATGAAATTAATGTGAACAAAAGAAGAATGAATGCTGATATGGAACCTATTGAAATTTATGCAAAAAATTTAGGAGTTTTGAACTATCAAATTCCTGTCCATAACAAGCTACGATGACGATCATGCTTCCTTCGTCAGCACGACGCATGTAGCAGAACCGTAGGTGTCAGGTAAAAAATTGATAAAAAAGAAGTTATTCATGATTTTGAATTAGAAGCAGGCTCAATGATTTATATGAATCAGGGTGTCCAAAAGATTTGGCAACATGCGATTCCTACTATGGATACGGAGAACGGAAGAATGAGTTTGACCTTTAGAAAAATGAAATAGATAGAAGTAAGCTATTTACAAGTCCTTTTTTAAATTACTATTACTTGCAGAATTTAATTAATTTGAAATATAAATCATTTGAAACGGAAAGATTAATTTTAAAGCCAACGACCATAGAAGACGCTGAGATGATCTTGGAATTAATGAATTCACCAAAGTGGATAGAGAATATTGGGGACAGAAATGTCAATAATCTTGATGAAGCCAAAGCATATATTGAAGAGAAAATCAAACCTCAACTCATAAGACTTGGCTACTCTAATTATACTTTGATCAGAAAATCTGACAATCAAAAAGTCGGTAGTTGTGGACTTTATGATAGAGAAGGATTGGAAGGTGTTGACCTAGGGTTTGCACTCCTGCCTCAACATGAAAAGAATGGCTACGCTTATGAGTCAGCTACCGCAATCTTGAAAGCTGCAACAACTATATTTGGCATTAAAGAAGTGAAGGCAATCACTACTAAAGCAAACAAAGAATCACAACGCCTCTTGGAAAAGCTAGGATTGAAGTTCGATAAGCTGATCAGAATACCAAATGATCATGAAGAGCTGATGCTCTATAGATATCAGTCAAACGATTAAATGAAAATGCAGAACGCTAGACTATGAACTCAACAAAAGCAAAGAATTTGGTAATCTTACTGTCCAAATGCAATTCCAATCTTAAGTGAAGATCTCCGCACCAGGCTTCTAAATTCTTGAGTTATAGGATTGCCAAATGGGTCCCAGTTAAATAGCGTACCTTTTGTTAAGACCATTGAGTTGCTAAGTTCAAATACAAATCTACCTGCCCACTTAGTCGGAAATGCCACACCAAACCCTAATGCTGTATAAAGACTTGTATTGATATCATCATTTCGCCAAAAACCTTGAATAACTCTAGCTGCACCCAACTTCCCAAGAGCATAGACTCGAGGTCCGTTTAAATTAATGTTGTATTTAGTGTAAGCATAAGTAGGGAGAATCCAAAAATCAAAAAAATTGTCAGAAATGCTACCTGCTAGATACTCAAATCCAAATCCTCCACCAATACCAAGTCTTTTATTCAACTGATAACCAGCCACAAGTTGACTAGAGAAGGTTCCACCTGGTCCGTTTGTTCCAAAGTTTAGTCCAAAACCTATTGGCATTATGTTGATAAATAACCCTCGGTTATAGTTATACCTACCACCACGAGTGAGTGAGATATCTTTACCTTCTTTTTTTTTTTAATG
>ENA-ORXT01004848-ORXT01004848.1-marine-metagenome-genome-assembly--contig:-NODE-4848-length-13602-cov-21.120591_pt1 | contig 13602 bp, 9 predicted proteins | sample MGYA00237868_ERZ511482 | MGnify/ENA metagenome assembly ERZ511482 | reverse complement strand
CGCCCTCACGCTGCGCGGCGGCACTCCGAGTCTCACCGTGGTTGTCGCGCGAGTCTCAGGTTGTTTGTCGCCGGACACGCCCGACCGAGACGTAGAGCCGCACCTTGTCGTTGATGGCCCGCCCCTCGTCCTGGAACCTCTGCAGGTGCTTGTTCCTCGCCGTCGCGACGAGCTTGATCATGATCCGGTCGTGGAGCTCAATGATCTCGTCGGTCACGGTGGCGCGCCCGTCAAGCGCGAGCGCCGCGAGGGTCGCGTGGCGCCGCTCGGTCTCGAAGTCGCCCAGGTCCCACGGGCGCATCTGCGCCCCCGACCGGGCGATCTTTGCGAGTCGGTTGTGGTGGACGTCGCGGCCGAGTCCGTCGGGCAGGTCGAGGCCCCGGTAGCAGCGCAGCCGCTCGATATGGGCGAGCATGACGCGGGCGCTCGCGGTGAGTGGCGACTGGCGCAACCAAGTCAGCCACGTGATCGCTCCGCCGCCGGGCCGGACCTCGAGCAGCGCGTCCAGTCGCGCGCGATGGCCGTCATCGAGCCGACCGGTCAGGCGGTGGTACAGCGCGCGATCGGCCCGGGCGAGCGCGTGCGCGCAGGCGCGATCGATGACGGGCAGCGGTGGCACGACGATGCGCTGCCGGCGAAGCCACGTCAGAGCATGGCCGCCGAGCAGTAGTCCCTGGTCGTTTTGCAGCGCGAGCTCCGTGAGCTCCCGGACGAGGCTGCGGAACGCGGACGCCCCGAAGGCGGACAGCTGCAGGTAAGCCATCAGCTGGCCCCGGTGCTGGCGCCGCGTGGTGTCGCGCTCCGCGTACCCCGTCCACGCCGCCGCATCGAGCCACAGGGCCTCGGCGACCCAGCGGATCAGCCCCTCGTCGACAGCTCGTTCGGCGGACAGGGCCAGTCCCGGGTAGCGCAGTAGGCAGAGCTGGACGGCGAAGCCGAGGCGGTTGGCCTCACCGCGGCGCTCGCGGACGAGGGCGAGATCGGTGTCGGAGAACGTGTACAGCCGGATCTTATCCCCGTCGTCGTCCGGGGGCGCCACGAGGGTCGCCCGGTCCGAGGTCGAGAGCACGGAGCGTCGCGGCATGGAGGAACGCCTGTCGGGGGTGAGTCGGGCGCGAGCGGGTCTCGCCTCATCAGGCGGTAACCTCCCCTCGGTGCTCTCCCCGGCGACGTCGGCAGACGGCAGGGCTGCCCTCGAGGGCTCGTCGGCGCCTTGGTCGGCGGGCATCGCAATCGCGAGGGGCGTACCGCCTAGGTCGTTGCCGAGGCCGATGCCCGGGCGCACGGCTGCGCAGGTGCGTTGCTCGGCGTACCCGAGCGTCGTCTGGATGCTTCGGTGCCGGGCGTGGCGCACGATCTGCTCGAGCGGCACGTTCACGGCGATCGCGCTCGTGACGAACCCGCGGCGCAGCGAGTGACCGGCGAAGCCGCCGGGGATCCTTGCCGCCGCCGCCTTCATGACGTGCGCTACGCTCTGCGCCGAGAGCCGGGTAGCGCCGGGGGCACGGCAGTGACGGGCGCCGCGCAGCACGACGAACACCCGGCCGGCGGACCGCCTGGACAGCGCGCACCAGTGTGCGAGAGCCGTCACCGGGCACCACGGGGACCCGGGGCGGCTCAGGAGCGTGACCGTCGCGCCGACGCCTTCCTGATCGGACTTCGAGTGCGACAGGTTGTTCGCCCATGACGCGCCGGCGGACAGAACCGCTCGCCCGCCGTCCCTTCAACTCTCCCGGCGCTCGCGATCGGCAGCGACCTCTCGTCTCGCGATGTGCGGGGGAGTTCAATCGCATTGGTCCCCGGCGATGCTCATCCGCACGCGCGGCTCGGCGAACAGATGCAGCGCGGCGTACTGGAGCAGCAGGATCGTCTTGCCGTCGCGGATGTCGCCGCGGTCCACTCGCGCCATCGCCTCCTCGAACGGCAACTCCAAGACCTCGATGTCCTCGCCTTCCGACGCGTTCCCACCTCCACCCGACACCCGATCATTGGCACGGACCTCGGCGACGAAGAAGTGCAGCTTCTCGGTGACGGATCCCGGACTCATATATGCCTCGAACACCTGCCGGACCGGACCCGGGCGGTAGCCTGTCTCCTCCTCGACCTCAGCCCGGATGCGCTCGGTCGGCCCCGCATCGTCGAGCAGGCCCGCGGGCGTCTCGATGAGCAGCCCGTCCGCGTTGCCATTCACCCACGTGGGGAAACGGAACTGGCGGATCAGCACGACGGTCCGCCGATTCAGGTCGTAGAGCAGGATCGTCGCGCCGTTGCCCCGATCGTAGGTCTCGCGGCTCTGGGTTTGCCAAGACCCGTCAGCGCGGCGGTAGTCGAACGTCGTCTTCCTGAGCACGTACCAGTCGTCGGAAAGTGTTTGGACCTCGGCGATGCGAACCCGATCGGACATGCCCCGTTCCTCTTGTGTGGTGGCTGCATCGAGCGATTCGGGTCGCCGACACGATCGATGTGGGTTGGAATTAAACGTGCAGCTTCGTGCAGTGTCAAGAAATATCAAGTAAGCTTCCACGCCATGCTCACCCGCCAGCGACAGGACCTGCTGCTCGCCCGCCTCGCCGAGGACGGGCGCATCGTCGCCAAGTCCGTCGCCGCCGAACTCGGGCTCTCCGACGACACGATCCGGCGCGATCTGCGCGCGCTCGCACGCGCCGGACGGCTTCGGCGGGTCCACGGCGGCGCTTTGCCCGCGTCCGCGGCCGACGCCGATCTTGAGGCGCGGCGAGAGGTTGCCACCGCCTCGAAGCGCGCGGTTGGCAAGGCAGCGGCGAAGCTTGTCATCCCGGGCCAGGTGGTGATCGTCGACGGCGGTACCACGGCCGTGCAGCTCGTACGCCACCTCCCGCTCGATCTGGTCGCGACGATCATTACTCACAGCCCGACGATCGCGGTCGAGCTCGAACGGCACGTGAACCTGACGGTGATAATCGTCGGCGGCCAGCTGTTCCGTCACTCGATGGTGGCAGTGGGCGCGAGCGCGATCGAGGCCATGTCACACATTCGGGCGGACACCTTCTTCATGGGAGTGACTGGCGTCGACGCGGAGGCCGGCTTGAGCACCGGGGATCTCGAAGAGGCGCACGTCAAGCGCGCGCTCGGACGGCGCGCGGCCGAGACGATCGTGCTCGCGTCGAAGGAGAAGCTCGGCGCGGCGTCCGCGTACACGATCATGCCGCTCGAGGAAGCGAGCGGGATCGTGGTCGACGAACACACTTCGCCGGGACTGCTAAAGGCGTTTCGTGCGAAGGGCCTGACCGTCACGAAGGCCTGACCTTTCCTGTCCGATGGAGACACACCACCGCCATGACGCTGATGATCCTGGTTGCCGGCCCGTACCGCTCGGGTACTGATGACGATCCCGGACGCATTCGAGCCAACGTCGACGCGATGACCGAGACGGCGCTGCAGCTGTTCCGGGCTGGGCACCTTCCAGTACTGGGCGAGTGGTTCGCGCTACCGCTGATCGAGCACGCTGGGTCACAGAAGATGGGGGACGCCATCTTCGACGAGCTGTTCCATCCGATCGCCAGGCGTCTGGTGGAGCGCTGCCATAGCGTGCTGCGAACCGGAGGCGCCTCGCAGGGGGCCGACGAGATGGTGGAGCTGGCGGAGCGGCACGGTAAACGCGTATTCCACGCCCCGGACGAGATTCCAGACGCCGTCTGACCGTCCACCCGGGACGGCGGAGGCCGTCCTGTCCGACCACCGCACCTGACGCGGCGCCTGCCGTCCGGTCTGTACCGGCGCGACGATCAGGCTGCGGCTTGCAGCGGCGCGTCGCGACGCATCTATCGAGGCTCCCGTACCGATGCCTACCAAGCGACACATCGTTCGCCTGCCGTTCGGCGAACGCGACGTGCTCATCGACCTGGTTGACCGGGTTCATACCGCCGCCGCCCGTCGACGACATGCGCAGATCCTGCTCCTCACCGACCAAGGCGCACACGGCCCCGCGCTAAGCGACGTCGAGGTGGCCAAGCGAGTGAACGTCAGTCCGGGCACCGTAGGCCGTATCAGGAGGTATTATCTGGACGGCGGACTCACGCATGCCATCACCCGGAAGGGTCGTTGCCGCGAGCGAGGGCCGCGCCTGGATGCCCGAGGCGAGGCGCGTCTGGTGGCGCTCGCCCGGTCCCCGGCGCCCGAGGGACGGACACGGTGGACATTGCGGCTGCTGGCCGAGCGTCTGGTCGAACTGGGGATCGTGGCCTCGATCTCACACGAGACGGTCCGGCAGATTCTGGGCAGACGGCGCGCGCCATCGACGTCGTGATCGCATGCGGCCGTGCGTCGACAAGCCCTGCTGAGAGAGACCGGTTCGTCAGCGCAGGTCGTGCGCCGGAATCTCCTCGAGCACTGCGGCGACCCCGTCGGCAGTGTTAGGCGGAGCGACGCGATCGGCCAACGAACCTCGAGCACCGCGTTGCCCATCGCCACGGCAATGGCCTCCGCGCGGAACATCGGCACGTCGTTGACGTCGTGCCGAAGGCGATCGTCCGGGCCACGAGCGGGCGGACGATCCGCACGAGTCCCAGTCCCAAGTCGACGCCCCCCGCCGTTACCTCGACGAATGTCGCGCGGCGGGGGGCCGACGAAGAGCTATTGGAGTTCTTGTCACCGCTCGGGTGGGAGCACATCAACCTGATGGGGACTACGTGTGGTCGCCGACGGTCGGACCGAAAGCGGGGGAATTCAGGGCGCTGCGCGACTTCGGAAATCCTTAAGGTACACAATTCTCCCTTTCCGGCAGTTGCCCGATCGACAACGCCGGACAGCGATCGCGCGTCGCCACCACCACGCTCGGCGGCGGCACGACCACCCCGCCCCCGGCCAGCGGCGCTCCCGCCGCGCCCCGCGCCGTGCGCGCCGACGTCTACTCCCGCCGCTCCGCCGAACTCTTCTGGCAGAGAGAGCCTGCCGCCCTCGCCCTTCGCTACGAGATCCGCCGCGACGGGCAGGTGGTCGGCACCACCGACGGCGTCAGCTACTACACCAACGCCCTCGCTGGCGGCACCGACTACGCCTTCGAAGTGATCGCCATCGACCGTCAGGGCCGGCGTTCGGCCCCCTCGCCGATCGGGCTTCGCACCGACGGCGGTTCCCCCTCGACGCCGTCGACACCGCCGGCCGCGGGCGCACCGAGCGCGCCGGCCGAGCTCCGCTTCGACGTCTACTCCTCGTTCGCCGTCGAGCTCTTCTGGCGGCGCGAACCGGCGGCACAGGCCCTTCGCTACGAGATCCGTCGCGACGGGCAAGTCGTCGGCACCACGAACGGCGTCAGCTACAACACGAGCTCGCTCCGGCCCGGTACCGACTTCGCCTTCGAGGTCATCGCGATCGATCGTGACCAGCGCCGCTCCACCCCGACGCGGATTGCGGTTCGCACCGACGGCCCGGCCCGACCGGTCGACGCCACGCTCGCCGCCCCAGCGAACCTGCGCGCCGAGGTCTACTCGCGCACGGCGGCGGAGTTGTTCTGGGACCGTGCGGCGATGCCGGGCCTGAGCTACGAGATCCGGCGTAACGGCGATCTCGTCGGCACGACCAACGGGACGAGCTTCTACGACAACGCGCTGGCGAGCGGCACGACGTACCGCTACGAGGTCACGACGCTCGGCTCGGGGCGACGCTCCAACGCCGCCACGGTCGAGGCGAGAACAGCCGGCTCCGCGCAGCCGACCTCGCTCGAGGTACGGGACTCGTTCACCGCGATCGATCGGCCGGCCGCTCTCGACGACCTCGATCAGGTCTCGAGGTTCTTCGAGGAGTCCCTGCCCGACGATCGACCCTACTCCGAGCAGCGCGAGACCTCGATTCCGTTCTCCAGGGGTCCTCTCGCCGAGGGGCTGACCGAGAGCGTGCTGATCGACATCGACGCCGGCGGTACCGGGACCTACAGCGACGTCTCGCGAAGAGAGGACAGCGACACCATCCGGCGCGAGAGCGAGATCGCCACGCGCACCCACGACGGCAACTCCGTCGTGTGGATGGGGACGTACGCCTTCAGCGACAGCAGCTCGGGCATCCAGGAGGACTTCGAGTTCATGACGGAGATCAGCACGGTCGGGGAGCAGAGGCGGCTCCTGACCGGTCAGTTCAGCCGAGAGCGAAGCGGCGGCCCGGAGAGTTCCCTGCCCATCGACGTGACGTACGAGTTGACCACCGGCGTCATCGAGGACGGCTCGGAAGGCTGCTTCCCGTTCACGGGGGAGATCGTCTACGACAGCGGGGCCATCGACAGGGACGGGCTCGACGTCACCAACGTCGTGACCTCGACGACGATCAACAAGGGGGACGGCGACGTCTTCTGGACGGTTCGCGAGACGAACCTCGACGGGAGCGTGCGCGACGAGTACCTGGTCGCCGATATCGGCCTGACGCCCTTCTGCGATTTCCCGGAACTGCGATAGTGTGACGGGCGGGTAGACGGCGGCATCGGACCGACCCACGCTCGCCCTCGACGGGAAAAGGCGGTCGTCATGAACACGATGGCGGCCGCTTTTCGCAGAGAAACGGAATGGCGCTCGCCGGAGGGAATCGGTCGCCGATCCGACCGCCCTGCCAAGCCCACTTGATCCACAGGACAGGACATTCCATGACCCGTACCGAGATCATCCTCGCCGCTCTGCTGCTCGCCGCAACGGGCGCCGTATCGGCGCAGCCGGCCGACGCGCCTCCCACCACCCCCGGCAACTTCCGCGCGACCCTCTACGACAAGGCCGGCGGCGAGCTCTTCTGGCAGCGCTCCAGCGACGATCGCGGCGCCGTGCGCGGCTACGAGATCACCAAGAACGGGCAGAACCTCGGCATTCGCGACGCCCTGAGCTTCTACGACCGCTCTCTCCTGCCCGGTATCCCCTACACCTTCACCGTCGCCGCCGTCGACAACGCCGGCCAGCGCTCCACGATCTCCACCACCACGCTCGGTGGTGGGACGACAATCCCGTCGCCTTCAGGCGACGGCCCGGTCGCCCCGCGCACCCTGCGCGCCGACGTCTACTCGAAGCGCTCCGCCGAGCTCTTCTGGCAGCGCGAGCCGGCCGCCCTCGCCCTCCGCTACGAGATCCGCCGCGACGGTCAGGTAGTCGGCACGACGAACGGCGTCAGCTACTTCACCCGTGACCTCGCCGCCGGTACCGACTACGCCTTCGAGGTCATCGCCATCGATCGCCAGGGGCGACGCTCGGACGCGTCGAGCGTGACGGTCCGTACGGAACGGGCGATCTCGCCGCCCGTCGCGAGCGGACCGCCAGCGCCGATGCCCGCCGACCTGCGCGCCGAGATCTACTCGAAGCGTTCGGCCGAGCTGTTCTGGAAGCGCGAGCGGGTGCAGCTCGGCCTGTCCTACGAGATCCGCCGCGACGGGCGCGTCGTCGGCACCACCGACGGGGTCAGCTACTACACCCGCGACCTCGCCGCCGGCACCGACTACACCTTCGAGGTCGTCGCCGTCGCGCCGAACGGAGACCGTTCGTCCGCATCGAGCCTCACGGTACGCACCGACGGAGACGGTGCCTCGCCGCCACCGACGGCAAGCGGTCCCGCGGCGCCGGAGAATCTGCGCTCCGAACGCTACTCGGCGCGCTCGGGAGAGCTGTTCTGGCAGCGCGAACCCGCGGTGCAGCGCCTGCGCTACGAGGTCCGCCGTGACGGCGCCGTGCTCGCCACGACCGGCGGAGTCAGCTACTACGACGACACGCTGACCGCCGGACGATCCTACGACTACGAGGTGATCGCGATCGATCGACAGGACGAGCGCTCGACGGCATCGACCGTCACGCTCGCCACCTCGGGCGGCGACGGCGGGGATAATCCTTCGGTTCCGGATCCGGTGGCGGAGAACCTCGTCCGCGTCGACGTCGAGATCACCGTTCCCGCTCACGTCTCGAACGCGCTGAGTGTCGAGCTGACCTGGGGCACGAAACGGATCATGGCCGAGTGGCTCGGCGACGAGCAGTGGAGAGCAACGGTCGACTTCCCGAAGGTCGAACGTCCGAGCATCGGAATTCCGGAGAACTACTATTTGCTGGCGATCAACTTCCGCGACAGGAACGGGGACATCATGTTGGGCCGTACCGAGGCGTTCTACTCCGTGAGGGAGGGAAGCGCGGAAACCTACACCGTGATCGCTGATGATTTCGATACCGAGCGCTGGGACGACGACTCGGATGGAGCCAGCAACCTCGACGAGCTGCGCCGCGGTACCGACCCGCTGGTGGCCGACACGCCGGTACCACCGGAATCCTTCGAAGCGCTCGAATCGCTGTTCCTCACGCGGGCACTGGAGACAGGCGCGACCTACTTCGAGCCGAGTTTCCTGGAGCTCGAGCTGCCGGTGGACGATCGGACGGAAGTCGTCGACGGTTTCGCTACCACAATAACCGAGGCCGATTTCTCAGTCGACGGCAACGGCACCTTCCGCGAGCGCTACAGCTTCGACATCGATTTCGACCGGGACGCCTACCGGGAAGAGCGCGGAACGCGATCCCGCGAAGGGAACTCTGTCACCTGGTCCGGAGTGAGATGGTCCGAGGGCAGTAGCCTTGCCGTTCGAGAGGAGACGACCTTCGACATCACCAGCACACTCGATGGCAACGAGCTATCACAGCGAGGCGAAGGGTTCGTGACATCCGATGCCTTCAGCGGCAAGCTGGACTTCGTCAGTTACCGGTACGACGTCGTCCTCGATCTCGACTCCCGTGACGCCGATGACACCTGCACGGCACTGCGCGGAAGCATCCTGAGCGTCGTCAAGGTACAAGGCGATCAGGGCACCAATCCCTTCGAGTCCACGAGGGCAGTCAGCAGGAACTCGGCGGACGAGCGGTGGAGGTGGAGCGGCGTCGACAACGATGGAATGCGGGTCGCTGGCGAAGCGAACCGCGTCTCCAATCGCTTCTACTGCGGCTTTCGGTTCGAACCGTAGTCGTCAGAGACTGGACGCCCTCGTCCTTCGCGATGCTTGCACGACGCGCTACTCGTCGCGTTCGGATGTCGGAGGCACGTGACGTCGCTCCGGACGGCGCATGTCCCTCATTCCCTATTGTGGGACATGCCAACAGTCGGACGACGCTGGGGAGGTCCAGGGGCGGTCGTCGAAAAGGGAAATTCGTGTGCCCCAAGGACTCTCGAATCCCACCCAGACGGCGAATGTCGGGCAGCCGGAGCACTCGGACCGAACCGTAGCGACCGTCCGAAGGCTTTTGTAGCGCCGTACAGGCGAGCGGCAACTCAGTCACCCCGAAACGACGCGCACGCGCTGATCCGGGCGACTAGAGAATTCGGACGAATCCGTACGCTGGCTCCACACACGGGCGCGTCGCACGCCGCGCTGCACCATGCGCCAAGCGTGAACCGGCCTCGGATATCCGAGCGAGACCAAGAGGCTCAAACGCCGCCACGACTATGCGGGACGAAACCGCGACGCCCATGGTCGCTGCCCGTAAAGCGCGTGACGTTCGCGTCGCTGAGTTCCCCATCACTTGGGAGTTGGCCAACGTTCTCGATGACGATGATTTGAACATCGGCGAACGAGGTCTTCACACTCTCCCAGAAATGCCCTTTGACGTCCTGCGAGAAAGTCGATTCATCGGCGTCGGGTTGCTCATAGACGAGCAGCGGGGAGTCGATCAGGACGAAGTTCGGGAACGGGCGCTCTTCCTCGACGCAGAGGCGTAAGAGCGCGAGGTTGAACGCGGCCCTGGTGATCGCCCGTACCCCCTTCCCGTGGCTACGCCGTGCGCGACTGGAGATGACGACGTCCTGGTCGTCTTCGCTGAACGAGACGCGATCGAGACCGGGGAAGTGCCAAGCCTTCAGCAACGCCTCGACCTCTCTACTGAAGGGGCCAGCCTGCGCGGTACTCACCGCCGCGCTGACGACGTCCGCATCCTGCCCCTTCTCCGACGTGCTCGCCTCCTCGAGCAGCATTTCTAGCTCGTGGATCCGCTCGAGATGTTCGATGGCCTTTCGACACGTCTCCGCGCGCGCGCGAAGGTCGTCGACCTTGGCGGAGGCCAGGTCGACTTGCTGCTCCATCAGCGCCCGTATAGTCGACGAGATCCCGTCGAGTTCGCTCTGGCGAGAATCACTACTGACCTCGAGCCGCTCGATGTCGGCGGCATTCGCACGTCGGGTGGCCTGCAGGCCATGGAGCAACTTGGCGATCTTGGTCGCCTCGGCCTTGCACGCTTGGTAGACGTCCGCCGGTGCGGGGCGCGACTCGGGGTTCCCGTGCGAGAGCTGCAAAAAGTGCCGTTAAGGAAAACGGGACGATTCAGCCACTTACGTCAGAGCGTTTCGAGCTTTCCCTTATTCGTCAGTAGGTTGCTGTCGGATTCTCGAGCAGATCCGTCCATCACCCGCGGGACGCATTCGGCTCGGCGAACAGCCGCGCATCCGCCTCGGCGAACTCGAAGCGCAGCTCCCCGTTGAAGTTGATGTGCTGGTGGTGGATCGGCGCCACCTGTACCACGTGCTCGACCGACACCGGTCCGCGTCCGCTCAGCGCCTCTTCGTGACAACGCTGCAGCCAAAGCGTGTTCCATGTCATCACCAAGTTCGTCAGCAGCGTCAGCGACCCCGAGATCGCCGCCATCTCCTCGCTGCGCCTGCCGCGTCGGGATCCGAGTGTGCCGCGGTGGATCGCCCGCTGCAGCGAGTGCACCGCTTCCCCGTGCGAGAGGTCGCGGTGCAGGGTGCGCCGGAAGTCGGGGTTCGTCAGCACGTCGCAGAGCAGGAGGCTGCGCTCGAGCCGTCCGAGCATCGTGCCGGCGCGGTAGAGCGGATCGCCGCGCGAGGCCGAGCCCAGACGCTCGAGCACGGCGGTCGCGCTCGTCGTGCCGGCCCGGATCGAGGCGGCCAGCCGCACGAGAGTGTCCCACTCGGACGCGATCGCCGACGGCACCACGTCCGCGCGCACGATCGGCGAGATCGCTTCCGGTACCGCGAAGCCGATCGGCACGTGCAGCCGTCGGTCGCGCAACCCCTTCAGCCGCGGGCAGAGGTCGAACCCGAGCAGTCGCGCGAGCCCCATCGCGAAGTCGGTGTAGCCGTGCGTGTCGACCGCGACCCGATCGATCGCCGGCACGAGGCGCTGGCGGATCGCCCCCTCGATCGCAGCTCCTGCCTGCCGCGTGCCGAGCACCAATGGCTGGTGGTAGACGATGCCCCAGCGATCGAGCACGTGCTGATACTGGCCCATCCCGAAGCGGCGCCGCTTCGGATCGACACGGGCGTTCCAGAGCCGACGCGACACGTCGAGGCTCATTCCGTCGGAGGAGGCCGCCGTGCCGGTGCCCCAGTGCAGCGTGATCGGCTGGCGGTACATCAACGCGACCACCGTGTCGTTCGCCGCGCGCAACACATCGCGCTGTTCGAGGAGCGAGAGCGCATCGCCGATGTCCGCCTCGGTGACGCCGGGCATCATCAGCGCGACCTCGGCGACGGTTCGCGCGGTGCCGTGCGCGAGCAACGCCCCGTAGAGGGCGAGCAGCTCTCGCGGGTTCCGGGGTGCTCGTTGCAGCAGCTGCCAGCTGAACCGGACCGCCTGATCGATCTCGACGATGATCGCGGACAGCTGCACGGCGTCGGCGGTGCCGACGAGGCGGTTCCGGGCGCGCTCGAACAGCCGATCGGTCCGTTCGGCGGCGAGCGGTTCGAGCACGATCCCACGCTCGTCGACCCGTACGGACCCCTGCTCGGCGGCGAGAGCGACGCCCCCGAGCGCCCCCTCGAGAAGATCGAGGCGACGGCGCAGGTACTCGTTGCAGTCGAGTGGGAGATCCAGCTCGCCGTATCGGGTAACGCGCTGCGAGCGCCACGCGCTCTCCTCGATCAGCAACGCATCGCGCTCGACGTGGCGCAGGCTTTCGGGCGCCCACACGGAGCCGTTGCGCAGCGCCCGCTGCAGCGTGACGAGTAGCGCCGCGTCGAACACGGCGTGCGAGGCCGCCGTGTCGCGCCGGGCGAATTGCGCACGCCATCGTTTCGGCATCGCGGCGGTCACGTCTGGCGGCAACGGCCGGTCGTACCGGGGACGGGCGTAGCCGGTGCGCTGCTCGCTCCGATACTCGAGCATCACCTCGATCGCCGAGCCGGGCGTGGCAACCAGTCGCGGCGTCGTCATGGCCGCGAGCCGCTGGCGCACGCGAACGGCGTTCCCGATCAGGGCCTCGCGCTGACGGTAAGCGCGCGTTCCGTTGATCGCAGCCAGGGCGGGAATCTCGGACAGAACGAACGCGCGAACCTCCTGGTCCGTCCGATTCTCATCCTCCGCGGCCGCCCGCACGCGTCCGATCACCGCTCTGAGACTCGTCGCATCGTCGGCTGTGGATCGGAGCGCTGTCTCGTGAGCCTCGCGCCGAAGCTCGGTGGTCAACGCGTCAGCGAGAGCGAGCACCGTGTCGTTGGTCTCGAGCCATGCGTGGCGCAGGAAGCAGGCGAGTTCGAGGGAGCGCCTCGGCTCGGGTAGACGTGCGACCACGGAAGGCCTGCGCGCCCGGCACCGTCCGGCGAGATCGACGACGGTGGCTAGCGGCACGCCGGTAAGCGAGTAGCTCGGCACGGCCAGCTCCGAGAGAAGACATCGCTTTTCGATCGCCGCGGTGAGCGCGCCTGGCGATCGCCGTGCCGGTGGCGTGCCGAGCCACTGAAGGTAGGTGGTCGTCGTCTCGGGACGCACGTCGAACAGACGCTCAGCCCAGTGCTGCTGCACAGGGTCGCCGATCTCGGCGGAAATCGTCGCCGCGAGTGCGCTCACTACCCGACGTCGCACGTGTCCGGCGAACGATCGCACGCGGCGGGCCGCGGGGATGAGAATGCCGCGCGTGTAGAGCCAGCGCATGAGCTCGATGGTCACGGCCGACGTGCTCGACGCCGATGCCGCGGGCGGTGAGAACGCGCGCACCAGGGCTCGGGCACGATGTTCGGTGAAGGGTTCGATGCCGAGCGTGGTCATCGCCCAGCGCTGGTGCTCGAAGAGCGTGCGCCGCCGACTACGGTAGAGCGAGCGGACCGTGGCGATGTTCATCGCGGGCAGGCCGAGCTGGGCGGCGACGCGCGCGAGCACGAAGGTCGGAATCCGGTCGAGCGCGTCGAGGGTCGTGCCGGTCATCCGGAGAAAGCCGAGGTGCACGCCCGCGGCGAGACGCAGCGTGTCGCCGCGACGTGAGCGGATCGCGGCGAGCTCGGGTTCGCCGAAGCTGAAGAAGGTGTCGATCTCGAAGCGCGTGAGGGCACGCGGAAAGCGCTTCAGGCCGAGGAAGGGGATCTGCCAAGAGGGAAGGGGGCGCATTGGAAGGGGTCTCGTCGGAACGCGAACCCGAAGAGGGAAACCCATGCGAGACCCCGGCACACCGCTTGGGCGCCGTCTCGCGCGGCCGATCGGGCTACGGCCTTGCTGCGAACAGTAGCCCGTTGATCTACGATGAAATTTATCGAAGCCCTATCGCAAGCCACTGATCTGGATGATATTCCTTAACGGCACTTTCTGCAGCTCTCGCACGGGAACCCCGACTCTGAGTCGCGTCAGCAGCCGCACAGAAGCTCTGCTTCGCGATCGCCGACCTGCCGTGCGTCATGATCTGCCGA
>ENA-ORXT01004847-ORXT01004847.1-marine-metagenome-genome-assembly--contig:-NODE-4847-length-13605-cov-9.252957_pt1 | contig 13605 bp, 17 predicted proteins | sample MGYA00237868_ERZ511482 | MGnify/ENA metagenome assembly ERZ511482 | reverse complement strand
ATCAAGCGGCAACAAACAGTGAGTTCTGCTGGATGCAAGGTCCTGGCACCGAATGCGGGCTTTCTATTGGCTTCGATGCTTTCTTACTGTCGTTTTAGACCAATAGAGTGCTGTTATTCACAGTCAGTGTCTGTCTCTGTCCCCCAGGACAAATTTCGGGGATCAGCAATAGTCAGTTTCGTTAGTTTCGGCGAGTCACGGGGAGGGCAAGAGAGGGCGCTGCAACAGCAGCATCCCTTTTTCCTGAGATTGGCAGATCATCTCGTCGCATTTTGGGCCACGCCAGGCCCGCAACCACAAGCCGACCTGCCACCCAAGCCAGTTCTCATATCTCTCGGTCTGTCGTTCGGGCCCACTCTGTTTTCGATTTTTCATCTCCCCCACGGCCCTCAGAGGCGCTGCGTTCCCCACGCCAGCCCCACCCAACCTGCAGTCTATACCAACTAACGCGCGTCACAGCCTGCTCGACTCTGCCACACCGCCGGTCGACTCGTCTGCCCCGTGCTCTGCCGTAGATATTTGCCATGTCGCCCACCATGAGTAGTGGCCCTGAACGCTGCAACTCGGGCCCCAAGCTCAAATCGGGCCACTCATTGGACTGACCGTCCCTGGGAGATCCGTCACCAAGCGGCTCTGGACCAGCGAAAAACGCGCGCCTGCGCGTGCTTTCGGTCTCGGCAAAGCGGTGGCTGGGACTCCCTGGCCGCGCGCCCAAGGGGTATGCCCCCACCATGGCCCCACCAGTCCCCCCCCATTGCCCGCCTTTTTCGTTCCCGCCTACCTCGTCCCATCGTCGGCCCTACGGCGTCCGCCAACCCGGCACTCTCACGCTCGGGGACGCCCCCACGCCCATTGCCTCGGCTGCTCGCCTGCGTCGCTCGACCGAGGAGCTGGTGGCGTGTACCGGGCACTGCACACCGAGCCAAGCGCGTGCGTCTGCGCTTCGCCGCCCATCGTCTGTGGTTGTCGCGGGCGCGGGGCTGCCCGTCTGCTCGCGCCGCTCCCACGCCCGCCCCCCCCCCCCCCCCCCCCCCCCCCCCCCCCCCCCCCCCCCACGCCCGCGCCCCCCCCCCCCCCCTGCATCCCCCCACCGCTATGCGCCCCCTCCCTGGCCGCCCCTGCCGTTGTTCCACCAGCCTCCCCCCCCCACTTATCCCGGGCACAAGTGGCTCCGGCAAACCAAGCTGACCGGGGTCGCGCCCTTTGCGCCATTGTCGCGCCCTTTGCGCCATGGTCAAGCCCGCTGTTTTTCTGGCCACTCACCACCCCACAATATTCTCGGCCTGCAGTGTGTTTGACCTGGCGGGACTGTCAACGGCGGACATGTCGCGGCGGGTGCGTTCTCACCTGCTTCGCCTCTGGAGCGTGCGCGCACGACTGTTTGAGGATGAGGACACGGCCAACCTGTGGGCGACGGGGGTTGTTGACTGATCCGCCCCGGCCGGGGACCCCGCTTCCTCTTCCCCTTCCGCTTCTGCTGACCCTCACCAGTCTCCCTCGCCCCCCCTCACTACCGATATCGGGCGGCAGGGCACCCTTCTTCGCACTTTCTTTGACGGTGTAGAGTCGTTCGTCGACGTGGCGGACCTCTCAAGCGCCACTGCCTTCTTCTTGGCCCTCGGGGGCTCTACAAGTGCGAATGGCGTGCTGGTGCAAGGCCTTACCCTGTCGACGGACGCTCCGCAGGCCCTCCCAACTCCACCCTGTCCCTTTGGTGAGCAGCGGCGGCTGGCACTGCCTGCCGCGCTCTCGGCCGCTGTGCTACCGGCGGGCGCCGGCGCCGACCGTGCTGACTGCGCTGGTGGGAGGGACCAAGAGCGGCGGCGAGTTGCGTGGGCGTACCTTGGAGGCAGCCGGGCTGGGCGGGCGAGGACTGGCAGAGAAGAACGCTTGTCTGTTTCCATCCGCCCCGCCCGCGTAGTGGTGCTTCCCCATGTCGGCGGCGACCTGCGGCGCGTTTGCCAGCTGCTGGTGGGTGGCATCAGGGTCTTCCTCACGGGGCCCCCGGGGTGCGCCAAGTCGCACTTGGTCAACGAGGCGGTGGAGCTGATGCGTGATGCCGGTCTGTCCGTCGCCGCTTGCGCCAGCACGGGCGTCACCGCTACCTTGGTCAGCGGCACGACCGTACACTCCTGGGCAGGCTTCTGCAATGGGGACGCGGATGTCAAGTCGCCGCTGCAGACAGTATTAAACGAGGTCATTCCCTTTGCCGCCAAGGCGCGGATGTGCGCCTCGATGGTGCTCGTCATTGACGAGGTAGGCGCTCTTTCTTCGGACTTCATGACGCGGCTCGACGAGGCGTTGCGAGCGGTGCGACGGCGGTCGTCCCCCTTTGGCGGGTTGACCCTACTCACCGCGGGGGCCTTCTTGCAGCTCTCACCGCTGCGGGGCTCGTACGCCTTTCTGAGCGATGCGTGGCAAGACGCGCTCGCGAACCGTGCTGTCGTCCTCAAGGCACATTGGCGCCACATGCAGGACACGAGGCTGCTAAGCCTCCTGTTGCGCCTCCGCAAGGGGCGCCACACCGCCGCCGATATGGTGCTGCTGGCCACCCGTAGCACCGCCGTGGCGCCGCCCGGCGTCATTTGCCTCTTCTGTCACAAGGCAGACGCTGATGCAAAGAACGAGGAGGAGCTTTTGGGGCTCGCGGGGGAGTCAGTGATGCTCACCGCGGTCGACAAGGCGCACGCCAAGTACTTGTCGCTGGCCCTGGCCACGACGCTGCGAAACTCCGCCGTCAAGCTCCTGCCGGTGCTGACTTTGCGGTTGGACGCAGAAGTGGCCGTGCCAACGAGTTGTTTGGCGGGGCAGGGCGTGCCGTGCGGCTCGCGGGGCGTGGTCACGAGCTTTCGCGCAGTCGGCAACCGCCGCTACCCGCGGGTGCGCTTCCAGCTGCCGAGTCGTGGCGACAAGACGCTTGACGTCATCCCGTCTTTGGTGCACACCGTCGCCCTCGATGGCGCGACTTGGTCTTCCACGCGGAGCCAGGTGCCTCTGATGCTGGCGTGGGCTTCTACAATCCACGCGGCACAGGGCTGGACGCTGCAAGAGGCTACCGTAGACTTGACGTTCGCCTTTGCCACTGGCCAAGCTCTGTCGGGGTTGTCTCGGACCCCTGCTTTGGAGCGTCTCCATATCATTGGGTTCGATGAGGACAGGATCATAGTAGATGGCACGGCCTTGGCCTTCCATGAGTCTCTGGCTGACTTCTAGTAAAACGTGGTGCGTTTGCTCCCGTTTGTTGCGACCACTCTACCTACCTCCTGGCACGGTCGGGTCGTAGTGCTCAAGCGCTGACCTTGAGGCAACTCCGTTGCCTTGTCTCTGTGTGTGCCGATACCAGCAGGAACAAGACTTGAGCGATCGGAGATGTGTAGTAATGGTCGCGAATCTGATACAAATGATTCTGCTGCAGACACAACCCCACCCCCTTCTCTACACCCGCCCCACTTGACCCCGTTGTCTCTTGCCGCGCTCATGGAGGTGGCCGCCGGCGCTTCTCCGTCCCGTTACCACTCGCTAAGCATCGGCCAGTCACTTGCACTGTCGGCCCGCCTCCTTCATCGGTCCCGCCACCGCCCACCCACTCCCGGAGCCGCCCCGCGCGACGTCACCTGCGGTCGGTCGCTGCCCTCTCGTGCGCTTTCTTCGGCGTCTTCTGATCCCTGACGTTCTCCCCGCTTGCTTCCCGCTCGCTCCTCCATACCTCTGCCTTCTCCCTGGCGGCTGCAGCCGCCGGCGGCGCCGTTCAATTCCCCCGCCCTCTTCCTCGCTCCCTCTAAGGAACTCTGGGGGCGATGGCCCATCGCAGTGGCCAACGCCGCCACCGTCGCCGCGCCCCCGTCGCCTGGACGGACGATTCTTTCTAAGGCTACAAAGCACCCCACGAGCATCCAGCGCTTCCTCCCGGCTCTCGCAAGCCGCCCAAGTCCATCTTTTTCCCTCGAGCTGCACTGCGGGAGGTGGTGAATACGCTGCTGGATATATGTCCCGACGCCCATGATGGGAGCGACTGTCGGTTTTACCTGCGCATTCGTGACAAGATGAACTCTCTGCCCTGCGCTTGTTACACCTCACTTGGCCTGTTTCCCGTTCTTTCAGGTGTCTTCCGTACGCTTGAGGGGGATCCCCCGCCGACGCAGGAGTTTGCTGTTTTTTTGCCAATGGTGCGTCCTATTGTGCGCAACTTTGGGCTTGGGTGCGTGGCGCGCAACGACGCCGCGCCGTACGACCAGTGCCAACAGAACTCCCCTGAGGGTCTTGCATGTCGTGTCTGAGTTGCGACCCACCCGTACTTTGATTCAAGCCTGTAGAGCACTCTTGCAAAGTAGGCTACATCCGTCTTTTCTTCCTTGTTCTGACCCTCCGAGATCCCCCGCCGACCCACCGTTCCCACGACCAGCACGAAAGCCACAAACGACGGCAGCGTCCCCAACCCGACATTCGCTATGCCCCCCACAGTCCACGCCGCACGCGCCCTTCATCGGGACGTGAAACACGACCTTCCAACGAATGGCCGCCCATACGGCCACAAAGCCACCAACAAAGACAGCGTCCCCCCCTCGACCCTTCCCCTGAAGCGCCCACCATCGCCGCTGGCGACAAGTTTTCGCCGCCGCTATCTACCCGCACGGCTTTAACAGACGCTGCCAACGCGGCGGCCTCGTCGCCGCCACTGTCGTCCTCTTTGGCGAGGACGTCTTTCCCCCGATGCACAACCTGCGTCTGGCACGCTGCCGCCGCGCATGCTTGCCATCACGGTGGAGAGGAGGGTGCGCTGCCGCCCCGCCGCCGCCGCCCTCATGAGCACTCCGTCGTGCTTGCGGCGAGGACGGCAGCCAACAGCGACGGTTCCGACGTAGAAGCAGGCACCACACTCGCCTGCTCACGGCGACCGCCCAGGTCGCCGACGAGACGGCCTTGTCGCCGCCATCGCCTTCCATCCACCTTGGCACGGGCGACCCAGCCCGCGGCGCTAAAGGCTGCGCGCGGTCGCGCCGCCGCCGCGCGTCCTTGCCATCGTGCTGGAGGAACAGGGACACCGCCGGTTGTCTTCCGTCGCCGTTCGTGGTGGTGAGGGAGGTAGCGGTGGACAGCGGCGACAGACGGCGCTGGCGGGGTGTGCGCAGCACTCGTCGATGTGGAGGGCACGCTATTAATGCTTTCGGAATTACAGGAGGGACTCGCTTGAGCGGCGAAAAATCGCAGGACTCGGTCTCCAATTGGCTTCGGTTTCTTATGGCCTGATTGGCGGAGGAGGGCCCTCCCCCTGGCCTAACGCCAGAAGGCGATGCTCCCCGTCCCCATGCCCATAGGCAGCCAGAGAGGGTACTGTATTCCTGCCTGCCGCCTCACAGCTGGGAACGCTCCTCGTCGGCCCCGCCCGCCACCCCACCGTGCCCTTGCCACCCGCTCTGTGTGGTACCGATACCTCTGACGGCGATTCCCTTGGCTGCTTCTGGCTTCTCCTCTTACCCGTACCACTGCTCCCCCGCCACCGCCCACCTGCCACGAGCGGCGCCCTCCCCCCGGCCTGACGTGCTCCCTGTCGGCCACGCCACCAGCTCGTTGGCTCTAATTCGTCCCCGCGCCCAACCATGGACGCCATTATGCGCTCGGTACGCATGGAGGTGGCCGGTTCTGTCTGGGCCCCGCCGCCTCCCTCCCCTACTGCTGATGGCGCACCGCCTCACGTTTCCTCCTTGCCCAATGCTGGGACCCTGGCAACGTCCGCTGTACCTTCCGGCCCTCTGGCTGACTTGGGCGCCACCCGATTCGGCTCTCCAGTGCCACTTCTGGCGGCCCCACACGTGGCTGACGGGGCCCTAGTAGCCTCCGACACGGCACGTGCCGTCCTGGACGCCCTCAAACACCACGAGGAGGGTTTAGAGCGGCGCCTGGCGCTTCCGCAAGCAGCAGAGCAGCAGGAAGCGCACGTCCGCGCGGTGCCTCCGCCTGCATCGCGCACACAGGCGCAGAGGCGCCAACGGCAAGGACGCGGCACCACCTCAGGCGTTGCGTCGGACGGCGGCTGTGAGCTGGCGTTCGTGTTTGCTCCCGTGCCAACCGACGCCGCACTCGCGGCCAACACGGACAGGTCTGAGAGCCGCTTCATGCACAAGGTCACTCCCCACAGGCCGCAGACAATGGCCTCGTTTAAGCGCCGGCGCCTTAATGATGAGGGCCAGGCCTGCCCGGGCGCGGCGGAGGGCTCGCTGTCGGGTACAAAAGCCACCGTCAAGACGTGGGCGACGCGAATCCGTGTCGCCTGTGCTTTCGCCGACTTTGTCGCGCAAAACGTTTGTTGGCATCCCGGCGACCAGCGCCTCAGAGACGTGGAGCGGGATCGCGGCGTCAAGAAGTTCTTTAGGTGCATGTCACCATTCACCCTGCGCGTCATCCTCCCTTTATTCTCCGAAGCCGCAAGCGGGGGCAGGCTGTAGCCGGCGGCGGGCGCGAGGCGGGCGTTGGCGGAAAGCCGCTTACAGCTGTGACGCTTAAGGACTACACGAACGGGCTGACCTTCCTCTTTGCAGAAGCGCACGGCGTGCAGACCCTTGTGGTTGACTGCAGCTGTCGCACTTCGCCATGGCAGGCCAAGGGCCAGGTAGAATTAGACAAGGAGGAGGAGATGCGCGCGGACCCCGGCACCTGCTTTGGCAACCCGATGACAACCGACGAGCTCCGGAACTTCCGCGGTGCTACAAACAAGGAAGCGCGCATCAACGGCGAGCGGTCGCTCTCTGCAGCCGCTGTTACTCCTGAGGTCATGCGCGCGCTCCACAGCGAGCTGTGGGCGCGGCACGCTCCCGCCGTCCCGGCGTTGGTAGATGTCACCGAGGCAGCTGCAACCCCTTCCGCAGAGGCGACCGAGCAGCGGCACGTCTACACGCCGCCTTCGGATGCCGATGCCGACCAGCTGACCTACATCTTTTACTTCATGCTCTTCATCTCCATCGGGCGGCCGGTTACCGTCACGGACCTTAAGTTTGAGGATGTGCTCTTTCCAGATATGAGGATGGCCGAGAACCAGGAGTTCTTCAACAGGTACGTTATTCTCTGCTCCTGTGCATTGTTTACTTTGGTGGGCTGGAAAGCCCATGATGCGCGTCACGTGTTGGCCATTGTGTCTGCCCTTTGACAGTTTTCCTGACGTTCTTGACCAGCCGCTGTCGGTTCCCTATCGTCCCAGATTTCCTCTCTGTACCGAAGTCGGTATCCATCACTTTGCAATGGGATTCTCGTTTCGTTGTGTGCCCCCAACCTTTCCACTTGTACAGACACAAGCACCACAGATTCTTAAACGTGTGCCTTCATGTCTTCAAGACGGGCACGGGCACTACGGACCCCCTGTGGATACGCTTCTATAGCTATTTTTCTCAGGTCACGGCCGCAGACGAGGCCGAAATCGGCCAGTCGGCGTACGTACACTGCAACAGCGAGCACCTGAACTTCCCCCAGCTGTTCAACGGCTTGGTGCACTTCGCGTGCTCGGCGCCAGGCGTTGGTGCCGACGTCAACCGGATCGGCCAGCAGCACCTCTTCCCTAGCCTGCTGCAGAGAAGTGTGAGGGGAACGGCGGCGTTGTTTAAGAAGCGGACGGAGACCGGAGTCAACGGCCGCTTCTTAGCAGACCTGTCGCGCATCGGGCGGCCCTACATTAATGGGGAGCGAGCCTGCCGCCTTGATGCCTTTCGCCGCGGCGTCGCCCAAGCGTTGCTCAACGCAACCGGTCTCTTCGAGCAGGTCATGGGCTTGGGCGGATGGCGGCCCGACTCCAGCTCTTTCTTCATGTACATCACCGCCATGAACAGCCGCGGTACCCTGCGTTCGACTTTACGATCGTTCCGCGTGGACGAAGTGACACAGCTAGTCGCGCAGGTCATGGCGACTTACAACCAGTGGACGGCAGCGGTGGTGCGTGATTTGTCAGCGCGCGTCCTAAAGCAGGATGGCGGTAATGACGAGGAGCGCGTCGCCAAGATGGAGGCCAAGCACGTGAAGAAGCTGTGCTCTATTATCTGCCAGTGTGTCTTGGTTTTGCGTCAGGGGGCGGGCGAAGTGGACGGTCTGACGGGTGATGATGAGGATAGTGAGTGAGCGTGCTTACCTGGTCAATTGCCAAGCTTTGCTTGATGTTTTCTCTATCCCCTATGCTGTCACATGACCGTTCTCCAGCAAAAGAAATATGACCGCGCCACTGTAGAGAAAAAGGCAAAAGCTCGTCCCTGTGGCAGAGACTCCCGTCTCATCTGTGTTGCTGTCTTCCTCGTATGCTTGAGCTGACGTTATAGTAGGTAAATTTCGTTAGTTGCGAATGCTCAAGTATCACCCACCCTCGAAATACACTCCCGTACATCAGAAAGTATCTACACTGCCCGTCCTTGAGCAGTGCGGAGCGTCGCTTGGCACAGCGCACATCACCTAGGCCTCGGGATGTGCAACTGGGTCACATGTCAAAACCGCTTGAACCAGTTTTTAGCTCAGCCAGTAACCGGTTTGAAACCGGTTTTATTTACGGCTTAGAATTCGAGTACTTCTTGTAATGTTGTGCTCCCGCGTGGCGTTGCTGTGCTCACTTGACCAATCACCGCATTCAGTTCTGCGAGGCACGCCGGACGGGGACCGGCCTATCGATCCAAATGCATTCGCCTGCCGGGCCTCCGTCAGGGTTGCTGGCGCTCGAGGGGGGGGGAGGCAGAGGGCGCTCCGGCACCTTGCACAGGGGTTGCGGACGGCTGCGTTGCAATCCTGGGGACTGGTGGCTTGCTTTGCGCTGCTAGCACTCGTGTGTGTGAATAGTCTCGAGATCTGCTCGTGTTGCCTAGACGCGCTTTCATCGACTGGGGTGGGTTTCCTTCATCGCCGAGAGTCGACGGCGCCCACCACGTTCCAGCGGCGCGGCCGACCGGGTGCACTCGCTCTCCGATTCACACCGACGCTGCCTCCGTGTCACGGTAGGTCGCGCCTCCGCACAGTCTCTTATTCCCTTCGTGGTGGCTGGTGGTTCACTAGCAATGAGAAATGGGACGGTGGGTCGAGCAGTAGGGCACTGCGGGGAGGGTTCTCGAGTGGCTTTGTTCCTTCAGCGTGCAAGCACCGGCGGATACCTTATTGTGACATGCGTGGATGGTTCCCGTCGTTGTTTTGAGTTAATGGCATTCGTCACCCACTCGCTGGCCAGCGACGTCCACATGTCGGTGTTCACATGACACACAGACACGCAATCAAGCGCCGCCCGTTCTTCGTCGTGTAGCGCCTGGGAGCGAGATGACGTGGCGCGGGAGAGGGTGGACCGGGAGAGGGTGGTCAGCCGGGGATTGGCTTCTGCGATTATTGCAACGTAATTGGGGTCCTCGACGAGCGACTCGGGGCTTAGCGAGGAGATGAACATGTCGAATTGCTTGGAGTAGAATGCCCGCTGCGTGGAGAGGGGTCGTGAGTACGGCTTGGATGACTACCCGTCTGTGTTGAGCACACCGAGCGTGGTTGGTGCCATGCGGACGTCGTCGCCGCCGCTGTGAACGAGGCAACTACATTTCACCGCTGCACGCGGGTGGGGCGGCTGACGTCTTGGATTTTCTGGTGGCGGGGATGGCCGCGGCGGCGGCGGTGGGGGTGGGAGTCTTCCCCGACGCGACCTACCTGGCAAAAGCAACGGGCGGAGGCACACGGGGGCGGACGTGGTCATGTCGAATTGGTTGATGGCGCGGGTGGCGACGGCCATGACCAGGCCTCCCGCACCCGCCCGAGGCACGGCCGCCACCAGCCGGCGTCCGACGCGGTGCTGTTGTCAGCTGCCCCCACCACGATCGGAGGCCGGAGCGGCGGCGCTGCTGCCGGGCGGGGTCGCCGGACTAAGGGGCAGCAATGAACAGCAAAGCAGGCGGTATTGTTTGAGCTGCTGGACATAAGGGTAGCGGCGGCCACGATGCGGGCGGTGAGCAAAGATTGGCGGCCGTCGGCCGCTGTCCCGGTAGTAGGCATCGTCGCCGCAGCCGCCGGCGACGCCGGGAACAAGGGGAGGAGACAAGCAGCAGAGGAGGCGGTTGTGTCAGACCTGTTTATTATGGGGGTGGTGGTGGCGGCTGCGCTGGTGGTGCGCCAAGGTTGACGCCCAGCGGCGAATGCACTGGTAGTGGGTGTAACCTCAGGCTGACTAAGTCCTCTTGGAGTGGTTTCTGGCTGTGTGTGCGAGGAGCCGCAAGCGTGTGCCTTTGTCTCTTGCCATTCTTCGGCAGAAGGCTTTGCAGGTTGGGCGTCCCGTCATGGCCTTGTGAACGTTGCTCTGCATGGCAGCGGCGCTTCGGCCAACGTGTAGGAGGCGGCTGAGTGCATGGCAGCCATCCGCTAGCAGCTTTAGGGTGTTGATGTCGACCTGATCTACAACGTCGACAAGACCGGTTTGCTCTACCGGGGGCTACCGTCGCGTTCATACGTGCCCTCGGAGGACCGCCGCACTGCACGTGGCTCGAAGGCGATGAAGAGGAAGGACCGAGTCACCTTGACTCTCTGCTGCAACGCGACGGGTACCCACAAGGAGCCGGTCACGATGATTGGCGAGGTAGCTCAGCCGATGTGCTTCCAAGGCGAGGGCAACGCGAGCCCGCTGCCGTACTTCTCGCAGAAGTCGGCTTGGACTAACGCTTCTGTCTTCAAGCGCTGGTTCGAAGAGGTGTTCGTGCCGGCGGTTCAAGCGCGCACCACGCACCATGTCTACTTGATTGGACAACCTTGGCTGCAATAGCTCCATCTCGCACCCGCAGGTCATTATCATCGAGCTGCCCCCGAACACGACCGCTGTGTACCAGCCGCTGGATGCCGGCATCATCGTGCTCCTGAAGAACCGGTACAAGAAGCGGCTCCTTTACCGCGTTGTCTGCAACTTGGACTCCCTTCTGTACAATGGAGCCGCCGACCCTCGAGTTGCACGCGGTGGGGGCCTCGACGAGGGGGGCCAAGCTCACCTGCGAGATGCGGCCAAGTTCATTGTCGAGGAGTGGGATGAGATTCTTGGGGACCAGATCGTGCGCTGCTGGTTGAAGGCGGATTGCCTGCCCACTGAAGCAGTTGCTCGTCTGAGGCTCCAGCTGGGCGACATCCAAGTTGTGGCCGAGCCGGCCCACATGGATGTGGCACAAGTTGCTCCTGACAGTGTAAACAAATGGCAGTGGATATAACTGAATAATGCCTGAACTGCATCGGAAGGATAAGGGATAAGTCCCCAACCTCTCGGGAATGCAAATAGGGTAGTTTATCGTCGGACCTGGCGTACTCCATCGGCCGTGGAACATAGTTCCAGGCTCAACTCTCTCTTACGTAATGCTTGCGAGAGCAGACACTGGCACCACTTCTGTACTTCTCTTTTTTTAGTTCGTGATTTATACTGACTTCATATGGGCGCTTAAGGTGCATTGGGGCGCTTTTCGGTGCGTACGGCGGTACTGGGCGGGACTCCCCCCGGCGTTGGCGGTTGCCTGCCCCGGGTGCACTAGGCGCGCACGCCAACGCGGCGAGGCGGCGGCGGCGGGGAGCGGCAGGCGTTCCTGTCGGGCGCCAGCCGGTTGGTCGTGGCGACGCTGGCGGTAGCGGGCGTCGACGCCAAGCCGCCAGCGCCCACTTCCGGCAACGGCGCATGTATATTGTCGTCGGGAAAGCCCCAAGAAAGCAGCGTATCTGGGCGACATCCGCTCAGATGGTGCCCAAATTAGGTAGACAGTATGTGTAGCGAGTCTAGACTGGGCAGACGAGAAGAATGGCCGAGAAGCGCATTGTACCCCTGCCATTTGTGAGTATTTTCCTGGTTTTGTAGCTGTGGGCTCCCAAAATCACAAGATCGCGTGACTTTCCCGCGATTCGAAATCAGCGTGATTTCCAGAACGAGCAGCTCCTCAGACTACTTCTTCAATGAAAATTGACAAATCCTCGTCGCCACAGAAGACCATGCAGTGAAGCGCCGTTTCAGAGTGAGCGCGAGGACGGCGCCTGAACGGCAAATCATTAACGTGCCTCAGACCGTGTATGGCTGCTCTTCCTCCATCGCTGACGACCCCTTCGACCCCGCATCCGAGTCGCCGACGTCTGACTCGGACCCCGCCGCTCTCCCCATATCACGGCCGTCAGCATCGCTCTCCCCATCCGACTCCTCGTTCAAACAGTCGCCCTCCGCCTCCTCCGGCTCGATGGTCTGCTCATCCAGGCGCTTCTCCACCTCCTCCCGCATTCTCGAAACCTCCAAATAGTAGTCTTCCATCCCAATCGCGTTGTCCTCAGAGCGCGCCCACACCTCGGCCGTTATATTGGCGAACTCAGCGGCCGCCAGCTCCTCCAGACGGGCCAAGGATAACAACACGTTGGACTTACGCAGTGCCACTTTCACCGTCCCCCACATCCTTTCAATGGGGTTCAGCTCTAGATGAGCCACGGGGGAGATAAGCACTGACACGCCGAACTTCTCGGCCAGGTCCTGAACGAGAAATCTCGGCGTTGGTCGGTTGTTCGACGCCTGCTAGTACATCTGCTTCACCGTCATCGATTGGCGCCACGTGGTTGGCCACCCGTCGGGGACAGCGTCGTGCGACTTGCGCCAATTGGCCAGGTCGGCCTTTCTCATTTTGGACGAAGCAGGTCGAAATTCGGCGGTCAGCTGCATATGGTAGGGGGCGCGGTCCACTACGAGAACGCCTCCTCGAATCTTGGGTAGCACTTTCTGCTCCAGCCATTTCAGCCACAGGTCGGAGTTCATCTCCCCGTGGTAGTCGCCCGACTTCTTCTTGCCAACGAATACGAGTCCCGCGTCAGTCGCGAGACCGGTCTCTCTCGACCCTACGTTCACGATAATGATCCGCGCCCCCTTACCTGACGGCACGTCGAGTCGCGCTTGTAGTCCGCCGTCAGCCCACGTGCGCCGAGGCGTCATATTTTTGTTCGCCCACGTCTCATCTGTGTAGTAAATCGTGCGCCCGCTTTCTCTGTAGGCGCACAGCTTCTCGATGAACGATTCCCGCTGCGCGATGACCGTCCGCTTTTCACGAGCGACGTCGTAATGGGTAGGTCCGGCTTAAACTTGAAGCCCAGGTCGAGCATTGCCCGGTGCAGCGTCGCGCGGTTCCACTTGTAGTTGGAGGGGGGTCTACTCCAGGATGACACAGCAGCCTGCACCTCCATGTTGGCCAGAGTGCTTTCCAAGGTAGGAACAGCATGATTTTTGTACTGTTAGTACACCGCCGCGTGCACGCGGCTGAGCTCCTCCACTGGGATGCGGCGCGTTGAAACACGGAGCTCGGGATCGCCCGAGGCAGGCCGGGCATCTGCCCAGCCCTCCTGGCCGACGCGAGTCACCGTGCTTCTGCTCACGCGCGCAGCTCGCACGACGCGCCGCGTGGGTTGGTTGAGCATCTTCGGGCCTCTAGCGGCCTTCTCAGCCTCAAAAAAGCGCCGTAGGTTGGACAGGATAAGGGCTACGTCTCGCGTGATGCGGTGCATTGCCCGACAACGAGTGCGCGGGGTCTGCCTGACGGTGCGCGGCGACGGCACGCTGACGTACCGGGGGGGGGGGGGGTGAGGGGGGGGGGGGGCGGGGGGGGGGGGGGGGGGGGGGGGAAG
>ENA-ORXT01004846-ORXT01004846.1-marine-metagenome-genome-assembly--contig:-NODE-4846-length-13609-cov-5.892403_pt1 | contig 13609 bp, 16 predicted proteins | sample MGYA00237868_ERZ511482 | MGnify/ENA metagenome assembly ERZ511482 | reverse complement strand
ATTCACTTCCTCGTGGCGGACGCTCGACTTTGTCGCAGGGTGGTTGCTAAAAGCGGCTTCATTCCTTCACGCAGCAAAGGGAGCATGTGCATTCGTAACAACAAATTCGATTTGCCAAGGATCCCAAGTACCTGTTCTTTGGGGGGCGATGGAAGACAAGTCAATTGACATTCAGTTTGCCCACACAGCATTCAAATGGTCGAATCTCGCGGCACACAACGCAGGGGTGATCGTGATTATCGTTGGCCTGAGCTACCGATCGGCATCGACACGCAATATCTACTCGCTAAATGATTCTGGTGATGTTGAGGTTGCTCGTGTAAACAACATAAATGGCTATCTTGCCCCAGCCGACAATATCTTCGTGAAAAAGGTAAGTGAGCCGATGTTTGCGACCGCGAGCATGGAAAGAGGTAATGCACCTGTCGATGGTGGTCACCTGATTCTTGAAGAGCCTGAGCGAAGAAGCTTCACTGCTGCCCATCCGAGTACAAGGGGCCTGTTTCGCAGAGCAATAAACGGAAGTGATTACGTCAAAGGAAAGAGCCGTTCAATCATCTTCGTGCCAGATCCTTCGTCACTAAACGAAGAGCAAAAAACGGCTCTGCAACCAATATCTGAGAAAGTATCCGAGTTCCGGAGGAACAGTCCAAAAGCTGCGACTAAAAAATTGGCAGATGTCCCGCTTCAGTTTGGTGAAAATCGTGCGCCGACGCAAACAGCCAAGATATTGATTCCAAATCTTCATTCAGAACGTCGCGACTACCTCACACTTGGGTTACTAACTGGAAGTGAAATCACACTAGCACCGCACTTCGATATGAAACTGAGTGGCCTGCACTGGCTTGCAGTGCTATGCAGTCGAATTCATCTCGTTTGGATCGCAACGGTATGCGGACGCATGAAAACAGACTACCGCTACTCGAATACGCTTGGATGGAATACTTTTCCTCTACCAACACTGACTGAACAAAACAAAAACGATCTTACGCACTGTGCAGAAGAGATCTTGCTCATCCGTGAATCCTACTTTCCCGCTACGTTTGCAGATCTTTATGATCCCGATTCCATGCCGGACAATCTCCGCTTGGCCCACGAACGAAACGACGAAACGCTCGAACGAATCTACATTGGCCGTCGCTTTAAAAACGATACCGAGCGACTCGAAAAACTCTTCGAGCTTTACACCAAAATGACAGCGAAAGAATCGGAGTGAGGCATGAATGAAGATTCCAATGCGTATCGCTCTCAACGAAGCCAAAGAGAATTGCAGAAAATTCTAAACGGACTGATCGCTGATTGGGAAAACGAGGTGGTCGAATTCAAATCCGTAGGCGATTCGTATTCGACATCGGACATTGGCAAGTACGTTTCTGCGTTGGCTAACGAAGCCAATTTGAGGAACGCCGATCATGCTTGGCTTGTTTTTGGTGTCAATAACAAAACGCGGAGGATTGAATCATCCGATTACCGACGTGATCCCGAAAGACTTGATTCACTGAAATTTCAAATATCTGAGAACACGGACCCGATTACATCCTTTCGAGAAATTCATGTTTTGGATTCGTCGCAGGGGCGAGTCGTCATGTTTGAAATACCTCCGGCACCTCGCGGATTCCCAGTGGCTTGGAAAACACATTTCTATGCCCGTGAAAGCGAAAGTCTTGTCGGGCTTTCGTTAAACAAGCAGGACGAAATTCGAAATCAACCGGCGGGAACCGATTGGTCTGCTGCCATTGTAAAAGGGGCTTTACTGGAGGACCTAGACGATACTGCTTTGAAAACAGCCAAAGAGAATTTCGCTAAAAAGAACCCGGATCGAATCGTTGAAGACGAAGTGCTGGCTTGGTCCACACAAACGTTTCTGGATCGAGTTAAGGTCTGTCGAGACGGGCACCTTACCCGGACAGCTTTGCTGTTGCTCGGCAAACCCGAGTCCGCTCATCTGCTCTCGCCCCATCCTGCTCAGATTACTTGGAAGTTGACCGGTGAAGAGACGGCCTACGAGCATTTTGGCCCGCCGTTTCTATTGACGACCTCGGAGATCTACCAGCGAATCAGAAATATTCAAATGAGAATCCTGCCAGCGGACTCTTTGCTGGCAGTTGAGGTTTCAAAGTATGATCAGCGCATCATTTTAGAAGCGTTGCACAACTGCATTGCTCATCAGGACTATCGGCGTAATGCGCGAGTGATTGTTTCTGAACTGGTTGACCGTTTAGTTCTGGAGAACGAAGGTGAGTTTTTTGAAGGGCATCCAAGTGATTACGTTAGTGGCGAAAAAACTCCTCGACGGTATCGCAATACGTTTCTGGCCCAAGCGATGGCGAAGCTGAACATGATCGACACACTTGGGTTCGGGATTCATTCGATGTACTCAGGGCAAAAGAAAAGATAATTTCCGCTACCGGATTTCGATCTCGACGAAGCTGAGGCAGTCAAGCTGACGATCTATGGCAAGGTGATTGACGAGGCGTATTCAAAGCTTTTGATTTTAAACACAGACATTGCACTCGACGATGTGCTCGCGTTGGACCGTGTCCAAAAGAACCTGCCGATCGAAGACAACGTCTTGAAACGGCTTCGCAAGCAGAAACTGGTTGAGGGCCGAAAGCCAAACGTTCATGTATCCTCAAACATTGCTTCGGCTACGGGGACGGAAGCCGACTACATTCGATCCCGCGGCCAGCAAGACACGCATTACAAGAAAATGATCGTCGACTATTTGAAGGAGTTCCAGCCAGCCTCACGCGAACAGATTGACAAACTGCTTTTTGACTTGCTTAGCTCAAGGCTTTCAGAGGTTCAGAAGAAAAGTAAAATCAGTCGGTTGCTAACCGCGCTCAAGAAGGATCGCATGATTGAAAACACGGGGACCAGAAACGCTCCATCGTGGCAGCTGTCTGGCAAAAAAAATCAAGGCTAACTTGTGGCTTGCCTTAGAAATTCCTTTTTTTTAATGGCCCTCAAAAATAAAAAAAACGCAGAAAGAAAAAAGGAACCGCGTACTTCCCGAGGAATTTCTTTTTTTTGACACGTGTTGAAAAACAACAGAGAAAAACAACAGAGAAAAACAAAATGCCCGAACCACTGGCCACTTCTGCTATTTCAGTCAGCTACCCACAAACAGGAGCTAGCACGAAGTCCAACGAAATGGGCATGCGTGCCATGCAAGAACGGGCTTATCAAAAACGGGGCGTTGATGTGCTGGCTCTTAAGTTGAAGAAGCCGAGCATTCGCGTTCCGGCGTTACGTTGATTTATTTGCCCTTTAGCCTAATATCGCAATGTAAACGACCCGCTTGTCGATTTACATCAAACTTTTGTCATGTAAAGTTGGACAGCTTTTCTTTACATGAGAGAGGCCGGGTATAAAGTTGGGCATTTGCCTAGAAACGAAGCCAATTCCAGTTGTCAAGGAATGCTTGACTACTGCCTCAGACGGCAAGAATTAGGAATTTAGGAAGCGATCATTCCTAATTCAAAATTCTTCATTCGTAATTGCCGAAACCGAATACCGAAAAGACTGAAATCAACAGATGAGCGAAACAAAGAAAACAAATGTGGCAAAGGCGCCGACGGTTTCGGTGAATTATCCGCAAACGGGAGCCAGCACGCGATCCAATGAAATGGGTATGCGTGCCATGCAGGAACGGGCTTATCAAAAACGGGGCGAACAGTATTTGCTGATCAAGTCACCTCCGGCTTCCGGCAAAAGCCGTGCGTTGATGTTTATTGCGTTGGACAAGATTGAAAATCAGGGGCTTAAACAAGCCATCATCGTCGTGCCTGAAAAGTCGATTGGTTCCAGTTTTTCCAATGAACCGCTTTCTGATTTTGGTTTTTGGGCAGACTGGTCTGTGCAGCCGCATTGGAACCTTTGCGATGCTCCGGGCACCGATGGCGGCAAGGTGGCGGCGGTCGAAAAGTTTCTTGAATCAGACGACAAAGTGCTCGTTTGCACGCATGCGACATTTCGGTTTGCTGTCGATAAGTATGGTGTGGAAGCGTTTGATGATCGGCTGATTGCGGTCGATGAGTTTCATCACGTTTCGGCCAATCCAGATAATAAGCTTGGTGAGCATGTCCGCCAGTTTATTACGCGCGACAAAGTTCACTTGGTGGCGATGACGGGCAGCTATTTTCGTGGCGATGCCGAAGCGGTGCTTCATCCTGAAGACGAAGCCAAGTTCGAATCGGTGACTTACACGTACTACGAGCAGCTTAGTGGCTACACGCATTTGAAGAAGCTGGATCTGGGCTACTACTTTTACAGTGGTGATTACGCTGACGATTTGGCGGCGGTACTTGCCCCTGATCAAAAGACGATCATTCACATTCCCAGTGTCAATTCGCGGTAAAGCACGAAGGATAAGATCAAGGAAGTTGAGCATATCCTTGATTCGTCGAGCCACGCGAATGGTTCCTTGTGCCGCTATCGGTTATTAAGGAAGCAATTAATTTGATTAGGACCGGTGAAATCGAAAACGCTCAATACGATCTTGAAACCGCTACAATTTTAAGTTAGCGACTTCGCCCCCTAGTGCTTCTCATGGGCGACTCTGATACACAAACGTCTCTGAATGATTGCTCTCGAAAAGAACGCCTTCGTCCTCTCGAACAGATTCGTCCCCGCCAAGACGATAGGTGGTACCTTTTATGCAATTAAACAAGAAGGTGAATTCCGCGGTTTACTGTTGGCCGATGTCGAAGAGAAATCGGGAATAAATCGCAAAGAATTGCACGCCAGGATTACAATGAAAACGCCCGCCCAACTCTCTTATTGCTTTATCGCTACGCTCAGGCGATGAGCGTTTATTTGACTGCGCCATCTAAATCAGCGATGTTTAACACTGTGAGACTGTGCCGCTCTTCTCTCGGTATCTTCAAACTTCAAACGCAGCGCCCTTCTTCAGCGGACTCCGCGTGTTCCAAGCCACACCGTCAGGGAACTGATGTTTCTCTAAGAACTCGGGTACGAATTCCAGTCCCCATCCTGCCGCCGTGGGCGCGACGTAGCATCCGTCCTTTACCTCGACGGGATGTTCCACTGATTCTTGCAGGAAGTCAATGTATTCGATCAACTGCGTATCGGAGTGCCCCGAAACCGCGATCTGATCCCACATGCCGTAGTGTTGGATCATGTTGCACAACGCGATACCACCACCGTGAGGGCAAACGGGAATATTGTACTTGGCCGCCATCAGGATGATCGCCATGACATCGTTGACACCCGCCACCCGCACCGCGTCAATTTGACAAAATCCGATGGCCCCACTTTTTAACAATTGCTTGAAGATGACAGGCGACGCCGCTTGTTCACCGCACGCAAAACGAAAATCAGCGTCAGCGAACGTCTCAGACAATTCCACATAGCCAAGCACATCGTCACGCGCGATCGGTTCTTCGACCCACTTGAGATTGTAAGGGCGGTACTTGTCGATGTGATTCTTTGCTTCTTCAATGCCCCAGAACTGATTCGCGTCGACCATCAAATTCAGTTCATCACCAATCGCTGCTCGCATGAATTTAATTCGACGAACGTCGTCCACCGGATCGCGTCCAACCTTCAATTTAAAAGAGTCAAAACCCTCCTGCTGAAGTTTCCTGATCGTCGCCAGAATCTCTTCATCGCTCAGCCCCAACCAACCCGCAGTACAATAAGCCTTAGGTCCCACCGGCGTCATTTCACTGACCCGCTGATCAATCCTTGGCTGACGTTCTTTCAAAATCGCAATCGCTTCGTCGCGCGTCAGCGCATCGCTGATGTTCCTCCAATCAATACAATCGGCGACGAATTCCGGTTCAAGATCAACCAGCAAACGCCACAACGGCACCTTCAGCGACTTGGCCCAGAGATCCCACAGCGCGTTGATGACGGCTCCGGCGGCCATGCGAAAAACGCCATCATGCAGCCATCGCAGTTGATGATGGTCAATCAAACGCCGGTACAGTCGGATCGGTGCATCAGAAAATTCTTCCAACGTTGAACCAATAATCAACTGGCAGAGATCCTCGATACCATGACAGATCCAATCGGTTCCCGCTCCCACGGTAAACACCACCGAAACACCACGGAGGCCGCTATCGGTTTCTAAGTGCAACAATGCCGAAGAGTAGTCCGGTTCTTTGTGGAACGGGTCAGAGCCCAACATGTCGTCGGACGTTGGCACACGTAGGTCGATGACCTCGGCGGATGTAATTCTGATCGTTGAAGTTGTCATAGCGCATCTGCTTTGGTGAAGGTAAGCAATCGTCGCCTTTCGCTCCGCGAAAGAGCACTCGCGAAAACATTTTTCCGTGAAGCGAAAGCCGGCAACGAAGCGAAGGCCGTTTAAAAAGAAATTGGCCGTGCGAAATTATTCTTCCTTCACGGCTGTCTGTTTCTGCGTTCCCAATCCCTCGATGCCCAACTCGATGACATCTCCCGCCTGCAAATATTGCGGCGGCGACATGCCCAGCCCAACGCCGGCGGGAGTTCCCGTTGATATCACGTCACCTGGCAACAACGTCATGAACTGAGAGACGTAACTGATCACGGTGCTGATGTCGAAGATAAAATCATTGGTGTTTGACTCCTGAATGGTCTCTCCGTTTCGCTTTAACCACAAATGCAGACTGTTAGGGTCAGCGACCTCGTCTTTGGTTGCCATGTAAGGCCCAAAAGGAGCGTACGTGTCGGCAGATTTTCCTTTGACCCATTGGCCCTCCATCTCCAATTGCCAAGCTCGTTCGGAGTAATCATTGTGAACGCCGTAGCCCGCCACATACTCCATCGCGGCTTCTTTGGAAACGTATTTCGCACGTTTGCCGATGACGACCGCCAGTTCGACTTCCCAGTCCGATTTGTCAGACATGCGAGGGATAACAACAGGGTCAAAAGGCGCCGCCCAGGCCGTCGTTGCTTTGAAAAACAACACGGGTTGCTGCGGTGGCTTCATGCCCGATTCGGCCGCGTGTTTCGCGTAGTTTAAGCCAATGCAAACTATCTTTGACGGTCGCGCGATCGCAGGTGCCAATCGGACTTCTTCCATGTTGACCGTAGGTAGCTCCGTTTGTTTTTCTTCGAGGAATTTAGCCAGTCGAGCCAGTCCATCGGTTTCGAAGAAAGCTTCGTTCCAGTCTTCCCCAAACGAAGAGCAGTCGACGATCGTGTTGTCGTCGGAGAAGATGGCAGGCTTGATGATATTGCCGTCGTAGAATCGAGTAAGTTTCATTGGGAATTGCTTGTTGGGTTTTAAGATTTTTTCGGGAGGTTGAGGTTCCGCCGGAAACCTACGTGAATATTAGTTGTTGAATTGCGAATGTTGAATTTCGAATTATTAAATAACTCTGCCGTCGCAGCCAGTATTTGAAAAACGGCCTGTTACCGTAACAGCGTAAATCCGCCGTCAATATCATAGGCACTGCCGGTGATAAATTTTGATTTGTCCGAACAGAGAAAGGCCGCCAGCTCCGCGATCTCCTCAGGCTTGCCCATCCGCCCGATCGGTTGCGCCGCAGAGAGTTTGGCTTCCATCGCGGGGCGCTCTTGGTCACTGAAATTATCTGCCAGATAGCCTTCCACAAACGGCGTGCGAACGCGCGCTGGACAAATGCAATTCGCGCGGATGCCCTTGTCGATGTAATCGCGAGCCACCGACAACGTCATCGTCAGCACCGCCCCTTTGGACATCGAATAAGCGAAACGGTCAGCGATGCCGATCTTGCTGGCGATCGAAGCCAGGTTAAGGATCACGCCTTCGCCAGCGGCAACCATCTTGGGAACGGCGAAATACAAACAATGATAGACGCCCTTCACGTTGACCCCATAAACGCGGTCAAGTTCCTCAGGCGGGCAATTTTCCAAATCACCGATCGAGGCGATTCCCGCATTATTGACCAGCACGTCGACCTGGTTAATTTGCGCGAAGGCATTTTTAACCGATTCGGTGTCCGAGACGTCGGTGTTAATGTAATGAGCGCTACCGCCATCCTTTATGATCAGCTTCACCGTGTCTCGGCCTGCTTCATCGCTGAAATCCAGCAACACCGCATGACAGCCCTCTGACGCCAACCGCATCGCAATCGCTTGCCCAATTCCCGATCCGCCTCCTGTAATCACTGCTGTTCGCATATTGCTTCCAATTTCGATTCGCGTTGGGCTGGTAGGAGCCGGCACTGCGTCGGTTTGTTATAAAGATTGTTTTGCTTTAACTCGAATTCAAGTTTCGTAACGTCGACAGAACTGCCTCCGATGAAGACTTCAGACATACCCCGTTCGACAACGAATTCTAACTCCGAATGGAAAAAATTTAACAGGCTCCTGTCAATTTTGAAAGTAACTCGTTTGAACTCTTTGGGCTCTAAGGCAATTTTCTCAAATCCCATCGCCTAAACCGTGTGCCGTCAAGTCATCGATTGAGATGGCGGTTTTCTTTACGCGCTCGACCGACGTAGTTTGCACGGCTGTTTTTTCCAGCCGCCGCGGCGGTGTCGGGCGATTGAGCAAGCGCAAGCGTAGCTTGTCCAAAGGATGTGATACGAATCGCAAGAATGAATATCGGTTTCATCACAACCATGCCTTCGCAACGGAAGTATCAAAACGATATATTAGGTTTGCCATCACGAGATGTTTCAACGCACGACAATCAACACATCATATTTCCATAGAAAGAAGCTGACGAGATGCGTGTCGGAATCAAAATTCTTGATGTATCAGAATTCAGGAAAATTCTCGACGATGGTCTAAATCGGCTCGGCTACCAATTGGCCAACTCCGACGTTAACGAGGAACTCTATCTCGCTCACTAAAGTCATTTGACGCCTCACGGTCGGGGCGTGGCCTATTTGCTGAAGTTTTCCAAAGGTGCCGATGAGAAGTGGGACGTGGCGACCCTATAAGTCGCCGCATCCCCTTCGTCAATGTTGTGCCATCCCAAAGCCACGTTGCCCGGTCCGCTGTACGTGGCGACTGCCAGCGTTATCGCGGAATCTGGACTGCCATAGTCGGTCGCAATCGTATCCACGTCAGACAACTTAACATCGACCGATACGATCTCTCCGGCTTGAAGATTACCCGCGAGATTAGGTTCATATGCGGCCGTGTTGCCTTCGAGCACGGCTTGGTCTACGCCGATGGACCACAGCGTTGTTTCCAAGACGCCATCATTGCCGGCGGTGTCTTGAATCGTTGTGGTGACAATGTCTTTCGCGGGGGCGATGCCTGTAACCGAACCGGTTGTACTGGTCACGTTGGACAAGAGAACTTGATATCGTTCGGCGCCTTCGATCAGTGTGTCGTCGATCGCATTAAGAACGATAACTAGGTCGGCCATCGGGGCGCCGGTTCCCGTTGCGGTCAAAGTTCCCGTGGCTGCATCAAACACGAGATCCGACCGAATTGCCACCGCGTTTTGAACGGCCGTGATGAAGGTGTCGTAGTCAGCCGAATTCGTTTCGATGTTCGACAGGGTCAACTCAACACTTGAGTCTTCGCCGTACTGTAAGATTCCACTAACCGCAAACATGTACTGTGCAGTGCCGCCTTCGTCGACAATCACGTCGCCCATGATGCTCCATTGGACGGCATCGTTGTCCTGGATCGTGGTCATCCTCGGGGCTGGCCAGCGCGGCTGTGGTGCTGCCTGTGGTGGATCCAGGATTGTTCAAGCCAACGGTATAGTTCTTGGAGCCTTCGGTGATCACGCCGTTGCTTGGCGGTGTCGTCGACTGGACGTTGAAGGCTCCCGTTGTCGGCAGGGCATGCTGTTGACTGCTAGTTCTAGCGTTGTGCCACCATTGATAAGGTTGAATGCCGCGGTTCCAGCAAAGGGGGCATTGAACTGGGCGATTGTGGTGTGGTTGCTGATCGAGTTGGCGTAGTCAAAGAAGGCAGTCCCAAAGAGTGTTGCGTCCCATCCCACTAGGTGTCAACCTTACTACTGGCGCGGACGAAGTAAATCGAGCCGCTGCTGGTGCCGTTGACCAGGTCGATAACGGCGAATGCAGCCCCGGAGTTCTCGTTGATGTCGCGTGTGGAGAATCCAGCGATTCGAATTCCTGTCGTGCCTGCAGGAATGAAGAAATCGGTTGTCGTGGTCCCTGCGGTGCTTGAACGAAATCCGGTGTCGGTGGCAATGATGTCCTGTCGTTGGCCACCCTAGGTTAGCGCTGGTGACAGAGTCAGACCAAGATCAATGGACGAATCTTCCAGGCCTGTTGCAGTTGGAAAGACTGAATAGTTGTCTTGTACGACTCCGGTGGCCAGCTCGAAGTAGTCGCCGGAACTCAAATCAACTTGGTGAAAGTAGACGAGGCCATTGGCCGCATCGTATCCACTGGCAACGAGCGTCAGGCACGCCATCAAAGAGGACGCGATCCTCCAGCCGTTCAAAGAACGAACTGTATTATTCGTCAGAAAATGACATTGAATTTGCCTAGAAAAAATGTTTCAGAGAAGAAGAGGGACGACTCCGAAAGTGGTCACGCTTAAGCGGCCCGTTTATTCTTCTCGAACTCTGAAGCGTTCTAACTGGCATGTTAATTCGCTAGAGATCACAACCGTATATTTCCAAACGATTGACTTTGTCGATCGTTGGAGTCGTGGCGATTGGGCAAGACGTTGGAGGGAGCTGTCTTGGAAGGAAAGAGTCCATGCTGCGCACTTTGAAACCAACCGAATCCAGATGCACCAAGCCCGAAATCATCGGTAGCCAGCGGTATCTTGGACGACTCCCGGTTTCGACGAACCCAATTCGCCAAATTGTCCGTCAGAACGCTAGCCGTACGCACATTGGTTTCGACCCGACTGTCGCGTTATCGTAAAAATACATATCAAAATGGGTTCATTGGAAAGCTTGCCTTTTCTCCAACATCGTGAGCACCCTTTTATTATCTTCTGTTTCGAAAATTTGCGGCGTTTCGCTTGTATGGAAGCCGTTATGAAGGTCAAAACCTATTCAGCCCCGTCAACTTCCGCCTTGTGCCAACAGGAGGTCAATTAAATTCCCCTAAAACAAAGACTAATCTTGGTTGAAATACGTATTTTGCTAAAAATGAGTTAATCTTCGGCACGTCGACTGCCGTGGCATCGCGATTGCTCTGTTTCGAGCTATTACTGAAATCCGATTGATCTTGGTCCTCGAATTAATTCTTGGCCGCAAATAATTTTAAATTTAGCCCCAAACCAAACACTATGAGTACCGCTTCCCGCAGCTTAAATCGTGTTGTAATTCCTATTCTTGTGATCTGCTGTGTGGTCGCAATTGGAATTTCTTCGTACTTGACTTGGGCATCTTTTGCTTCGTCAAAAATTGCCGGATGTGGTGGCGACAGTGTTTTTGATTGCAGCCACGTTACCACTAGCAAATGGTCGATGTGGATGGGAATACCTGTCAGTCTGTTGGCGATAGGGTCTTACGTTTCGTTGGCGACCGCATTGTTTTTCGCAGTCACCCATAGCGCGCCTGTGGTCAAGCGTTTTGCTTGGACGGCGGTTGCGATGTTTTCATTGTCTGCCGGTTTGGCCGCGGTTTGGTTCACAGGTCTCCAAGTCTTCGTCTTAGAACACTATTGCAGTTATTGCTTGGTCGCTCACGCTTGCGGAATCTGTGCGGCTACGATCGCGGTTTGGAAGATTCCTGACAGTGGAAACGTTTCGAAATTTGCTGCTCCTTTTGCCGCGATTGGTATGGCCATTTTGGTTGTTGGGCAAATCTACCAAGGGGAACCTGAAAAGTTTCTCATTGAGACTTTCGAGACAGCGCCAGCAGTAACCAACGAAACGTTCGACGCTCCCTTTGCAGTTCCCACCGAAAGTCTGGGCGAAGATACCGAAAGTGCTGTGTTCGAAGCTCCCGTTGTTTCGGCCGAAAAATCGGAAGCGGTCTCCGTTTTGGCCAGCATGTTATCGGCTGAGCACGTCATGGGTTTGGTGCGTAACGCAACTGCGATGATGGCTTTCACTTCACCACTGCAAAGCGGCCAGAAAGCTGTCAAAGAAGCACCGAGCGAATCAACAAAACCGAAACGGCGAACCGTTGGGATCAATGGTGGGACCATTAAACTTAATGTTGATCAGTGGCCACTGAACGGTCCTGTAGATTCAAAACACATATTTGTTGAGATGTTTGACTACAACTGTCCAAATTGTCGAAAGACGCACAAAGCAATTTCGGGCGCAAAGAAAATTCTCGGCGGCGACGTGTCTGTGATGGTTTTGCCAATCCCGCTGAATACGGCCTGTAATAGTGCGATAGAAAAAACCGACGTCAAATTTATCGAGTCCTGCGATCTTGCTAAGTTGTCGATTGCTGTGTGGCGAGTCGATGCAGTTAAGTTTCGTGAATTCCACGAAGCGATGTTTTCCAACGAACAGGCTCCAACACTGGCCGAGGCAAAGGCAATAGCAACTTCGATGGTCGACGCGGCTAAGTTGGACGCTGAACTAGCGTCAGGTATTCCTGGCAAGTTTGTTTCTTCGATGATTCAGCTATATGAAAAGGCAGGTAAGGGGGCAGTGCCCAAACTTATGTTTCCCGGCACCAGTATCGTTGGTGAATTCACGTCTGCCGAGTCTTTAGCCGATGTTATCAGGCAGCAAACGAAGTAAGGCGGTCTCCACGCCTGTTCACACACACTAAAAACGGATTTACAAGCCGAGCTGCAAATCAAAGCCATGATCATTTTCTGATGATCATGGTTTTTCTTTTGTGTGCCGGCTGTGTTATTGTTCGGAACCTGCTGAACAAAATTGGATATCATCTGTCCTAGGTGATTGAATCCATTATCTTTACTTAGAGACAGCTGATGAACACCAAGTCAACCACTCAGACAAGCGCCGAACGTAAATACAAACTGATCCCAACCGGAGATGCGACGGCAATCTTGCCTGTTAGCGACAGCATTCCGCCAATCAAAGTTTTCGGCAATGAGGCCATCCGTGAGACGTTCGACGACGGGTGTTTGCAGCAAGCGATCAATTCGCGGATGGCGCCTGGTGTTAACAAGTTGGTGATCAACCCGGACGCTCATTTGGGTTACGGTGCGCCCGTTGGGTGCGCGATGTCCTCGACAACTCACGTTTATCCGGGGCCAGTCGGCGTCGATATTAAATGCTCGATGAGCCTGTTGCAGATGGACTTGGAAGCTGACGCGATCGAGAAGCGTAAGATTCGGCGTGCGCTGATTCACGCGATCTGTCGACGGACTCCGACCGGAATGGGTAAAGGGCAGCGTAACGTTTCGCATGGCCGATCGGTGAATCGAACACTGGGTATTCAAGTCGCCGTTGAAGGGGGCAGCGTTGACGTTTGCCGTCAGTTGGATATTCCTGAGGAGTGGGCCGACCGTTGCGAAGACGCATTTCATGTTGGGCATGACGATACTGCTGATGCACTGAGTGTGCGATTGGAGCGTTTGCTGGAGCAGCGGCAGATGTCGAACTTCTCAAACAAGATGCGGCAGTTGGGTTCCTACGGTGGTGGAAATCACTTTGGCGAATGCGAAGTGGTTGAAATTGGTGATACCCAAAAAGCAAAAGCGACCGCCGATGTGTTCGGGCTGCAGGATGGACGGGTAGCGTTTCTGTCTCATTGTGGTTCGCGGGGCTTTGGTCACAACCTTGCTTC
>ENA-ORXT01004844-ORXT01004844.1-marine-metagenome-genome-assembly--contig:-NODE-4844-length-13615-cov-19.722780_pt1 | contig 13615 bp, 12 predicted proteins | sample MGYA00237868_ERZ511482 | MGnify/ENA metagenome assembly ERZ511482 | reverse complement strand
AGAGTAAAACGTAAAAAAGCAGGATGGTCTATGAATTTTTTGGAAAAACTACTCAAATTATAACCCGATTGACCTGTTTTTGTTTCCCTTTTACAAGTTGATTTAATTTTTTTAGATTTTATTCGAACTTAGAAAATTAGAAGATAAGAATTAAACATATATTTTTAATTTTATTGAAGATTAACCAAAATCAACACAAAACCATTATCATCAACCTTGGTCATTGCTTTACCAATAATTGAGCCTTGAGCTTTCTTTATCTTACTTACTTTCATAGCAATACCTTTATTGGAGGATGTCGTTAAAAAATCACCAACTTTAATTTTACCATTTTCTTCATTTGTTTTTACATAAACTCTACCAGACAGCGCAATTGGATATTGGCCATCGGCAATTGTACCATTGTCGCTCATCATTAAACCGGTATCTATACCATTGGCTCCTGAAATAATTCCTGCAACCTGCTTATCATATTTGGTTTCAGATAATTTCAATTTACCTGAATTAACTTCATCAATAGAAACTACCATACCTGGTTTAATATCCTCATTTTCTGAAACATCAAAACTTTCAGCGAAATCAGAACCGCCAGTTATTTCTAAAACCTGAGTGATTACCCTGCCTTTACCACCACTACCTGCTTCCCCATCTAATTCAATTGATAATTCACCTTTATCATTATATAGTTTTATAGCACCGCCATTGCCTAATCCTTCCTGCGATTCAATATGAACTGTTCTTACATTGTCATCATTTCTCATGTCAATAGCAGATGAATGACTTGACCCTCGTTTTGAATATAATCTTAAGGTACTGTTTAACTCGGGATCTCTCATTTCTATAAAACCAGAATTTAAAATACCTTCTCCTCCTTCTGCATCCATTTGTATAACATAGTTACCCTTCTTATTGTAAACAATAACTTGTCCACCACCATCATGCTCTTGTCCATCAATTCTTACACCAGTTTTTCCATCATTCCCTTTTAACAACATTGAGGCACCATACTTGTTTTCAGAATCATTAGCGAATAATGTAAAGGTGTTCACATCGGCGGAATTTCTAAGACTAAGAAAACTTTCTAATCCGCCACCTTCTGCATCAATTTGTAAGGTTGGTATATTTTTGGAATTGAATAAATTAATCTGTCCACCACCTACTCCTTCGCTTCCATCAATTTGTGCACCTATTTGGTCTTTTGTATTATTCAATATAATCTGACCATTGTAATAAGCGGAGTCCGCTTTTAAAATCACAGCGTTTTCTCCTTGCATATTTTCTACCGAAATAGTGTTGTTTTGAGCTATAACAACATTGCTTGTAACTAAGATTATAAAACTAATTAATATATTTTTAAAATTCATAATATAAAATTTATTGAAGGTTTACTAATACTAAAATCATTCCTTTTTCTCCCTTTTCTAATGGAGTCAAAGCTTTTCCAATTATTGCCCCAAATGCTTTTTTCTTTTTGGTAACTTTCATTGCATAACCCGGCAAACTACTGCTGGTTAGCAAGTCTCCGGGTTCAATTTTTTCTTTTAATGCTACAGCATAAACATACACCCTACCGCTTATTGTAACCGGAACATCTCCATCTGCTAATGTACCTGCTTGTGCCAACACCATACCGACATCGATACCATTTGCTCCAGAAACTATACCTGCAATGTTTTTATCATAAGCACTTTTTGTTAATGTAAGTTTTGCAGGATTTTCTTTATCAATAGAAAGCAACAAACCAGGTTTAATTTTTTCGTTATTACTAATTTCAAAACTCTCTGCAATATCGGAGCCACCTGTTATCTCTAATACTTGGGTAATTACCCTGCCTTTACCTCCTGCACCATATTCAGCATCTAACTCAATTGACAATTTGCCTGTATTGTCATACATTTTTAAGGTACTACCATTACCAGCAGCTTCTTGCCCGTCAATTATTACGGTATTTATACCTTCATCGTTCATCATTGTAATTCTGGACGATAAATTGTTGTTTCTTTTTGCATGCAACCAAATTGTTGGGGTATTTTGGTTATCTCTGAATTCTATAAAAGAAGATCCCGCACAACAACCTCCCTCAGAGTCAATTTGAATTGAGCCAATTCCATTTGAGTCGTATAAATTAATTTGCCCACCTTCTTCTCCTTCACTACCATCTAATCTAACACCGGTTTTCCCATCATTCCTTTTCAACTGCATTGAAGCACCATACCTGTTGTTGGCATCATTAGACTGTAAAGAAAAGGTGTTGACATCGGTGGAATTTCTTAGATGAATAAAACTTTCCAAGCTGCCACCTTCGGCATCAATTTGTAAGGTTGGTATATTTTTAGAATTAAATAAATTAATCTGCCCACCACCTACTCCTTCACTTCCGTCAATTTGTACGCCTATTTGGTCTTTAGTATTATTCAATATAATTTGACCATTGTAATAAGCGGAGTCCGCTTTTAAAATCACCGCGTTTTCTCCTTGCATATTTTCTACCGAAATACTGTTATTTTGAGCTATTATAGTTGCCACAGAAACAACTATAAGTATTATCGTTAATTGAAATCTTATTCTTTTCATAATTATATCTTTTATAGTTTTTAATCTCTACCAATAACAGCCGAACCACCTTGGCTGGTAATTAGTACTCTTTTGTTAATTAATATGTTTTGATTATTAGCTCCATTGTAATTACCAGCTTTCAATATTAACTCTGCGCCATCCCATATTGGATAATAGGTGACTGCATCTTTTAGGTTTTGAAAAGGAACATTTGCTTTACCAGTATGAGCTTCTTCAGTATTGTTAGAAGAAGCATTGTCATCTAAATGAACTTTATTGGTGAAGCTGAATAAGCTGGCTTGGTGATTATTTGCTCCAATAAGCTGAAAATCCCAATCAAATAACAGTACAAATAAATCTCCTAATGGATTAGTATTTTTAGATTTCCATATAGTTAAACCTTCGGGCGATTCACCAGTTAAATCGTTTTCAAAAGTATAGTTGAAGTAAACTGAATTGTAAACGGGCGAATTAATCCAATAATTTGAAACATTTACAGAAGTTTCAATTTCTTGCCAATCAGAGGTTCTAAAAACATGTATTCCATCGGATGTATTGGGTTCACCAGGACCAGCTTTCCGTGAAAATGAGCCGCAACCATCACCAAAAATGGGTAAACACCCTCCTGCAGATCCACTAACTAAATAAAGTAATTCATTACTAATTGTAAATTCTCCACCTTGCATATGCATTAATTTGGTATATCTGTTGCTACTAAATTTCAAATTATGAGGTTTCGCGGGAGAAGTTATAGCATTTTGGTTACCTGGTTTTGTTAAGATATCCCATTCGATTTCGTACTCATCAATTACAGTAGGATGATTTTTAGATGTATAAATATTTCCTTTATTATCAACAGCACACCAACCGGGACTATAAGGCCAGGGTGTATATGAAATAAATGAAAGTGGATTAGTTTTGAAACAAGCAATAACTTCATCCTTATATTGATCATTGTTTCCATATTTTCTTGAATAAATTGGCACAATTATATAATCAATTCCTTTGTGTTTATAATAATCAGGATCGCCCCAATGCCAAAGTTCTTTGCCAGGTACATCCAAATCAGGAATATCTACCATGTCGATATATTCAGCACTATTAGGAGTATTTGAAGCTGATAATGGACACTAAGTGGTATTTTCCATAACCTTGCTTTATGAATTGTTCCTGTAGCATCTTTATGACCAGTTACTGTTAAATACCAATTCTTTCCATCATTTGTAATTCCTTGAACTTCTCTTGCATTTGGCAACCAGAATGGATCTGAATTATCTGGACTAATTCCATTATTTAAATAATACCCTTCAAAATGAGTTTGAGCAAAAAAGAGTTGAGGAATAAAAATTATTCCTACAGAAATTAAAAAAGCAAAATATTTCATAATTAAATTTATTGAAGATTAACAAAAACCAACACCATCCCGTCTTCTGTTTGGTTGGCAGTCATTGCCTTACCAATTACTGTTCCATAAGCGTTAGTATAGTCATTTACTGCCATAGCAAAACCCGGCTTTTTTGAAGTGGTTAACATATCACCAATTTCAACTGTACCAACAACTTTTACATATACCCTACCAAGCATTGTTAATGGATACTCTCCTTCCAAAACGTCATTTTGAGATAAGGAAATACCAGGGTTAACTCCGTTTGCTCCACTAATTACACCGAGTACTTTTCTGTCATACGCTTTACTGGTTCTTTTTACCTGGCCTGCATTAATTTCATCTATTACAACAATATCTCCTGGTTCTAAGTCTTCAATAGAATTTAAGTCTTCCTTAATGTCGCAACCGCCGTTTATTTGTAAGCAATTTACCACAACCTTGCCATCAAACACGGAAGTTATACCATTTCCCCTAAGTTTTGTACCTCCTACTAAATGTAAATAACCATATTCTGTTCCATTACCAGCTTTTGCCATATGAAGCAATATTCCAGCAGAAAAACCTTTCGTTTGGATAGCCAAACCCTTATTTACTCTATCCGACAATATATGTAATGGATAGGCAGGCGAACCTGTCCCAATACCAACGTTGTTGTTGTTTTTTACAGCTAATACCGAACCATAATCGGGAGACCAAACTTGCCAACGTTTACCATCTTTACTATCAGGAAAGTCAAAGGAATATTCACCAAAAACACCCTCTTCACCTTGCATTTTTATTTTAACTCCGTGATTCCAAAATGTATTTTTTAACGAAAGATTATAGCTTGAGCTCAAGGAAACTGTATTTCCACTCTTAACCCATTGATCTGAATTTTTAGCATATTCAGCTATTGGAACAGAATTTATAGTTGTAGCTTCCAATATTTCTCCATCAATAGTTAACTGGATTTGATGATTACCTTTACTCCAATCGATATTGCTGAAATTGGTAGATATATTTGAGCCAGAACCAATGCTTAAGTTCACTACACCCATAGTACCTGTATTTGCCATGTGGCTTTCGTAATACACAGAAGTTCCATTTTGTAATATATTAACCTCAATATTTACTGATTGATAAATAAATGGTTGGTTGTTATTATCCCTAACGGTAGCCTGATAATTAATTTGCGCCGATAAATTTGTTATTGACAATAATAATATTGCAAGCCATAAAATATTTTTAAAATTCATTTTTTTTATTTTTTAAGTTTAGAATTATTCTGCACCAATTGTAACGCTACCTTGCCTAGTTGCAATAAGTGTAACTTTTTTATCGATTAGATAACTACCTTTTACTTTGCCAGGATAGAAAATTATGTTGGAGTTATTAGCGCAGTCATCTAAAATATCGTTTAGATTTGGTATTGCGGTACTGCTTGTTGAACCGGTGTATAAAAGACCTGTTTGTACAGATAATTTTCTATCTCCGTCACAAAACCATGTTTCTCCATTTCTTACATCCTTCCTGTTTCCATCATCAATAGCATCACACCAAACATTCATTTGACCTTCAGTTAAAATGTACAAATCAGACTGAATTGGCTTTTGATTATGATAAGACATTATGTTGTATGCAACATTATCAACATCTTGTTTTTGATTTGAATTTAGAAGAATGTAATTTTTTTCAAAGTTATTTTTAGCTATATTATTTAAATCCCAACAATCTGCATCTTTAATTGTATCATAAATTTCATCGTCTTTTGACTCACAGGTACCAGCTCTACATCCTTGAGTATGGCATAAATTAAAATAATGGCCAATCTCATGAAGAAGTAAGAAATTGCGTACAATAAATATATCATCAACTATTATTATTTCATATTCTCTACCAAAAGATGGAATAGAACAAATACCTGTGCTATTACTATCAGTATTGTTATTTACATAAATATTAATACTATTTTCTTCCCAGCCATATTGCTGTGCATCCTTTTCTGCATCATTTTCAAATTCAATCCGTTCAGCAGTAGTAAATTGTTTATTGTAAGATTTGCTTGGTCCAGAATTTGCATTTCCGCCTACATTTTCGATGTCACTAATTACAAATTCATACCCTCTTGAGGTTTGTGAAAGCAATTCATTCATACCCTTTACACAATTTGTTATCTGGTATTCGGTAGCATTGGGTGGCCTTTGTTGATTTGCTGGATTAAGAATAATATTAAACTTTAGCCTTATTTGAATATCTCCCATCATTTGAGATATGGTAAAAAGCCCTAAAAAAATTAAGAGTATTATCTTTTTCATTTTTAAAAATTTTATTTGATTGAATTAACACTAATCCTTTTTTAGGATTAAGGCTAATTATAGCTTTGACAATAATTGCGCTTTTCGAGGGATTTTAGCTACTTTTGAATAATAAGCTTTCACTAAAAGGCAGTATTAGATCACCTAATTTTTATTCGCAGTCTTTAATAGTTGCTGTAAAAGAGCTATTCGACTCAACTTCGAAACCAGGTATTAAAGTGATACTTTCTTGTGATTGAAAGGTTACATTAGTACCCTCAGGAATTGTAGCATTACTTTGCATTGAGTTTGCTTGATAGAAATCATTTTCTACTGTTTCATTCACAGTTAAATTATCAAAGCAGTTTAAATTTGAACCGAAACCCAAAGTCAAATATTGAAAGCCTTGCCTAAGCATCAATTCTAAATTTTCTGTTAAACCAATAACAGGTTCTCCTATGGAGTATGAAATGTTGTATTTACTTGTATTGGTTTCGCCACCTCCTAAGGAGATAAATTGAGGACTAAGTTGGGTTTGCGCCTGTGAAAAATTAGCAGTAAGAATTATTGAGAATATTGCTAAATGAAAGAAGGAAAATTTGTTTTTCATAACTACTGAATTTGATTGATATTTAAAATTAAACAATTTTTTACCTAAATTTAAGGAAAAAAATTATTCAGAAAAAAGAACTTAATGAAATTATAAATACATAAAATACTTACTATCAATATCTTAATAAAACAGATTTTTAATGTAGATAGGTTGTTAATTGTAGCTTAAATTTTTTAACTTTCTGTTAATTATTGTATTTTTGTTTGAGAAAATACACGAATACTCATGTAATCGCAAAATATTTTAGTATGGCTAATGAAATTATTGCAACTGATTTAATTAAATTATCTCAATCTTTAACTAAAAAAGAAAAGACGGTTGCTAATGCATATTTTAAAAATTATCCTAATTATGAAAAACTATTTAAATGGTGTTGTAGATTTAGTATTCCAGAAAAAGAGTCGAAAGACCAAGCTGAGATAGCTGATCAGGAATCTATTATACTTAACCAGTTCAATAAACAATTAGATAAATTAAATAAATTTAAAGAAGATACTTCTAAGATTTCAATAGTAAGATATTATCAACATCTTATAAATGCCTTGAAATTAAAAGCCATACCAGAATATTTTAACGAATATAAAATGATAAATATGCTGACTGAAGTAAAATACTTACATAAAAAAAAAGTCAAAGTATATTATCTCGTAAAATGAAGAAGGCATTGAAGTTTGCGAAAACCCACCAACACATTAATTATGAATATCAATTGTTAAATTTAAATTTATTCAGAACAACAAATTCTAAAACAGATGTCATTTCGGAGCAAAAAAACCATAAAAGAAAAAAAACATTAATAAATATACTAATATACGAAAATAAGATTGACGTCTTATGTGAAAATTTTGCTCCTCTGTCTACCGCAATATCAAATTCTAAGGAAAAGTTAAAAGCCAATCAAAAATTATTACAAAAACTAATAAGTATTGAAGAAAAAATCGAAGAAAAAAAAATTCCATTTACAATAAGGATGTATTTAAAAATTAATGTTTTAAAAGCCGTACTATATTATTCCCTAAGCGATCATGCTAATTATATCAGGTCTTTTGAGAATTTAATTGATTATTATGACAAAAACCCAATTATTAAAGAGAATGATATAGAAAACTATATGACTGTTATAAACAATTACATTCATGGAAAATTACGATCAAATTCAGTTAAAACTATAGATGATTGGGAAGAGTCTATTAATTTTGTTAATCAATCTATAGAGGGTTTTGAGCAAAAATTTTCTAAAAATCATAAAGAAGAACTAATGGCCTCAATTCATTATGGTTACTATGCCATTTATAGAGAAAGAAATGAATTTGATAAAGCTTTAGCATCATTGCTAAAAATAGAACCTTTAGTAAATCATAGAAAAGCACATAAATATTTTGATTTAATTGTATGCTATGAGTTAGCATTTACACTTTTAATATTAAAAAAATTTGATGCCGATGAAGTTCCAAAATATATAAATTACATATATGGCTTAAATCCTAAAAAAAACCATCCAACAATGGATATTAGCATTAAATTTTTAGAAAGTTTCTATTTAATTGAAACTAAGCAATTCAAAATTATTCAAAACAAAATTGAAACTTTAAAAAAATATCTAGTTAACAACAAAATTGATAATGAATTTATTGATTTTTTGTATAATTTTTTGAAACTATATGTTAAGAATATAAATTGTAATTTAAAACCAATTTTTTCTAAAAAATTAACAGAATTTCGACAAAACAAAAAGCAATATAAGGAAAATTTAGATCTATTTGATTTTGAAACTTGGATTATAAATAAAATTTCTTCCTTTAAATAACATAATAACAACCAGATTATCGCCCTAACTAAAATTCCCTAATATTGCCACCAAACTTGTACCAAAAATGAACAACAGACAAACCGCACTTAAAGCTTTTGATCGTTTACTTACCATAATGGATGAGTTGCGCGAGCAATGCCCCTGGGATAAAAAACAAACTTTACAGAGTTTACGCAACTTAACCATTGAAGAGACTTACGAGCTGGCAGATGCTATTATTGACAATGACTTGCCAGGCATTAAAGAGGAGTTGGGAGATGTAATGCTGCACTTAGTATTTTACGCTAAAATTGGTGCAGAAAAAGAGGCGTTTGATATTACGGATGTGTTAAATTCGGTTTGCGATAAGCTGGTTAATCGGCATCCACATATTTACGGAGATGTTACAGTAGCGGACGAAGAAGAAGTAAAATTGAACTGGGAAAAACTTAAATTGAAAGAAGGTAAAAAGTCGGTTTTGGAAGGTGTACCAAAATCTTTACCTGCAATGGTAAAGGCGTATCGTATACAAGAAAAAGTAAAACAGGTTGGCTTTGAATGGGAAACTGCCGAGCAGGTTTGGGAAAAGGTAGAAGAAGAAACAGAAGAACTAAAGGAAGCTATTGCACACGAAAGTCAAGATAGGATTGATGCGGAATTTGGCGATTTGATGTTTTCATTAATTAACTATGCCCGCTTTATTAAGTCGGATCCGGAAACTGCATTAGAGCGCACTAACAAAAAATTTATATTACGCTTTCAAGCTATGGAAGCACAAGCTTTGGCCAACAACAAACCTTTAACAGATATGACTTTAACCGAAATGGATGCGATTTGGAATGAAGTAAAAAAAGATTTTAAATAGTAGTTTTGCAGGTGGATACTTGCTAAATGTAAGATCGAAGCGAGGAGGCTTCTATCAATAAAAGCATCTTAAAAAACCCTAAAAATCGTACCATTGCCTTCTGCGCGTAAGCTTCAAATCTTGCAGCACGGCAGATTTTACATTAATTCTAAAATCATAACTTTTAAGGTTACCAAAAGGCACCCAGTTAAAACTCATTTGCCAGCAATGTAAATCGCGGGTAATGTTTAAGCGGGTATAAGTGAGATCTTTTGTTTGAAAATTATAGCCTGTACTTCCATTCAGTTTCCACTTATCGGTTAGCGTAAAATCGAAAGTAACGTTGAGGTTGTTTTGGGTAATAGCTACAGAATCGGTTAATAAAGTGCTGTTATATTGCTTACGAAACTCTAATAAATAATTTAAGCCAACACTCCACTTTTGGTTAAAATCTAAAAAGCGTTCCGGGTATTCATTTATCTCCCATATTTGAGCCTCGCTGCCTTTGTCTGTTGTTTCTGTACTGTTAAAATCTTTATCGCTAAAACGAGTACTAACTCTAAAGCGTGCAGATTTAAAACGAGCCAATTTCCGATTTCCTTTTCTTAATATCAAATACTCATTTATATCACGCAAAGCGCGTATGTTATATTCATAAGGGCTAAAGCTGGCATCAAAGTTTATGGTAAATTTATTTAAAAAATCTGCATTGGCAGACATAAGAATGTCACTCATTTTTAAAGAGTCTTTAGCAAAATTATAATTGGTATTAAAATTTAAAGAGCGTAATAATTCAATTTTCTTTTCTTTATTTAGGCTATCTTTTGGAGTTCTTATTTTCATATCTAAAGTATTACCAAAGCCCAATGAAAGACTATTTTGTTTTTGGTTGTTAGTAGGTCTGCTAATATCTACAAAACGGCTAAGCACTTCTGTAGTATCAATTCCGTTTTGTTTTTGGTAAGAAATAGTTTGATAGTTTTTCCAGAATGGTATTGAAAAATCAGGTAAAAAATTATACCCAATTCTTGGATTAAATACGTGCCTGAAGGCTTTTATTTTACCTTTCTTAAAATTAAAAATACCATATAAATTTGTACTTAAACTTGGTCCAATTCTACCAAACTCACGTGTTGCTGCAAACCCTTTAATAGTATCTGCTACAAGAACACCTCTTATTTCTGAGCCTTGAGGAATGGAATCTGCATCATATCTATATTGCAAGTGCTTAAAATACCAGTTTTCACGGTAAGTTATTCCTTGGTTTAGGGTAAAATGTTTTAGAAATTTAAAACTAACACTTATAGGCAAGCTATGGCTAATATCACTTTCAAAATTACGGTAAGTATCTAAATCAAAAATTAAACTATCAAGTGTGTTCAATTGATTGTCAAAAGAACCTGAATAACTTATTTGGGTATTTTCATACCATTTTTTGCTGCCTGCTCTTACTTTTTTTTCAAAAGGGTAAATAGTACGCATATTTAAATTAAGTTGTGGCAACGTAATTGAAAAAACATTTGTATTAAGGTTTTGACTATGCCTAAAGGATGTGGAAATAGTAAAAGGCGCTCTTGGAAAAATGTAAGTATAAGCTACCGAGGAGCGCAGCGTATTATTTAATGCTTGCTGCGAGGTAGTATTAAAATTTCTTTGATAATCGGTAGAAGCAATATTTACACTTGCTCTAAAGGTACTATTAGGTCTTGCTTTAGCATCTTGGCTGTGCGTTATTGCAATATTAAATTGTTTGTTTTTTTGAAAATTAGGACTAATCCTGTCGTTTTCGAAAAGCCGCCCTATTCCTAAGTTTACGTTTCCATTAAAGCGGTATTTCAAACGATATTGAGAAGCCAAATTTATTCGCCAACTGCCGTTTGTAAAAATATCACCTAATATACCTAAATCTACATAATCATTTATTGCCCAATAAAAACCGCCTTGTCTTAAATAAAAACCATTGCCTGGGCTTTCGCCATAAGTTGGTAAAATTATACCGCTGGCTCTTTCTTCATTTAAAGGAAAAAAGGCAAAAGGTAAAACCAAAGGAGTTGGTACATCTGCAATAACCAAATTTGCCGGGCCGCTGTAAATTGCTGTTTTGGGTATTATTTTCACTTTGTTTACATCAATTCTAAAATGCGGATGATCGTTTTCGCAGGTTGTATAATAAGCATCTTTAGCAAACAGTTCATCGTACTCGTTTTTCTTTACTTCATTTCCAAAAATAATGCCTTCCCCTTCAGCATTTGTAATTAATTGATTTATCTTTCCTTTTTTGGTTTCGTAATTATACACCATTTCCTGGGCACGGTATTCTTTCCCACTTTCAATCATCAATACATCTTCACCTTTGACTTGCGCAGTATCGGCTACCGCTGTAAATGTTTTATTAGCATAGTTGAAATGAATTTCGTGGGCTTTTACTTCAATGTTATCGTATTTTACTTGCGCATTTCCATATAAATGAATCATTTCATTTTCTATATCATAAACAATTAACTCCGCATCGGTTATAACGGATGAAGTTAAGTCGCTTGTTCCGATTGGTAAGGTTGGGTTAGAAGTTAACAGAGTATCAACAGCTAACGAATCAGTTATCAAGGTATTTACACCGCCTATTCTTTTTGTTGTGTCTGTTTTCAACAGTTCATCCACATTATTTGCAACTTTATTAACAACGCCCGCCCTACTTTGTATAGTTTTCTGGGCAATAATGCTATTAGAAGTACCTAATAGTAGTACTAAATGAGTTAAAATAACAGCTATGTGAAATATTTGATTGATGATACGGGTTAGTTTAAATATCTTGGCCGAAAATTAATCCAAATCTTATTCTAAAGGTCATAACTCCAAGTTAAAAATAGTGAAAAGCCAATATAAATATATTCAACGAATTGCAGTACTAACAATTGTAGTATTTATTTGTTCTGCATTTAATTATACTAAGCATAGCAGTTATAAGGTTAAAACGGTTGTTATTGATGCAGGGCACGGCGGTCATGATGGTGGTTGCAGCGGTCGTAATTCTAAAGAAAAACACCTTACCTTAAAAATTGCACAGCAACTACGGCAATACATTAACAACTCCTTTCCAGATGTAAAGATTATTTTAACCCGCAACAAAGATGTGTTTGTTGAATTACACGAGCGAAGCGCAATTGCCAATCGTAACAATGCTGATTTATTTATCTCTATTCATTGTAATGCTGCACCAAGCAAATCTACGGTTTATGGTACAGAAACTTATGTAATGGGTTTACACAAAACAGAAAGTAATTTGCAAGTTGCCAAAAGAGAAAATAGCGTAATTTTATCAGAAAGTGATTATGCAAAACATTATGATGGCTTTGATCCAAATTCACCTATGGCACATATTAGTTTTTCTTTATTTCAAAATGCATACCAACAGCAAAGCATTTTTTTTGCAGACTTAGTAGAAAAACAATTTAGTGAACGGGCAGGTAGAAAAAGCAGAGGTGTTAAGCAAGCCGGCTTTTTAGTTTTGTATAAATCTGCAATGCCTTCTGTGTTAATAGAAAGCGGTTTTTTAACTAACCGTAGTGAAGAAAACTTTTTAAAATCGACCCACGGGCAAGAAATTATTGCAAGTGCTATTTACAGGGCATTTAAAGAATACAAAAATTTAGTGGAGAGTAAAGGTAGTATTGCGTTTATTAATGATATTAAAACTGCAAATGAAACAGGCACTATAGCAGAAAAACCTGTTACTTCCAGCTATATTGAACCAGCTAAGGTTTACAATATTGAAACTTCAAATAATAAAATAGTTTATAAAGTTCAGGTGTTTGCCTCTTCTACCACAGAAAGGTTAAAGGATCCAATATTTAAACAAATTGCACCAATTGAAATTGATAACTCTGATAATATAAACCGTTTTTTGGCAGGTAATTTTTATGATTATTACGAGGTGCAACGATACTGCTCGCAGCTAAAAGAAATGGGCTTTAAAGATGCATTTGTAGTAAAATACCTTAATGGCAGGCGTACCTACTAATAGGCTTTTGTATCCCAGGCAATCGCATAAAAAATGATTTAAATAATTAGCAAAAAATATTAGAAGCGAAAAGGTTTTCCCACGTAGAAATTTTGGTCCCGCCATCCGTTCAAATACCATTTTGCCAACGCTTCA
>ENA-ORXT01004843-ORXT01004843.1-marine-metagenome-genome-assembly--contig:-NODE-4843-length-13617-cov-4.757164_pt1 | contig 13617 bp, 5 predicted proteins | sample MGYA00237868_ERZ511482 | MGnify/ENA metagenome assembly ERZ511482 | reverse complement strand
AAAACTCTTTCCTCGATTCTCCTTGAGTTCATATGGATCACCTAGGTCTTCTTGGTCATCCAAGTAAGTGCTGATACGTTCTACTTCGTTTCCTCCGAGTATATAATTTTTATTCCAATCTCCCTTATGGATAGTAACCAAAGCAACTTCGACAGCGGCTAAGCCTGGCCAAGGCGTTGATCTTATTGCATGATTAATGATCCCGTCATTATTCCTAATTACTTCCAATCCGCCTTCTCTTGCAGCACCTTGAGCAATTGTATTTGTTGATATAAGAGATTGAAAGCCACCTTCCTTTATCACGCTAAAAATTCTTCTAAAGAAATAGGTAACTAAATCTACAGCTCCTATAGGTTCATAGTTCTTTACAATGAAATTCAAAAAGTCCGGTCCATATGCTGCTTTGATTCTTCTATTGCCTAAAAAAGGAGGGTTCCCTAAAATTGCAGAAAACCCACGTTCAGCAAACACCTCAGGAAACTCCAAAAACCAATGAAAGAATTTTCTTTTAGTAGATTCTGCTAAAGCCATTATCTCAGCTTTGGTCTGTTTCTTACGACCTGCCATTATATCAAAATAGTCATCATCTGTAGCTACATTATTAATATCATATTTTTCAACAAAAAACTGTGCAACTTGTAGATCTGCCATTGTCTTTACAAACCAATAGTTGGTACCAGATGTCATTTTTTTGTGAGCTAATTTCTTAGAGGCTATTTCTTCAATAGTACTTTCTGGCAAGTCAGAGAAGACTTCGAATTTTTCTTTATATCCTTTGAGTTTGTTTTCTATGAGTTCTTTAACATTTTGTAATCGAAGTTGTCCAGCTTCTCGAGCTTTGCGTTGTTTTTTATTTGAGGCTTTTAGGATACTGCAGTTTTCTTTTTCTTCATCGGTGTAAGCTTTGAAAGCCTCTGTTGCGATGCCGTTATAGAGCTCTTCCATTCGAGCCAGTCCTACGATAGCATCCCCATTTTTAATCTTATGATCGAGGAAGTTCAGTGGTTCTCCTGGAACATGAGCTTCTAGCCACATAGCTACTTTACAGAGTTCTACAGCCAGTGGGTTTTTATCTACACCATATATACAGTGCTTGATAGCGTCTCGGGTGCCTCTTCTTGTATCTTCAGGATTAGGCTGTTCTTCGCCTGATCTGAGTCTAGCCACTTCGAGGCCTATGCGTCTAGCAGCTGCTAAGAGGATGTGTCCAGATCCACAAGCGACATCACAGACTGAGAGTTTGAGTAAGGCAGCTACACCTTCCGTTCTTTTCTCTGAATTTATCTTTTTAGTCTTTTCTTCTGCTACATAGATTGGTTTGACGATGTCTTGAATAAGATGTTCTAAACTGTGCTTAATCAGAGGTTGAACCAGTTCGTCAGGAGTATAATGGGAACCGGAGATAGAGCGGTCATCTCCTTGTACAAAGGAGAATCGTTGCGCTGCTATATCGATGGCAGGATCTAGCTCTAGGAGTCCTTCATAGACAGAACCGAATTCTTCTACATCTAAGGATTTGTAGTTGACGGTGATAGATTGTCCTTGTTCGTTCTCGAAGAGGGTCAGCCCTTTGAAGACTTGGAGTAGAATGTCATTATTGAGCTGGCAGTTCCTGATATGGGCGATAGCATTAGAGGAGAACAGATCTCCTGAAAGGGCCTGTATGCCTAATTTCTCGCCTTTATTTCCTTCGTACAGTTGGAAGACGTTCATCATGTACTGCCATAGGTCATGATGCTGGTCATTGCTATAGTAGTGCTTGATAGCCAGATTGCGGAGTCTTTGTAGACTGTAAAAATTGTAGTAGATGTTTTTTTGCTGAGCAGCCTTTTTCTCAAGATACTTCTTTCCTTTATCATCTTTTTTATAGGCATAGATAAGATCTCTTTCTTCTATGACCATAACGAAGAGGATGCGATAGATGAGTCTTAGGAGTTCCCCATAGTACTCTTTAGGTCGATCACTCTCAGCTTCAGAAAGCCAGCTTCTTAGCGCTTCATTTTGAGGCTCTTGGATGAGCCCATTAGCGAGAATGCTGATGCCGTGCTTTACAGCTTTACTAAGCCCATCTCTTATACGACTACCTGATTCTAGGCTATTGAGGTGGTATTGTTCTATCAGAGAATCTGGACCTTTATCAGGTTCCTCAGGCATACGCGTGACATGTAACAGTTTCCACAAGAGGACAAAATCAGAAAACTGATCTTCCTCTATCATTTGCTCCAGATCGAATTCTACATAAGATACCTTAGTTAGTATTTGTGAGTCTCTTAGTAAGCGGAGCTGTCGGCCATTGGTGACTAAGGCATAGAGATTTTCATGATGGTTGAGGTATTCCTGTATCAGGGCATGGGAAGACATCCGCATACCCGCATATTTCTTATCGAGACTTTGATTAGCGCCGATGATGTGTATAGGAAATCCATTAAGTTGATTGTCCTGATGACTGACAAAGTAGTTGCGGTCATTGATAATTTGACCAGCTGTATTACGGGTAACCTCAAATCCCAGTTCAGACAAGAAGGGGTCCATCCAGTATCGCCTGGTAACAGAGACACCAGTGTCACCTTCTTTCTCTTTAGCCAGTCTCTGTAGAAAGGTGCCATACTGGGATTTGATGATACCCCAGCTGTTTTCTAATTCTGTGAAGATCTGAGACTTATTATCGAAGCCATAATCTTTGGGTGCTTGCTGTCCTTCTTGATCTGTTGCTATCCGTGTAAGGATGTCATACGTGAGGATGTTGCCTTGCAGAGAGATGCTGTTCATGGCTAGTTTGATTTAGGTTTATTCAAGTTTGGGACAAAAACATAGACCCCCATAATATCCATAGGCAGAATGGGTTCTACGACTTGAAATTTCTTTCTAGAGCGGACTGCTTGTCTAAAGCGATCATGGGCCTCAATGAGTTTCTCAGCTTGTTTTCTAGCCAGTTGATGCCTCAGGTCTTTTTCTTCTTCTATCTCATCCATAGCATAACGGAAGAATTTTTCTTTTTCTACCTGAGCCAGATCTCCATCGGCTTTTAGCTCGAGCATATCCATACATCTCTTTTCATCTACCCATTTTTCGTCACTAGGTTCTCCTTCATATCCCCATAAGTGTAATTCTTCGGCGACTAATTGTTCTTTGGAAGCTAGGCTCTCTATAACATTTCTTACTCTAAATAAGGCTATCATGGTGGCCGTCGTGATGCTGCTACTTTTTATGATACTAGCTCTAGATACACCATGGAGTGATTGGGGCTTTCTAGATTCTGCAATGAGTATCTGAGAAAGCGCATCCACAAGAGGATGATTACGAGCTACATATCTGAATCCCTCATCGAGTGGAATAGAAAACATAATTTTTAAATGGCTTTTTTCTTTTTTCTTTTTATCGTCATTTTTACCAAACAAATGAGCAAGTGCAGGAGGTAGACCTGTTTTGTAAATGATATAACCATTGCCTTTTTTTTGTATATCACCGCCAAGATGTCTTATGGCTTTGGTTACAAAAGATTCTACCGATGCCATATCACCTATCAATCTTATAGCCTCAGCGAGATCGTTTTCTATTTCTTGAGCTTTGACAGCATGTTGGGCAAAAATGGAACGGGTTGCGGTTTCGAGTTTTTCTATTTCTTTGTAGGAGTCACTGACCTTTCCTTCAGCTTCTAATAAGGCAGGGTCATTATCGAATAACCCTAACTGAGGTGTGGTTAAAGAAGCTTCTCCTCTAAGTAAGACTGCATTGGTTATGGATTCTATGATACTTTTATTACCCTCTGGAAATGGCACAGAGATACCTATGGATTTCTTAATCTCTCTAGCTTTGTGAATCAATACCTTAAGTATGATGCCATCCATCGGACTATTAGTCGCATAAAGTAATGCGGTTCTGACCTCTGGTGCATTCTGTCCAAAACGATCCACTCGTCCTTCTCTTTGCTCCAGTCTGTTAGGGTTCCAAGGTAAGTCGTAATGTATCACGGCTGTAAACAGGGCTTGTAAGTTTATGCCCTCACTCATACAATCTGTAGCAACCAGGATTCTTTTGTCATAAGATTCTAATGAGTCTACTTTCTCTTTACGGAGTTCGTCAGGATCTTCTGAGGTGACAGTCAGTACACCAGTATCTCTCTTTTTACCAAAGGCTTGCTGTAGGGCATCTCCAACATATTTTGCCGTATTGATATATCTGCAATAAATGATAGGATTTAGTCCTTCTTTAAGCCATCCCTTTACAAGTTTTGTCAGCTGATGGAGTTTATTATCTAGGCTTTCCTTGTCTACGGTATCTAATTGCTCAGCAAGAGCTGTCATAGCTTTCCATTGGTCATTGTTGATGTTGACAGTAGAGAGTAAATAACTAGGAGCACTATCATCCTTAGAGAAGTCATCCTCTATGACTGGATTGTCCATAGCAGCTAAGTCTTCTGCTTCTTCATCTGACAAGGCTTTGGTGGCTCTCTTGTCTAGCATACTGATACCCATGCGAGGGGAAGACATGACACCACGTATGAGACCGAGTGCCGTCCAGTAGTTAAGTCTGGTTCTGCCGCCATGATCTTCTTTTTTTGTCGCAATCTTACGGGCCATTTCTATGATCCCCAATTGTACTTTCATGTATTCCTCAGAATGTTCATAACCTACTTCGAAGTGTTTTCTTTCTGGAAAAGGCGTGGCTTCACTACTGTAATCACCTACCCATTTTTCTATGTCTGCTCTTCGTCGTTGGACATAATGCTTAGCGACTAACTCTCTGTCTTTTTTCTTGGCTTCAGCTAAATCTAAGTTGCCGAATTCAGGTTTCAAGAAGCTAAGAATGGATTGGAATTGCTGTGGATTACCACTATGCGGAGTTGCAGATAGTAGTACCAGATGTTGTTTTGGCTTTTCCGATATTTTTTTAATTAGCTCATGTCTTTGTTGTCTGCCTTTACCTTGCCCCTGAGTGCAAGTATGTATTTCATCTACAATAACCAACTCGGGGCAGGTTTCTATAAACTGAGGAGCTCGTTTCGTCCCTTTTATAAAATCAATAGAGACAATAGTTATAGGGTAGTACTCTAGCAAGGGGATGTTAGCAGGTCTTTTTCTATCTAGTTGAGCAGCAGAAGACGATCGGATAATAACTGGATCAAAGCCAAATTTTTGATTGATTTCTTCAGCCCACTGGTCACACAAATGCGGTAAGCAGACAATAGAGAATCTTTTGATTATTCTACGGTCAAATAGTTCTCTAGCAATCATCAAGGACTCTATGGTTTTACCGATACCAACGTCATCCGCGATAAACAGCCGAATAGGGTCTTCCTGACGTAACGCCATTATGAGTGGCACCATTTGGTAAGCACGAGGTGTGAAGTTATACTTAGCTAAACTCCTAAATGGCCCTGAAGCATCTCTAAAAGACAATCTTAATGCATCGTATAATAATTTTGCAGATTGCAAATCACCGATGTCTTCCTTGACAGGATGTGGGAAGAAAACTTCCTCCACTTTTTCATTAGAAAAACCCAACGGTTGATAGATGCAGGTGATTTCATCTTCATTACCTCCCAGTGGTTTTATTCTAAGTAGGTCTTTGTCGTTGGAAGGTAGCACCACCCAATCTCTGCCTCTAGTTCTTATTAGTTTTCCTGCTTTAATTGCTGTAGCATCCATGTTACCTTACTTTTATAAAGATGTCCTTATTCGTTTCTACCAAGTCTTCTAATTTATTCATATAGTAATGGACTATGCAGCGCAACCCTTTTTTGTCCATTGTTTTTCTTTGTTTCGCGTCTCGTTCCTGCACATCAGGTTTATCATGTGGTGTGCCATCGCAGAATACGAAAGTGTTCTTTCCATATTGGAAGTCTGGCATAACATATAGGCCGTAATCTTTCTTAAGCTGTGGCTGAGCTTTGTCTGGCAGTCTTAAGCCATTGTCATATAGATATTTGAGGAAGGTGTATTCCGTAGAAGAGGATTTGTCATAATTGGCGATAAGATTCTTGTAGTGATCTTCATAATCACCATTCGAGTTTAATTGGATCTCTACTTTACAGGTCATTAACTTCTCGAGTACATCTTTTATCAGATGGCGATCTATTTGCTCGTGATAGCGCTGATTATAATAATTCAATAGATCCTCATAGGAGGCAGGTCCAGCTTCAGGCTTAGTGTCTTCTCCATCTTTGAAATGACAGATCTCGTAGGCTTTTGCAATAACTTTTCTAAATGTGCCTTCATCCTTAGCGAATTGCGACATAACCCCTAGGCTGCCTTCGGATGCTTCGTATATCAAGATATTACTTGACTCACCTTGGCCCATCAAGGTCACAGCTATTTCAGAGGGCTCTATCTGGAAGGTTTCTTCTATTGCTCTCCTAAGAGCATATTGTAAAGTAATAATCTGATCTGCATCTAATCCTAGCTTTTTGACTGGCTGTATGTATAAGGCATCAGCCAGATAGTCTGTGTAAAGGCTACAAGGAAGGATTCTATTTTCCTCATCTTTTTCTGCATCAGCTTCTTTTTTCCAATAACCAAATCTCTTGTCAATTAAAAAATAGTCTCGCTTAGATCTATTCCATTTCTTATTAACTGAAACGATCTTAGCTGTAGGCATATACATGATTTTCAGAAGATCATCTGATGCCGATTTTACCATGATATTGTCATTGGCTTCGACTCCTTTAGGCAAAGAGAAATAAGTGGTTAAATCGTAGCCTAGTCTCATCCTTTCTTCCTCTTCACTCGAGATTCTTTGTCTCACCTCAGCAGAAGACTCATTCATCTCTAGAAGATTGTCTAAGATATAATCTTCTTGCCCAGACAGGTTCTCATTAGTAATAGGACAAGTCTCTCTACTATACTCATCACCAAAGAGAAAGTATCCTGAAGACTTACATATTTTTGCTTTAGTCTGTTCTAAATTCCGTTCTATGTCGTTGGTTGAAATTTGTTTGATCTCATAAGATTGGCCATTATGATAAATAATATTCCTTGGCCCAAATTCTGACAAAGCAATTAGGCGAGGCCTAGATAGGTATTCCGTTGTTTCGAATCCGTTGATAGCTACTCTTATGGGTAACTTGGTGAAATTGTAGCCTGGCAGAAAACCTTCTGAAGCCAAATATCTGAAAGGATAGAACTCAGAGAATGAGTTCTTTGTGTCATCATTTCTAAGTTGAACAAGTTGCTTTTTCGCGAATCTCTCTGAACGTTCAGCCTGTTGCTTTTCATCTGATTTAGAAGAATAGATCGGATTGTCAATAATAGCTCTTGAGTCATCTCTCAACCTTAAAGCATTACGATATAATATTCTCCATCTCTCAAAGGCTTCATTAAACTTGTTCGGAACTTCATCAATTAGTACCTCAGCAGTAGTCATATCAATTGCTCCTGAGAGCTTTCTGTCTATGACTAGCATTCGTTCAATGTAATTAAGTACTATTTTTTTTCTTGAATTGTGGCCATCTTTTATTTTTGCCCAAACATCAGACTTAATAGGAAATGATTTGAGATCGTGTTCGTCAATAATATCCGTTATTGATGAGCTTATCGAAATACCTGTCTCCAAGAAATACATAGCATTGACATGAGATCTAATGAGTTCTTCATTCTCTAGGGTTAGCCTAGGTGGGTGGACTATGCCAGATACCATTTGCAACTTGTTAGCGAAGTAGTTTCTGTCATGAGGAGAATACTGAGAGCAATAGGTAATAACCAAGGCGCCTTGACCACTCCTTCCTGCTCTTCCACTTCGCTGAGCATAGTTTGCAGGACTAGGTGGCACATTCCTCATATGTACTATGTTCAGGTTGCTGATGTCAATGCCCAGCTCCATTGTAGGTGAACAGAATAATGTAGATAACGTACCTTCTCTGAATGCTAGCTCCCTTTGTTTCCTGTCTTCATTTCTTATTTGTCCAGTATGCTCAGCTGCACGTATGGATTTGAGCTCATCTGTAAGTTGTCTATAGTAGGTTTGAAAGTACTGATTAGGTTTGAGCTTAATTTCATTTTGTGTTCTTATTCTCACCTTATCTACCTTTACGGTTTCAAAGTCTCCTAGGTTCCATTCAATGGCATCTGCATTTAAAAGATAGCCAACAGTATCACCTTTTTCACCTACAATCTGTTCGCTAACCAGCAAGCCCAGTTCCTCTAAGCGATTAAAGTACAATTTGCAGAACTCGATATATTCATCTTTAGATATAGGGCCATTCTTAGAGAATATTTCTGAGGCATATTTTCCCCAGCCACTTTGCTTCCCTATACTTTTTGTAAAAGTCCCCCGTTGGTAGATGCGCCCTACTGACTTATAGCGAAGGTAGTTTGGAAAAGGGATGTTTTCTCCAGTTGTCAGACCCCATTCTGGCTTAAGTTTACTCTTAATATTTGATTCTACAGATTTCCTTTCATTAAAGAAATACCGATGATTTACTGCATTTGATGTTCTGAAAAAATCTAACGTATTCTCAACGAACTCAAATCTTTCTTCTGCAGAGAAGTCTCTTAAATAAGGAATATCATCCCATGCTTCAGGATTATCTATTTCATCCTTTAAGTATTTGTAAGTTAATTTGAGAAGAGCACATTGCTCTAAATTCGGCATTGTAAATCTCCAAGCACGTTTGAGGTCTTGCAGTATTCTTATTGTTAGATAGTCAGTCAGTGCATTGTCATTGTCCTTTTTAGGACCAGTGAATTTGCCAGGAATGTTTGCAAACATTTCCTGATCTAAATTCAAAGTCATCATGACTTGCTCTCCAATGCTATTAATATCCAATTTATTATCAGGAGCATTTCTAAGTGCATTGTATATTGCTGCTCTTATAAGACCAATATTGACAAAATCATTAAAATGACCAGATTGCAAGGAAGCATCTTGCCGATTATCTGTGAAGCTAAGAAGCTTTTGATCTTTTGGACTTAGTCCTGCTTTCCTTAATTGCTTGACAGTGCTCAGTGAAAGAATAGTAGTGGCTGTAGACCTGCCTTCATTTCCCAAGGTCATTAGCTTTGCTGTTTCGCTACTCTTAAGGTCATAGAACACGAAGCAAGTAGGGTCAAACAGTAGCTTCGCTGGCATAAACCAAGCGACAATGTTAGGGTCGGAATCTATTAATGGTTGGGAATCACTGAATTTTCCTTCTGCATTGAAAAAGATTCGTGATGGGATTCTAAATGCATACTTTTTATCTATTCTAACATTTCCGTTTTTTAAAATCTTATACCAAGCGTCGGGTAGATTCTCTATCATTGTCTCATCCCATAGAGGAGTAGCATCTTTATCCTGTATAATTATATATCCTGACTGAGTACTTTCATCCTCATCATAGGCATCTCTAAAACTTCTAGGTTCTAAAGTATCGGTGTTGTAATTTTTCTTAATGCAAATGAATTCATCTCCTGTGATTCTGCTGAAAACTAAAGGGTAAATACGTTGCTTTTCTAGCTCTCCATTTTTAACAAAGTAGCCAGGATTCAATTGGATTAGTCGTGTTCTTTTATCTTCTAAGGTGACAAAAACGCTACCTGTCTGCGAGATAAACTGGTGGAGACGGAACGGGAAATAAGCTTTTCGAGTCCCTTCAGTTTTAAGTTTTTCATTGACTTTACCAGACCAGACTAATAACTGGTTGATGTAATCTTTACAAATATTCTCTTTTTCTCCACTCTCTAGAGCGAGAAGCTCTACTATCTGAGTTAGTGAAATAGGCTTTCTTCTTTTGAGTAAACCATCATTCTCAATAAGACCTATTCTATTTTCTAACCATATAGACAATGGGTGCTTTCTTAAGACCTCTTCATTTGATTCTATGTCTAGTTCTGATAAAAGTGCATCTTTCAATTCTAACTTAGAAGGCAAGTTCCCCAGATAATCCGTTAACCTAGTCAAGGTTTCACCTATTATTTGGTCTGTCTTGAATTCATTTCCAAATAGACTAGAAGCTACTTCTGCTACTTCCTTTTTTTGATCTTCTTCGCTTCCCACTCCAGATGCCATCGTTGCAGAAGTTCCTATACATTGTATATCGTTATTAGCATAAGATTTAATCCTTCTGATGAGCATGGACACGTCAGATCCTTGCCTTCCTTTATAAGTGTGCATCTCATCAAAAACCAGTGTTTTTAGACTAGGTTTTAATGATTTACGAATAGCTTGATCAGTAGCTGTGGCTCTTGTCATAATCAATTCCAACATCATATAATTAGTCAATAGGATATCTGGCGGGTTCACTCTGACTCTTTCTCGGATTTCTTGCCCTTCTTGACCTGTATATTGTTGGAATGTAATTGGAAAATCCTCTCCGTAATTATCTTTGAATTTAGTGAGCTCTTCAGTCTGAGAATTGATCAGTGCATTCATAGGATACACAATGATTGCCTTGATGCCCTTTTCCTTTGAGTTTAATACTTTGTTGAATATGGTGCCTATATATGTAAGACTCTTTCCACTACCTGTTCCAGAGGTAACCACAAAATTTTCGTTGTTAAAGCCTTTACGTAAAGCATCTACTTGATGTTTATAAAGGTGAAAACCTTTAAATATTTTATTTAGTGAGGGATTAAGACCTTCTTCCTTGACAAATTGTTCTAAGGGAATATCAAATTTGAAAGATGGATTAAACTGAATAAGTGGCTCTGGGCATAAAACACCTTTTTCTGTTTCTTCTTTTATTTTTTGATTTATTCTTTCATCTTTTATATTTATAAAACTATCAATGTAGTTTTTATAGTCACCTATAATTTGTTTACGGATATTAAATATATTCATTCGACTTCACTCATTTTTAATAATAAATCACCTGGTTCAACCTTTAAAATGCTTGCTATTTTATACAATATTTCAATACTTGGCTGTCTTCTATTCTTAGCATAAGAGTTTACCATATTGTAACTCTTATCTAATTTGGCTGCTAACCAAATTTGGGTCAAACCTTTATCTTCCAAAACATCTTTAATTCTGTTCATTTTAGTGATTTGTGGTTATGATTTCCAAGATAGTCATAAAATTAAAATATCTCACAATATGAGTATGTTTATTAGTTTTGGGTGGTGGGTGGGTTTAGATGCGGGTGGCAGAAAAAGCAATGTGTCTGCAAGACTCTTTGCTTTTTTTTGAGGACGGCATTTCCTTTTTCTAATTCGCTTGTAGCTAACGGAATTATGATACCCGACGTACCCGACAGGGTATGGCGTGGTCATCATGTGTTAGTCGCTGGCGTTCCCATCGACATGGTTGCAATTTTATTCCATATTTCTATTTCCTCTTTAATTGTTGAGTCTTGCTCTTCATATCTTATTCTGGTGCATTCAAACAAACCAACTACTTCACTAATAAGATGACAAATCAGCAGCACTTGGACTTTTAGAGTTTGAAACTGAAATACTTTGAAATTATTAGGATTCATGAACAAGCTCTCAAGTTGCATTATAGACAAATATTCAGAGTGAGCATAATTCGAATAAATTTTCCAATATTTTCCGAAGATATCATTACTCAGTTTTGACATTTCAAATAGTTTAGTCCATGAAAATAATTTGGAAGGCACTCTATGATTCGGAGCATTGAGGACTTTCTTTTTTTCTTTCGCATTTAGTTTCTGAAATTCTAAATTTTCTTCAATGACTGATCTTAAAATTTCTATCATGTTTGCCTCCTCGTTTTTCTTTTTGATTATCTCTGGAGGCAAATCTCTTTCTTTTCCTAAATCTTGTCGTTTGCACAATGCACTCATTTCAAAAATCCAATTCCTATAAGCAAGAATATCTTCATTAGTTTTCGACTCTATAAATAGGTAGTAAATTGTTAAATAGTTTTCCATTAATGATCTTGCAAGAACAAAAGTTGATGGAATATCTACTATTGTTAAATCTGGAAAGTATTTTGAATCAAGTTTTGTGCCGTCATATAAATTGATCAATGTCTTAGTAGTTAAAGCATATTTGACTAGAAGCATTTCAATTTTAGTCTTATATCTTGGCATCTGTTCCTGAGATTCTGACAGACTATTCGTGACATGTATCAATACGTCAATATACTCTTTAAAATATTTTAGATATTCTGAAGTATTTTGAATTTGATCTTTTGCAAAAAATTCTAATAATATCGAAAGTTTGTCCTTTTTCATTTCTGTTGGCCTAATTTTTCTATTAGGTTCATAGTATCTTGATTTATAATATTTGTTTGAGGGCCAACTTTATCACCGTCCATTGTAACTGTTCCAAAAGATACAGTAACAGGATTTTTTACTTTTGCAATTTGTGTTTTCATGTAATTAACTGGTTTCGTGTATCTGTCACCCGAAATTTTAAGAATTAATTTGAGAATATCCTCAAATATGAATTCGGTTTGTTTCAAAATTGGTTCTACTTCAATTTCATCTGGATATCCTTTGAGTTCTGTTCCGCATTTGTTTCTTAATTCTTTATTTGCAAGAAGTGTTGACTTTCTAAACTTTGGAGTAAGCACTAATTCGATATCTGGTGTTCGGTCTTTATCAAAGTCATAATCGAAATGAACTATTTGAATTGGCATGTCACTGTGAACAGCATAATCTCTAAGGCGAAGAAGCAATTTGTACTCAAAGATTGTGTCGTACCATTGTGAGTTTTGCTGTTTAAACTCTTCTAATTCAGTAGACGGGTTTCCAAATATTTTAGGGATGTATTTCTTTACAAGTAAATCATCAATTAGTGATTTTAAAGAGACTATATAATTCTTCAATCTTCTATTAACATCTATATAGACTTGTTCTTGTAAAGCAGTAGACTTTTGCCCTGGTGCTTTCCTAACCTTTTCAGTCCAATATTCTTTTGTCTCGAAGAATGCTTCGTAGTTTAGTCTGATTTCTTCAACCTTTCTTTTGAATAAAGTAAACTCATTAAGAATATCATAAGCCTTGTTCAAATTGTCAATATCACTTTTGTCAATTTGGGCAATTCCTCCTACTGCCATTCCTGTTTCTTCATTTGTTTCGTTGAGAAGAATGAATTTGCCTACCAGTGACTGATAAAATCGAGCTAAGTATTTTTCATTCTTGATTTTCATATAGCGTTTTGAAAATTTCACTAATAATATAATCCATAGCTTTTTAATCATTTGGTCAATTCTGCTTGCGACTAACTCGTTTATATAAGAACCTTTTTGGCCAAAAGGTGCGCATAACATGACGATACTTATATAATGAGACACTTTTGCCCATTAAATGTTCTCATTATTTTTGGACCAAAAGTCTATAGGACTCACCATATTAGCAATGTTCTCTTTGCTCAATCTCGTATATAGTTCAGTCGTTTTAGACGAATTATGACCCAATGCTTCTTGGATATACCTAAGGTTGATATTTCTTTCCACCAAGTGGGTAGCATAACTATGCCTTAGGTTATGAATAGTGATCTTTTTCTCAATACTGCATCGTGATAATCCTCTCTCTAATACCTTATCAATGCTTCTGGCACTGTATTGAGGCTTGTTCTGACCATTGAACAGATACACCTTTGGTTTATACCTATTATAGTATTTACCTATTTGTATTAATAGCGCCTCGGGCATTGGAACATCTCTATCCTTCGCTCCTTTGCTATTGCGTATGCGGATTATACGTCGTTTGCTATCCATATCAGATAGCTTCAA
>ENA-ORXT01004841-ORXT01004841.1-marine-metagenome-genome-assembly--contig:-NODE-4841-length-13619-cov-10.169768_pt1 | contig 13619 bp, 21 predicted proteins | sample MGYA00237868_ERZ511482 | MGnify/ENA metagenome assembly ERZ511482 | reverse complement strand
GGCCCGAGAAGTTTAATAATCTTGTATATCCCTGTATCCTGCCTCTCATATCTGGAATACGGATCTGATATAATCTTCCAATTTTTGTCGGACAGGATAAATATATGTTCTTCTCTCTTTCTCATAATTTATTTAGAATATGCGTCCCCGGCGCGTATCTGAAGTGGATACGGATATAATGCATGGATATATTCCTCAGTGATATATCCATGACAACCCCTGATCGACACGAACAGAACCCCCACCATCAGAGTGAAACTGACACCCCGCCATGCCAGCATGGTGCACAACTCGATCGCCAACATCACCATGACCGTCCTCATTGGTGTCCCCGTCTGGATTTTGACGGAGACCACCAAACCGACGACCAGCGTGGCCCCAGTGATTGTCTTGAGCACCTCTTCTACCGCCTGCACAAAAACGCGCATCACGAACACTTCCATCTGGACCGGCACGGCCCCCATATTCGCCGTCATCAGACCAACCACCAGGACCGCGCGCTTCATCATCCTGGGCGTCGCTCTGCCCAGCTGCCACTCTGCCACCTCCAGGCCTGTCTTCGTCTTGAGCACCTTGAAAACAGCGTCCATCCAGACGCCCACCCCCTGCAGCTCCATCATGACGGACACGACCACCATCGCGGCCAAAACCAGGCGCACCTCGACCACTGCAACATGATTCATCTTGACATCTGCTTTCCCCGCCGCCAACGTGGCCACAACCGTATGGATCTTCACGTCGACCGGCTTGTTCGCCCTCACCGACGGAGCCAAGAACGGTTGACCCTGCACCTTGGCCGTAATGTCCGCCAGACAGACAATGATCACGCGGGCCACCATGGTCTTGCGCAACTTGGGCACCATCGTCACCACATCTGTCCTCACTTACGCCGTCGTCTGCATCTCGATGATCCAACCGCAACTCTGGCCATCATCGACGAGGCCACCTGCAAGCAGGACTCTGTCTTGGTTTGCTTGAAAACCGCCTGCACAACGATATGGACCATCTGCACAACACCCGGGACCGACGCGGCCACCATGGAGGCCAGCGTCAGGCCAATCTCGATCACCGTGTCCTTGGTCCGCATGATCGCCACTCTGTTCATCGCCAAAATGACCACGACCAGGCGTATCTTCGTCCTGAGCCTCTTCACCGACGCATGCACCACGACGACAGCCAACCGCACCCCCACCTTGACCACCGCGGCCGTCGTCGCGGCCAATACCAGACAGACCACGACTACCGAGTGTTCGTTCATCTTGACGTTCACTTCAAACACCGCCAACACTGCCGCTACCTCGTGAGTTTTCGTCTTAAGGTCCTCGACCGCCACCTACACGTTGGGTGGTACGGCCACCACGGTATGCAGCATCAGACCGAGCATGCCCACGACGTGCATGTCGATCACGAGCGCCCTTTTGCCCATCGTCAACAAGGTTCACACCAGGCAAGGCTACGTCTTGACGACCTTGACCACCGCGTGCATCACGACGCCGACCGCCCGCACCTCCATCATGACCACCACGGCCGTCGTCGAGGTCCGCATCATACCAACCACGACCACCACGTGCTTGCTCATCGTGACCTCTGCCCCGACTACCTCCAACAATGCCACCACCTGGCGGGTCTTCGTCTTGAGGACGTAGACCGCCGAGTGCACCACAACGCCCGCCACCTGCATCTCCCGCGTGATTGACACGGCCACGATCGTGGCCCAGGCGCCCAGGCGAGGCGGCGCCAGCACCAGTCCCTCACAGGACGACCGGGAGATGGCCAACATCAGACCTACGGCGACCACCGGGCGCGTGTCCACCTTGCCCGAAACCCCGCCCACCGCGGACGCATTTGGCACCACAAGCGTCGTGCTTTTGGTTTGCTTGAAAACCGCCTGCACCGCGACTCGCACCACCGGCACCACATTCTGCACCAACATGGCCACCATCGCGGCCAGCGTCAGGTCGACCTCGATCACCGCGTCTTTCTTTTTCATCACCGCAAATGTGCTCATCTCCAATACAGCCAACACCAGGAGAGTTTCCGTCTTAAGCATTTTGACCGCCGCATGCACCAGGACGACCACCATTCACACGTCCGCGTTGACCGCCGCTGCCGCCGTCGCGGCCATTGCCAGACAGACTACCTTGACCGCGTGATTTTTCATTTTAACGTCCACTCCGAACACCGCCAACACTGCTACCACTTCGCGGGTTTTCGTCTTGAGGGCCTCGACCGCCACCTACACGTTAGCTGGTACGAATACCACTGTATTCAGCATGAGACCGACCATGACCACGAGTTGCATGTCCATCACGGGCGCCCTTTCGGCCATCGTCAACTTAACAAGCACCAGGCGGGGCTCCGTTTTGCCGACCTTAACCGCCGCGTGCATCACGACGCCCCCCACCCGCACCTTCATCATGTCCGCCACGGCCGCAATCGCGGCCTGCATCAGACCAACCACGACCACCACGTGCTTACTTTTCTTAAACAGGGACTTCCATGCATAATTGGCTCTCAGATATAATGGATAGTTTTCCTCGGATACACTCGTATTAAAAAATAACGAGCCCGATTTTTCATACTCTTATCTGAATGGTACCGCCATTGAATGGCACCGAAGAGGATAAACGCAAGTCCAATTACTGAGCCTGCGTGGGATGCAGGCATCAAACTAACTCAGCAAACTTCACTTTCCAGAGGCGTCACAATGCTTCAAGACGGATAAAAAGACGCAGGTACATATTCGAAGAGCGCTGAACAGTAGTGAGCAAACTCAGGGCCGATCGTCGACAGTAAACGGTCAAGACAGACGTCGCGCGCCGCCTCGCATGGAAGGCCCACAAGGATCGGAACGCGTATCAAGACAAAACACAAGCCACAATACCGAGACGGACACCGCAGCCGATGCCCCTTGCGTCACATTGATCTTGGCACGCGCACTGCTGGTCATGATCTGGCGTGCGCCGCGTGCACAACTTCCGGCTCGAAAAACCCGCACTTTGAATTTTCTTGGTAACACGCCGTGAAAGTACGTCCTGTCGGAAAACGTTGTTCAATACTCTGATATGTTCTGGACAGAATCCGTATTCTTATTAATATACTTCTTGTATCGGCTGCGAATATATATATCTTTTTCGTATTCAAGACGTTGCGGCAAAACGTCTGATCTGATTCAAGACAAGCTTGTGTGGAGTATATCCGAGTGGTCACACGTTTGGGAGATTCATGAGCCCCTGATTGTGACCTGCGCTTTGACCACCTCAAACGATACCACGACCTGGCGGGTCTTCGTCTTGAGGACGTAGACCGCCGAGTTCACCACAACGCCCGCCACCTGCATCTCCCGCGTGATTGACACGGCCACGGTCGTGGCCCAGGCGCCCAGGCGAGGCGGCGCCAGCACCAGTCCCTCACAGGACGACCGGGAGATGGCCAACATCAGACCTACGGCGATCACCGGGCGCGTGTCCACCTTGACCTAAACCCCGCCCACCGCGGACGCATATGGCACCACAAGCGTCGTGCTTTTGGTTTGCTTGAAAAGCGCGTGCACCGCGCTTCGCAGCACCAGCACCACACCCTGGACCGACCCGGCAACCACCGCGGTCAGCGTCGGACCGACGTCGACCACCACGTCTTTGATTTTTATGACCGGCACTCTGCTCATCGCCGATACGGCAAGCACCAGACGTGTTTTTGTGTGTAGCACCTGAACCGCCGCGTGCACCATGCCGCTTACCACCTGTGTCGTTTGTGCGACCGCTAGGTGCTCCCCCGGCACTGCCGCCACTCAAACAGATATGACCATGGCTTTCAGAGCTGCTGGATTGTCCGCTGGTCTCTGCAGCACGCGCAAATATTGGTCCTCGGTCGTCATTGTCTTTGATGTCATCGCCATCGCTCATTTGCCGATCGCTGAGAGTGCTCCTTCGACCAACGGCACTGCTGCCGGCATCCGCACCAGATCGCCGGCAGCCGCGCGGACCGCATCTCCGCCGCATCTCACTGCACTTTGGCTGCAGTTTGTAGACCATCGCATATTCGGAAGCTTCGCACGACAGGCCTACAGATGGCGTCATGTACGAGTCCAGGTGCATGGATTCTTTGCAAAGCAATGTAATCCGTGTGACCGGCTGCGGCGGAGGGACGTATAACTTGCTGGATTTTCTTCCAACTTCATTCAAGTCTTAACGGCTCGCTGAGTCTTGTTCTGCAATCCGCCGGTTATCCTGTCACGCATGGAGCATATCGCCACTCACTGTCACTCGCATAACGCTGACGCTGCTCGACTTGCGCTGCCTTCCAGGCATGCCACATGATCGTCTCTCATCAGCGGCCTGCGGTGTCTCGCACTCGTGTGAGGTGGTCAGACCCATGGTCGCAGACACCAGCCGCACCGCCCTGACACTGTCGTGTCCGGGCACAGAGACGTGACTGCTTTGACACTGCGGTTCTGGAGCTCCGGGCCAGTCGGGGCAGTGCGTCAGCGAATTCGCGTTGATCAACCCGGTTTGAAAGTGCACCCGCACTGCATCTCCGTTCATGTCAACCGTAGCACATGTGTGTGCCTCCTACGTATCTTCAGACCAAATCACGCGCCACAGGCGCCGGCGTCATCAACCCAGCGCGAACACAGAAAGTGGGCCATCACAGTCAACCAAGAGTAGCAGGGGACGAGAATACAGCTCAGAGGAGGCGTCAGCTCGTGCGTACATAAGAAACGCCACGTGACGGCCCCCCAACCCCCCCCCCACCCCCCCCCCCCCACACCCCCCCCCCCCCCCCCCCCCCCCACCCTATCTTGCGCTCACACCCGCGTGCTGCCGCCACCGCGGTTACCACCCGTTTCAGGTGAGCTGGGGCGCCGAGTGCGGCCTCTCTCCGGCCTCCTCCCCTACCTTCACCAAAACCCGTGGCAGGCCGTGGCCTGATGCCCCCCAATTCCTAATCATCAAGCACACACCCACACCTGCGGGCGGCTTCTTGCCGCCCTCTTTCTCATCCACGCTCAAACCCGCGGGCTGCGCTGGCACCCCAGTGAAATCAACGCCCCCCGCGCCCGCCTCCCCTCCAATTCACGCGCACATACGCTTCGCAGCCGCCACCTCCGTGTCCAAACCCCATGGGTGTGCGACAGCGCCGAGGGAGGCATCTCCGCGCCCCGCCTCCCCCACCCCCAGGACCAAACGCGCGGCTCCCCGACCATCGCCGTGGCTTCAAGCCCCCGTCGCCTCCCCCAACAGACTGAGTCAGGCCCAATAGGGAGAGTGAACGCCGTGCTGCCAACCGGCGGCGGCGGCGGCGGCGGCAGCGGCCGCCGCCCGCCCAATCGCCAGCGGCGGCGTCTGCAGCAGCGGCGGCCGCAGCGGTGGTGGCAGAAGCATCCTCGGCAGCGGAGGGAGCATCGGCGGCGGCAGCGGCGGCTATGGCCGCCGCGCGCCCAAACGGCGGCAGAGGGGCACGCCCCGCCCCCCCCTTCCTACTGGCGGGCGGAAGCCGCTGCCCGTGTTGGACTGAAATGCTCGTGGCCGACTCCACTGGCGGTTCGCGGATGGATGTTGCTCGGTGACCCCTATGGTACCGCAGATCGTACACTTGCGATACGTGATCAGGTTGCACACATATGTGTTGGGCCATAGTCGGGTGTTACCCTTGTCATGATTCGGTTTGAGCTTCGCTGTGCTCTAGTGGCTTTTTATTTGGTCAGTGATTCGATTTGGTGCGAGGGCGTGGGCGTCGGTGTGGGCGCGAGAGGGGAAAGCACGTTCGCACACACACACACAAGCTCAAGCCACTCAACAACTTCACCAAGGTCCCCCAACCCCTATTCCCGCTGCGTTTCAACAAGGCCGCTCTTGAAAAATGCCCTTCTTGCCACGAGGAAAGGTGCATGACAGAGGGGCACTCTTGTCGCCATCGTCGTTTCCATTGGTAGCAAGATAAGCGTCCTCACCGTTATCGTTGATGCCGAAATATAGTCGATTTAAGTCAGCAGCCTTGTGCTGTGAAGCGCCCGGCGTTGTCAGGCTGCGGTGCGCCGCCGTACCTGCCAAAGACACGACCATCGCCCCACCGCGAAGCGGTCAATCTCCTCCATGATGCGCCACTTGCTCAGTGGAGGGCGCGGAAGCTTGTCGGACACAGACGGGTTGACCCCGTCATAAGGGATGAGGCCGTTCTTCGTGGCCTTGGCCGCGCGAATGAGCTGCTTCGGCGTTAAGTGCCCGTCATCTTGAGCCTTGGTACCGCCCAAATGGCACGCCTTGAAGCGATTGACGCCGGGGAAGATGCCAAACCTCAGATACTGCATGATGCCCGGTGTTGAGCGTGCGCACCGCCGCTGGACCTGGTTCATGTCTTCTGGAAGACGGTGGCGGAAGCGGTTCGACACGTCATTGTCAAAACGCTCCAGGTTCTGGTCCATACCCACCTTCGAATTCAAAGTCGCCCATTTGTAGACGCAGGCGAGCACGTTACGCTCGGCCTCGATCCATACAACACCGCACGTTCCGCGGCAGCAGCCGCCGATATTGGCACGAAGGTGAGCCTGCAGCTGTCGCTTCTTCAAGAGGCCGCGAGATGCGGCGGCCTCGGCACGGATCCGTGTCACTTCCGAACACAGCTGACCCTCTTCATTCCCGAGCAACGACCCCGCCAGTCGCCAGGCAGCAGGCCCGGAAAGCTCGCCGTCGCCCTCTGTCGTTGTCTGCTAGTCTCGCCCCGGTTGTGTTGTCACTTCAGCCGCCCATTTTGGTGACTCGGGCCGTGCGGGGGGCGCCACATCCGGTGCGATCTCATAAGTCGGCGTCGGTTCTGCAACAGTATCCAGCGGTCCATCGGTGCGGGTTAAGTCGCCCATGTGCTGGCCGTCCGCGTCGGCGAAGTGTTGGCCAGACGTTCAAAAAGAAGAAGTAGATTGCAATCGCCCTTGTACTCGAGGTTTGTTGAAGACGTCGACACGAGCAGCGCGGCCACAGTCAGAGGGGCCGTCGCGAAAAGGTCGGCCAAGGCCGGTACTGGACCCGAAGGAGAGGCAGTAGGCCCAACGCCTTGGGCTCCCTGTTGAGCTCTGCTTGGGACTTCCATTGGAGCTATACGTACACGCGGGCTCTTGGTGACTCAAGCTCGTGTACTTAATGGCATTCCACTTTGTATGACTTGTATTTGTACATGCCTGATTTGTGTATCTCTTGGTGAGCTCCCCTCTTCTTTTGGTGAGCTCGGGGAGATGAGGCGTGGCAGGGTGAGTGAAGTGTGCGGCCGTGGGCGGCTTCGCACAGGGAAGGCGCATGCTCCGCTCTGGGAGGTGCGCCGCAGGCCCTGCACAGGCGGAGAGTGGAAGTGCCTAGAGAAGCACTGAGAGAGGGTCTTCCCTGCAACTGGCAGAGGCGTCGCCTGGCGTATTTCATGCTGTCTTAGTGGGCTCAAGACCGCCATCCAAGTAAGCTGACGCATCCACCTATCTACCACCCGATTTAAGGTTTTCGGGCCCATCTGTCGCTGACCGTCATCTTCGTATTTCCTGCGAAAGCTGGACGGACGACGTTGCTCGTGTTGCGGTGCGTTCCGGCGTCGCGCAGGCGGACACCGGCGTCGACGTCGTCAGTGCGGTGCTTGGTCGCGCCGCTTACGTCAACATGTCGGACTACGGCCACTTCGGCGGCCCCCAATTCGAGCAGCTGTTCGACGATTCCATGGTGCGTGCGGCGTTCCAGGGTGTGCAGCTCGAGAATTCGAAGCTGTGGACGGCCGTCGTGACGGACCGCCCTGCTTCTGGTTCGGACGACAAGAAGTCCGACCCGGTGGTCGAAGCGTGGGACGCCATGGACGAGGCGGCGCTGGCGACCATCCAAATGTCGGTCAAGCCCGTGCATCTCAACACGGTTCCGCCGTTTGACACGGCCAAGGAGGCGTGAGACGCGCTCAAGGTCATGTTCGAGGCACGTGACAACGCGCAGCTACTGCGGCTCATGGACGAGCGTTGCAGCCCGAAGAGGGGCGAGAACGAAAATATCATCACGTTTGCGTCGCGTGCCAAGATGATCTGGGACGAGCTCGCCATGCTCGGCAACCCGGCGCACGACAACACGCTCGCCCTGCGTATCTTTTCGGGGCTCCCGTCAAAGCACAGGATGCTCAGGACGGTCTTGGAGAACAAGGACACCCAGCTCGCCATGTCGGACGTGACGACTAAGCTGCTGCAAGTGGAGAACCGGAGCATTACCGTCGCCTCGTCCATGCCTTCTGGCAGTGTCAAGTCACAAGCTTTTGCGGCAGCGGCGCACAAGAAGTCGTTTGACAAAAAGTTGGTCGTGCAATTCTACTGCAACAAGAAAGGGCACATGCAGCGCGACTGCTAAAAGAAGAAGGCGGATGAGACCAGGGGCAATGGCAAGCCCGGTGGTGGTGGTCGTGTCGGCGACCACGGCGGCGGGCCCCACGCGGGTGCCGCTCTGGCCTACACTGCTTTCACCGGCCATGCCGGGAGCAGCAAGGCTCACGGGAGCACACGCGCGTGATCAACCTGGGTGCTCGACTCTGGCGCAAACAACCACATGGCCGCCGAGGATATTGGCTTCGCAATCCGGACGGCGGGAAGCGGGGCCGAGGTCACTCTGGCCAACGGCGATAAGGTGCCCATCAAGGGGCACGGCCACGTCTCAATGGACGCGGGCAAAGAAAACTCCAAGACGCGCATAGTACTCGGGGAGGCTTTGCTCGTTCTGGACCTGACTAGCAACCTGCTGTCGGTTCGAGCGGTCGACCATTCTCGAGGTGCAGTGGTGTTCGACAACAATGCCTGCTACATCCTTTGCGACTGCGGTGCTGTTCGCTGGAGCGGAGTGCTCGACAAGGCGTCGGTGGTCGGCAAGGTGAGCGACCTGGAGCAGTATGTGTTCAAGGTCGCGCCGGTAGCTGCGAAGGAGGAGCTGTGGCACCGTCGTTCCAATCACTTTGGGTGGGAGAACCTCAAGCGTGCGGCCAAAATGATCGACGGCATGCCGTTGTCAGTGGCAGACGCCGAGCGCGTCATTGGTACTATGTGTGTGCCGTGTGTGGACGGCGAGATGATTCAGTCGCCGAGCCCCCGCTCGTCGACAGCGACGAACAAGTGCGACCTGGTGCACAACGACATTGGTGGCCCATTCACTGAGTCGTGGGGTCGGTTCATCTACGTAATGAGGGAGCTGGAGGACTCCACGGGGTTCATCATGACAACGCCTATCAAGACGAGAGGGATGGCACCGCATGTACTCAAGACGCGTAACAAGCATCTGGAGACGCTGAAGGGTGTCAAAGTCAAGCGCTGTTGTCATGAAGGTGCCAAGGAATACGTCACCAACGACCTCAAGGCATGGTACGAGGACAAGGGCATCACGTCGGAGATGACAGCGCCGTACAAGTGTCAGCAGAACAGCAAAGCGGAGCGCGTTAACCGCACGTTGATGGAGCGCGCGCGTGCTCCTCTGCTTGATGCCGGAGCGGAGGAAGTCCTGCGAGCTGATGCGTTGGCCTCTGTCTTCCATGTGCTCAACCGGTCCCCCAAGGTGGGGCTTGATGTGACACCGCTGAAGGCCCTGACGGGGTGACGTCCTAACGACGCGTGATTCCGCGTTTGGGGAAGCCGGGCGTGGGCGCTCAAACGTAAGAAGCAGCAACGCAAGCTGCATATAAGGACCGACGTCGGTCGCTTTGTCGGCTACACGGTCGGTGGCAAGGCCTACCGCATACTCGAGGATGAGACGAACTAAGTCTTTGAGCGTCGAGACGAGCTGATGGAGGAGACCCCGACTCAGGTCGACGAGTCGGAACTTTGGTCAAGCGCTGGTCCCCGGCTGACGGCGGGCAACGACGGCGGCAAGGATGACGCCACAAGAGGAGAAATTTACATGCTCGACACTGAACGCGGGCGAGAGGACGAGTACGCCCCCGACAACAACTCTGACAGCGACGAAGAAGTGGTGTCTCCCTCTCTTGCTGAAGATAGCAAGGTGGACGTCGAAGATTGCCCCGATGGCTCCACACCGGCAGGCGGTCAAGGACCTGCTACCTGTGGCGGCTCCGCACCTGGGCCTCATCGCTCAAATTGAAATCCAGCTCCCAAGGTAGCATGGTGTGAAGAAAATACCAAGGCGTACTTTGCAGGCGGTACCAAGAGGGCTGCTCAGTCGGGCAGCGACCTACACAAGCCTCCGGCAAACGAGAAGGAGGCGCGTGCTCGTTCTGATTGGCCACGTTGGAAGCAGGCTATCAAAAAGGGGTGGCAGCACACAAGAAGCTTGAGACCTTGTCTAAGGTTGAGGTGGACAACAAGAAGCACGAGATTATCAAGACGCGTTTTGTGTTTGCCATCAAGCACGACGCAGAGGGAAAGATGAAGCGGTACAAGGCCCGCCTTGTGGCCCAAGGCTTCAACCAAGTGCCGGAGCGGGACTTCGACGAGACGTGGGAACCGGTGCCCATCGCGGCTGCCACACGGGCCCTCTCTGCTGTGGCTGCAGCCACGGGCTGAGAGGTTCATCATGTCGACAATAAGACAGCCTTCTTCAATGCCAAGATGGACAAAGAGATGTACATCAAAATCCCCGACGGCACCGAGCTGGAGGGCGTAAAAGAGATGTGTCGGCATAAGCTGGCGCTCAACGAAACAAAGCGGGCTGGGCGGCTGTGAGGTATCAAGCTCGACAAGGAGCACAGTGAGACCGGTGGTGTGCGAACCAAGGTAGACCCTTGCCTCTACAAGTGATGCCACCTCGGGCACGGGCGCGTCTTGATCCTCGTGTACGTCGACGACCTCATCGTGGCGGGCAAGAAGCTGGATAGAGTTGCTGCCGTCAAACGATCCGTGTCGGCAAAGTTCGAAGAACGTGACATGGGGGAGGTCGACGACTTCTGCGGCATGAAGGTCATGCGTGACCGTGAGTCAAAGACGCTCACTCTGAGCAACATGGGGCACACAACGACGCTGCTGGAGGCGCTTGGGATGGAGACTTGAAGCCACCGGGCGTACCAAACACGTGGACGTCACGAACCACGTGGTACATGAATACGTGACGCGCGGGCTGGTGACGTTCTACTTCGTCTCTTGCGTTGACATTCCGGCAGACATGCTGACGAAGCCTTTGCCGTCCCCGGCGTTCATCTTCTTTCGGCGCGTCATGGGTGTTGGTGCCGATCTGGGCAACGCCGGGCTTGGCGCTACGCCGGCCCCACGTCCAGCTTCCACATCATCGGCAGCCGTGCCCACCTGCATCTGGATGTCATTTTGTGCATCGCACCGCATCTCGAGCGCTGTACATGACATCGGGACGGCTCTTGACGTGCTCCAAGAAATACTTGTTTGCATCTTGTCGTCATTTTCTAGTCCATATATGTCATTTCTCTGCTGCAATGTCCTCGGCCGCGACTGGTCGATTCAAAGACTGGGAGCGAGAGGACTTGACCGCCAACCTGACCTGAGGTCAGTCCACAATGATACCAAAGGCAGGCAAATGCGCGCAGCCATCCGGCCATCCGCATCAACTGTGTCGGCTGGAGTTCTCCGATCTGGTTAGGACATCATTTCAACTGCATCTCAAGCGTTAGGGTGGGTCCTCAATCCACCCCAGTGCGCCCAATGGCCCAAGGGAGCGTCGCCGTGCCTGTAAACAAGCACGAGGAACGTTTTTTGACCACGTGCTGGGGGGCTACAGGAAGTAAACCGAGTCCGTGCAGGACTGATTGCAGATGATTCGTTGGACCTGTGGTCTAACAATCGCCAATCACGCAGGTGTGCCTCCTCGACGCCACCAGAGAGACCCACAGCGAGGACGGGCGTCTCTAATACGACCGCGATTCTGGGTTAAACAGCTCTCACGGCCAAGACACTCCCGAATGACTTAGCCTGTGCGCGAGCCTCAGAAAAAGGGCCTTTGAGGCCGTTCGAGAGCCTCTCTATCACACGCTTGTCAGTGATTCAGGTCTTTAGTGTGGCGAGGACCCGACGAGTTTCCACTCGTGGAAGAGGTGTGACGGATGAGATGTCATCTAATGCCATCAAATGTAGTACGTTGTCAGCATCATCATCTAGATGCTTAAAGAGGTTTATGTACATATCATCACGTACTCTCGCCCCTCGCCCTCTCCTCACACAAATTTATTGATGAAGAAGCGATATTCGCGCCAGTCGCTCGCATCAGATGCAAAGCTCTTGAGGAATCGACACACCCCGACACGATCCACCCACTCCTCCCAGTCGTGATCTACGCACATTACCTCGATGACCTGGTGCAAAGTACTGGCCTCAAGGTCGGGGTGTACCTTTCCCTCGCGAGCCTTACTGCACCACTGCAGCCTCTTGCACCCATACGCCGTGGAGGGACAGTCGAGTACGGTGCTTGCGTACTCAGCACGATGCAGAACAACAGTGCGCATGAGGGTGCCGTTGTGCGCCGCAACAACGGCCAGTGCCTGCCCGACACGAACAGTCCCTTCGTCTGCACGGTAGCGCACCCAGCCATACCATGGGCCTCCGCTCAGGTCCTGAGTTGCCCAGAGCACAGTGCGCTCGCCGCGCGCTTGATGGTCTCCCACACCAGGAAGCAATGCCCCGGATTGAGTCGTGATGTGGTCAGATGTAGAGCAATGCAAGGCCACGTCCAAGGCGACCAAGCCTGACGTGGCTGCGAATTCCGAGAAAGAGCTGACCGCTCCACGAGCACGCACGCAGCGCACCGTTGCAGCTTTCTTGGCAGGTGTTTTCGATACCTGCCGCGACCGACGTACGAGGCTCTCAATCTTCTCCGTCAACACCATCTGCAGTGCTGCCTTGTCACGACTCTTGTTCGTGAGAGAAAATGCCTGCTTGACAAACTTGTGCAGCGCCTCTTTGACGCCTGTGTTGCCGTCTTGGAGGTTGCCTCGAAGGATGAACTCATCCAACAAATGCGACACGGCGCGATGCAGCTTAGTTGTTTGCGAGGGCCCAAAGAGGGTCTGAAAGTCGTTCTCAATCCAGCGACTCATCCGACGACAGACCGATTTGGCCTGCGCCCAAGTCTTTGGCCGCACGTCGAAGGCGCTCTTCAAGATCGCGGCGAGCTCGCAGAGAATCCACGTGAGGACGCGGTGATCCCGCCCTCCGGCGCCTGTCCGCCCGAACAGGCCGGCCGCGGCGAAAGCCAAGTAGTGCACCGCCTCACGGTGCTCTTTGCCTTTCAATGTAGCTTGTTTCTTTCCATGTTTGATAAAGTACCTGTGGAGCATGCATGGATTCAGGCGAAAGAAGCAGCGAGGGCTATGCCCAGCGACGTCAGAATGCGCGAATATCATGTCCATGTCAGCAGCTGCATGCATTGCAATGCAATGTTTGGATCCCATTGCGCACCATCATCTGCCTGCATTGCAATGTCATTTTGACCACATTGCTCACCGTTGAAACAGTGCATCTGTCAAGACGAGCAAAAAAATACCCCGGAAAGATGGATGGGACCCGGTGCGTTCGGCACGCGAACAAAAACCGCTTGTTGGGGATCCGCAGCATCTCTCCCGTTGTGCCGTGCACGAGCTTCTTTGTTCCGGCGAGCTCATGAGCAAAGGCATGCACAGCTGTTGTCAGCGTCCTGCAGATGCCGAGGTCC
>ENA-ORXT01004839-ORXT01004839.1-marine-metagenome-genome-assembly--contig:-NODE-4839-length-13624-cov-3.426367_pt1 | contig 13624 bp, 11 predicted proteins | sample MGYA00237868_ERZ511482 | MGnify/ENA metagenome assembly ERZ511482 | reverse complement strand
GACCGTCCGCAACCGCGTCTCCAGCGCATCGTCGAAGGCAAGGACCGCCTGCGAGAGATCGGTGCCGACCCTGCGCCCGAAAGCCTCGTCAAGGGTGGCCATGTCCGGCCCCGCGACCTGCGCCACGACCGCGTAATCCAGCGACACGTCCGTCATCACGTCGATCAGTCCGACCGGCACGCCGCGCAGGGAGGCCGGTTCTGGACCGTTCAGGCGCAGGACCGAATTGCGCGCGAACCCCGCGAACTCCACCATGAAAGCCAGCCTGAGCGGTGGAATCGGCGCGAGATGGGTCGGGTCGAGGTGGAAGCTCATGGTACTGACGATCAGGCTCTCCGGGTTCGGGGTCTCCAGGATCAGGATGCCGCCCGGGCGCAGGGCGCGGCGCGCCTCGGTCATGAGTGCGAGGACCGTCTCGAAGGGTACGTGCTCGACGAGATGATGCGCCGAAACGATGGCGAGGGACCCGTCCGGTTCCGCGCGCAGGGCCTCCAGCGCATCCGCCCGCTCGACCGCGAGGCCGAGTTCGAGCGCCGGGGCGAGCATGTTCTCGTCGAGGTCGACCCCGCGCGCGTCGATCCCCTCGCGCCCGAGCAGTTCGAGCCATTCGCCCCGCCCGCAGCCCAGATCGAGGGCGCGGGCATCCCCTTCGGCGGCGAGGGTGCGCACGAAGGGCAGATAGACGGCCAGACGATCCAGGATCAGGTCGCGCGACCCGCGGAAGCGATCCTCGAAGGCGCGATAGAAAGCGCCTTCCGATCCGTCCTTCAGTTCCGGCTGCCCCATGGTCTTTCCCTCAGAAATCCACGTCTGCCTGGAGGCGACGCAATGCGGCCCAGTCCTTGAGGAAGGCGTCGTGCCGCCCCGTGCGGGACTCCTCCACGAGCCGCACCACGCGATCCGCGACGTGTTCGGCCATCGTATCCCAGCGGAAACCCCGGGCGCGGATGCGTCCCTCCTCCGCGAGGCGCGCGCGCGTTTCCGGGGTCCGCACCTCCCGCAAGGCCCGCTGCATCTCCTCCGGATCGCGACCGGAAACCAGGACCGCCGCCTCTCCCGCCACTTCCGCAAGGGAGCCGTGGGCGGTCGTGATGACAGGGCAACCGCAGGCCATGGCCTCGGCTACGGGCATGCCGAACCCTTCGTAGAAGGAGGGGTAGACCAGGGCCTCGGCGCCCGAATAGGCCCGGGCGAGATCGTCGTCGGACAGGCTCACCCGGCGCACCGGCACGCGCTGGCCGCCCATGCGAAGCTCCGGCACCTCCGGTTCGCCGCCCGCGCAGAGCACCGTCAGGCCGGGCCGCGCCGTCATCCCCGCGAGCGCCTCGAAGAGATGCGCGCCGTTCTTGTAGCCGTCCGCGCCGACGCGCGACCCCACCATGAACAGGTAATCGCCCTCGATGTTCTGGTCACGGCGGAAGGCGTCGATCTCGTCGCGGGGGCGGGGGTAGAAGACGTCGTGCTCGATGCCGCAATGGGCGATCGTGACGTCGGCGGGATCGACCTCCGGATAGAACCGCAGGAGGTCGTCGCGCGTATTGCCGGAGATGCAGACATGGGCACGCCCGTAGAGCATGGCCAGCTCCTTCTCCCGCCAGTCGCGCGGCGACAGGTCGAACTCCAGGATCTCGGGGATCATGTCGTAGACCATCTGCATCGCGGGCGTCGAAAGCGGCGTGCTGTAATACGTCGAGGCGAAGGCGTCGGCCTTCCAGTGTCGGCACATGCCTTCGATGGCGACGGATTCGGCAGCGGTCGGGGCAGCCGCACCCATCACGTAGGACGGAAAGGGGATCGCCTCGACCCCCTCCATCTCCGGCGTGTCCCCGCGATCGAGTATCCGCACGTCCATCCGGCGCGCGATATCGGGCAGGATCGAGCGCCAGACGCGCGCGATGCCCGTCGGTGCCCTCTGGAAGAACACGCCATCGACCAGAAGACGGATGCGCTCGCTCATGCTCCGGTCCTCCGATGGCGTCCCGCGAGATCGCGCATCCGGTTCTGGACGAGGGCGTAGCGCGAGAGCGGCATGCCGTCCGGACCGGCCGGCCAGTCTCCGACGGTTCCGATCCTCTTCAGGAAGTCGGCGGGCGGCTCGACGGAGGCTTCCGGCAGGAGGTCGCGCCCGTGGCGGCGCAGGACCTCGCGCGGCTCCTCGATCCCGCGCGTGTTCCGGGCCGTCGATATCCCTTCGGGGTTGTAGTAATAGGCGACGTGCGGGTCGTTGGTCTTGTAGAAAGTCGCGCCCGCGATCGCCGCGCGTACCCAGAACTCGTAATCGCCCGCCGAGCGCATGCCTTCGTCGAACAGGCCGATGCGCTCGTGCAGCGACGCGCGCCACATCGGCGCATTATGCGGCGGGTTGTGCGCGAACAGGTTGTGCGGCGTGACGAGGGGCAGTTCGCTGGCGACGCCGGCTCCCTCGATATCCCGGAACCCGGCATCCTCGTCGGCGGAATAGAGAAAGTCCTGATAGACGACATCCACATGGGGCAGAGCGTCGAGGGTCGAAGCCTGAAGTTCCAGTGAATCCGCGCGCCGCAGGTCGTCGAGATTGGCGTTCGTCAGGTAGCGGCCCCGCGCGAGACTGGCGGCCATGTTCCACGCCACGTAGATTCCCGCGCGCCACGGCAGGCGCCGGTAGACGATGCGATCCCCGAAACGCTCGGCGAACCGCTCGATCTTCTCCGCCTCGTTCTCCGGAGAGGCGGCGTCGATCACGATCAGTTCGCACCGGTCGTCGAAGATCGTCTGGGAAGTGATGTTCTCCAGATAGCGCTCGATGAACGCGCCGCCGCGCCACAGGCTGCACAGGATGCTGACATCCACTTCCGACCGGCGGGGCCGCAGCGGGAAGCGGGCGTGACGGGTCGTGCCCGGCTTGCCTTTTGCGGCGCTGCGCCGCGCGCGCCATTCCTTCACCGATACAAAGGCGCTCGTGCCCATGACGGAGAAACTCGCGGTATCGTTCGTGTCGTCGCCCTCGCGCCATGCGCGTCGTTCGCCGACCCGGTTGACGAAGCTGCCGGCGAGCAGGCCCATGCGTCCGGTGGGGTTCGCGCGCAGGGTATCGGTGAGGATGGCCATCTCGGCGGCGGAGGGGTGGCGTCCCATGACCGTCTCGTATACCTCGGCGGAGAAATCCGTATCGGAAAGCCTGTTCAGCAGCACCGGGTTCGGCGCGCCACCCGTCGCGGGACCGGGCAGGGACGGCATCGACCGGGCGCGGGCCTCCGGCGACTGCCCGATACGTCGCCGCAATCCGCCCTGCGAGAGCCAGAGACGTTCCCAGATCGCGCATTCGGCCGGCGTGGGCGCACGCCCCAGAAGCTCGCGATAGGCGGCGGCGATCTCGGGGGTCCGGGCGGGTTTTCGGACCACTCGCTTGCGAAGGCTACGCTTGAGATCCATGCGTCCCCCGCTCCCATGGCATCCCTGTCCGGTCGAACCCGGTATAGATGGTGCGGATGCCCTCTTCCAGACCGATGGTCGGACTCCATCCCATTTCGTGAAGCTTGGTGCTGTCCATCAGTTTCCTCGGGGTGCCGTCGGGCCTGGAAGGATCGAAATCGAGCTGTCCCTCGAAGCCGACCGCCCGGGCGACCGTCTCGGCGAGGCCCCGGATCGACACTTCCTGACCCGACCCGACGTTCAGGTGATCCTCGCCGGAGTAGCGCCGGAGCAGGAAGATGCAGGCATCGGCGAGGTCGTCCACGTGCATGAACTCGCGCAGGGGCGATCCCGTCCCCCAGATCGCCACGCTCTGCCGCCCTTCGCGCTTGGCTTCGTGCATCTTGCGGAGCATGGCAGGCAGGACGTGGCTGCTTTCGAGATCGTAGTTGTCGCCCGGTCCGTAGAGGTTGGTCGGCATGGCGGAGATGAAGTCCGACCCGTGCTGGCGACGATAGGCTTGGCAGAGCTTGATGCCCGCGATCTTGGCGACCGCGTACCACTGGTTCGTGGGTTCGAGCGGTCCCGTCAGCAGCGCTTCCTCCGGGATCGGCTGCGGCGCCTCGCGCGGGTAGATGCACGAGGAGCCGAGATAGAGCAGCTTCTCGACCCCCGCGGCCTGTGCCTCGTGGATGGCATTCGCCGAGATCATCAGGTTGTCGTAGAGGAATTCGGCCGGGCGGGTATCGTTCGCCATGATGCCGCCGACCCTGGCGGCCGCGACGATGGCCACCTCCGGATTGTTCCGCGCGAGCCAGTCGCGCAGGAGGGACGGGTCGCGCAGGTCGACGGACCGGTCGGAGGTCAGGACGGTGCAGTTCTCCGAGGCGAGGCGACGCAGGAGCGCCGACCCGACCATGCCCCGGTGCCCGGCGACCCAGACGCGTTTGCCAGCCAGTTCGTACATCGTCGTCCCTTTCGTGCTCGTCGTCCCTTCGCCCCCGAAGTCCGACGCGCGCCCCCCGCGACTGCCCCCGCGATTGCGCAGGATCCTGCGGGCACCCTTACCATTTCAGGATGCATTGTCCAAAGGCGATTGCGGCCCGTCACGCCCCGCATCGATCCTCCCGGCCACGGCGCGCAATTCGCGGGTCGCCGCGTCCTGATCGGCCTCGGCCCAGGAAAAATCCGGGTCCGGATAATGCCCCGTCCAGTCGCGATAGGGGACGAGGCGATAGGGCACGCCGCGATAGGCGTCGAAGGCGGGACCGTATTCGGCATTCGCGGAGAAGTCGGTGGCCACGACCGGCGTCCCGAGGACGAGGCATTCGTGGATGTTCAACCCGTAGCCTTCCGCCCGGTGCAGCGAGAGATACACGTCCGCCGCCGCCTGGAGGGCCGCGATCTCCTCTTTCGTCAGTTCGGCTTCCAGCAACCGCACGTTGGGCGCATCCCCGATCATCTCGCGCAGTTCGTCCAGCACGATCCGCGTGATCTTGGAGACCCGTATCTTCAGGACCAGAACCCTCGCCGGGTCGTCCCCGAAGGCGCGCAGCCAGGCCGCGACATGGGCCCAGGGGTTCTTGCGCGCCGGGCAGCTCGAGATATCCATGATCGCCACGCCGAGAAAGGCGCCCCGCGCGATCTTCAGACGGTCCCGCATCGCATCGGCCTGCGCCCTTGGCACGGCGGGCGGGGCGGGGACCGGGCATGGCCTGATCCGTATCGGAATGCCGTCCGCGACGGGCAGGAACGCCTCCCGCCCGTACTCCGAGGGCGACCATATCTCGTCCACCAGATCGAGCGCGAAGTTCCAGTGGGCGGGAAAGAGCGGCGTCTCCCACAGCCACAACCCGATGCGCCACGCCTCGCGTATCCGGGCCGGGGGAAGCGCCCGGAAAAGGGCGGGATAGGTATCGGGAGCCGCCAGCAAATAGAGCCTGTCGATCGGGGGACCCTCCTGCGGGACGATCGCCGCGCCCTCGTGCAGCGCGGGTCCGAGGTCGTGGATTTCCGCGCCGGGATGGTCCCGTTGGAGCAGTTCCAGCTCGTAGAGACCGGCCCGGCTCAACCCGGTCCTGCCCGAGAAATCGCCGAGGATGCAGACGCGCCCGGTCGCGTCGGGCATGCGTCCGGTCCGGTCCCCGATCCGGTAGGGCGCGGTCGCGTCGCGGTTCTCGCGGTCCCAGCGGCGACGGCGGAACGGCATCCTCAGGCGGCGGTTCAGCGCCCGGAAGGTCCAGCGGCGCAGCGCCAGCGGAAGGCGGCGGAACCGCGCCTCCGGATCGTCTTCTCCGGGCGAAGTCTCCATTTCACAATCCTTCCCGGGCGAGGAGATCGCGGTCCGCCCGGACCATCATGGCCGCCAGTTCGGCTACGCCCACGCGCGGCGCCCAGTCCAGTTCGCGCCTGGCCCTTGAAGCGTCTCCCCTCACGACCTTCGCGTCGACGAGGCGGTAGAAGCGCTCCGACACCTCGACCGCGACATGGCCCGTGGCCCGGTCCCGGGCCTTGGTCAGGCTCCCCTCCCCTTCCCATTCCAGGGACATGTCGAGAGCCTCGGCCGTCAGGTCGACGAACCCGCGGATCGAGGTCGCCGTCCCCGTCGCGACCACGTAATCCGAAGGCTGCTCCCGGTCGACCATGCGCCACATCGCATCGACGTAATCGCCCGCGAAACCCCAGTCGCGACAGGCTTCCACGTTGCCGAGAACCAGCGGCTCGTTCGAGCCATGGGCGAAGCGGGCCAGTCCGCGGGTGATCTTGCGGGTGACGAAGGACGGGGGCCGCAGCGGGGATTCGTGGTTGAACAGGATCGCCGCGCTGGCATGCATGCCGAAAGCGGACCGGAATCCGTTCACGAGATGATGGGCATAGGCCTTCGACGCGCCGTAGGGAGACAGCGGGCTGAGCGGCGTTTCCTCGGTCATCGGCCCGAGGACGTCGCCGAACATGTCGGCGGTCGAGGCTTGGCAGAACCGCGCGCCGGTATCGCGCAGGGCATTGAGCATCGCGGCCACGCTCAGGGCATTGGTGCGGGCAACCGCGATCGGATGTTCCCAGGAGAGACCGACGGAGGAATAGGCGGCGAGATTGTAGATCTCGTCGGCCCTGACGGTGCGCAGGACCGTGGCCGCGCCTTCGGGATCGTCCAGGTCGAAACGGTGCAGCCGGACCTCGCGGCCCATGCCGAGCGCGGAGAGATTGGTGAGGTCGGGCGCTTCCGGAAGGCGCACGCCTCCATGGACCTCGTAGCCCTTCTCCACCAGCAATCTGGTCAGGTAGGCGCCGTCCTGTCCCGTCACGCCGGTGATGAACGCCCGTTTCACCTGTCAATCCACCTCGTTCGTACAGGCGTGCTATATCTCCCCCGCCCCCCCAAGGCAACACGCGGAGGGATGCCGCATGACCGAAATCCGGTCGACGGGAATGCCTCAAGCGAACGTGATCCCGTCATCCCAGAGATACTCGGTCTCGTCCATGTGCTCGGTCGATTCCGAGAAACCGAGGAGCACGTCGTCGCGCCCGAGACTGCCGGAGTCCAGACCCCCCACCCATCCGGCCTTGCCGCCCGGATCGGAACCGCGATCGAGGACGTTGAGATAGAGCTGCTCGACGAAGCCGTCATTGTCCAGCGGACCGTAACGCGTGGAGAACTCGAACGAGTCGACGAAGCCGGCGGCGACGTCTTCGAGGGACAGTCCCCCGCGCACCTGGCCGAGCCAGCCGGCCAGACCCGGAACGTCCGGCAACCGGTCGAGGGCCGACATGTAGAGCCGCGCGACCGCTTCCCCGTCGGCGTCGCCCACCCACGTCATTTCCGGTATCCTCCGGGAAGCGAGCATGTCCACATGCTCCTCCGATTCCGAGAACCCGATCATCACCTCGGCCTCCGAGAGGCCGTTGTTCATCGCATCGACCCAGCCCTGCCGCCCCGGCGCGTCCGGCTGGCGGTCGAGGGTGTTCCGGTAGAGCAGCGTGACGAAGGTGTCGTTGTCGGGCGTGCCGTAGCGGTCCTGGAACTCCGTCGAATTCACGAAGGACGCGGCGACCGCAGTCAGCGGGGTGCCGTTCTCCAGGCTGGCGGACCATCCCGAAAGGCCGTCCCGGTCCGCATCCCGCCCGAACGCGGTATCGTAGAGCCGCGCGACCGCGGCGCCGTTGCCGCTCACGTAGAGACCGTCCAGATAGGAGAGCTGCTCGATGGACAGGAAGCTGTCGGCCTCCCCCGCGATCCGGGACGATCCCTGGCCGGAGCCGGCATTCCAGGATACCTCGGCCTGCCGGGCATAGGCCTCGAAATGCGCGGTATCGATCCCCTCCTCCCCGCCGAGGAAGTCCACGCCCGCCCCGCCGATGAGAAAGTCGTCGCCGATGCCGCCCAGCAGCGTATCCGCGCCCGTCCCGCCATGGAGGTGGTCGTCCCCCCTGAAACCGGCCACGGTATCGTTGCCCGCCCCGGCGATGACGACGTCGTTCAGGCTCGACCCGAGGATTTCCGAAGCGGCCGTTCCCCAGACCTGCGTGGTCTCGAAGGCGCTGAAATCGTAGGTGAAGAACTCCATGCCACCCGTCATGGACGCGACGAACGTGTGGGGGCCGTACAGGTGCTCCATCGCCCGGAGATCCAGGGGTCCCAGATCCGTCAGGATACCCGGCCTGTTGTAGGACAGGAGCGTGTTCGTGCCGTTATCCACGCTCGGCCGAAGACGGATATCGCCTTCATGGGGGTGCTTGAGACCCAGGGCATGGCCCATCTCGTGCGCGATCAGCTCGAAGCCCGCGTGCATTCCGTCGGCGCTGACGAACACGTCGCCGCCGATATCCAGTTCGGACGAGTTGCCGGGAAAGGCCGCGCGGGCGGGCAGATACGCGAAACCGGCCGAGTTCTGCTGCCCGGGGATCGTGTCGAAATCCAGATTCCCGAAGCGGATATCGCCCTGCCCCGGGGCGACCTCGGTGAAGACGAGACCGCCGGCCGCTTCCCACTGCCCGACCGCATCGCGGACCGTCGCGACCTGGGCCGCGTTCAGGGCGAGGAAGGTGGCGGCGGATGCGGAACCGAACTGGTCGACCGCTTCGGGACTGGCCACGGTATCGAAGGAGTAGGTGAGGACCGTCGGAGTACCCGCCGGTGTCCAGTTGGAGCCGGAGAGAAGGGCGGTGTAGTCGCTTACATACGAAACCATCTGATATTCCTGCGCACAGGGGTAGGGAAAGGCAGACATGCGCCTCGATACGGTTCGACCATACGGCCCCTGACCGTCGACGTCGAATTACGGGTAGATGCGCTTCAAGGCGAAAACCTGTCGGATAGCGAAAACTTTTCGGAAGCGAACATCGCGAAGGTCCTTCGTTCCGTCGACCATGCGTCCCGGTTTCGGTGCCGGCGCCGCCGACGGGCAAGCCGCCCCGAAGGGCTACCCTGCCCTGTTATAGACGTCTTCGAGGCGGACGATATCGTCTTCTCCGAGGTAGGATCCGGTCTGGACCTCGACGATGGAGAGGGGGACCTTGCCGGGGTTTCTGAGGCGGTGGATGCAGCCGAGGGGGAGGTAGACGGATTCGTTCTCCGTCACCTGGATCTCCTCCTCGTTGCGCGTCACGATGGCCGTGCCGCGCACGACGACCCAGTGCTCGGCCCGGTGGAAGTGCTTCTGGAGCGACAGTACCGATCCCGGGTTGACCGAGATGTGCTTCACCTGATGGCGGTCGCCGAGATGGATGCCCTCGTAGAAGCCCCAGGGGCGGTGGACGCGCACATGGGTGTTGTGCTCCTCGCGCCCTTCGGCCTTCAGGCGTTCGACGATCCTCTTCACGTCCTGCGCACGGTCCTTCGGCGCCACCAGCACGGCGTCGGCGGTGGAGACCACCACCACGTCCTCCATGCCGATCACCGCGACCAGCCTGTCTTCCGTGCGCACATAGGAGTTGCGCACGTCCTCGAGCAGCACGTCGCCCTGCGCGTGGTTGCCGTCCGCGTCCTTGTCGCCGACCTGCCACAACTGTTCCCACGACCCGATATCGGACCAGTCGAGATCGCAGGGCGCGACGGCGGCGCGGTCGCTCTTCTCCATCACCGCGTAATCGATGCTGTCGGAGCGGCAGGCGAGGAAGGCGTCCCTGTCCGGGCGCACGAAGTCGAGGTCCTCGCGCGCGCCGTCCATCGCCGCGCGGCAGGCGTCGAGGATATCGGGGGCGTGGACGGCCAGTTCCTCCAGATAGCGCGCGGCGCCGAAGACGAACATGCCCGCGTTCCAGCGATAGCCGCCTTCGGCGAGGAAGCGCTCCGCCGTCTCCCGGTCGGGCTTCTCGACGAAGCGGGCGACGGGGTGCACGCCCTCGCCGACGCTCCCCTCGCCGACCTTGATGTAGCCGTAGCCGGTACTCGGTCCGTCCGGCCGGATGCCGAAGGTGACCAGATGGCCCGCGCGCGCCGCCCCGGCCGCCGCGTCCACCGCGGCGAGAAAGGCGTCGACGTCGCGGATCTGATGGTCGGCGGACAGGACGAGGAGCATCGCGTCCGGGTCGTCCTTCATCGCATGCAGGGCCGCGAGCGCGACCGCGGGGGCCGTGTTGCGCCCCGCCGGTTCGAGCAGGATGCCGCCATGCGCGGCCCCCGCCTCGTGCATCTGCGCGGCGACGAGGAAGCGGTGCTCGTCGTTGCATACCAGGATCGGCGGCGCGAACCGCTGCGCATCGGCGACGCGGTCCACCGTCTCCTGCAGCATCGTGCGCTCGCCCGTCAGAGGCAGCAACTGCTTCGGATACAGCGCCCGAGACATCGGCCACAACCGGGACCCGACACCACCGCACATGACAGCCGGTACAACACGCGTCATCGCACGCCCCTTTTCTGGTCGGCAGTGCGAAAAACCCCGAAGGTCTTCGCAAGCATTTTCACGGGCAGGATCTGCAACACGCTGAACCATCAAGACCCGGAACGGGTTTCGGGAAGCTGTACCGATTTTCTGCGGATATGCAACAGAGCGGAAACGGCCCGACAGGGCCGTAGGAAAAAGGAGGACACCCGAATTCGACGCCCGATGGCCCTCCCCTGCCCTCTCGATCATCCTGCGGAGCATCATGCGCGATACGCGTAGAGCCGCCTGAACCAGGGGAGTTCGGACTTCGGGTTACATCGCAACTGGTAACTGGTAACTCTTAACCAACAATACATAACACATAACTGATATCCGGTAACTGGTACTGGATACCAGTTACCAGTTACGTATCGACAGTTACGTGTTACCTGTTATCTCCTGCGCCCGTCCATCTCGGCGGTGGTCGGGATCCTGATGCCGCCCGCGCGGAGGCATTCGTACAGCAGCTCCTTCTGCGTCACCCCGCGCTTCCTGGCTTCGGCGGCAAAGGCCTCCTTGATGGGCTTGGGGACGTTGGTGAAGGAGAACTGCACGCGCGGCGCGTCCTTGAGGGCCGAGGACTTCGCCTTGCTCACGCTCGGCAGGGGAGCGGCGAGAGCCTTCAGTTTCCGCGCATCGTCTTCCTCGTCACGATCGTCGTCCAGATCGACACTGACCTTGGCCATTACCTGCTCCTGTAGAAATCGATGAGACCTCTGCCCTTCAGGTCCGCCATGACGGCCTGCGCCGATGTCTTGGCGGAACCTTGCGGCGCCCTTCCCGTCGAGGTCATCTCCTTGAACCCGGTACGATGGGCGCACATCGTGCGAAGGCGCGGGACGTCCTGGGCATCGAAGGCTTCCGCGATCGCCTGGGTGATGTTCGTGTGGGTATCGACATCCATCATGACGACGAGGGCAGGGATGTCCCTCTCCATCGTCTCGGCGACGCTCTGCACGTGGGAATACGTCCGCTTCGCACCCTTGGCATCCGCTTCGTTCGCCTTCGAGGGGATCAGGATCAGATTGGCGGCGGCGATCGCATGCATCGACATCGCGGATTTGAAGCCCGCCGTATCGATGAGGATCACGTCATAGGCCGGCTCCGATTTCCTGAGCGCCTTGACGGTGGGCATGAGCTTCTCGTCGTCTTCCTCGTAGAGCCAGTCGAGACCGGTCCGATCCTTCCTGGCCCATGCCTCCAGATGGCGCTGGGGATCGGTATCGATCACCGCGACATTGGCACCGTCCTCGACCATGAGACTGGCAATGGTCGTCAGCAGCGTCGTCTTGCCCGCGCCGCCCTTTTCCTGGACCACACTGATTACCTGCGCCATCGCCCGCCTCCGTTCCTGTTACCGGATAAGCCTTAACAGATAACTCATAATAGTAAATAGGTAATACATAACTGATACCAGTTACTGCCTTGCGTTTCCGGTTTTGTCGAAGGGGATCGGCCTGAATGCCGGGCAACCGCATCGTGCTCGTTCCGTCCTTTCTGGTGAAAGGGGAGGGGAGGGGCACGAGACCCATGCTGCGCCTCGATCCACGAGTTATGCACAGGCCCGGGGTGTTAGATATGTGTTAAACCTAGTGTTACGACCAAAAATAGGTCACTCAACTACATGAAATATAAAGGCTATTCAGATCGCCCGGTGTGTGAAAACACGAAACTCGGTGTGTGAAAACACGAAAAGTGGTGTGTGAAAACACGAAAACGATTGACTTGGTGTGTGAAAACACGAATGTGGAAGAATGGTGGGTGAAAACACGAAAGAACGGTCTCCCCTTCTTCCTGATCGCAGACGTCAGGACGATTTCTTCGTGTGCGATATCTTCAACGCCGCGCCGAAAGGCGACATGGCCTCGATGGAACACCCCGTCTTTTCGATATCGACGAAGCCCGACCGCAACGTGCGCCGCTACGACAACGGCAAGACGTTCGTCGAGGTCACGCCCTCCGTGAAGGGGCTGGCGACGGTTCACGATCGCGATATCCTGATCTTCTGCATTTCCCAGGTCATGGGGGCGATCAACGAGGGGCAGGCCGATACCATCTCCTCCACCCTGCGCTTCAAGGCCTACGATCTGCTCAAGGCCACCAACCGGGGAACCGATGGCCGGGGATACGAACAGCTTCGCGCGGCCCTGGACCGTCTCTCGGGGACGCGGATCACGACGAACGTCACCACGGGCGATGTCGAGGTGATGGACGGCTTCGGGCTGATCGACCGCTTCCGCATCGTGCGCGAAACCCGCGAAGGGCGCATGCAGGACGTGGAGATCACGCTCTCCGACTGGGTATTCAACGCCATCAACGCCCACGAGGTCCTGACCCTGCACCGGGACTATTTCCGGCTGCGCAAGCCTCTGGAACGGCGCCTGTACGAGATCGCGCGCAAGCATTGCGGGTGCGCCCTGAGCTGGCGGATCGGCCTGCCGAAGCTCAAGGCGAAATGCGGTTCCAATTCGACGGACAAGGAGTTCAAGCGATTGCTGGCGAAGATCGTGGCGGAAAATGCCGCGCACGGCCACATCCCCGATTACAGCATCGCTCTGGACGGGGAGATGGTGGACTTCACGTCGCGGGGGTCCGTGCCGATGCCGTCGGAAGAGACGTTCGAGGGGTTGTTGTCCCCCGATGCCTTCGACGACGCCCGGAATGCGGCTCCGGGCTGGGACGTGCGTCATCTGGAGCGCGAATGGCGGCAGTGGTGCGGAAAACAGGAGATAGAACCGAAGAAACCGGCAAAGCACTTCGTCAGCTTCTGCAAGGGATGGTACGAAAACCACGGAACTCCATGATGCAAGATCCTACATTCGATGTCTCGCGTGTCTTTCGGAGGTACCGTCCCGGATCCGATCCTCCCTCATGCTTCTCGATGCACCAATTCGGTGGGGAGGATCAGATCCGAGAAACTGCCGCGAAGGGCAGGGCGGTTCCGCAGCAGATGGATGCCGGAATAAGAGGTGGTCGCGGGATTTCGGACCATTTGCTAGAGTGGATTGTCTTGCGAGAAGGACGATCCCGAGATGGGCAAACGGACGCGATATACGGCTGAGTTCAAGGCGCGCGTAGCGCTTGATGCGCTGCGAGGCGAGCTGACGCTGGCGGAGCTGTCGGCGAAGCATAGCGCGCACCCGAATCTGATCAGCCAGTGGAAACGGCTGGCGGCAGAGAACATGGCGAGCGTGTTCGGCGGCGGCGCGGCGTCGGACGCGAAGAGCAAGGACGCGGAACTGGTGAAGTGTAACCGCCCGATTGGAGCCGCCTGCCATTTTCTGGGATCATTTCGTAACTTCCGTCGTTATTGACGTCCTATGAATGGGAAGTTGTCGTGCATCAGGAGATTATCATCGGCGTTGAGCGCC
>ENA-ORXT01004838-ORXT01004838.1-marine-metagenome-genome-assembly--contig:-NODE-4838-length-13624-cov-5.161881_pt1 | contig 13624 bp, 11 predicted proteins | sample MGYA00237868_ERZ511482 | MGnify/ENA metagenome assembly ERZ511482 | reverse complement strand
AAAGACCCTAAAGGAGATCCTGCTGCGCAAGCCTTAGCAGCAGCCTTAGTTGCTCAAACTTTAAATAAAAATCAGACACCTATATATGGTTGTTATGTGATTGGACATGATTGGTATTTTTTCACCTTAGAAGATAAGCAATTTGCTGTTAGTCGAGATTATTCTGCCCTTTCCGATGAGATTTTTGACATCTTTCGGATTCTTCGTGCTTTAAAACAAATCATTATTGGGTTTACATCAAATAAGTAAGATTTTGGTTTTAGAAATTTATACCCAAACCATATAAATTTCTTTTCCTTGATGCGTAATAGGTTTAGCATCAAAGGTGACTTTTTTGCGCGTATCAAAAATGAGTAAATACCCTTTATTTATACCATGAATATCCAAATAAGTAGCCAATTGATTAAGCCCTTTGGTATGCGCTTTTGCCCCTCTCCATAGTTTCAATTCTAAGATGTATTTGAATTGCAAATAAGTAACTACAACATCCAGCCGCTTCTCTTCTGAAGTTTCTACTTCTTTGAAATCATGTCCTTGACCATTCAGAATGGGTTTTAGAAAAGCCAAAAAGACCAATCGCCATTCTCTTTCTAAAAATTTCAAATCCTTTTGGCTACGTTGCTCTTTCATAAAGGCTTGAAATTTTCGTAGTACGGCCTCCATATCTAAAGAACGATCCTCCTTCAGAAATGCTCCGCTATAGTTCAGTGTCCCTTGGTCAGTCGTCCATATTTTAGAAGCTAGGTAATCGTATAACAACTGTTCATAAATGCGATTATGAATTCGAATGCGACCATTTCTTTTAAAAATTCCATACAAGATGCCTTTGTAAATCGTTGGGTTATATTGATTAAAAGGTATGGTATCTCCATTTAAAATAATGCGATAGACTAGATCCTGTAAATCTTTGTGATTCTCTATATTACCAATGAGGCTATCAAAATTGGTATTATTTTCTTTTAGTAGCAGTTGCACACTGGCTTCTATATCTGCTAAGGTCCACTTCTGTTCTTGCGATTTCGGTTTGTTAGGTAGTATCTTTTCTGCTATATTTTTGCATAGCTTACTCACTAAAAAAGGATAGCCCGAAGTATGGTAATACAGTCGTTGTGCGATAGTGGAAGCATCCATTTTTACTTCTTCTATTTTGCTGTATTCTTCCAGCATAGGCACAATTTCTTGCGGCTGAAAACTCATATCCACTTCAAAATCTACGGCTATATTCCAAGGCGAATTGTATTGGGCATTATCAGGGTTTCTGAGTTTATATTTTAGATTTTTTATATCGTGTACTCCTGCTAAAACAATACTGTGAAAGGTAGGTCTTCGTTTGCGGTTTAAATATTTTCTACGTAGCATCCCCAAAAAATTGATAAAGGCTGCGTATTCACTGCTGGCATCTACTTCGTCAATTAATAATACAATCTTTTTCTGTGTTTTTTCTATTAAGGCTTCTACAATCTCTGATACATCATTTAAACTTTTGATAGTATTTTTCTGATTTAAAAAGGCAGCTAAGTCAGGGTTGGTTTTTTCGATAGAATTACTCAATTCTTCTAAAAACATTTGCCCAAATACCGTATCCGACTGATGAAAGCGCCGATCTATTCCTTGAAAATTAAGCGCAATTGGAAAATACGCCTCCGTTTGACTCAATTCTTCCAATAGGAAATAAAAAGTAGTTGTTTTCCCATATTGTCTAGGTCGGTTAATAGTGAAATAATTTCCCCCTTCAATTAACGCTCTTACCGCCTGTAGCTGTCTAGTGTTATCCATCAAATAATGATCTTCTGGATAACAGGTGCCTGTAATATTGAAAGTTTTTTTCATTGTCTGTAGCTTTTCCTACAAATATACAGCTTAGGAACGTGAAATAAATAAACGCTAATTCTTGGGTAGTCTATTTTGTTCTTAGTTTTTCTCTTTAAAACAGGAGTTATGTTGATATAATGACTGTTTTAAAGAGGAAAAATAAGGACAAAAGAGACAGCCAAGAGTTAGCGGTTATTTTTTTCACGTTCCTTAGGAAGGAGACAACAATAACTATACAAATTTAGCTTGTAGGCAGTATCGTCTTTCCTAGCAGCCCCACACATGAATACCATCTATCCTTTCCTCCCAAACTTTTGCTGCAATTGTCCTACTAGGTCCGCCTTATCTTCTGGCAATACTTCTGCAAAATAATTATCAATCCCTAGTGTTTTCGCCAAATTACGGGTTGGTATTTCTTGATCTCCAGAAATGATATAACACACTTTACCAACTTGGCACGAGATAAAAACTTTGAAGGTGGCACAGCATGGGATTTTTTCTAATAGCCCCACATAGGACTATTTTAACGGAAGACACTATTCTGCCGTTTTCTGAATGAGCAGGTTCTACGGGATTGATTGGTGTATTCTTAGAAATAATTTAATCTTCGAAAATGATTACAGGGCAAAAGCCATAACCTTCTTTATTATTATCGCCAAAATGAATTTTGAAACTTTTTTCGCCATTTGGATTTTGAGTCACATGCCCTAACCTTGCCATTGGCACGATTATACTTTTACCATTATGATAAGCGGTCATAAACCTTAACTCTATAATCTTTTCCTGTCCATCATCTGTTTTGAAAACTTCGAAATTCACCTTTTTCTGTGCGATATAATCCTCCAATTCTGATGAAAGGCTATTTAAGATTTCTTTAGTGGGGGATAGAATTAGGTTACTCCCTGCGGAGCCCCATTTATGTTTCCATACAAAATCATCATATTTTAAAGTACCCGCTCGAAAATCCTGCACCACTTTTGACAACTCAAAACAAGCAGGATTAAAAGCATGACGGACATAGGGAGAGAGGCGTTTGGAAACTTCATACAATTTAATGGGATGATTAATAAACTTTAGCGATTTATAGTTTTTGTCAAAACGGAATTTCCAAGTGCTTGCATCAGTAGGATAATTATCATCGAATAGGGCCTCTGACAATAAAATACGGTTGTATAATCGAGTGATTTTTATAGCCTTTCCATTCATTGAAGGCTTTGAATAAAAAAGCTCGTTCTCTTTTTCAAAGATATTTTCCATATCTACAATATCTATCGGGGAGTTGAGCTCTTTTTGAGTGGCATAGAATTCAAATTTAGTTTTTTGTTGATTTAACAATCGGTCTGTAATGATGACTCCTTCTCGCTGATTATCTGCAATGATCGTGTTGTACAGGGTGATAAAATCTTCCCAATTGGTAGCAGGGCTATCTGCAAAAATAAAGGCATTTTCCAATGCTAGATGGTTTAGTAAATGCTGATTGAGTTTTGCTGCGCTTATAGGATAAGTAGCGACTGCCTGAAATTCAATATTTTGTAGTCCTTCTTCGGTTACGGCCATATCAAAGCTGTCAAAAGACCACCCACCTTCCAATTCTGTTTGTAGTAAGGTCGAAGCAGGCGTATTAAATCCATCAGGTACTGGAAACTGGGGGTATTTATTTTCCAAAATCCCTTGTCTTATTTCTTCCATAAATTGAATAAAGGAATTAGATAAGGAACGACTAATGCCCACATAATAATTGGCAATTCTCATCCTACCGCCATTTTCTAAACCATTCTGAAAGTGGTACTGCTTAGTAAATAACTCCACCATTTGTTGGTACACTTCATCAGGAATACGTTCTAGAAACACATCACCCTGTTTGTTTACTACACGGTCAAGGGATTTATCATTTTTTTTCTTCAAGGAGACTTGCATATTAAATATTTTGGATTTCGTTTATATAACTATTGGACATTGAAAATGTCTCTGTTTTAAAAGAGCAGTGTTCTAAAAAACCTTTCATACCTTGTTTTTCAAAAATATTGATAGCTTCATCAGCAGGTGCTTTTTTTCGTTTTAGTCGCTCATATAAAGGAGCTAAAAAAACTGCTTCTCCTAATCCTCTCTTCTTCAATCCTTGTGTGGCAATATCAAGAAATTCGGTCAAAACCGGTAAAAGACTTTTACCATTTACAGAAGTCTTAAAAGTATGTTGAAGTGCATTTAATCGTATTTCTTTCCAAGTTTCCCAAGGAAATTTTTCCATTAACGTTGCCGCAGCTTCCAAGTTTTCTAGTAAACCGAGCGTAACTGCTGTTGGCGTTAAAGTTTCATTTGGGGGTTGTTGACAACACATTCGACTTTCAATTGTTCCATATTTAGGTACTAAACGAGCATTAAAGTAACAGAAAGCATTGAGGTCGTGGATATCCTTTTTTCGGGGATGGATAACTAACTTTTTGCCTGCTAAAGTTTGACCAATCGTTGGTGTTTTGTTCAACAAAAAATCTTTAAATGTTTCTTTGTTTAGTATTTGCAAGAGTTGATTATCTCTTTTTACCAACATGGGTTTGAACAATAGTAAATAGTCGATATAATCTTCTATGCTTTCAAATCTCGGAGGAATCCCCATTTGGTTAACTCTATCTGGATAGCAAAATTCCCAAAAAATTTCTCGATTTGCTTTGTAGGTAGCATCTATTTTTCCTCCCCAAATAGGAGAATTGGCATGAAAAATAATTTGCAATCCAGATAGCGCATTTAATACATTAGTGCCTTGAATCGCATCTTTTCTACTAATATCAATGTGACATTGGTTAGAAGCGGTTATGGTAAGTAAATGGGCATCCGCACCTTCCGATTTTGGAATGATATTATTGGGAGAGAATTTTTCAAAAAACAGATAGCGTTCTTTTGGCAGCAATAATCTACGAGAAGGAGGGGTAATCGGTTGAATGCCATAACCCAGTATGCTGCAATTTTGTTGGTGAAAATAGTTTACCAAAATCGCCATTATTTCCGAAAAATAGAATTGAATCGTATGCAAATTAGTTTGAGGGGCAAGAGCGATTTCAAGGGTACTATAGCCAGTATCTAATGTAATGACATCTATTGCACTATCAAATTGTTGGGCACTTTCGGCATTTACCCTGCTCGCACTTATCATATAGTTGGAAAAACTATCCTTTTCAATCTGAAAGCCCTCTTTCTCTAAATACCCAAAAAGGTTTTGAATAATCGATAAACTAACAGCTTCTCCTTGATGCGTAACAATGGGCAATTCTGCTTCAATTCCTATTCCTCTCAATCCATTTTTTGTATTGTTAAACTTTTTAGTAAATTCAATAAACGGTTCTTGGTATTGCATTCTTTGTGGTATTAAAGTCTTTCAAACAATTGAATTAAATATGCACCTAAATTTATATCAAATTCCATTCACCACGCATTCAATCTTAGGTAAATTTGAGTCAAAATACTGTATATATGAATCATTGCTATGTACATGCAAATATCATTCAGCAATTATAATGTTATGTTGTCACCTAACTAGTTCCTTTTTAATGCTTAGGAATGAAGAATTAAAGAAGTATGGTTCTTTGGCAATTTTTGTACAAGGGTCAGCGAATATAGATTCGCTGTTGTCTCAGTCGGTCTGCCTTTGAATATATTTGCATCAAAAAAAAATGATCAGGAAACAGAAGCAAAAATGCAATTGTATTTTTCGGACCTCAACCAAAAAGGAAATATCAGTAGTCTTCTCACTAAAAGAAAAAGTTTGGTATTCAATAGGGGGAGAGAAAAGAAAAATTTCCCTCGACTCTTTTTATTTTTTTAGCCTTCCTTAAATAAAGATAAGCTGACATAAAAAGCTACAATTCAACAGGTTTGATTTCTACATACATCAAATTCTTCCCCTCTTGCTGATGGGCTGCCAAATACTGTTTCCATTCTTGATAAGAACCACCATTTTCAGCAATCCAATCCACTTCAACCACTGCACCATAAAACCGATTGTAAGTTTCCATAATTTGCTCAATCGTCTCAAAACATTCCTGTAAGCGATTTTTCAATAAAGGCTTAGAGTCATCATTTTGAAAAAGCTGAAGTGGGTTGAGCCGTGCTAAATAAAATTTATGTTCTTTCGCTGCGATATCCAAAACAGGATTCCAAACCATTTTGGGCAGTTTTTTGAGGGCTTTTTCGGGCTTTGTATGGATATGTACATAAGCTTCTTTCCATTGGTTGAACAAGGTATTTTCATCCACCTCCTGTCCTAACCACTTGTACACTTTTACTAAACGACTCAAATCTATGTCTAAGTCTTTAAAATCATTGTGCAAATAAATAGTTGGATTATCCGTGAGCAACTGTTGAATGTATTGGGTAGCGATGCCTTTTACTTCTTCTGTGCCTTCCCGTAATATTTTTTTAGCTGTATCGACTTCCTCTAATTCTAGACAACATTTGACTTGCCCCAAATAAGACAAAACAACGATGAGAAAATAATCTGCGATCATTCTGCCGTCCTGTTCTAGTTCTTGTTGTAGGTATTGGGTATAAATATTTTTGGTCTCCACAAAAAGTTGCATGGCATTATGGGAGAGATTTAATTTGTTTTCAGGGTCTTTCATAGAAAGTGCATGGCTAGCCAACTCTATCGCTCCTTTGAATTTGGAGTAGTAGCCAATATCTACTTTTGAATTAATTTTATCTAAAGTTTTTGCTGTGGTTTCTAATCTATTTTTAATGGTTTCTATCTGATACGCTAGTACAGAAAAACTACTGGCGGCATGAATGCCAAAAGCAATAGGGTTCGTTTTCATCCCTAATTGAGCGTATTGCGCCGCATTCGCTAAGACTAGCTGGACATCTTTCTCTTCTATAAACCCCGCCGTGGATTGTAGGAAACCTTGGATTTTGCCATTTTCATCCAGAATTAAATTGCCTATGCGGTGGACTGCGTTTTGGAGAAGGGCTTCTTTGAGTTCAGCGGGGATAGTTTGGTAGATATTGGAGATGTTCATTTGTTTATTTTTATTAGACTTGTTACTCCGCTAGATTCTTTCAATTTTCTCGCTGCTTATCAATTCTATTAACACCTCCTGAATTTTTTCTAAATCAGCATACTGTTTTTCGGTATCCACTAAAAGTTGCTGTACGCTTATTTTTTCGATATTCTTTTTAGCCTTATTTTGTGCAGGAAGGAACTTCTTTTTTTCTTGGGCTACGGATTCGTTAAAAAATTCTTTGACACTAGCAGCATCAAAATCTAAAAGCGTTCCACCTTGGTCAAAATGTTGCGCAAAAACTTTACCTAAAGTATACGTATAAGCCGCTCCAAGTGCTGAAGTCTTTATGGTCCCCATTATTAATCCTATGCCTGGAAAAAATTTAAAGGCCGATATGGTCGTTCCGAAACTACCCAATAAGGCAGCAGTTATTGACTTTGTTTTCTGTTTTTCAAAGTCCACTTCATATAGCTGCGCTATTTTTTTAATCATTGCGAACTGCACCCCCGCTATCGTTAAGGTATCTACTAATACCAAAGGTATTGCTCCTGCACCTGCAGCATAAGCAATATGTCGCTTTATAATTTTATCTGCTTCTACTTTTTTATTTAAAGGTGCTTGAAGTAAAGCCATAAGTTTTTAATTCAGTCTTTTAAGTTCTACATTAAGACTAGTCTAAATCTTAGCGTTTATTTATTTCCCGTTCCTTAACTATGCCCTTGTTGTTTAAGATCAATCAAAAGCTGACTTAGTTTACGAACCATTTCCGTATTTTTATCATACAGATTATCCTGTTCCCCAGGGTCTTCGCCCAGATGGTATAATTGTCCAGCAGGGCCTTCTTTTAAAGAAGGTAAAAGTCCTCCACCAGAGCCTTGTCCTAAAATAAGTTTCCATAATCCCTGTCGAATGGCAAACATTCCATTGCCTGAATGAAAAATCATTTGATCACGAATAGGGCTAGTTGTTTGATTAAAAAGAGCTGCTCGAATATCAAAGCTATCTTCACATGCTTCCTTCGGAAGTTCATAATCAATAATTCCTGCAATAGTACGCATCAAATCATTTAGCAAAATGGGTTCATCGGATACCGTGTTTGAAGGAATATGTGCTGGCCAATGAGCGACGAATGGCACTCGATGTCCTGCTTCCCATATATCAGATTTCACCCCACGCCAAGGTCGGCTAGGATTGTGCTTGTATTGTTTTAAAGAACCGACTGCTCCACTCATTTCAGTACCATCTCGATGCGCTGGTCCATTATCTGAAGTAACAATCACTAATGTATTTTCTGCCAATCCATTAAGCTCCAAGGCTTCCCGAATTTGCCCGACCGACCAATCTAATTGATGGACAAAATCACCGTACCACCCTGCTTTGCTTTTGCCGATAAAGTGTGCCGATGGAGCAATGGGCGTATGTGGTGCGGGTAAAGGTAAATAGAGTAGAAAAGGTTTTTCTTCACTTTGTTGATAAATGTATTGTACTGCTTCTTGAGTGATTGTTGGTGTGAGTGTGGACAAATCCCAAGCTGGCAAAGCTGGTCCAGGATGTGCTCGCTCAAATTGTGCGGATTGAGTACTAAATTCGGTGGTCAATACACCAAACATCCCTTCCTCTTTCCATATAGAAGGTACTCCCACTGTTTTATCATTCTTAATAAAACAATAGGGTGGACCATTTGGGGAGTCAACCCCAAAAAAATAATCAAACCCACGAGCGGTCGGTCCGTTTTGAGTAGCCTCTTTAAAATTAATTTTTCGACCATAGTCTAAACGCATCGCTTCGGGAAGTGTATGCCCATCAAATTCATCCCTGATATAACCTCCCCCTTCTAGCGGCCAATCCCAACCCAAGTGCCATTTACCTATCGCTGCCGTATTATAGCCACTTTGCTGGAGCATCTTTGGCAAAGTCAGCCGATTTGCCTCAATCAAAGGGGGATCCCAAGACCAGAGCGCACTTCGTTGGAGTGCCGTTCGCCAGCAATAACGGCCAGTAAGTAAACCATAGCGAGTGGGAGTGCAAACACTAGCCGCAGCATGTGCATCTGTGAAACGTCTTCCTTCTTTTGCTAACTGGTCAATATGTGGTGTTGGAATTTTAGACTCGTCATTATAACAACCGGGGTCTCCGTACCCCATATCGTCTGCGAGAATAATTACAATGTTTGGCCGTTCAGACTTTGTAATTTGCATGATATAAAATTATTTTTTAAATTTTGCTATAGGAACACCTGACACCTCCACTTCAAAAGCAAATAAGCCACCAGACAAGGGTTTGGTAGCTAATTTTTCTGGTGGTCGATTATGGGTTAAAGAAGTTATGTAGATTGTTTTCAAGTCTGGTCCTCCAAAACAAGGCATCGTTGGTGCGATGCAAGGCAATGGAATTTGCTGATCAAGTTGTCCTGTTGGAGACCATCTGTTAAGTACTCCCGATGAAACACCTGCGCTCCAATAATATCCTTCAACATCCACTGCTGCACCATCAGGTCGCCCACTTATCATCGTCTGTTCCGTAAATAGCGTTTGATTAGCAATAGTTCCAGTCATTAAATCATAGTCATAAGTATGAATAGATCCTACTCTAGAATCAGAATGATACATCGTACAGCCGTCAGGACTCCAAGCAAGTCCATTAGACCCCCTCAAACCAGTTAAGCAAGTATGCCAAGTAAGATCAGGGTCTAGCCTGTACAAAGCACCAACGGGCTGCTTATCCAATCTATCATCCATTGTCCCCACCCAAAAGCGACCATCTGGCGAAACTTTACCATCATTAAAACGAGTCATCGGAAGATGCGCTTCTGGGTCACCGATAAACGTCAATTTTGCCGTATCAAAATCGAACAGATGAAATCCAGTTCGTAAGGCAACAATAGCTCCACCTTGCTCACACAAACCAATAGAACCAATCTGAGTAGGCATTTTCCAATGCTGAATAGCTCCAGTAATTGTATCCAAGCGATAAATAGCGGGTTCAAGAATATCCACCCAATAGAGTGCTTGTTCTTCTGCACACCAGACAGGGCTTTCACCCACTTTAGCTTTTGAAGGGACTACACAGCGAATAGAATAGCTCATCTTACAATATTATTTAGGCAAATTAAATTAATAAATTGGTCATTTTAGGCTAGTCATTTTTTCTTGTAAGAAATCCTAAAAAACTAAGCATAGCTGGGCTACGGTTCTTTTTTTAGGGTTTCTTAGAAGGAAAAAGGGCAGCATAAAATGGCTAATTTATTATTTTAATTTGCCTTATAGGGCACACGAGCAGCAAAACACTTTGAAAATTCTTGTAAAAGTAGTTGTTCCTTATTATTAGATAAGGGTGCATCTGTTTGTTTAATAGCAAGTAAACCCACATCAATTTTTTGAACAACATTCAACAAATGATTTCGACACCAGTTTTGTATTGGGCTAGGCAAATAATTAAACATACCCGTATAATGAAAGCGATGAAATACTTTTTTAAATACCACCGGATTAGGAACATTCATATTAGCAAATTTATCTTTATCAAAAAAATCAAATGAATGCTCATTAAAATTATGTAGATGATATGGATTGACTAAGTGGTACTTAGTAGCCGTTACATAAGGTAAACCAAGCAACAAACGTCCACCATGCTTTAAGACTCTATGAATTTCAGCCATAGCAGCGAGATAATTGGGGATATGTTCTAAAGCATGGTAGGAAAAGATTACATCCACACTATCATTGTCGAAAGGTAATGGTTCTTTTCCAATATCTATATTCCTTTTTCCTTTGCCCGTAACATCAATATTAATAAAATGAGGGACAGTTGCCAGTCCAGCATCAATGTTAACGCAAATAAGTTCCGTATTCTTCATCATTGATTTACCCATTATTTAAAACTACTGCATTCTTTTGTTTATAAGCAGTAACAATCTCCTTAAAGGTCTGTTCTAGTGAAACTGAAATACTCCATTCAGGGTAATGCTCTTTCATTTTGCGTAGATCAGAGTAATAACAGATATGATCACCACTACGATGGTCTGGAAGATAGGTATATTTCATTGCTTGTCCGCTAAACTTTTCTGCTAGTGAAAAAGCTTCCAGTATCGAACAGGTATTGTCTTTTCCGCCTCCGATATTATACACTTCCCCAGAACGAGGTGCCTTAATAAAGGCGTGGATAAATCGGGCAACATCGAAAGCATGAATATTATCCCGTACCTGCTTGCCTTTGTAGCCAAATATTTTGTATTCCCGTTCTTCTAGATTACACTTTACAAGATAACTCAAAAAGCCATGTAGTTCTACCCCTGAGTGATTAGGTCCCGTTAGACAGCCCCCTCTCAAACAGCAAGTAGGCATATTAAAATATCTACCATACTCTTGGACCATCACATCTGCTGCTACTTTAGAAGCACCAAAGAGCGAATGCTTGGATTGGTCAATACTTAATGTTTCAGGAATACCTTCTTCAAAGGCAGCATCATCAAAGTCCCATCGGGTTTCTAATTCTTTTAATCGGATACTATTGGGGCGATCTCCATATACCTTATTCGTTGACATGTGAATAAAAGGAGCATCTGGGCAAGCTTGTCTAGCAGCCTCCAATAGATTGAGTGTCCCAACGGCATTCGTATCAAAATCAGCAAAGGGAATCGCTGCTGCTCGGTCATGGGACGGTTGGGCCGCTGTATGAACAATAGCATCAGGTTTTATTTTTTTAATGAGTTTGCCTATCTCCGTACGATCCCGAATGTCAACTTCATGATGAATAAAATGCTTTAATGTTGATTCTAACCGTTGCTGATTATGGCGAGTATCTCCTTGAGGGCCAAAGAAAAAAGCCCGTTGGTTATTGTCAATTCCGTGAATTGCCCAACCATATTCCGCAAAATAAGCACATACTTCCGATCCAATTAGTCCCGAGGAGCCTGTTACTAATAGTTTTTTCATATCTAATAATTACAAAAAATTAGTTAAAGAATTAAAGTTGTTCCACCTCAGACGGTACATCAATTTTTAAACATTCTGTCAAAACTCGATTAAATGCATCAGAAAGTTTAGGTAAGGTGTGCTGATCTAGATACCCTTGAAAATGAGGATTTCTAAGTGGATGTTTACTTAAATGCCGAATAGCTTTTATCGTATCCTCCGCATTGGTTTCTTGAACACTTATGCCCAGGTTATATTTATTAACTCTTTCCTCCATACAGTAATTTTCACTAACGATAATCGGCTTCTTATAGGCAGCCGCTCTATTCAAGGTATTACTGCTATGTGGAAATTTTTCGTAGGCCGCAAATAAGACATCACAGATATAAACCAATCCATTAATGTCCGCTTCCTGAATTACATCTAAATAAAATAAACAATTATCTAAATTTAAGCTAATGAGTTCCAGTAGTTTCGTATGCTCTTCTTTCGTAAAAGTTTTGGGATACAAGGGCCCAATGAATATAAAGAAGAAATCTTCAGTAGCCATTTGTTGTGCGACTTCAACAAGCGTAAAAATACTTTTACGTTTAGACTGAGAGCCTAGCAAACCAACAATCTTTCTCCCTTTCGCTTTTTGCTGGATGAGGGAAAGTAAAGGAAAATCTAAATTAGGTGCTAATACATCAACACAATCTGGGAATACGGAAACAGATTTACTGTGGAGCTGCTTTTCTAATTGATTTGTTATGCCTTCATCAAGAACCGCTAGGGCGGAACAGTTAGCAGAATATAAACCAGCATGTGGTTGCCCTAAGTCGGGTACTAAAGACCAATCTTGTGGCTGCATCCTAAGATGACGAGGATTAAAATATAAACCAGTCCACGAGTAGGGAAATATTTTATCAATTTCGTCGGGTGTTAAGCCTGTCGCTAAATAACCGTCCAATACCCCAAAAAAAACAAGGTGGTCTATCGGTTTTCCCAATTGTTGAAATGCACCATCCACAGCCTGCTTAGCCGTTTGCCAAAGATTGACAGCTTTAAAAATAGCATCTTCCTTTGGATTAGGAAGTTGACTACTGACTGGTCGATGAAATTCAAATAGGGTGTATTGCCCTTCTTGGGACTGACAATTCTCTTTTAGCCAGGCTTCCAATTCTTTGGGCTGCGGACAAAAGGTAATGACTTGATAGCCCAATTCAAGCACTACTTTGTTGAACAGTTTAAGAAAGATGGGGCGATGCCCCGTCCATGCTTCTTCAAGAAATATTATGGTTTTCATTAAATTATTTTCATTAATACACTTTTAATCTCTCCAGAATCCCTCAATTCTTTTAACTCTAAATTTGGAATTTTTATAAGCGTAACATTCTTGCTCCCTGCTATATTTGTACAATGAGAAAAGTGATGAAGATGGCTAACTTCTTCAACTTCGGGATCACCGTATATGATGTACTGAGTGCTATTATTGATATAGGATCTTAAATTTATAAAGGCTACATCTAGGTTTTCCCTTCTTCCTTCAATATATGTTTGAGGAACAAAGGCAAGCACATGCTTTACTTTCAATAAGGAACCAAATAAAATAGCTGCATAACCACCAGCAGAGATTCCCATAAAAACCACTTTTTTATACGCTTTACTTTTTTCTTTTAAATAGGCAACCGTTTCTTGAATATTAGTTGAAATACCCTCAATTCCCTTATTGTACCAATACTGATGCTTATCTATATAAAAGAGTTTATCATGTTCTGGATGTAATTTAGACAGATAGTTTAAAAATTCGAATGGTAATATACCTCCCATTTTTAATAACATCCCTCCAAAAGATACGATTAAAACATTTTTGTTTTTTAAACTTCCTTCTAAATAAAATTCGCTCATAAGTACTTTATTCTTTGTTTG
>ENA-ORXT01004837-ORXT01004837.1-marine-metagenome-genome-assembly--contig:-NODE-4837-length-13626-cov-9.702930_pt1 | contig 13626 bp, 18 predicted proteins | sample MGYA00237868_ERZ511482 | MGnify/ENA metagenome assembly ERZ511482 | reverse complement strand
TGACCCTTTAGGTCCTTCTCTTTTGTACTGTCAGTGTGGTTCTAGGGTATTTGTTCGCGCCTTCTTTGTTGCCACACACAGCGCTGCATCAAAACCTGGCTCCTCCCATCCCCAAAGCTTCGGCACCCAACAAACTTGACCGACGTGCTACCAGCCCCTGAAATGTGCATCGACTTGGGCATCTGCAAACAAAAAATGAAAAACACGAGGCACAGTTTTATAGGGAAGAGATACGCATCACACGGAACTCCTCTCGTCCCCGTTCCCCCCCAAGTCCACTCGACTTCACCGTCACGGCTGCGGTGGAGCCAACTCAGTCGGGATCGCGGGCAAAACGCCTTGCAAGGGACGCCCAGGTCCCGTCAACTTCGGCACGTGCCGCCACAGCTCAGGCCGAGCCTCCCGATATTGCCCCTAGATCTTTGCAAGGGGGATGGACGCAAATGCAAGCACGTGCGTCAACCGGTCTGGAGATTCGGGGTGGTGGTACGTCAGATCCCGCACGTTGCGCTTGAAATCGGCAAAGGTAGGCTCAATGAAAGACAAATTGGGAGAAAAGGGCGGCATGCGAAGAAGCAGGACACCGTTCAACGTCAGGATCTCGTCCGCAAAAGGATTGTGAACCGAGACGTTGTCGTTAAGAAGCACACAATCCGGCGGTTGGTCTGCCCAGCAAGCCCCCAGAACGTACCCGTTCATCCGCCGGGCCAATCTTGTGCAGAAAGCGACTCAATCGTCACCGGACTGCGCCGGCGGCACCTCGTTGATAGTCAGCTCCAAAATCCCGGTGTTGTTAGATATAGCGACAATTGAAGAGAAGCGTTGGCGGGGACGGGGATTGGAGGCGAGGGCTTCGAGCAGCTGGCCGGCCAAGGATCGGCTCCGAGGTCGAATCATCTCCGCCCCGTGAATGTGCGCTTCGTCCGTGACAATGATGCATCTGTCTGGGATATGTCGCGCGAACCGACAGTAAGCAACAACCAGCGCCAGGCTGCGCTCGCTTGTCAGTCGTTTCACTTCGTTGACCGAGAAGCCTATCAAACGTAACATTACTCCCAGGGATGACGCACTTGTTGGCCATCGTGCGTCCCAATCCGGAAGCAAAGCCAACCGCTTGAAGATGGACGACAGCTCCCGTAAAAAAATCTCCGGATGCGTTCGAACTAGGCCGTCCAGGGCACGCAGAAACGGAGCGTTAAGGCGAGCAGCGTCCGCGTGCCTGTTGTGGATTGCATCGTCTTCCCGAAGGGACCCGTGGCGTTGAAAGTTCGCCCACCACTTGTGGGCCGCAGCCAAACTGCAGCCCGCATGCAGCACGATGGAGTCCCATGGAAGGCCCTATTGGCGATTACCGATGACCTGCAAGCTAACAGCCAGAAGTAACGTGGCAGGTTTATTTGAGAGGCTTTCTCGCTAAAGCGCCGTCCGCTCTTGGCGTCGTCAATCTCACGAGGCACCAATACTCGCCACAGTCTCACCAGAGAACGACGCAATCCGCGCAACCCCATTGTCTGTCTGGGCCCAGGCTCACCCCGGCTGGCCGGGCCTAAAATGCGCGCCGGCGAGAGAGGAGCGCTGTCCACGAGGGGGGCCTCGGGTCTCTCATGGGGCGGGGACGGCTGTTCGACACTCGGCACCTGCGCTGTGCTGGGAGCGTGGCCGGCAAGCCCCACCAAACGAAGGGGCCTTCCACTGACAAAAGGCTAGACTCCCTTTTTTTAGATACGCTCCCGGTTCAATAACTGTGCTCCAAAAAAAAAGAGGCCTCAAGAGAGGAAACCGAGAAAAGGTGCAGCATCTACCAATCAGATGTGGAGATGTCGTCGCTCTTCTGTCGAGTGCTATGTTAGGATTTTGTTGAGGACATGAAGGACACAGCACACGCAAGTTAGATGTGTCGCACAACAATACCAGGAAGCGCTCACTTGAGAAGGCCTGTTCAGCTATCAAGAACCTTCAATCGCAACCCAGTGAGCCAGGTGGGTGGGCGGCAAAAAGCGTGGTGTCTCATGTCTCAGAGGGTGTGGAGCCAGCCGTCCGAATCCAGCATCGTCGCCTGGAGCGCGCACACGCGTCGTCGCAGCTCCTGGATCCGGGAATGTTTTTATCCCGACATGCGCGTTTGGCGCGTTGCTGACGGTGGGGGGCCCGAGGCACGAACCGTCGATCGCAGATTCTGGGGCCAGACGAACGGGCCGGCCAGACCATGCGCGCCGGCTGGCACTTCCGGGGGGGTGGAGATGGCTGGCAAACTCTTCGATTGCTGCGATTTGAGGCGGGTGGGTGGCGGACGGGAATAGCGGCGTGTGCGATACCCATGAGCGGGTGGGGCCAGCAGTCTAAAATCTGCGATCGCAGCGACTGGAGCCAGGTGGGCTGGCGAGAATGAAATTTATTGGCGTTGACCTCCTGTGAGGGCGGGGGGTCTGCAGTTTGAAGCCCTCGATGGCAGTGCATCGAGCCACACCAGTTGTCTGGATGGAAATTTCGCGGCGGCGGCCACGTGTGGGTCGGTGACGGCAGTGGCAATGGCAGCCTTTGGAGCCAGCGTTTTGACCTTCGCCGTCCTCCAGATGAGAAGCGGACGATCTCAGTCTTTCACATGGTGTTCGGATCTAACAAATGCTGCAATCGATGAATGAGAATGACTATCATCGATACTGACTGATAGTTTTATGACTACATATTCTTTGCAGTCATACATGTGAGTTCACGACATATTTCATTCACGACTAACCAATCATAGGGGAGCAATCACGGGACTTTCTGAAGGCACTCATGTGACATGTCTTGCGTGCCTGGCATGGCGCGTGAAGTGATTCGGCTAAATGTTCTTAGCAGACTCGCTGCTCGCATCACGTACCAACTCAGAGCAGGAGATTTGCAACCACTCGCCCCTCTCGTCAGCAGGGTTCCAAGAAGCATGTCCCCCCCCTCGGGCGCCGGACGCCGAGTGCATTCGGGCTCGGTTCGTCCAGTTCGCGTCCCATTCAGGCCACGATGGAAGGTTTCTCTCAGGCTTCACTTCAAAGATCTCGGGACGACAACCGCTGTCACGATTGCACCTTCTTTGTCCAGCGATGCCGACAGCCACAAAAATAGGCCCTAGTTGGAGGACTGCCAAAGAGCAGCGCGATGAGGCAGCTATCAGGTTCCTGTCCGAGGAGGCCTCCGATCACCCGCTGTTTCCATGGGCGGCGTCGGTTCTTCTTTGTGCGTGTCATCATAAGTCTGAAGAAAGACTTGTAAGCGAAACATCCCATATGGAGATCGAATCGTGTAGGCCAATCACGTAGTACCAAGATATGTTCGTAAGTAGTTATATGTTGCCATCATACGACGAATCGTTGCAGGAGAGACTGAATCGACCTCAACTGGGACTGAAGAGCCCCTCCTGTACTCTTCCTGTTCTCACACCTGATCATGTCATGTCCACTTTCTGGCGCATCGACAATACCGGTGGGCTGCCATTTCGGTCTGAGGTCGTGCCAAGCGAGGCGAGCGGACGGCGGCAGATGCGGCTGACTTCCACCCAGCGGGTCCGCTGGATATTGGGCCACAGCAGGGGTGGTCGCAGACCAACCGGCGTCCTTTGTCGTGCTTTACCGGTATGTCAGTGTCGAGGGGAGCAGGGGAGTGGGTCATGAGGCCGGGCACCGCGTACATAAGGGGCCTGCCGGCCACCCATCCGTCGCCCGATGCGGTGGCGGTCGGGCGTGCGCTCGTTACCGCCGCCGCGGGGGGCGGCAAGCCCATGACCGCCGGTCACCCGCCGCGGGCGCCCAGGTGGCCCTCCCCCTTCCCCTACCAGCTGCTTACTGTGTACCTCACGTCAGTAGGCCGATGCTGGACGTGTGGGTCTTCGTTCAAGGCCGGCAGGGCAGACCGGCAGCCGCCTGAGTGTTCAAGCTGCAGCGTGGCAGTTTTTGCTTCCCACTCTGCCAAGCCAACGCGTGGGCGGGCGGCCAAATGGAAGCTTTCAGCACGTGGTGCCGCTGTAGCGCCACCCAATTGGCGGGCATGTACATTGACACGGGGTACCGAGGGCCCAAGATGAGGATCCGGTGCTCAACGTCGTGCAGGCCCACTCGTGTGAGACGGTCTGCGCCGACGGTGGCGCCGGGGGTGGCCCTCGCCACTGTCCTCGGCCTTCTCGCCGTCCCAGGTCTCAGCGTCGTCGCCGTCGCCGTCCTCGACATCCTCGTCGTCCACATCCTCGACCTCCTTCTCGGCGTCTTCGCCGTCGCCGTCCTCGGCCCCCTCTTCGTCCTCGTCCTCCGCCTCCTTTTCGGCGTCTTCGCCGTCCGCGTCCTCCTTGCAGTCCTGGGCGTCCTAGAAGAGGGCAGCAGCTTCGCTGACGAAGAGTCTATACTACGCCGCAACACTTCCAGTTGCAGCCATTGCACGACCCCACCTCTTGTACATGTAACTGTGGAATGTTTTCAGATGACCACGTTGACTCATCCTGTTTTGCCAAGCGACGTGCTCGTGGAGCGCATAAAACCGGGAAGACGGACAAATGGCGTTCAACTCATGTGTGTGGCGCCAGGAGCAGTTTGTCTTGTACCTTCGTCTGACGTTACGCACTGCACCCACCGGCGCATTCCACGACAAGTTGCCGGCGTCGTCAGCAAATAGGGGAAAAATGGCCGACTGCCCCCAGGCTGTCTGATCGCCGCCCGGTGCAAGTCTTTGAAGAAGATGTACGAGCGCAAGGCCTCGCGGCCGCTGCTCTGTCGATCCCTGCTGCGGGGCAGATGCCCACTGCGCGTGATGTACTTCGGAACGAGCTTGAATCGTGCAGCGGCACCCGTGTGGCTCGCGGGTAGAAGGTGGTTGGCGCTTTTGTTCCGCCTGCTCCGCGAAATCTGCTGGAGGACATACTTGGATTCCTCCAAATGGCGCCCGTGCACCAAGAGAGCACCAATTTTGTAAAGCTTGTCGAGCGGGGTACCGGTGACGGCTTCCGCCTCTGCATCGACCGCCAGCGTACCCTGCGCCATGAGGGATATTAAGACGTGAACCGTAGAAGGAATGTAGAGGCGGCAGTCCGGCATGTGGCAAGTCCTTTGGTAGTTGACCAGGCTGCTCAGGTCGAGAACCGAAATCCGCCATGGGCGTACCGTCCTGTGCCGCTGCACAAACGCCGCCTCTATCTCCAAGAGCCATCGACCTTCTGCGACGTTGCCCTCCAGCCAAACGCACGGGGGGCACAACGCAGCAATTCGCCATTATTCGCGGTGGAATGCCGCAATGCCGACAGGTTGCACCAGTGCCTCACAGGGCAATGGTAAATTGCGGAGAGTCCTGTCAACGTCAAAGCCCTCGGGGTGAACGGGCTGTCGGTAAAGGTTCACGGCGGTACGCAACGAGGCGCTGGGTCTGGAGCCTTCGAACTTGCGCTTGCCCATGTATCGCTGTCCCACTTAGTCCTGCACTGCAGTAAGTAGCCGCGGCGGTACCCGTGCGAGCGCCTCGTCGGACGGTTCGAAGGGGGCAGACACGTAGATATTGGCGATCTTGTGGCGATCCTCGGCGCTGACCGCCACTGCCGCCGCATCGTTGTCACTGCCTTCGCAACTGTCGTCGGCCGCGGCCTCTGTGGTGTCGGCGGCCGCGGCCGCCGCCGCCGTCTCACCCGCACTCGCCGCAGGAAGCTGCTGCTTTCGCCGCTTGTTTGGCAAATCCACAGACGCCCATGACGGTCCGCCAGGTCAGGAAGCCATTAACTCCCGGAAACATTTTAGGGCGGTGCCGACGGCTATCCGGTCGGCGTAGTCAGGCCGGGAGATCAGGAGAAACCACGCCCTTCGCCATGTGACCGAATCCTTGTCCGTTCCTCCGTCTGTGGTAGTCAATACCAATCGCGCCACGAGAAGATTGGTCGGCATCTGGGCGAGCTTGTCATCCGACGGTGCCCTGGATGGTGCCGAGCATGGATCGTTGGACACAGTCCCGCGCCGAGCAAGACCGGGGGGCATGCTCCACCACAAAATCGTCCCTCTCGGGGCACTTCCGTCGGCAGGACGCATGACGGCGGTGGGGGCATCCGTCACGGGGCTCACCTGGGGGTCCATGATGGAAAGGGTGGCGGCGTCGGCGGGAGCGGGACGTGTTGGCGGGGGTGAGGAGATTTTAGGTAGCACAAGTTCTGGACAGGACGGTGGGGGGGGGAGTGTTCCCAGTTCGTCACGTACAGCGTCGTGGCCCCACGCTGGCACCTGCGAGCCACCTGGAGGTGGCTCGTGCCGCCATACTGGGACCACCTGAACGGGTTGATCCGCGGAGATTGGACAGCCTTCTGGTGCCTATCTGACCACCTGGAGTGACCACCTGGAGTGTCCTGGTGACTCGCCGACACCTGCGAGCCACCTGCAGGTGGCTCGTGCCGCCACGCTGGAACCACCTCACCGACGGTCCGGCGTTCCCGCGTAAGAGGATAGCTTCTTCGTGATGCTGGCTACTGTTTCCCGATCGGTATACCGACTTAACGATGTCCTACCGATATCTCGAAAACCTAATTATTCTTTATACCTCCAACTTTCCCTGGCCTTCATGACAGGGTGCTCCCAGAGTGTAGTGATGCACACATATACTTAAATCAAGGGCCTTGCTCTCCGTTTCAGAGCTGGCAGTCTGCATTCGTGTCCTCAGGGATCTGAGAGCGTTTCAGTGTGGGAAATGTCGCGATGACGCTAAAAGCGAATGGAGATACGTGGCTGAGAAGGACTGTCCTGCAACCGGGGTCACAGGGCCCGGATGGCCTGCCCCTTTTCCCCCCCAAACCGCCCCGAGTTGCTCGCGGCGACCGCGCGCAGTGATCGTCAGAGTGAGACGCGCACACGATAACCCGAGGTTGATTGTACCTGTGCGCCGGCTTCTAATGCGGCGGCTCGTGGGCGGCTTCTGATGCCATCTAGTGGCGCGGTTAGAGGCGCCCCGCCGCCAAGCGGTCGCTCCCACCCGCCCGCCCGTGTGCCGTTTCGGCCGCGCCCCACGCCGTGCGCACGTGCGCTGCACGGCAGAGTGATAGCCCCTTCCGTGGGCGTCGCAAGATGCCAGCGGGCCGCCGCAGCTGCGGTGGCGGCGGCGGTGCCCCTTTCCCCGCCCCACGTCCCCCCCGCCACGGCAACGTGGCTGTACGTTTCCCTGAGCGCGCTCGCGGCTGTTGTGCCGGCCTATGTGCCCGATGTCGATCCGTGAGCGAGTGCGCGACCGCCCTGAAGGCCAGGGTCATGCCCGCACGTGCCTGGAATTGCAAAAGAGTTCCTAATCGGCCTCTGCGGGGTCGTAGAGGCCGACTTGGAACTCTGTTGCAACTGTGGGAGTGCGGAATGTTTGGACCCCCAGATATATGTGGAAATCGTCGCTGCCACCGTTTCTTCAGATGAATCCGGTTGAGTCGGTGCGTGCAAACCTGGGCTGTCGCGCTTCCCCTCCAGACCATGCACAATCGAACCATCGGCGCAAGCTCTGCGAGTGGACAACACCCATCGCATGGTTGCTGAAGAAAGACCCCGCAGGAGGTGAGCAAGGAAAGCCCTTTTAGGTAGGCCCAACGTCGGTCCTCCCCTCCTCCCCCTCACAGATAGCCAGCCAGCGGCAATTTCTTCTTGCAATTTCGAGAAAAAGGCGCCCTGTTGGCACCACAGTGGTTCCGCACTTTCGCTCTCTACATGGGAGAATGAATGTGAGGATCCAGAGAGGCCATGTACACTTCCGCGGCTCAGAACCGTGTCAACGTCTTTGACGTGTTGTTCCGCAACCGAGGAGAAGATGATGACATCGTCTAAGTAGACGAGGCATACCTGCCACTTCAGGCCCGAGAGGATATTATCCAAGGCACGCTGGAAAGTTGCATGTGCGTTCGTCAAGCCAAATGGCATAGATAACCAGGGGTATGTACCACCGTGCGCTGTGAACGCCGTCTTCTCTTGGTCGTCCTTGCGCAAAAGCACTTGTCTGTAAGCCGCGGTACAGTCGAGAGACGTGAACACCTGGGCATCTCCCAAGGATACAAGGCAGTCCTCCATTTGAGGCAAGGGATAAGCATCCTTCTTGGTGATGTTGTTCAGCCGACGATAGTCGACACTGAATCGGGCTTTGCCGTTCTTCTTCGGTACGATTACCACGAAGCTCGCCCAAGCACTGTAGCTAGTGGCAATGACGTTGAGCTTCAACATTTTGTTCATCTGGTCCGAGATGACCTGCCGTTTTAACGGCCTGGTCCGGTAAGGTTGAGCCCATATGTGCAGAGCGTCTGGTGAAGTATCGATAGCGTGTTCCGAAGCACGGATGACGCCAAGGGTTCCATCCAGCATAAACGAATGCGTCTGGAGCATGTCGCCAATCTGCTTTTGCAGTTACTCAAGGGCCTCACTGAGGTCGATGTCCTCGAGTGGGTCACGACTCGCGTCGTCGGATGAAGTATCGGTACCATCCTTTGGACTTTTGTCATCCAAGACGGCTGACAACATCGGCCCTTGGTAGGGTTCCGCAAGCCCAATGGTTGAGTTCTTGCGAACAATGACTTGGTCTCTGCCAAAGTTGCATAACTTGACTAAGAAGGGTTTGTCAGGTTTGACGATGGCAAAGCCGCGGGCGACTGCCATTGACTTGTGTCTGCAGAAACGAGCGTTCGGTACGATGGTAACCATACCGGGGGTGTCACATGTCGCCATGATCCACTCCTCCTTGTGTCCGTGGACAAGTACCTGCTTGCAGGCTCCCACCATCGCGGGTTTATCTTGCCAATGGCGGTCCCAGGCACTTTCTTTCAGACAAGCTAAGATCGGCGTTGGCCGAGGTAGTTCCTCCGTGCAGCGCACGTGCTCTTGCCAGAAGATCTTGCGCAAGCGCGGCAAGATGCCCTCGATGTTTTGTTCAATGAACACGGTGCCAAGAATGCACGGGACTGACAAGTTGTCGGAAACGAGGAAGCGGTCAAATAGACGCACACCTCCGGTGTCTTCATACAGATGTATGGCAAGCTTCGTCACGAGACGATTGTTGTTTGCATCTCGGATGCGCGGAAGCGTGGTCAACTCTTCGGCGTAAGCCATCCAGTTCGCAGGGAGAACACTAGTTCGCACTATGTTCACCCCGGCGCGCGTGTCTAGGACAGGGCGGCAGCTCCGAATCACACGCATGCACGGGCCAAGCGTGGCGGCGATCTCGTAATGCCGTAAGGCACGGCGCAACAATCTCGTCACCGCACGCTTTCGCGTCCCGCCGGGCAACCCCAAGTCGGGCACGCGGCCTAGGCGTTTTTCGAGTCCTCGACGGCTGCGGCTGGACGTTCGATCGCGTCGTCCTCGGTGCCGCCGTCTGCAATGGCATGAACGCCGACTGGCGGTTGGCGACGTTCGCCAGGGCGATAAGGCTCGGCACATTGTGCAGCAAAGTGGCCTGGCTTGTTATGGCTGACCTCCAAATATTGGCGGTTGCAGAGTGGTTGCAATCATTCAACAGCGTCCGTGGACCAATGGAAAGGCTAGAATTCATCTGAGTTCCTTACACAGTCTTCTCATGCAGCTCTGCGTACTGGAAACGCACAAAAGGATCTCAAGAAATCTGAAGAAATTTGTTGATCTCATGAGAATTCACAGGTCTGGCCCAGAACCCTCTCCATGCCCTGTTCAGGCCAAGCAACCGGCCCAAAAATCTCAGTAAACCTCATTGTGGGTTGCAATGGCTCTGCGTGACTCCTGCAAGACACGTTGATTGGCTTGCAGGACTACTGGCGGAAACTCTCAGCCAATAGTACGATCGTGGCATGTCGAACAACCAATCCGACTTATTTTTTTTCTGTGTCGGCGGCTCTGCCTCCCTTCTTTCTGAAACCGTCTTTTCTTGGTGGTTAGCAATACAGTTGTAACAGATGTCAGCCGGATTGGCTTGCTGGACGGCGGCCCGATGGGACGGCGGGGTGCGAACCGGTGTGAGCGGTCGTTCCGTCGTCGTCCGCTGGTCCTGTGTCGCGTAAGCGACTTTCGTCGCCGTTGGGCGGGTCCTTTTGAGCTGCAAGCGCTGCTTTTTGGTGCCGTTCCAGTACAACTGAGCGGTAGCAACCGTCTCTGATAGAGATCGATCCGGGAATCGGTCATTCAAGACCCGTACGTGTGCTTGCACAAGGTCCGAAAGACCCGTCATGAAGACGTCCTGAACCTCTTGGATGTTGAACAAACCGTTCAGAAGATCGCATTGCGTTTCCACGCGATTACCAAAGGCCGTGGGCGCCTCGTTGACTTAATGCTTCATCGTGATGATGTCTTGGTAGGCGTTAACCACAATTGCGTGTGTCGCGTACTTCGACAAGAGCCAGTTGACGGCATCTCCGTACGTACGGATGGCATAACACATACGTCCAAGGGTGCTGTTAAGCGCGCCGGAGAAGGCCATCTTTGCGTTGCCGGCTACTCGGAAGACCATAAGCGGAAGGGCTTGCCCGTGAGTCAGCCCAGCCGCGTCGCACGCGCGGCGAACGGTCGTCAAGAACGTGAAGATGCCCATGGGCAAGGTTCCCGTGAACGGCTGTTGCCCGTGGAACCCTCCGTCCAAACGTTTGTGAGACGGTGCGACCGGTGCGCCTCTTTAGGCGTGTACGTCAGTTGACGTGTGATGAGGAAGTACGTCCTGTGGTCCAGGAGGGTCTTGAAGCGGCGATTAGCCGTGTGACAACACGCTCAGCCCACCCCACCCAGTTAGGGGGAAGGCAAACCAGACCGTGTCGCCGGGTTGTCCTGTCGGGGAATACCCGCTCCGGGAGGAAACCCCGAAGAGCACGCACGCACGGCGTCGACCGGGGGGGGGACGCCCCGAGCGACAAACACGAGTTGTGTGACCGGAAGTTTACTTGCCCTCGTCGAAGGCCTAGAGGCAGCCCTCACGCCTCGCCCTCTTATCTTGTTCGTTCCCCTCAGACCTTCCGAAAACCCCCCTCAGACACCCGCAAAGGAACTTCAGAAAACCCGTCCCCTCAGGGCCCATGGGGCCAGCCTCAGTGGAGAACAGCCGAAGGTTCGAGTACCGCCTTGAGTAGAGGCGGGGGAAGGGTGCTTCGTGACACCCTCGCGGCGCCCCGGAGTCAGGGGCGCGGTGTAATGTTGGTCAATAGTCCAAGTCGGGCTTACACAAAATTAGGCCATTAACTGGGGGCGCGCCCGGGGAGTTACTAGTCCCAGGGAAGTCTCGAGATCGCGGTTATGGTTGGTCAGCCACGGGGTGATCCGCAAGTGGATTGCCCACGGAAAAATTTGAAATATGTGTGAGTGGGACATATTCCTCGGGGATCTGGTTCCCCGAGTGTGGGGGCCACGTGTCCGGCCGTCACAATACCCCCTTCCAGAGAAGTCGCCGTCCCGGTGGCCTAGAGCCAGGGGGGCGGGCCCGCCCGAGGGATACGGGCGGGCCAGGGCGGCTTAACGGCGTCCTCCCCTGTGTGGGGCCCGGGTGCTGCCCCGGTCACCGCCGACAGGGGCCACCCCGGAGCGAGCGGGCGAGCCCGCCGGGGCCAAGGGGGTAGGCGTCGTCGCCGTGCGTTTGACACGGCGGCGCGTCACGGGGGGGGGGCGCGCGGCCGGGGCGGGCCACGCAGACCGTGCCAGGTAGGGCAAAAGGGGGGCGCCGGGTATGGCGCCCCCGCCCCCCCCTGTGGGGGCTGTCCCACGCGCCCACCTGGAGGATTTATCCAGGGAGAGGGTCCCGCGGAGCAGCGCCGCGGGACGCGATGGAGAGCCCCTGCCAGTGTACAGGGGCCCATAAAAGTGGGGCAGGCGGGGGACGGACGGGGCGGCCGTTCACTACCGGCCGTCACCGTGTCCCCTTCGCTTCTCGAGTCGAGAGCTCCCCCCCTGTCTCTTCCCCACCGAACCCGTCAAGCTCCTAGTCCGCCCCGAGTCCCTACTAGGGCGCGGCGGCCATGGCATCCTCGCGGTCGACGGGAGTGGCGTTGATGGAGGAGATGGCTACCCTGAGGGCGGGGCGCGCCGCGCCGGCGTCGAAGGAGACGCCGGTCCGGTCCGAGCGCCACCCCGCGGCGGCGGGGGTCCGAGCCGGCAGCGAGGCGCCGGTGTCGGGCATGGCCAAGTCAGGCAGACCGGTGGCGGCGGCCTCGGGGACGAGTGGGGCGCCTGCCAGTACGGGCGCCCCCAAGGCTAAGAGCTCGACGGCGGCCATCCCGCGTGCTGGCGGGGCGGCGGCGTCCGCGCCCGCTACGCCAGCCGGCGCGACCAAGTCCAGTGGCGCGGCTTCGGCGACGGCACGGCGTCCACTGGACCAGCGCCCCCGGCTCCGCCCCCGTGGGCCCCACCTCCTCCAATACCGGGGGGGCGTACCCGGCGCGGCACCGGCAGAGGAGAGTCTTGCTCCATGGGGTCCTCTTCCCCATCGCCCGGTGCCGCCACGGCCGCCGCCGCCGCCGCAGGTGGAGTCCCCGGCCGGCTGCGCGGCAGCCCCACGCGCGCAGCCGCCATGAGGAGAGCGGCTGCATCCTCGTCGGCCGACCGCGTCGTCGCACTCGACGCGCAAGAAGCCGATGCCGACCCCGCCGTTCACTTGGACCGGCGGGGGTGCGCCGGCTGTTGCGTCGTTTGACTCCGCGCCGCCGAGGACTTTCGACTGTGGGTCGCGTCGTTAGCTGGGCGCGACCGACGGGCCGTCTTCCCCCTCCCCGCAAGGATGCCCCGCGTCGTGGCCTACTTTGGAGCAGCGCTTCATCGGGGGGAGTCCACCCCGGCGGCGGCCATCCTCGCGACCCAGTGGGTGCTGGATGTGGCGGGGGTGTGGTATGCGTCCGCCCGTACCAAGAGGTACCTGTGGCATCTGCCCGCCAGCCTGGTGGACCGCCTCGTGGAGCTGCACCTCCCCAACGTGGCGGAGGGGGTGGACTCGGACGCGCACGCGTAGCTCAGCGAGTTGCTGGACGTACACCAGTCGTTGGACTGGGCGGCTGCCGGGCTCTACTTGGCCCGCCAAGTTGGCGGGGAAGACGACGAGGCGGCTCGGGAGTTTGTTCACTGTGACAAACGACTCGTAGGTGGGCGCATTGGCCTCCGTGAGGGCCTGAGTTACCCCGCCTACGCCTATGCTGCGGGGGTGACGGCGGCGTCGCCCCCGCCCGAGTCGGGTTGGGGTGGCCCGGGGGTTACTTCCCCGCATCAGCGCAAGGGCACTCGGGGTGCGGCCGAGCGTCCTCCTGCTGGTGGGGGCGCTGTCCGGCGGACCACCCGGGCGGGGGCGTCCCCTGTTGGGCGGTCGGACCGCCCGCCGTTTGCTCCGTCTGGGGCACCGTACTACCCGGCCCTGGGAGCGAGGCAAAGCCTCAGCTGGGGGTGCGTCACCCCCCGGTGTGCGCGCGCCCTGGCGTCCACCTACCCGAGTGCGTCGGGGAAGCTTAGGGCGGCCTACGGGGAGGCGATAGTTGTAGGATATCTCTGCTCCCAATTGGCAATTGGCCACGAGTAGCCCCCTTGACGGGCCAAAGCCCATGCATTGCGGAAATTGGCCTGTGGCACGCCCTTTGGGGGGTTACTTCCGCATTGTTCATTTGTTATTGTTTGTTTGCTTGCCTGTCTTATCTGTCTGCCGGCACTCATTACGATCGCTTGTGATCGGACGGTCGATCGA
>ENA-ORXT01004833-ORXT01004833.1-marine-metagenome-genome-assembly--contig:-NODE-4833-length-13629-cov-15.150679_pt1 | contig 13629 bp, 13 predicted proteins | sample MGYA00237868_ERZ511482 | MGnify/ENA metagenome assembly ERZ511482 | reverse complement strand
GCGCGAATATCAAAATTGGATACCGACAGCCCATAATGTCGCGGGTATATACCCTTGATACCCGCTCTGTCAGGTTTCGGAGATACTCATACTCGAACGGCTAAAAGTCCTTCGCACTGTCAGCAAATACTCAGTGGCTGGATCAGAGCCGAATACCGTACTCGTGGCCAAATCTGACACCCTTGGTGGGGCCTGCTTAAGATGCGCCCTGTGCTCGAGACTGGTCGGCGAGGGTCCCGATTGCCACTCTTAAGTTAAGAGGACAAGGGTTGCAACCGGTGGATTGGATCGGATCGGACATTTCGAATCGTGCCGGTTGATGAAATTATGCATGCCACTTCACGTGCATCCGGTTTCTTGATTTCGGTACATGAATCAGTTAAGAATCGCTCCCATCCATAGAATCCATTGATTCATGACGCGATGAATCAGTAATAAATGCATCATTTATCCTAGCAATACGTTCGGTCAGGACGTTGCGGATCGAGAATTCCGCGTGATCTGCCCGCCTCAGTCGACTGTGGCGTGGGTGCCGCGCGTCAACCGCTGTCCCACGCTTTCCCCCCGCCCTCCGTCCCGTCACTGCTCACACTCCTGGCCCGTAGCAGCCGGCCACTGTTTTGCGGGTTTCTCCTTCGGGGCGTCTCGGCTTGGCCAACGGGTACCCCTTCCCTCCCTCCTCCCCCGCTCCTTCCCCCCCCCCTTCATCCACGCGCTCCTTCGCGCGGTGGTGTTGTTACGTTGCCTCGCGGTGTCGCGGGCCCACCACGTGTCACGAGCTTGGTCGATTCTGGCCCGCTTGTTCCGCTACCAGCGGCGCCTTTTATCGAGGCCGCGCAGCACTGCTGCCAAATGACGTGTGCCAATGGCGGTGACGACTTCCTGGTCGCCTTGGTGGTCTCGCGTCGCGGGGGCAACCCGCTGTACGTGTACGGCACCGGTTTGACTGGTCGCAGTGACTTGACAACTCGGAGGTCCCTGAAGTCGGCGGCAACTCTGCTGTTCAACTCCCTGCCCGTCGCCCAACGGCAGCCGATGGTCGTGTCCCGCAACCCTAAGACCGGCTCGATTTGGGCGGGCGCGCCGGCCTCAACCACGGGCGGGCGGCCTCTCAACATGGCATCTTCCACTGCCAACACACAAGGGCAGCACAACGCTTCCGCTGCGAGCGCTGCTCAACAAGGTGGCGGGCCAGCAGCGACTGGAGCTGTTGGGTGTGTTGGTCAACAAGGCGGCGGGGGCGCCGGCGGTGGTGCAACTATGGGCGGCCAAGGAGGAGGTGGCCTACCGGGCGGGGATGTCAGTGCAATTGGCTCTGTGGGTGGGGGCTTGGCGGCAGTTGGTGCAACGACGAATGATGGTCGCACCCCCGCCGCCGCGGGCGCGACTCCTGCTCCCAGTGCTGGTCCCGTCCTGCGGGACGACGGCTTCATCTTCCCGTCGGCCGATGGGACCGCCGAGTATCCCCCTCTTCCTGACCTTCCGATTGTCGTGGGTACCGCAGCGGCCTCGTCCTTCACAGGGAAGAGGACGCGCGCGGAGAGCGAAGCGGGCAACCCTCCCGCTGCCCAAGACGCCGCCGGTGATGGCGCGGCACCAAAAGAGGTCTTCTTGATCACCGAGGAGATGAGTAAGCACCTCAAGGACAAGCTGTCCGCCGCAAAGCTCTCCTTCACCCGCAAGCACATGGCTGATTACATGGCGCTCGTCAAGCTCTTCTACGAATGGCGCCTCAAGCGCTCGGGCACGAACACACCTTACGAGCCCCTCTTCCCGCGTGCTTGCGTCGGCGTGCTCGTCAACTACAAGGCCATATATCCGGCGGCCATGGAACCATTGCAGCTGCAGCTGCAAAACTCCGGGCTGCAGACGAAGTACGCGACCGCCTGTCTCATCATCTACATGATCAACGCCACGGACGACAAGGCCTACGAGTGTATCCTGGACCGTTACTGCAGCGGGATGCGGACGGGCAAGCCGGGGGCAACTGCAGACAAGCCGCGCAAACCTCGGGCTCACTCAGGGATGCCCAGGATGACGGACAAGGCAGGTGGCGACGAAGCGGCGGGTGCATTGGGGGGGCAAGGACGCCAAGGCTTCGGTGGTGGGGGTGGGTCCTTTTTGACTCCGTGTAGAGGCCCGGGATCGTTGGCTGCAGCACCGGGAGACCGTGGCCGATTGGCTCGATATTTCTCGGTGACAAGCCCTTCTCCACTACCACCGATCAGCAACGAGCTGCGCATTGACGGCGTCGTCGTCGGCACCGGTGACGTCCATCTAGAATTTCGGCAGCATCACGGCGCCGACGTGCCAGGCCACATGGTGTCCGTGTTCTGCCGCAGCTCCAAGGTGTCCGACCCCCCCACTCGTTACCCCTTTGACGTTGACCAGTCGTTTTGTCTTGAGCGGGGGCACGCCCAAGAGACGGAGCTGACCCTCTGTATCAATCAACGGGTCGTGTGGCGCTGGAATGACATTGGGTACGTTGGTTGGTTGTGCTCTTTGCTCATTGTTTCTCGTGTTCGCGTCCCGATGGTCACCTCTCTCTCGGTCAGTCATCCTTTGTGTCACTCAGCTGTGTCCTGGACGACTACTCACGCATCCTCAATGTTGGTGACGCTGTTTCTTTTTCTTGCGCAGGCCGCGCGTCCATTTGTGGAGTGGGTTACCGGGGCCTTCATCACGGGTGTTGGGCACGGATTTGGTATTGCGTGTCGCTCCACCGTCAGGACAGCGAATGGAAGAGCTCAGTGCAAACTCTTTTTCTACTGCAGTGGAGGTCTACGATGCCGTCTTTAACGAGGATGCACTACAAGCCGACTATGAAGCGTCTGACCTTATCTATTGCACTGACTTGTATGGTGGGTACGAGACCGACCACTTCGATCAGCTCGGGGTGCCATCTACATTGGGTGGCTTGGCCGACCTGAGGCTGCTGTCTGAGTATCCTATCCGATTTCTTTGGTGTGCAGCGTTTGTAACAAAAAGCACATGACCAACTATCTATCACACAAGCCACACCAGAAGGCCATGCACGCCACATTGGTCTTGATCAGACGATCGTTCAAACCCGGCACACAAAGGGAGCCAAAGGAACGAACGCGGGAGAGTGCAGTGTACACAAGCCCATCGCATGCCCACTGATCCTTAGTAAGGTCGATGCAGACACTGTCCAACTCTGACCCCTGGGCGCGATGAATGGTCACGGCCCATGCAAGCAAAACAGGGAGATGCAAGCGTTGCCCAACGACTCGGCCCGACTCATTGTACACCACCCACTCCTTGCGTTGCAGCGTGATGCGCTCGCCCTTGAACGAGCACATGCAACCACTTGCAGTCAGCGCCAGTACCACGCCGACGGTACCAGTGGGCACGGTCTTGGACAGTCGACGCGTTGCAATGACTGGCGCCTGCTCCTTGATCAGCAGCCGGGAAGGCCCGAGTCGGCGGAGCTGCTCCCTCGCCTTGGCATTGTCCTCGTCCGTGACACCCATGGCGCGGTCGGCAGCGTCAAAGGCCATCGCCTCACCGGGAAGGAGCTGCAGCTGCTCGTTGTTGTAGGTGTCGACTGACGTGTTGAGCGCCCGTAGCTGGGGCATCTTCAGCCGCTGCTCGTCTGTGAAGTTGTTCCACGTGTCGTTGATGGCGTGGATGTCAGCCGGCTCGTGCCGAACGAGGCGCAGCCGCTCAAGGGTGGCAGCGTACTGCTGGTCAGCCGCTTGACGATGGTTACCGCGCAGAATCCCCATCGAGCCCCGCCACGACAAGAACAAAGACCGCCACGTCAAAGAAGAAAAGACAACAGCGTCCGAGGGGCGGGATGACAAGTCAACCGGAAGCGTTTGCATTGGGTCACCAGCAACTGCAACAATGCGAGAAAGAGAGACACACATGAGCAGGGTCGAGACGAGTCAGAAGGCGCTCCAGGAGAAGATGGACGGCCGCTGCAAATAAAACAACACCACAGCAGAAGAAGAGCAGCAACGTACCAATGACCTGGACGCCGCCAGCGGGCTGCATTTGCATGTCCGACGAAGAAACACCGCGAATAATTCGGAGGAAGACGCGAAACCACGCCGCCGACAGGGTGAAGATCTCGTCAATGGCAAGCACGCGGATCTTGCGCAGCTTGGCGACCAGGGCGGGCCGTTGCAGGGTCTCGCTCAACATCCGCTAGGGCGACGACAGGTGTGTACTGCAAAGGAAGAAGGAATGAAGCGTTTGCCCCCCGACCAGGTCCGCCGCGGCGCCATACCACGACAGAACCCCGACGGCATCCTGTCCATGGCAGGCGACGGCATCGTTGATGATCGCGCGGAGCACGACAGACTTGCCGCAGCCGGCAGGGGAAAAGATGCCCACATTCTTGCCAGCACGGTAATGCGCAAAGCTCTCCTCCTGGTACAAGTCAAGGACCACCCCGGAAACCATGCCACTCAGGTCGGAGGACGAGAGTACGCACCACCCCACCCAAGTCTGACCCAAAAGGCGCGCCACGACGCCCACCCCGCTTCCCCCGCCCGTCTTCGACCACGCTCCACACCTCTGACCAGCCTTGCAACGAGCCCGGCACATGTGCGCCACGCACGTCACCCACAGTGCCCCGCCTCGTGCGGTGGCCACCGTTGTACAGGCTCCACGTCACAGACGAGGCCAGTAGAAAAACGTGGGGGAGTAACCACGCGACAACCAGCACTAGAGCCGATGGGCGCGTCGCCGCAGGCCGCGTGCGCGTAGCGAACGACGCTGTCGCGGGGCGGGGATAGCCCGCAAGCGCGGACGAGCGGGTGGGAGGAGCAGCGCGCGCGACAGCGGGTGGGTGCAAGCAGCGCGCGCAGCAGCGGGCGGGTGCGAGAAGTCGGCGTACGGGCAGCACCGTACAAGGTGACGCGGGCAATGGGCCCACGGCGTGTCCCCACAGGCGCCAACGGACAAGGGTGGGCAACGCGGGCGGGCAACGCGGGCGGGCAAGCGCGGGCAACGCGGGCGGGCAAGCGCGGGCAACGCGGGCGGGCAAGCGCCGTCAACGCGGGCGGGCAAACACGCGGGTAAAGGTGGGCACATCGCCCCGTTGCTGTCGGTGCCCGCCCGATGCGAAACCACTGAAATGGCGCGCGGTCAGATCGTTGCATATTAACACCAGGGTGCTACTTTCAATAATTCGTATTTACCAGTGTAGCCCACCTTCCATTGTGGACGATGCAAGGTCGCAGATATACAGCGATGGATGAGCAGGTTCCACCATCGCTTGACCTTGTTCCATGGCGTCGTCTGGCCTGCGACAATCCGCTCTTCATGGTTACTGTGGTGCCACTCCCTTGTGACAGCGAGTTCCGCTGCGATTCTCAAAGGGGCTCTTCCGTCTCTTCCGCGGACAATAGAGCCGTCACCTCAGAGACAGCGTCAGTTGGTGGCCGCAAAGGATGAAAAGATGACGGACGCAGATTGTAACGTGTTCGAGCACGGCAGGGAACATGTTGCAACGTTAGCATCACGCGGTGAGCGAGGAGCGCATAGTGCAATGCAAGGGGAGATGGGGAGAGCCAAGATCCTGTAAGGATTGCTGACGGGAACCTGTCAAGCAAGCGGTCATGCTGGCAAAGTATGTAGCTGAGTGTCGACAGAATAAGCTTGTGAGAGAGGAAGGCACCACGCCCACTTTTGAAGTGAGACACACAGTATGTGAGTCTCATTCGTGCAGAGTGTTCAGGGTTGATGCAGGTTTTGCACATCATCTGTCATTGTGTGCGAGCATGCGGGTCGCTGCACTTGGGTCACATGTCCGCCCTGCAAACCACGCGGGAGGTGGCTATGACCCGAGCAGCTATGGAAGCGGCGGCGGGGACTCACCCCGCGCCGCTACCACGTCGGCTATAGCGGCTCAGGTGGCGCGAGACACCCAGACGCCTGTTGGCGTAGTGGCGAGCGGCGGGCGCCTCCGGGACGTATCGACGGATTGGGGCTGTGGGGGCATGTAGAAGGACGGACGTATACCTGTGGAGGTCCGTGTAAAGAGTGGAGGCCGATGGCATATGAGGCTGGGAGGCACCTGGCACTGAATGCCTGCGGGCACTGGCATACGTGCCTGCAACCGCAGCTGCCTCTCGGAGTAGCGCTGACCGACTTCTATTCTTAGTGCGGGTAACGCGGATGTCGAGCAGGTTTAGCTTGCGACATGTCATTCTACCCCATGTTCTGTGGTAGTAGGATTTCATATACCGGAGAGTGCCCGGTGAGGTGTACGAAAGTGCTCTCCCGTGTAGTGTTCGGCGCTGGACGATGTGTCAGACTTCAAGAACAGGAAACCGGGGCGTCCAGTGACGCTTTCCGGCCGTCACCCAACTGGCCACCGCTGTACATCCGTGCGGTGTAACCCCTACTTTGGCCAACGCGCTCGGCTCAACCGCTGTGTCTCAGGATGCTGTCTGGGTTGGTTCAACCTCGGGGGTTGCCCTGTCATGGGGTTCTCTCCTGGCGCGGAAGTCAGGGTAGGTTCAAGGTCCCCCCCGGTTGCACATCGCGCACTGCAATGAAGACACCTATCGCAACGCAGGACACAGTGATTGTGGCCACACGTGCTCCGTGTTCGTATCGAATGACGAAAGAAGTAGTTGCCAGTTGTGCGGCCGCTTTCCGGCAGCCGGAGGTTCCACGGCAGTCACGTCATCCGCACCCCACTGGGAATGTCGTTTCAAGCAGTGTACGCGCCCCCACTGGCTCATCTTACGGACTCAACCACATACCCGCTGTTGGGCAGACTGTCCCCGGACCTGGTCTTTTCGTCAGCAGCATCCGCAGTGCATTTAGACGCGGCAGCAAGGCCATCTGAAAGCAGCATATGTGTATCTTCTCCGCGCCTTGGCGCCAGTTGGTGGTGCCACCAATGATGAGCGTGGCTGATGGACAACCAACAGTAACGGAGACTCTCATTCCCCCGACCAAGAATATGACACAGTGCGCGTGTCACTGAAGAACAACACAATCAGTCTGGTTTGTCTTGCTGCTGCCGTCTGCCTCACCACTGACGTCGCACAGCGCGCTCGGTGCAATACTCGGTCGTTTTTGCATGCAATGCGGACAGGGGATGGCCTTCTACAGCAAGCTGTCGGAATGATCTGTGATGGGGGAAACAGCGACCGGCGACGCCTGGTGCGGTGGCGGAAACACAGTTGACCCATCGATGCAATGTGGGCGCCTGATGGTCTTCTTCCGAACCCAAAGCCGTTCGATTCGCTGTGTCTACATGTCGGTCACGGGGGCTCAATAACCGCCGCTGACTGACATCGGTCGTGGTGTCCGGTTGCGAAAGGTGGAGGGAGGCGGGGAGCGAGGCCACTGCCTGGACAGGGGGCGATACCGCACGCCAGAGGTCTGATCACAGCTTCGATATGGCCACTGATGACCAGCGCCTGCCGCGATGGCCTGTGGGGGCGGTGGAGTGGGGCCGTCAGAGCCCGGAGAGGCTGCAGATGCTTGTGTGCGCTGTGTCGGTGGTGGGTGCGGACGTCGATGTCGGAGGAGCGGATGAAGGACAACAGTTAAGGGGCTGGATGGACAAGAGAACCTTGCTGTGTTCAGCTCGCCAAGTATCTGCTGTGACCACAGGACTGCCTCAATAATTCATTCAAACCCTTGGAAAATGCAATCGACATGCGGGCTACAAGATTACGGAGGGCAGACGAAACGACTGCGTGGTGCCCGCGCTTTTTGCAGTCCCATCCCGTCCGCGCGGCACTCATCCGCTGCTTGTGCGGCTGCTTTCTTTCGCTTACGTGGGCCCTGTGCACCCGTCCTCTTCTCATCCGCTGCCCACGCTTAAGTTTCGTTCTCCTCCCCATCTCGCCCCCCTTTCATCACCCTGCCGCTGTTCCCTCGCGATCTCAACCCCCTCCTATCACCTGTCCCCTGCTCCCCCGCCATCCCACCCGTCCTGCCGACAGGCTGGGTCCTCCAAGCGGGTCAACCACCTGCTTGCTTGCGACCCCACCGGCCTCCTTCGCCACCCGGTTCCTCCTGGCTCTTCGCTTGGCTTCTTCTTGCGACCATTATGTCGGGCGACGGTATTGGTGCACCCTCCGCTTGCTGGGCTCTTGGGTCGGCCGGCACCTTCCTCCGACGCGCCACCGCGCGTCTGTGGCCAATGGGCGTCGATGCGCACTCTCCCGACGGGGCGGTGGCGACAGGGCGAGTCCTTCGCCCAACATCCGTGCAGCTGCAACTTACTCCCCCCGCCCAATTCTACCTTAGCGGTCCGCCCAAGGAGCAGCAGATGGCTGTATCGGCGGCTTCCCGTGCTCCGTGGGCAAAAACCGGTCGCTGTATCGTGTGTGGCACCATGGTGGAGAACACGCTCCTCCCTCTGTCTCCCACGCCGCTGTCGCCAGACCACGGCAGCGGAGCGGCTGGTACTCATGTACATGGCGGAACCGCCCGTGCCGCCGGCGCGGTGGAGGTCTCTCCCGTCTTCCGGGCGATTGTGTGCGACAAGTGCGGGAGCAAGTCGGTCACCATGCCGTCTCGCGGTGCCGCCGCCGTGCCTCAACGTGGCCTCGGCGGAGTTGAGGGCGGCAATGGGGGGGCTCTCAAGCCGGTGGCAACCGTCTACATTCGCCAGGAGCAGCTCGTCAACTTGGTGCACTTGCTGAGTGGGATTCTGTCCTCGCCTTCGTTGCAGGCCTGGCGAGAAGGGCTATGGGACTTGTACGAAGTTTCCCCGGGGGCCTGCTGGTCTAAGAATGCTCTGGTTGAGCGTGGTGTCCGTGGGCTGGACGCCGAGGATGCTGTTCCCGGGTCCGCTCTGCACGGCTGCAAGATGTCGGTCACCCGAGTGGTGACTTTCTTCTGGGAGGAGTCTGGCTTTGGGCGGCTTAAGCAGTGTGGCGACCACTCTCGCGCGGCTCTTCTCCGTGACTGCTCCATCCAGTCGCATCCTATCTATCTTTGACCTGCCCTTTTTTCCTATCCTTTTTGTCGTTGTAGCTAGCTCAATACTATGTAGCACGTCATCTCATCTTGTGCGTACATGTGCGCGATGCAACATCCTTCTCTCATGCTTGTGATCTTGAGCTTGTCAACTGGTGAACCGTCGGGAGGGCGGGCGTGGGTAACATTGACTTGGCGGCAGACAGAGCTGGGCTCTGTTATCATTTCTGCCTCAGGTTGCGTCAGATAATTTCCGACCCTTCGAACGACAGCAATTGGTCTATTTGAATGCCGCATTGTCGTTTTAGAAAGGGAGCCCACGCTCCTGTCGGCCGAAATGGTCGCTCCTGCTCGGAAAATTGCGGATATTTCTTGCTGAAAGTACTCTATGCCGCTGCTTAGAATCTTCTTGGCCATGTCATTCCATCTTGCAAGGTTGCCCGCGCGCGCCCGTGCCGAAGCGCCAACCGATCGCGCGTGAGCGTCGCCCTCGCCACGTCCTCTTCGCCGACCGCGTTCGCGCGTCCTCCTCGCCGACAGTGATTGCGTGTCTTCCCTGCCGACTGCGAATGCGCGCGTTGACCCGTTCCCGTCCCACCGACCGCGGCTGCGGTACCCTCCTACGGACCGCGGCTGAGGTGCTCTACCATTGACCGGGGCTGTGTTCCCTGCCGACCGATGGCGGCTGCGTCTCGCCCCCGCCTACCGCTGCCCATCCCTTGTCGCCGCCCTATGACCCTTTCGCTGCCTCCTCCGATCACATTTTGTCGTTCCCGCTGCCAGCGTCCGCTCATTGCCATTGTGCTTTGATGGCACCCGGCGATGGACGTACCGAGTTGCGCTCCGTTGTGGCCTGAGGTCGCAGATTACGTACCAGTACGCATATTTTCTCATGCTCTTATCTCTTGCATCCACTCTGGTATGGACTGTTGTTACAGCAGTTGCTCTGCTCTGCACGGTTGGGTTGAAGCACATTTTTGCGACCTATGTCTTCCATATGCAGCATTCTGACTGTCCGGCTCAATGTTCATACCTGCTGGATGGCTTCTCTCTTTCTGTGCTCTCTATGTATGTGGTTGAATGGTTTTCCTTAGGTATTGTAGTCAAGGCGCCATGGACACCGGCACGCCAGCGCCGCCGCTCTTCATCTCATCGAGGGAGCACCTTCCCGTGGGTGGGCAGATGCTTCTTGATTCAGAGAGCGACGGTGGCGCCTCGCTCGTCTACCCCGAGTCCTGTAGCTCCGGCCTGCTCGAGTTTTGCGTGTCGGCAGCCATGGACACTGTCCCTGACGCTGACGTTCCAGGGCTCGATGACTTTGGCGACGAGATCTTCCAGCACGAGAGCCCAACAAGAGCGGACAGCCTGCAGCCGGACGCAAACAAGCGGCGGGGCGGAGGCCAAGCGGGCCTGGGTGGTCGCCCTGAAGGTACCGGGGTGCGCACGCGGGAGAACTTCCCGCGTGGGTCCCTTCGCGTGCTGGCCGAGGCGCTCCACATGCGTGGGGCTACGGCCATGCTCGATGACTCGTGCCTGGGCGCCGTCGACGACTCAAGTCGCTCGTCATTCCAGAAGCTGGTCGACTCGTGGCGCAACGAGCCGGGCAAGGAGGAGATCTGGGCAATCCCCTACCTATTCGGCGTGTTCACGCGCTTCTCAGTTTAGGGACAGACGGACCACGGAAAGCGGAGCGTTTGCTGTACGTGGGTGGCGGCTGATGGCTACATCCGATGCACGTGCGTGGGCAACGACGTGTACAACAGCGACTCGACCGTGCCGCGCTCCACAACGTGCGAGCATGTCGAGGTCTTCCATTGGGCTGCGGTGCGCATGGCGCAGGCGATCAATTGCTCGTTTGGGCAGGTGCTCCAGTGGCTGCGTACCATCATGGCGGACGCGGATCCAGTATCGTCCGAGGCAGCGAGCGAGATTGACGAGGAGGCGCCAGTATGGCGGTTTCACAAGGACGTTGTCGTCGTCGTCTCTGCCCATCGTGGACATGACGTCCCGGTGCCCGTGTATCTTCCCAAGAAGGGCGTCTCGTGCGGGTTTTGCCCATTGAGTAACGTCCGTGGCTGCTCACACACGGCCATTGCTGAGCAGTACCGGACCACCAACGGCAATGTGCCGCGGGTGGTGTCTTCGAGCTCTTTGCGGTCTGCCGTGTCCGTGTTGCCCCTCTCGCTGTTTGACTGTCCTTCGGCCATTGCCTTTGACCGCCGCATCGGGGACTTGGCCAAGGTGGGGGGCGTGTACATCCTCGAGGCGCCGACCACATGAATCCTGTGCGACGCCGACTTGTCGCGGTGCACGTGCTGCGACAACACGACTCTGGCTGGCCGTATCCACTCCACGCTCGGGCCTTGCGGGATGAAGGTCGTCAGACGGCAGTGTAGCTCGTGCGGCCAACGAGTGTCTCGAGAAGGGCGCAGCGAGCGCCTCATCCTGCTCTCTCTGACGTCCGCGTGCACGACGGCATGGGCGCGGGCGTGCGCGGAGCAGGTGCGGTCGGGCACCCACATCTCCGACGTACTCGCTCAATGCTATAGCAGCTGACCAGGCCTGAGGCGGGCCGACCTCCTCCCACAGACGGCCAAGGCGCGGGGCTCCGACACCCTGCGCGCGTTAATTTTGACATTCATGCGGCTAACCTCGACCAACCCCGACGGTGGGCTGTATGAGTGCTCGGCTTGCCGTCTCGCTTGCGGGCGCTACCTCGTTGTCACGGCCGACTGCATTTGTTTGGGATTTGATGCCCAGTCCCAGCCGTTCTCCTTTGAGCACGTCCACGAGGCCGTGCCCCCCGTCAACACCAAGGGCCGGGAGGGGTGCATGGTCGTCGGGGAGCAGGCGCGCCGTATGCTCCGGCACGTTCTCGTTCCGGACGATCCTGCCGCCGTGACGGACCGGACGCTGCCGTCGGCCGAGCTTGCCCTGTCCTGCCTCTTCTCTCTTCTCCCTGCCGAAGGCGCCGACGTTGGCGCGCGGACGACCGCCGGCTCGGCAAGCAATCGCGCTCTGCTGGCGATGGTGTGGAAGGTGGAGGCCGCCGCCTTACCATTAGCCGAGTCGCTACTGTTGGCGTAAGGCAACACACAAGTCAAGTCGCTTCCAGAGCGCCAAAGGCGCGCCGCGCGCGCCGAGCGTCTCAAGCTGTCCATTGCCAATTGGAAAAAGCGCAACCCAGATGCTGTTGCAGTGTACGAAGCGGCTGTGGCAGAGGTGCGGGCGGAGAAGGCGGCGGCGGCGGCGGAAGCTGCTGGCGTCAAGCAGTCGGGTGGCGGCGGTGGTACGCCTGCCTCTGCGCGCCGGCGGTCACGTCGGCAGCGCCAAGCGTCGAGCTCTACCAAAGTTCACGTTAAGCCGGGGGAGGATCCTGCGCTGAACATCCCCAAGCCCTTGTTGCAACCCGTGCTGTTGGGACTCGACGAAAATGAGGTGGAACACATCTGCCGCATGGTGTTGGCCTTCACCCTGGACCCGGTGGTGGCCGGTGTCAAAGTCCGCCACTTTGTCGGCATGCAGCAGTTGGCCGACGCGTTGAGCTCCAACGAGCCGCGCCGGTGTGTGGAGGCCATCATTGCCCAGACCACCTCCCGTGACCGCGGCCGCTTTCCCTTGACGCAGGCCGCCGAGTGCCTGTTGGAGCTCCGCCACATCCTTGTCGCCCTGCAAGCAGCCACGCTCGTTTTTGACATCTCCCCCAAGTTTGCCACAGCCATCGCCGACGTGTTCTCGGACGCGGTGACGTGCGCACGCGCGTTTTACGCGGACCTGTCGACGGACGTGCGCGCTCGTCACGAGTACATGACCCGCAACCTGTCGGACAACACGACGGAGGACGAGCTCATCGCCGCCTTCAAGGAGCGCTACCCCCACGCGTCATCTGCCGCGTTGGCGACGGGCGTGTATACCCCCGGCCGTGCCCAGTGCCGGGCTGAGCCGTTCGACAAGGCGGACAAGACCTCGTGCGGCACCTGCGAGAAGGGCTACAACTCATCGGAGAAGTACTCTGATGGAGCCCTGACGCTGTGCTGCGCGTGCGCGCACCCCAAGATTCTGGGCTTTGTGGTGCTTGATCGTAAGGAGAGCCCGCAAGTTCTTATCAACGCTTTGCTCTCTCGCTTCCCCCGTCTGCCTCGGTACCTTGTGTATGACTTTGCGTGTGGTGTGGTGCGCTGCGCTATGGCGAAGCTGCCATGGATGTTGCGGGACTTGTCTGTGGTTTTATGATCGATTCCACGTGTGCAACCACACGTGCTCCCACTTCTACAACGCCAACTCTTACGCCGAGCTTGACTTCAAGAACACGCTGACGCACGAGCAGCGGAATGCGGCCATCCGCAGAATGGAAGCCATCCTGCGCGGGGCTGGACGCTACGGCTGCATGGCTCTCTTGTGGTACCACACGAGCGTGCTCAACTCCTTTGCGGAGTCGCGGACGGCGTTCCAGCAGCAGGCTCTTGCAGTGGCCGAGGCCGCTGACGAGCAGCGCGTGCGCTTGGCTGGGCAGCACATTTTTGCATCCTCTACCACTTTCAAGCCGCGGGTCAACTTGCCGCCGCACTTTGACATGCGTGCCGACTACTTTCGACGCTATGCTTGTCGCTGCTGCGGCTACCAGGTGTTGTAGCCGGTCTATGTGGGGCGTTGTCGTCGTGTGGCATTTGCCTCCTTTTCTTTCTTCTCGTGTGTGTTCCTTGCAGG
>ENA-ORXT01004832-ORXT01004832.1-marine-metagenome-genome-assembly--contig:-NODE-4832-length-13630-cov-7.482181_pt1 | contig 13630 bp, 12 predicted proteins | sample MGYA00237868_ERZ511482 | MGnify/ENA metagenome assembly ERZ511482 | reverse complement strand
GCAGAATTTTTATATGATTCAATCTGACATGCAATATCCAAATACGATTGATTGCCAAAGACTTCAAATAATTCATTAAAAGCATGGAAAAAATCAGCAGCTCTATGAGCATATCCCGTAAGTGATTTATCTAGACCTGGAAATGTTTGCCAAGTTAGATTACTTCCTGCTTTTGGTCCTCTTTTAAGCAGACTTATCCCAATGTTTTCTATAAATTCTCTGATATTTAAATCATCGAAAAAATGTTCAAGTAAACTGTAGTTAGGTCCTTTAGAATAATGATACCCTTTTTGAAAACTTATTTTAATTATGTGACATGTTATATGACAAGCTGAGCAAAGGCAATACGATTATGCTATATGCATTACATATCTAGGCCTCAATAAAATAGGATGGATTGTTTAGATTGTAAGATCTACTTTAGCTTATTCATGATCTTTCTTTGAGTGCCGCTCAATATGCTTGTCAACATCCCATTCAAAATCAAAAAACTTGGCATAGTCATTCAGCGGGCCTAATCCTACTGTTGCTCTGATGCTGTCCACTTTGAGAGGTTCTGCTATTTCAAAGAAAAAGGATTCGCCTGTGTCTGGATCAGAGCTAACCTGACTGCCGTAAATTTGTGGTTTTTCATTCCTCATGTTGACTCGATCCACAAGAAGAGCAACCGAACTCCAATTCACTTCACCGCTATCAGCAGCTTCAGTAATGACAGGCAAGTATTTTTCTTGGACATCCAGATCAGCATGTTGGATCACTAAAAATGCTGTAGAGGCAAGTCCTGGACCTACCATAGATTTTCCTGGATATCCATTTTTTTCTATAATCTCAATAATACGAATTGTATTGATAGAATCTGCCGCAGATTGTAATTGCCAAAGTGAATCCATTTGTGGGGATTGGCGACCAAATTCTTTACTGACATCACGCATTTGTTGTCGGTAGCGCTGATCTTCATATCGTATATTTTCAAATTCTTCCATAAGCTCAATATCTACACCAGCAATACTAGCAGCATCTTCAAAGGCATTGATCACCATATCTTCAAAGGCTGTACCTTTTAAATATTCGAACTCAGTATTATTATAAAAGACCTGTTTTGATCCACCCCAATTGATCTCAAAAGCTTTGGATAATTGTTGATCTAAATAGTCGACATCAAGTGCACTATATCCGCAAGCTGCTGCACGCATCGTACTCATAAAACTCGTTTGTTTAATTTTAAATGCAGTCTTGTAATACATCATACAAGAATCATAATTCATATTATTTAGTGACGCTTCACCAAGTCTAACATTATCAATATATGCTGGATCCGTAGATGAAAATGTTTGAGAAAACAAACTCAAACTTGTACTGAAACAAATGAATAAAGAGAGTAAAAGTTTCATTTAAATAATTTTTAGGTGAGTATATCTTTATACTTTCCTAATATAGCTATATTAATGTCATGCCGAAAGAGATTCAATTGGATTAACACTCCTTAACTATACGGTATAATATATTTATTTGAATTTAAGATTGTGAAAGCCTTTTATATTCTATTAATTCTGATATATTTCTGTGCTTGTCATGATCCAAAAATACAGCGCTCTCAAGACCCCAATATCATTTTTATTTTATCTGATGATCATAGCTCACAATCTTGGGGTATTTATGAAAGTATTTTAAAACAGCATATTCTAAATCCAAATATCAAAAGATTAGCAAGAGAAGGAATTGTTTTAGATAATGTCTTTTGTACAAATTCAATTTGTGTGCCGAATAGAGGATCAATTTTCACTGGACAATACAGTCATCAGAATGGGATATACACCTTGTCGGACTTTCTGTCTCCAGATAGCAATAACATTGCAAAAGTTTTACAACATAGTGGCTATCAAACCGCGCTTATTGGGAAATGGCACTTAAAAAAAGAACCTGCAGGCTTTGATGATTATCTTGTATTGCCCGGACAAGGAATTTACAATGATCCAAAGTTAAAATCAAAAGACAATTGGAAAGACGGGAATAAAAAAGATCCACACGAAAATAAAAATGCATATTCAGATCTCGTTTATCAATATGTCATAACCACGATGAAAGTCAGATTGGTCGAGTTGCGCTCAGACATTGGAGACACAGATAGTGACAGTCAAGTGATGCAGGACATATTGAGCAAACATTTCGCGTGTAGCCAAGGGATACATCCAGTAGCGGATTAGAAAGGGAAATAAGATGTCTAGATAAAGAGGTCCAAGACCTAATGTCATTTAGTAGCCACGGGATGCATTCCATTGCGGATTAGATATGTGTACCAATTGATGCATCACGTGGCGGATGGAAAATCAAGGCCAATTTCAAACCTTATAATAAAAATGTGCGAAATATTTACTGATTATCAATGACTTATGAAGGGAGATGTAAAAAATTTGATGTCATTTTCTTTGTTTTAAGAATAAAAGAAACCTACATTTGCACTCCTTTTGAAAATCAAGGGAATATTATTCAGTCTAAATCATTAGATCGTGAAGACATTAAGTTATAAAACAGAGAGTGCAAAGAAGCACGAAATCGAACGTAAATGGCATATCGTTGATGCTGAAGGTATGATTGTCGGTAGAATGTGTACGACAATTGCTTCAATATTAAGAGGTAAGCATACACCAGTTTATACTCCACATGTAGATACAGGTGATTATGTTATTGTTATCAATGCTGACAAAGTTAGATTCACTGGTAATAAATTGGATGACAAGGAGTATATCAGATACTCTGGTTATGCTGGTGGACAGAAAAGAAGAACGGCTCGTCAAGCAATGGCGAAAAAGCCATTTTTCATTGTAGAAAATGCTGTTCGTGGAATGCTTCCTAAAAATAAATTAGGTAGAGCAATGTTTAAAAAATTATTCGTTTATGCAGGTTCTGAGCATCCACATAGTGCTCAAAAGCCTCAAGAACTTAAAATAGAATCTTAATTATGGATAGGATTAATACAATAGGCAGACGAAAAGCTGCTGTCGCAAGAATATATGTTTCTGAAGGTTCAGGAAGCATCATTGTAAATGGAAAAGACTATAAAGATTATTTTCCAACTGCTAATATGCAATTGACATTAACAGATCCATTTAAAACAGTTGAAGTTGAAAATCAATATGATGTCAAAGTCAATGTAAAAGGTGGAGGATTCAAGGGACAGGCTGAGGCTATCAGAATGGGAATCTCAAGAGCCTTGATCCAAATAAGCGAAGATTTCAGAAAACCTCTAAAGGAGAAAAAATACTTGATGAGGGATGCGAGAGTTGTCGAACGTAAGAAGTATGGTAAGCCAAAGGCAAGAAAGAGCTTCCAGTTCTCTAAGCGTTAATCTGTTATTATTATTTAAAATTTGAAATTATGAGTAAGCCAGAATATAAACAACTACTTGATGCAGGGACTCACTTCGGCCACATGAAAAAGAAGTGGAATCCAAAGATGAAGCCTTACATTTTCATGGAAAGAAAAGGAATACACATCATAGATCTGAATAGAACGATGGAGTGTATGGATAAGGCAGCAGCTGCAGTAAAACAAATCGCAAAATCAGGACGAAAAGTGATGTTTGTTGCTACAAAAAAGCAGGCAAGAGATATCGTAAGAGAAGCTGCAGAAAGTGTGAATATGCCATATGTTACTGACAGATGGTTAGGAGGGATGATGACTAATTTTGCTACGATCAGACGGTCAGTTAAAAAGATGAACAACATCGAAAAGATGCTTGCTGATGGAAGTGCTACATCTCTAACAAAAAAGGAGAAGTTGACATTGACGAGAGAGAAAAATAAATTAGACAAAGTCTTAAGTGGAATATCAAAATTAAATAGGATTCCAGCTGCTATGTTTATTGTAGATATTACACACGAACATATCGCAATAAAGGAAGCGAATAAATTAAATATCAGAACATTTGCAATGGTGGACACAAACTCTGATCCTAATCAGGTTGATTTTCCAATACCAGCAAATGATGATGCGTCTAAGTCAATTAAAGTGATCACTGATTTTATGACTAACGCGATCAAAGAAGGCTTGAGTGAAAGAAAGAAGATGAAGGAAGAGACGACTCCAGCTAGTTAATAATATTATTTTTAAAAGCTAAAATTGTAACAAATGAGTATTTCAGCACAAGACGTAAAGAAATTACGGGACATGACTGGAGCAGGGATGATGGATTGCAAAAAAGCGCTTACAGAATCTAGCGGAGATTTAGATGGTGCAATAGATTATCTTAGAAAGAAAGGTCAAAAAGTAGCTGCTAAAAGAGCAGACCGAGAAGCTAATGAAGGCGTTGTAGTTGCTATTACTAATGATGATAATTCAAAAGGAATAGTAGTAAGTGTAAGTTGTGAAACAGATTTTGTAGCTAAGAATGAAGACTTCCAACTTTTCGTTAAAAGTATAGCGAATGCCGCATTGGAAAATTTTCCTGCAGATAAAGAGGCACTCTTGGCACTTCCACTAGATGGTGCGACAATTGGAGATAAACTGATTGACCATACGGGAAAAATAGGAGAAAAAATAGAGGTCGCTCAGTATGAAATTTTAGAAGGTGAAAATATAGCCTCATATATACATGCAGGCTCTAAGATAGGTGTATTGGTATCTTACAGAGATGGTGGAAAAGAAGGTGCAGATCAGTTCTTTAGAGGATTGGCTATGCACATAGCAGCGATGAGTCCTTCTATCCTTCACTATACTCAGTTCGAAGCTGATTATATAGCTAAAGAAACAGAAGCATACCAGAATCAAGTAAAAATAGAAAATGAAGAGCGTGAGCGTCTCGGCAAACATCTTTTAAACGTACCAAAGTACGTCAGTCAGACACAATTGACTGAAGAGGTGATGAATGCTGCTGCAGATGGAATCAGAGAAGAATTAAAAGCAGAAGGTAAGCCTGAGCAAATTTGGGATAAGATCATTCCTGGAAAACTAGAAAGATTCGTAGCAGATAATACACTCCTAGATAAGGAACATTGTCTTCTGAATCAAAACTATGCGCTAGATGATAGTAAAAGCGTAGAAGCAGCTATAGCTGATTTCAACGCAGATGCATCAGTGATAGAATTTAAACGAGTAGCCGTTGGATAATCTCTAGGCTTTCTCTTTAAGATAGAGGATAAAAGTAAAAAAGCGTCTTTAATGAAAATTGGAGACGCTTTTTCTGTTTTTCAGCTTAATAGTTTAGAGCGCTCTAAAAAAAGTAGACTTGTATTTAACAATAGTTCGGTAATAAATCATGCTGCAATTTTGCCAATATTAAGCACATCAGAGTATTTAGCGTTTAATTTTATCAAACTCTGGTCAAAACCATAGATTGAAAATATTAATTTGAGCATTTTTCTGTTTTGTAATTCTGTTTTTACGTTTTGTATTGATAGAGCAATAGATTCTGTTTTGGAGAGCCCTGATCTTAATATAGCTTTCCCTACGGATATGGCACTTAATGTCGCATTAAAATGAAATGATAATTTATTCTCACTTCTTGCTTGGCAATGTTCCAATCCTGTAAATTGTTTAGCATCTCTAAATATAAATTCCATTTGATACCGAGCTCGGTAATAACTTATCATTTTCACGCCTGTTCTGTCTAGCTTTGTACTGAAAAATAGTTTTGTGACAATTTTGCCATTTACTAGATTAAATTCTACATAGGCTACTTTTATAATTCGTTTTAATCCAACACTATAAAGCTCTGCTGAATAAATAGTCATTTCATCATTACTAATTTCCTTTTTGAATCTCCTTTTGTCTATTTTCTTCACATCTACTTTTCCATCATACTTTTTAGGGCGACCTCGTGATTGATTTTGTTCGTCTTTAAATATGTATTTTAAATCTGCATCATCTCGAAGTCTGCTTATTAACTCAAAACCAGTGTTTTCAACAATAGCATTTACATATTTCTTTTTAGCAAAATAACCATCACATACTAGTATTTTACTGATTTGTTCTAACTCAAGATGGTTATCTACCGCTATTTGTGCGTAATGATCAACCAAGCTTTTCCCACCTTCGATCTGATTCTTTTTAGTCGATGGAGTTGGCACAGCTAATAAATGATATGCTGTATTTTGTTGGACGTCAATCACTGCAAAATTCCCAATCTCCATTCCTCTTTTGTATGAGGACGAACAGCCTGAATAGAAATAGCCAAGATTAGGACTTGATTTGCCGCTCTTCTTTATGAAGCTTGGGTCAAATCCAAGAATTAATTCTGTTCCACATTTCTCAGCTATCAAGTGCTTATTAAAGTTTAACCAATCAAATGGTTTTTCGAATTGATTGCGATAACTCTTTTCACTCATTTCACCTTGTCTTTGTAGCTGCATAAAATTTATCCTTCCTCGCATACCTAAAATAAGCATGAGAATATGTACAATGAATTCTGATCTCTTCTTATTTAGACCATCCATTTTTCTTATTATTGTTTCTAGCAGGGTGCTACCTGCTGTAAATGCGTCTTGTGTAATCATGGTGAAGTGTGATTACAGGTTGGTCGTAAGGCCAACTTACGCATTTATTACTTTATTTTGTCATATGTTTTTGTTCCGAACTATTGATAAGATAAGTCATAGTTTGCCAAAATCTAATTCTTCTCATCTGACTCTTCTTTTGTAACAAAAGAAATTATTTTAATGTCATTTATTTGGATCTAAAAGCTAATTTTGAGAGACTTCATGCTTAGAACATTTAAAATATCAATATCGCTTTATTCTGCTAAACATAATCTCTCTCGGATTTTGTTATTCACAGCAAGGTCCATTTATTACAGAAAAAAAACTGATTATTCAGGGAGCAGTTGTGACAGTTGTATTACAATTCCCACTTTTAGTTAACGTACAAAGAGAACAGAGATCAATCGGATTTTTCAGCGCGTATTTATTTTTAAAAATATGCTCTATCGTTTTATAAGATACGGTCGTACTATAGTTGATCATTTCTTCGTGTGTAAATGAGTCAAGAAGTGTTTGGTCAATAATTTTTGAACACAGTTTTAAGCTTCCTTTGCTCCATTTTCTTTGGATAGAGAATCTTATTGACGAATAAATCTATAGAGACGAATCTTCTTTTTTTGTTCTTGGAAAATTTAGTGTTTTCAATAGTGAGCATACATATCCTGATATCCTAAACTCATTGGTTGACGGCTTTACATACCTATATTTCGAAAGATGAAACAAGTAAAAAACTTTTAATTTTAATTTTAAATTATAACAGAATAGTACTCGACACAGCTTTAAATTCTATTGTTTTAGGATATGTTGAATGATTTCAGTGGTGACCTCATCAGTTGTCGCTTGGCCACCAAGATCCTTTGTCAATACTGTCGCTTCAAAAGTTGTCTTCTCGATTGCCTTGACTATTAATTCAGCAGCCTCTTGTTCACCCAAGTGATCTAACATCATTGCAGCAGTCCAACAACAGGCAATAGGATTTGCTATATTCTGCCCAGCTATATCTGGTGCACTGCCATGAACTGGTTCAAACATACTTGGAAATTCTTTCTCAGGATTGATGTTTGCTCCAGGAGCAATACCCATACCGCCGACAACTGCTGGTCCAAGGTCTGATAAAATATCACCAAATAAATTACTGGCAACAACCACATCAAACCAATCTGGATGTTGGACAAAGTGCGCCGCTAAAATATCTATATGGAATTGATCTCTTTTGACATCTAAATATTCACTTCCGATAGCAGCAAATCGTTCGTCCCAATATGGCATCGTATGAATGATGCCATTCGATTTTGTCGCACTTGTTAGTTTTTTGTTTCTCCGTTGTGCTAATTGAAACGCATAGCGCATCACTCTATCGACACCTCTTTTAGTAAACACACTTTCTTGGACGACTACTTCATACTCGGTGCCTTCGTGGAGTCTGCCGCCGATAGAAGAGTATTCTCCTTCATTATTTTCTCGGACAATATAAAAATCAATGTCGCCAGGATTCTTTAATGGAGATTCAATTCCCTTTAATAATCTGACTGGACGAAGATTTACATATTGCTGAAATGTTCGTCTGATGGGAATCAGTAATCCCCAAAGTGACACATGATCAGGGACTCCAGGAAAACCAACAGCACCTAAAAATATACTGTCACAATCTCTAAGCTGATCAAGGCCATCATCTGGCATCATGTGTCCATGCTTAGCGTAATATTCGCATGAATAATCATAGTCTGTATAGACTAGAGAGAAGTCACAGACATCTGCAACAGCGTCCAACACGCGACAAGATTCTGGAATCACTTCTTTCCCAATTCCGTCTCCAGGAATCGTACTTATTTTATAACTATTCATGACAGGAATTTAAGAATTAAAAAAATCTAACATCGCTTTTAGTGTTTGATCAGGCGCTTCTTCTGGTAAATAATGTCCACAGTGAATGCCAAAGCCTGAGACATCGGTACACCATTTTTGCCATTCGCTAATAACATCATATTTGTGACCTACAAATCCAAGTTCACCCCATAGGCATAATAGTGGTATCTTGATTTTATGCTGTGCATCGAGGTCTACTTGATCATGTTCGATATCAATGGTTGCTGAAGCGCGATAGTCTTCGCAACTCCCATGGATTGTCTCGGCTGTAAAACATCTGACATACTCTGCGAATGCTTCCTCTGAAAATTGTCCGCGACCCCATTGTTTGAATTTCTGATTCATAAAATAATCAACATCTGCACCAATCATTCTTTCAGGAAAATCTGCTGGTTGGATGAGCATAAACCAATGGAAATATGCTGTCGCGAATTCCATATCAGTTGATGTGTACATATGGTATGTAGGCGCAATATCCATGACAATCATTTTCTGGACAGCAGATGGATGATCCAATGCCAATCTATGGGAGACACGTCCTCCACGATCATGACCTGCTAGATAGAAATGTTCATAACCCAGATGTTTCATTAAATCCACCTGGTCTATTGCCATTGCTCTTTTTGAGTATGGTTCATGATTTTCCGTTGTTGGTGGTTTACTGCTGTCTCCATAACCACGGAGATCACTTGCGACCACCGTAAATGTTTTTGCAAGCTCACCTGCTATTTTATGCCACATAACATGAGTCTGCGGGTAGCCGTGAAGCAACAGTAGTGGTAGTCCTGAGCCCCCTTTGCGATAATTGATTGTGATATTGTCTTTAGTGAATTGAGCTTGTTGAAAGTCTTTGAACATAGTTTTGTAAACTAAAATAAATTTTTGATTTTCCAGCAAGAGGACGAAGCAATTTTGTTTATATCATTGTTCTTTCTAACTGTGAGAGGGCAGGAGCCAGTGTCGAATTTCTACGTCTTTCCAAATAAATATTATACAATATTTTATACATAAGTCATTCTTTTAACATATGGTGTTTGGCGTTCAATGACAGCAAATGCTCTATTGATCATTTTATTCTTTATTAAATTTATAATCACCCCATATGTTTTTCCTTGGGCTTCTTTTCTTTTGAAATAGTTTATCCATTGATTCCAAATTGGTTTAAAGGAATCCATGAAGAACATTTTTACTAAATTATATTTTGTCTCAGCCAGTGCATGTTTTCTATTGATTTTTTGGCTATTTTAATCTCCTGTTTTTCCTGCTAAGTATTATTTCCTTACTTTTTGTTCTGCCGAATGAGTTAGTGCAGAACACATTGTCATCATAAATATTTTTGCATGAAAATCTTGGTATACTGACCTAGCTGCCTTACCAGAAAAAGCCTCTAATCCAACTCTTGATTTCAAAATCTTGAATGCTTCTTCTACTCCCCATCTTTGAAAATATAAATCTTTAAAAATCTTTATATGGAATTTTTTCTTATCAAGTAAGGATGTAGCTAAAACTTCAATCTCCTCATTTTCCAACATCACTTTAACTAATCGGATTTTAATCGCTGGTGTATTCTTTGGTAAGCCCATTAATTTCAATGCTCTGTTTGGAATCTTATATTCGATTTCAAGATCTGATTCATCTGATTTTGTAAATTCTTTGACCAAATTCAATGTGCTATGATGCAGTCTTATACAAAAATCAATCCCTCGTTGATCTAGCGTGTACAGTATAGAACTGTAGCAATAGCCGCGATCTGCTAGTAATAAATCTCCTTTTTGCAGTTTGTCTAACTGTTTAAGAAACAAAGCCTTTTCACTGATTCTATATCCTGAAACTTGTGCGTCCACTGGAATCAAGTTCAGAACATCGTACAGAAGAGAACATCTTGCCATACACTTACGCCATTTGCTTGTTTTACATAATCCTCACTACCAAACTTATTAATAATATGATTAATCTTTTAATGTAAAAACCCTTGATCGTGTAAATGCTTTTGGATGACCTTCTCTACATACTTGGATATAATTCTCATCATTTATTTATCCAGAACAACATTTATTAAGCCTATTCTGTAGTCTGACATGATTCGTCCAATTTGGTAATTTGTAAATAATTGGCTCTATATCAGAATTTAATATATTAAACTAAATATACATGTTTATCCTTAACTAAATGACATTGGGTCATGAGCCCTTTGAGAGCATTTATTCCAAGGCCAATATCTTTCCTTGGTCGATTGAATTATTTTATGATAAGGAATGATCCCTTTTACAGTGATTGTTAACCACTGATTGAAAAAAATAAAATATTTTCATCAATATATTATATATTGCAAATAAATGTAATATGTTTACATTCTCAACCACGAGTCAGTCACCCAAAACACTGACTTCGTAATTGAGAAACAGACATATCCTCGTTGTCCGAGATATTGATCCAGGAAACCGATTTTAAATTCCTCGAAATTAAGGCTGACAACATCAATCACAGTGACTATCCATTTTGTACATATAACCAATGTACGAGATGCGCAGACGTGAACCAGAGAGTAATAATAGAGCACCGATTATTATTAACATAGAATTAGGCTATGCACTCCCAAGACCGCATTTCAGTCCTACCTGTGACCACTAGTGGTATGCCAGGTAGTTTCCTGCTCAGAGTTACTAGTATTGCTACGGCAATATTAATCATTGCTCAAGTTAGCTATGGACAATGTCCTCCTGATGCAGTAGATTCCACTCCACCTTCTTGTCTTACAAATCAAACAGTGACCATTCACTTAGATCCAGGTGTCTGCGAACTGAATACAAATATTCCTCAAGATTTGGGTCCTCCTGCTGGTCCAGACAATTGTGATATGGCCCCGACAAGTTCAATCTTGACCCAACCAACTTTTACAAATCCTTTTGCAATTGGCCCACATGAAATAACGTATCGTGTCTTAGATGAGTCTTTTAATTTTCAGTTCTGCACATTCACACTTATCGTCGAACAAGCTAAGCCAGATAATCTTAAATGTACAGGGAGTATAAACCATTCTCTAAATCCAGCAACATGCTCTGGAAGTTTAACTCTTGGAGATGTGTTTGGAGATAATGAAGTTAGCTGTGAAGATGATTGCACAGTCAGAATTTTGGATGAGTACGGTCTGCCAATTCCTAATGAATTTGATCTTGATGACATAAATAAAACATATCAGTATGAGCTTTGCTGTGGAGGAGTTTGTTGCTGGGGTGACGTGACCATACAATACTATGGAAACCCGACTTTTGAGTGTATTAATGAGACTGTTGAAATAATGTCTAGCTGCGTTGAATTGGAGTTTATCGATCCTCCGATCGTGACATCCCAATGTGTAACACCTCAAGTGAACTTGATAAGCCAAATTGAAAATTTACAATCTTGTGCTTCAGGTCTTCCTACAGAGATTATAAGAACATACCAAATAGAAACGTCTCAAGGTCCGATCAATCAAATATGCGAGCAAACGATCACCATTATTCCGATTGTTTTTGACAGTATAGTTGGCCCATCTAAGAAAGTGATAGGTTGTTTTGATGATACTGATCCATCTTCCACTGGAGTGCCTGAATATTGTGTCACTACGACAGATATGGCAGGACAAACAACAATGAATTGTTTTCCATTAGTTTTAGATAGTGGCTTACCGCTCAATTGTTCTGTTTTCGTGAGCTATGAAGATTCAATGTTTGAAACTGACTGTGGAAATATGATTACCAGAGTATGGCACGTGGTGCAGTGGACCTGCTCAGTAGAGCAACACGAGACATTCATGCAAATGATAGAGCTTACAGGTCCGGAGTCACCAGTATTGGATTGTCCAGCGTCTTTGTCCTTCACAACGAATACGGTGAACTGTGAAGCTGCTGTGACCTTGCCAGCGATCACTGCGACTGATGATTGTAGCGACGATTTGAGTTATACGATTTCTACACCTGGTGGAGTTGTGAGAGATAATGGGGGTGTTGTGGTCCTACCAGTTGGTGTTTATGATATTGTTTATAGAGTTTCTGATTGTTCAAATATGTCGCAATGTACAGTAGAAGTAACGGTTAGTGATATGACGCCACCAGTTGCTATTTGTGAGAGTAGTTTGAAAATTGGATTTGGTCAAGTCGGAGGCACCTTCTTGCAAGCATACAAATTAGATGGTGGGAGCTATGATGATTGCGATTCTGTGACCTTTCTCATCGCGCGAATGGATGATACACTCAATATTGAGGATCACCCTTTTGAAGATAAAATATTAATAGAATGTAGTGACGTCGATACATCTTTTATGGTCATTCTTCAGGTCTCTGATAAAGGTGGCAATGTCAGTTATTGTATGGTGTCAGTCTGCGTGATTGATAAAAATGAAGGCCAAATAATATGTCCACCAATGGCGACTGTTGCCTGTGATACTATATATGATGAATCTAATTTAAGTTTGTTTTTTGGTGATTATCAGATTACAGACAATTGTCCAGATAGATATGATGTGCAAGATGTTTTATTAGGTAATTTAAATGATTGTGGTGTCGGCTCGCTTAGGCGACGAATAAATTTATTTAATAGGAATGGAGATAGAGTTGATTTTTGTATCCAAAGGATAAAGTTTGAACCCCTAGATACATTATCAATAGAAGATATTATTGCCGCTTGTCCTAAGCCAATTGCTCCTATTGAAATGTGTGACTTCCCTGATCTGGAAGAAGATATTTTTATAGAATCAGCTGCATGCCAATTACTTGGATTTAACATGACGCTAGATACCTTGAGTGATGAAGAAGTACAAGCAGCAGGAATCCTTTCATGTATGGCAGTACAGAGATGTTGGAAGTTTATTGATTGGTGTAAAGAAGAGGGTGTTTTTTCAAAATCCCAGCCATTCGTTAAATGTGATACCGTGGAATTAATTGATGCTGTCAGACCGATTATTATTGGTTTGCCCACTATATCGGAACCCATTTGTTTCTTTAGTTCGGATTGTGATGACGAGGCAAATTTAAGTTACTCTACTGTCGATGTGCGTGCTGATTGCTCTGGCATTGACTCCACTAGCTTTACCATTTTTGACGAAAATAATATACTCGTTCATTCTGGAGAAGGCCTTACCATTAATGTTAATGTAACAGCTGGAACATATACAATTAACTGGTATGCTGAAGATAAATGTGGAAATTCCAGAACAGCCACACGTATTGTAACTGTTGAAAATTGTAAAGGACCTACATTGTCATGTTTGGCGGGACTTGTTGTTCCATTGATCCCTAATTCAGTAGGAATTC
>ENA-ORXT01004831-ORXT01004831.1-marine-metagenome-genome-assembly--contig:-NODE-4831-length-13632-cov-5.731317_pt1 | contig 13632 bp, 17 predicted proteins | sample MGYA00237868_ERZ511482 | MGnify/ENA metagenome assembly ERZ511482 | reverse complement strand
TCGACAGTGCCGCCTTCCAAAACGCCCGCCCGAATGCGACCCAGCACATACTCACGCGATTGGCGTTCCAGCACGACCGTATCAATGCCTGCCAAATGCAATAGTTGCGATAACAGCAAACCCGACGGACCGCCTCCGATGATAACAACTTGCGTGCGCATAAAATTCTCCTCGTGCTTGAACACGCTAATTTAGTTGTCATTGTCAATCAAAGCCTATTTCCACTTGCGCCCCAGAAGGTTCCGGTTTCAGACTTAACACCAACAAATAGCCCCAAAGACGGAGACCAACATGGCACTCATCAAAGCCGCCGTAAGCCGCGAATTCGGCAAACCCCTGACGATCGAGCAGGTTGAACTTAGCGCGCCCGTCGCAGGCGAAGTCGAGGTTAAACTGGCCGCCGTGGCGATATGCCATTCCGACATCGTATTCATCGACGGTGGTTGGGGCGGCGATCTTCCGGCAGTTTACGGCCACGAGGCTGCGGGCAAAATCACGGCCGTAGGCGAAGGCGTCAAAGATTATGCGGTTGGCGATAGCGTTCTCGTCACCCTGATCCGGTCCTGCGGCGATTGCCTGCCGTGCCAAACCGGCGCGCAAGTGCAATGCTCCACCGGTTATGACCGCAACAATGGCCCGCTAAAAATGGCCGACGGATCCATGCTCCAACATGGCCTCGCGTGCGGAGCTTTTGCGGAATCTGCCGTCGTAGATCAAAGCCAAATCGCCAAAATCCCCGACGACATGCCGATGGACGCGGCCTCCCTGATGGCGTGCGGCGTAATCACTGGCATCGGCGCGGTCGTGAACGCGATGAACTTCCCGTATCTGGGCGACCTCGTCATCGAGTGACCGGCAGAGAGCCGCCGGACGAAAAGACCCCGCCCCGGTTCGATCCGGGGCGGGGTTCTCTTTTTCCGGGGTAAGGGGTCGAAAGGCCGGAGGGTCGTCCACCGCCCGCGCCCGATCTCAGGCGGCGCGCATGTCCCTGGCGGTGGCGGTGATGTCGGCGATGCGCAGCGCGGTCTCGTCGGCGGGAATGGGGCGGCAGAAGTAGAAGCCCTGCATCTGGTGAACGCCGATCTGCTCGACCACCTGCGCGTGGCCCTCGGTCTCCACGCCCTCGGCCACCACTTCCGTGTCGAGCGTGCGGGCGATCTGCATGATGGATTCGAGAATCGCCCGGTGCTCCGGCGAGGTCGGGGCCGGGTCGATCAGTTCCCGCGCGATCTTCAGCCGCTCGGGGCGCAGGGACAGCAGCGACAGCAGCGAGGCGTGGCCGGTGCCGAAATCGTCGACCTCGATGGCGATGCCCATGTCGTCCAGCGCGTCGAGGGTGAAGCGCAGCGTGTCGTCCATCCGGTCGGCGAAGACGCTTTCCAGCACCTCGAACGACACCTGCCCTGCCGGAATCGCCATCTCGCGCAGGCTGGGGATCAGGTCGGGGTCGGCCAGGCGGCGGGCGGAGACGTTGACCGACAGGTTCGGCACCGTCAGCCCCGCCGCCTTCCACGCCGCGAAATCGGCCAGCGACTGGCGCAGGATCGCATCGTCGATCTTCTCGGTCAGCCCCAGGCTCGCGGCGACGGGAAGGAAGCGCCACGGCGCGATCTCGCCCTTCTCGGGGTGACGCCAGCGGGCCAGCGCCTCGACCCCGTGGACGGCGCGCCCCCCGGCGGAGACCTGCACCTGATAGACGGGGAAGAATTCGTTCCGCTCGATGGCGCGAATCAGGTCGTTGCCCAGCCCCTTGCTCGCCTCCATCTCCTCGCGCATGCTCTCGGTGAAGAACTCGCAGCGGTTGCGTCCCTTGCCACGGGCGTTGAACAGGGCGATGCCGGCATTCGAGACCAGCAGTTCGGCGTCGATCCCCGTCGCGACAGCGCAATCGGAGGCAAAGGCGATGCCGATGCTGGCGCTGAAGGAACAGGGCGCCCCTTCGGGATCGGTCACCTTCGTCAGTTCCTCCATCAGGCACGAGACGGCGGCGGTCAGCGTGTCGCGGTCCTCGCCGCCCCCGGTCAGCACGACGAACGAATCACCGCTGACCCGCGCCAGGAAGTCGCTCTCGTTGTTCAGGCACCGCCGCAGGACATCCGCGACATGGTGCAGAACACGGTCCCCCGCCGCATGGCCGAAGACGTCGTTGAGTTCCTTGAACCGGTCGAGATCGACCTTCAGCAGGGCGAAGTCCGTGCCGTCGAGACTGTCGGCGGCGCATCGCCGGGTCAGTTCGCTGCGGAACTGGCGGCGGTTAGCCAGCCCGGTCAGCGGGTCGTGCAGGGCATCGTGGGCCGCGATGTCGCGCAGGGCCGCAAGCTGGCGGTTGCGGCGGCTGACCTCGTTGCGCGCGGTTTCCAGCGCCCCGCTCTTCTTCTCCAGCGCGGCGAGGGTGGAGCGGGTGGCGCGCTCGGCGGGCCGGAAGATCAGCAGAAGCTGGACGAGCAGGGTCGTCAGCGCCGCGAGCAGGAACCCGCGATGGATCGCGGACATCGTTCCCGCATGGTGGCGGGCCTGCATCTCGTGGTGGTGGACGGCGGCATCCTGAAGGTCGAGCAGCGCCCCCGATCCGGACGCGCGCAGCCGGGCCAGAGCCGCCGTCGCCGCAGGGCCGCTGCCCCGCGCGACGATGCGGGCATCGGCCACGTACTGCGTCAGCATCGCATCGAGCGAGCCGCCCTCCGGCCCCTGGAAATAGGCCGGGTACAGCAGGGTATGTTCGCGCGCCATCGCGCCCAGCGACCGGTGGCCGGCTTCCAGATTCTCGGCCAGGATACCCAGTTCGACGCGCCGCGCCACCGTGTCGCCATCCCCGGCCACCCGTGCCGACAGCGCCAGCACGCGCTGCCCCAGCATCCGCTGGCGGCCCGCGTCGTTGATGACATGCGCGTCGAAGGCCGCCGTCTCGACCGTGTGCCGGGCGCTGAAATGCGATGCCAGGACGAATCCGAGCAGCATCAGCAGCGCGACGATGTAGCGACGCCACAGACGCTCCGGATCGATGCGCCAGTCCCTGGGGCCGACCGATGTCATACTGTTCATGCCCAATCCCCGGTTCTTCCACCACGGCGCGACGCATTGCGCCTTGTCGGTCTGCGGATGATGAAATGCACTGTAACGGATAAGACTTCGTGAAGACGGAGGCCGTGGTTGACATGGCGGGCGCGGGGCGGCATAGATCGCGCGTCCCGGCAGACATCCGTTCGCCGGGGTTTTTCACGACGCGACAATACGCCGTCCGAGGCGGGCATCACGCCCCTCAAACCCGCGCGAGCGGTGCCGCAGGACGCGGGACAATGTGAGGTTACCCCATGTTCGCAGTCATCAAGACAGGCGGCAAGCAGTACCGCGTCGCCGTAGGCGACGTCGTCAAGATCGAGAAACTCCAGGCCGAAGCGGGCGATACCGTGACCTTCGACTCCGTGCTGATGCATGGCGGAGACGGTGGCGCGACCGTCGGCACGCCCCTGGTCGACGGGGCCGTCGTCACCGGCGAGATCCTCGAACAGTTCCGCGACAAGAAGATCATCGTCTTCAAGAAGCGTCGCCGCAAGCACAGCTCCAAGACGCGCAAGGGCCACCGCCAGTACCTGACCAGCGTGCGGATCAAGGGCATCCCGGGCGATGCCGACGGATCGAAATCCGCCGCAGCCGCCCCGGCCAAGCTTGCCGCGCCCGCCCCCTCCCCCGCCGAGCAGGACGAGCCGTCGGCGGCGGATGTCGTGGCCGCGTCGTCCGACACCATGGCCCGCCCCGCCAACCTGATCGACGGCGACGTGACGGATGCGGACGATATCGAGAAACTGCCCGGTCTGGGCAAGGCGTCGGAAGCGGCGCTCTACAAGATCGGCGTCTACTACTACAGCCAGTTCACCGAATGGAACGCGGCTGACTGGGACTTCATCGAGACCTATATCGACGAGAACGTGAAGGGCACGATCAACATCTCGCGCGCCAGCATCGTGACCCAGGCCAACAAGCTGATCGAAACCCGCAAAGCTGCGGCGAAGGAGGACTAGGATCCATGGCACATAAGAAGGCAGGCGGTTCATCCCGCAACGGTCGCGATTCCGCCGGTCGGCGTCTCGGCATCAAGAAATACGGGGGCGAACTCGTCATCCCCGGCAATATCCTGTGCCGCCAGCGCGGCACGAAATGGTATCCGGGCGCGAATGTCGGCATGGGCAAGGATCACACGATCTTCACCAAGGTGACCGGCAACGTGCGGTTCCACAAGGGCTTCAAGGGCCGGACCTTCATCTCGGTCGATACCGCCGAGGCCGCCGAATAGGCGATTAGACTGGACATACCGAACACTGGGGATCGCTTCGGCGGTCCCTTTTTCGTTGCGGAGACATGCTGCATACGAAAAAAGCGCCCGAGGCATGGCCCCGGACGCCGTGGCGCGCTCCGAACGATCGATTCATCCTCCGGAGCGCCCCGGCCCCTGCGCCGTGGTCTCCCCGAATATCAGCACCGCCCCGGTATCGGGGGCGACGTGCCGTGCCTCAATAGTCCTCGTCATCCTCGAACAGCGAATCGTCCGGCAGGGTCAGGGCGTCGTCCTCGTAGTCGACATCGCCGCCGATCATTGCGTCGACGTCGAACGGCTTGCTAAAATCCATTTCGTAATCCATGGCCGTATGTCCCTCTTCAGCACAATCTCTATGCAACAGAGGATGACGTACAGCCGTAAACAATTCCTGTTCGCGGTACGCTCGCGCGGAAGGAGAATCGCTACAATTTGAACGAATTAACGATCCTTAACCCCCGACCCCCCCGTGCAGGGTCGGCACCTGCAACGCGCCGAAGCCGTAATGGCGCAGCCAGCGCAGGTCGCATTCGAAGAAGCCGCGCAGGTCGGGAATCCCGTATTTCAGCATCGCGATGCGGTCGATTCCGACGCCGAAGGCAAAACCCTGCCATTCCGCGGGGTCGATCCCGCAATTCGACAGCACTTTCGGATGCACCATGCCGGAGCCGAGGATTTCGAGCCAGTCGTCCCCCTCCCCGATCTTCAGCACGCCGCCCTGCCATGAACAGCGGATATCCACCTCCGCCGACGGTTCGGTGAAGGGGAAGTGCGAGGCGCGGAACCGCAATTCGACGCTGTCCACCTCGAAGAACGCCTTCACGAACTCCTCCAGCGTCCATTTCAGCTGCGCCATCGTCACGTCGCGGTCGATGGCCATGCCCTCGACCTGGTGGAACATCGGCGTATGGGTCTGGTCGTAGTCGGAGCGATACACCCGCCCCGGCGCGATGAACCGGACCGGTGCCCCCTCGGCCAGCAGTGTCCTGATCTGGACCGGCGAAGTATGCGTGCGCAGCACGTTGCGCGTGCCATCGGCCTTGGGGGCCATGTAGAACGTGTCCATTTCGGCACGGGAGGGATGCTCCGGCACGATGTTCAGGGCGTCGAAATTGTGCCAGTCATCCTCGATCTGCCCCCCCTCGCGCACGTCGAATCCCATATCGGCAAAGATCGCGGTGACTTCCTCGGTCACCTGGCTGACCGGATGCAGCGTTCCCCGGGCGCGCGGGCGGGGCGGCAGGGTGACGTCGAGCCACTCGCTCTCCAGCCGTTCGGCCAGCGCGGCGTCGCCCAGCGCGCTCTTGCGGGCGGCGACGGCGGCGGTGATCTCGGATTTCAGGGCGTTGAGGGCGGGACCGGCGGTCGCGCGCTCCTCCGGGGTCATCCTGCCCAGCTCGCGCATCCTCAGCGCGACCTCGCCCTTCTTGCCGATGGCGGACAGGCGCGCCGCCTCCAGCGTGGCGTCGTCCGCAGCATCGCGGATCGCGGTCAGATGCGCGTCGCGCAGGGAATCGAGGCCGTCCATCGCGTATCGTCCTTCAGGTTTCATGCCCTGCGGGACGTATCACAGGCGGCGGTCAGGTCAAAGACGCACATTGTCGGATCGCAAGCGGCCCGGTACTGGCAAGAGGGACTCCGACATTAACGGGAGTGCGCCACGATGAGACAGTTGAGAACCGGAATCCTCGGCCTGTGCTGCGTGGCTTCGCTGGCCGCCCATGCCCCGCGCGGCGCGACCCTGGCCGATGCGACCATCGGCTCGCCGGAGCAGCAGGAACTGTACCTGTTCATGGTCGCCGCCGTGGACCGCGACTGCGACGGCGACCTGACCGACGAGGCCGAGCGCGACCGCAATTTCGCGACGCAGAAGACCCTCGCCCCCGCCGAATGCATCATCTATCGCACCCGGTACCGCAACGACGGCGAATTCGGCATCCGGCACATGCGGGTGACCAATATCGTGCCGCAGCAGATGGTGTTCATCAACGGCAGCGCCGAGCATGTCACGACCCCCCCGGGCCTGTGGCCCGACACCCCCGTCGCCCCCGACGAGAACGAGGACGGATCGGTCATCTGGCGATTCGGCGGCGCGTTGGAGCCGGGCGAGACGGGGGAAATCCAGTTCCGGGTGCGGCTGGAGCCGTGATCCGGCCCCGATCTTCAGCCTAGCGATTTCGGCGAGACGTGGTGCAGCAGCGCCCCCTCGCCCCGGGCCGCATCCGCCCAGTCCCGCACCGCGAACCGCAGGACCGCCGCCGTGCAGGTCGCCATCGCGGGCGGGCACTCGCCCCGCGACAGGCGCACGGCCATCCGCTCCAGCCCCGGATTATGCCCCAGCACGAGCAGCGTCTCGCCCTGCCCCTCCGCCCCGACAACACGGAGGATCGTGTCGGGATCGGCCAGATAGAGCGCCCCGCTCGACCCCTGCGGCACTGCCCCCCAGACGGAGCGCAGCCGTTCGGCGGTTTCCTGCGTGCGGGTGGCGCTGGAGATCAGCATGTGGTCGGGGCGCAGCCCCTGCCCCGCCAGCCATTCGGCCATCTGCACGGCGGCGAGGCGGCCCCGGTGGTTGAGCGGGCGGTCGTGGTCGTCCACGTCGCCGGACCAGTCGGACTTGCCGTGGCGCAGCAGGATCAGGGTCTTCATGCGGTCTCCCTCGCGCGCAGGAATGCGCCCATGTGAAAGGCGGCGCGGGCCGGTTCCGGCACCCGGTCCTGCCCGATCCAGCAGGCGCGGCGCGCAAGGCATCCGCGCTGGCGGCAGGCGGCCCCCTCGGGCGAGCGGACATGGGCGGCGCAGGCCTCGACATCGTAGCGGGTGCCCTCGCCCTCGCCCGTGAAGGCATCGACGGGGCAGGCCTTCAGGCAGGGCCGGGTGGTGCAGGTATCGCAGGGGCGGGGTGCGGGCGCGGGTTCGGGGATGCCCTCCAGCGCGGCAAACCCCAGCGCGCCGCGAAACGACATCCACAATCCGTGTTCGTCATGGACCGACATCCCCAGCGGCGAGGGCCACATGCGCCGCGTCGCGCTCGCCCAGCGCATGAAGGGCTGATAGGGCGGTCCGCCGAAGGGAAACAGCGCCTCGGCCCCCGTCGCCATCCCCAGCGCGCCGATGACCCGCGAGGACCAGCGGTCCAACGGGTCCGGCGCACCATCCGCGAATTCCGGGGATTGCGTGAAGACCCCCCAGCCTTCCCGCGACAATCCCAGCAGGACGATCGCGCCCACCCCTTCCGGCGCACCCTGTTGCGGCGTGGCCCGGATCGTGCCGAGACCGGTCAGCCCCGCCCCGCCGGCGAGGCGCTCGACCTGCGCGACGTTCATGGATCGCCCGCCGGGTTTCCCTGTGGGTCGCGCATGGGGCGGGCGGGTATGCCGTGTCGCATCTCAGGGCCTCCAGCGCAGGAAATTGCCGATGATGCGCAGGCCCACCGCCTGGGATTTCTCCGGGTGGAACTGCGTTCCGAACAGGGCATCGCGCCCGATGGCCGCCGTGATCTCGCCCCCGTGGGTGGCATGGGCGAGGCGATGGGCCGGGTCGTCGGTCACGAAATGATAGCTGTGCACGAAGTAGACGTGATCGCCCCCCGTGACACCCTCGAACAGGGGATGATCACGGGCAAGTGACAGGGCGTTCCAGCCCATATGCGGAATCTTCAGCGCCGGATCATCCGGCGCGATCCGCTCGATGGCCCCGCCGATCCAGTCCAGCCCCGGCGTCGCGCCGTATTCGCGGCCGACCGTGGCCATCAGCTGCATCCCGACGCAGATGCCGAAGAAGGGCTTTCCGGCATCCCTGTGCGCGCCCAGCGCCTCGACCATCCCCGGCACGGCATCCAGCCCCCGGCGGCAATCGGCGAAGGCCCCGACGCCGGGCAGCACCACCCGGTCGGCCCCGCGCACGACCTGCGGGTCGGCGGTGACGACGATATTCCCGCCGCCGACCTCGCGCGCCGCCCGCTGGAACGATTTTTCCGCCGAACGCAGGTTGCCGGAGCCGTAGTCGATGATCGCCGTGGTCATGCCGCCTCCCCCGCCTTGGCAAGCGCCGCCTCGTAATCCGCCGCCGCCACCGTCCCCGCCACCCCGTATCCCCGCCGCGCGAGGTACAACCGGCACAGCAGATACGGCGCGAACCAGTACAGCGAGGCGACGGCCAGGCACACGATGCCGACCCACGCCATCAGCCCGCTCCACCGCTCCATGTAATACGCGATCAGCACGCAGCTCGGCCCCGCGACGAAGATGGTGTTCATGAAGCTCTTGAGCGGGGCGAGTACGGGCTGGTCGAAGTAATCCTCCTCGATCACCTTGCGCAGGCGGATCAGGAGGGGGGCGTGCGGCACGACGACGATGCGCTCGCCCCGGCGAAAGACGTTCCAGTCGGGGGTGGGGTTGAACTTGCGGGTCATGCGGGTTCCTTTCGCCGCCGCGCACCGTTGTACAGATGCGTCATCATGGCGAGGCCGAAGACGGGGACGATCAGGTTCAGGAACGGCACGAGGGTCAGCACCGCCAGCAGAATCCCCCCCGCGACCATCTGTCCCCGCACGCTGCGGCGCAGGACGCCCGTCCCCGCCGCCGTTTCGCGGCGCAGGGCGGCCATGTCGAAGAAAGACCGGCCCAGCAGCCAGCCGTTCACCACGGCGGGCAGGGGCGGAAAGAGGAAATAGAACGGCAGCAGCGGGATGTTCAGCACGACCGCCAGCGCGGCATAGCGCAGGCCCATCCCCACTTCGGTCGCCAGCGAGCGCCCGCGCGCGGGGCCGAGTTCGGGATAGTACCGCGCCTCCACCGCATCGGCGACCGGATCGACGAAGAACCCGATGGCCAGCGCGGCGGCGGGGGTGAAGGCGAACGCCATCGCGATGACCGATCCGACCCCCGCGATCCACCCGACCGCATCGTCCGCCGCCCCGCCGACCTCGCCCACCCACGGGATCGAGACGCCGGAGACGAGCCACGCCGCCGTCGCCCCCACCGTCACCCCCAGCAGCGCGATGCAGGCAGCCGTCACGACCAGTCCGATCAGCAGCGGGCGCAGCATGGCGGCGGTCGGCAATTGTCGCAGGGTGCGGGCGATGGCGGGCAGGATCATGGTCAGCTACCCAGCACGCCCTTGGTACTCGGGATCGCATCGGCCTTGCGCGGGTCGATCTCGATCGCCTCGCGCAGGGACCGGGCGACGGCCTTGAAGGCGCTTTCGGCGATGTGATGGGCGTTGATGCCGTGGAGAGTGTCGATGTGCAGCGTGATGCCGCCGTTCATGGCAAGGGCCGTGAAGAATTCGCGGAACAGTTCGGTATCGAAGGTGCCGATCTTCTGCGCCCGGAACGGCACGTTCCACACCAGAAAAGGCCGCTTCGAGAGATCCAGCGCGCAGCGGGTCAACGCCTCGTCCATCGGCAGCAGGCACGAGCCGTAGCGCCGGATGCCGCGATACTCGCCCAAGGCCTCGACCAGTGCCAGACCCAGCGCGATGCCGGTATCCTCGACCGTGTGGTGATCGTCGATATGGGTGTCGCCCGTGGCCCGGATCGTCATGTCGATCAGGGAGTGCCGCGCGAGTTGCTCCAGCATATGGTCGAAGAACGCCACGCCGGTCTGGATGTCATACGCACCCGACCCGTCCAGATCGATCTCGACCCGGATCCGGGTCTCGGTGGTATTGCGCTCGATGGTGGCGGTTCGCATGGGCGGTTCTCCTCGCGCCGTTCTTAGCGGCTGGGGCGCGGGGTGGCCAGTGCGAAGGCGCGTCCGCAGGATGGAACAAATCGCGCCCTCCGCGCCTTTCCCTCTGGACATTCGAACAACCCCGAGGAGACCCCGCCATGTCTGTCCAGGCCATGATTTCCGAACATCCCGACGTCGCCGGCCACGAGAACGAGGCCCTGGGCCTGGCCGTGCGCCACGCCATGTACGCCGCCGCGATCACCAATTCCTGCGCCGATGCCTGCGCCGCCGAGGACAATGTGGCCGAGCGCCGCGACTGCATCCGCATGTGCTCCGACACGTCGGATATCTGCACCGCCACCTACCGCGTCGCCTCGCGCCGCACGGGGTCGAACGTGGCGCTGCTGAAGGCGACCCTCGAACTGTGCGTCACCGCCTGCGATGCCTGCGCCGAGATGTGCGGCCACCACGACGACGACCATTGCAAACGCTGCGCGAAGATGTGCCGCGAATGCGCCGGGGATTGCCGCAAGGCCCTCGGGACGCTCTGACCACTGGAACGGACCCGCGCGGACGTGCTATGCTGATGCCATGAGCATCGCCGTCCGCCTTTCCGAACCGCCCATGGACGTCGCCGCCTTCCTCGACTGGACGGACGGGGTGGACGGGCGGTGGGAACTGGATCGCGGCATCCCGGTCGAGATGCAGAGCGAGCGGGTTGCCCATCTGAGGGCCAAGGGGCGTGTCTATGCCGCCTTCCTCGCTGCCCTTGCGGGGCGCGGCCTGCCCTGCGAGGCATTGCCCGATGGCGCGACCGTCGTGACGCGCACCGAAAGCGTCTATATCCCCGATGCCCTCATTCGCTGCGGCGACGAGCCGGGGGACCAGACCATCGCGATTTCCGACCCCGTCGTCATCGTCGAAGTCCTCTCCCCGCCCAACAGCCTGATCGAGATGACGACCAAGATCGACGGGTATTTCTCGCTGCCCTCGGTCGCCTGGGTGCTGCTGGTCAATACCGCGACCCGCACGATCCACAGCTATGCACGCGGCGCGGATGCGCTGCTGATGCGCCGCCATGGCGAGGGGGACACGCTGATTCTCGACCCGCCGGGCATCGCGCTGGCGGTCGCCGACATGCTGCCCCTGCCCCCCGATCCGGAGGCCGGTTCCGAGATCCCATCGGAAACGTGACAGGCGGACGGCGTGCGATTATAGAACCCTGCATCGCCCCTTCCGGGCAGGCCCGAGCAGGAACGCCGCCATGCACGATATCAAGACGATCCGCGACAATCCCGATGCCTTCGACGCCGCCATGGCGCGCCGGGGACTGAGCGCCGTCTCCGCCTCCCTGCTGAAGCGCGACGAGACGCGCCGGGCGCTGGTCACGAAATCCGAGATGGCGCTGGCCGAGCGCAATGCGGCGTCCAAGCAGGTCGGCGCGGCCAAGGCGTCGGGCGACGAGGCCGAATTCGAACGCCTGCGCGCCCTCGTCGCGGATAAAAAGACCGAGATCGCGACCCTGGAGGCCGAGGCCGCCGAGGCCGATACCGCCCTGCGCGAGGCGCTGATGGTCCTGCCCAACATCCCGCTGGAGGACGTGCCGGACGGCAGGGACGAGGGCGACAATGTCGAAGCCAGCCGCTGGGGCGAGCCGCCCGCGCTGGATTTTGCCCCCAAGGAACACTGGGAACTGGGCGAGGCGATGGGCGCGATGGATTTCGACACGGCGGCCAAGCTGTCCGGCGCGCGGTTCATGGTACTGTCCGGCGCGCTGGCGCGGATGCACCGGGCGCTGGGGCAGTTCATGCTCGACACCCATGTCGATCAGAATGGCCTGACCGAACACTGGACGCCCGTTCTGGTGCGCGACGAGGCGATGGTCGGCACCGGACAGCTCCCCAAATTCGCCGAGGACAGCTATCGCACGACGAACGGCTGGTGGCTGATCCCGACCGCCGAAGTCACCCTGACCAATATCGTCGCGGGCGAGACCGTGGACGCGGCCACCCTGCCCCGCCGCTACGCCGCGCACAGCCAGTGCTTTCGCTCGGAGGCGGGCAGTGCGGGCAAGGACACGCGCGGCATGCTGCGCCAGCACCAGTTCGAGAAGGTCGAGATGGTCACCATCGCGCATCCCGATACCGGCACCGACGAACTGGAGCGGATGCGCGGCTGTGCGCAGGGGATACTGGAGGCGCTCGGCCTGCCCTATCGCACCATGACGCTGTGCACGGGCGATATCGGTTTCGGCGCGCGCAAGACCTACGATCTGGAGGTCTGGCTGCCCGGACAGGACGCCTATCGCGAGATATCCTCGTGTTCCGTCTGCGGCGATTTCCAGGCCCGGCGCATGAATGCCCGGTTCAGGCCCGAGGGCGGCGGCAAGCCCGAATTCGTGCACACCCTCAACGGATCGGGCCTCGCCGTGGGCCGGTGCCTGATCGCGGTGATGGAGAACGGCCAGCGCGCGGACGGCTCGATCACGATCCCGGAGGTGCTGCGCGGCTACATGGGCGGGGCGACGGGCATCGGGGCGGACGGGGTATTGCAGCACTGACGAACAGTCGCACCAGAAAGAAACTCCCCCGAAGCAGAGCATACGACGCCCCCGGATATCCGGATTTCGGGGGCGTTACTTCACGGGCGTGAAACGTGCTGCACTCACCCGGACTGCACTATTCCCGCACGGCAACGATATGCGGGATTTGCACGCGCAGGCATCGCGGGGTGCCGTGAGGATTACCGGACACTGCCGGACTATTTCGTCAGGGTATCGTGTATCGCATTGTGCCGTCTTGCCGACAGGAAGATGGAAATCGCATCCCATATCCACCAGACGAACACGACGAGCAGCAGGATCAATCCGATTCCGATACCCGATGTGATCGTACCGACGATGCTCAGGATCGCCATGAACACGCCGCTTGCGACCTTTCCGAGATACATGCGATGCACGCCGAGGCCGCCCAGAAAGAACCACAGCACATAGGCGAGAAGAACGGATTTGCGCCCGATGGACAACCCGAGGGCCTTCTTCAGTTCGGCCTCGGTGACACTGGTGTTCTGATCGGACATGGTTACTACCCGTTATTGACCCGTTTCGAATTCGACTTCGTATCCTGATCGTCGATCATTAAGTCGGATAGTCACGGGGTGCAACCTTCGACATCGATTGAAATCGAGGGTGAAGCATTGGTTGCATGCACGAAGCACGTATCAGACATGCTGCCCGCCATTGATCTCGATCTCGACCCCGGTGACGTAGCTGCTTTCCGCCGTGCACAGATAGTAGATCGTGCGCGCGACTTCCTCGGGCTGGCCCAGGCGGCGCAGGGGGATGTCGGCGACGATCTCCTCGGTGCCGGGGGAGAGGATGGCGGTTTCGATCTCGCCGGGGGCGATGGCGTTGACGCGCACGCCATGGGGGCCGAAATCGGCGGCCATCTCGCGGGTCAGGGCGGCCAGCGCGGCCTTGGAGGTGGCATAGGCGACCCCGGCGAAGGGGTGCACCCGCGCCCCGGCGATGGACGTGACGTTGACGATTGCGCCCTTGGCGGCCTTGAGTTCGTCGAACAACCCGCGCGCCAGCACGACCGACGAGAAGAAGTTGACGTGGAACACCTTGCCCCAGTCGCGCAGGCT
>ENA-ORXT01004830-ORXT01004830.1-marine-metagenome-genome-assembly--contig:-NODE-4830-length-13634-cov-6.733569_pt1 | contig 13634 bp, 3 predicted proteins | sample MGYA00237868_ERZ511482 | MGnify/ENA metagenome assembly ERZ511482 | reverse complement strand
AGGGTATCGCTCGGCATGAGGGAGGAGTTGTTTGTCCGCATCAATACTTGTGTGACAGGCGTATCGTAAAACTCCAAGACACCAGCCAGTCCATGCGCGTCTATGCTGTTTCCTCCACTGTCATAGACGTATAAATTGTAGCTGGGACTGCCCGCTACAGGAGCAGCTTCTACGAGTTCATATTGCATACTGCTTGCAATATATACAGGCTGCCTGTAGGCGTGGATGCTGCCAAAGTTTTCACTAACCACCTGCAAATCAAGCCCGTCAACGATACCATTACCATCACCGTCCTGATGCTTGCTGTTGATGCCTTGTACTGCATCCTGCCAATCGAGGACTTGTTGTCCTTCAAATGCGGTAGTGGCGTTTGGACGTACCGGACCTGTGTAACCGGAAGCCAAGCCCCAGTATAAGGGGTCGGTTTCATCTACTGTACCATCGTAGTTGTAGTCGCCGGGCCAGACCGGGTCTGTACATATGCCTACCCCTGTGTTGCAGAAGTCTTCCCAAGGGGCGTCGAAGTTGTTGCCATCGGAGATGAACGTATTTGTACTATAATTTGAAGATAATTGACCACACATATTTGTTAAACTTTCGGGATAACATCCACTCAGTTGATTATTGTATAAAAACAGGTGAGTCAAATTACTTAAATTGCCGATTTCAGGCGGAATACTACCACTCAACTGATTGATATGTAAACCCAGACGCTCCAAATTACTTAGATTACCGATTTCAGGGGGAATATTACCACTCAAATTATTAAGGAATAAAATCAGATGCTCCAAATTACTTAAATTGCCGATTTCAGGGGGAATATTACCACTCAACTCATTGCTTTCTAATTTCAGGCTCTCCAGATTACTTAAATTACCGATTTCAGGTGGAATACTGCCATCCAAATCATTGTAGGATAAATACAGATGAGTCAAATTGCTTAAATCACCGATTTCAGGGGGAATGCTACTATTCAAGTCATTACCCAATAAAACCAGATATGTCAATTTGCTTAAATTGCTGATTGTAGGCGGAATACTGCCACTTAGCTGATTGGAGGATAAAATTAACTGCGTTAGATTGCTTAAATTGCCAATTGTAAGTGGAATAACCCCACTTAACTGATTGGAGGATAAATTCAGACTATTCAAATTGTTTGAATTGCCAATTTCAGGTGGAATAACCCCACTTAACTGATTGTAGGATAAACTCAGACTATTCAAATTGCTTAAATTACCAATTTCAGATGGAATACTGCCACTTAGATTATTATTGGATAAAGACAGATAAGTCAAATTACTTAAATCACCGATTGTAGGCGGAATACTGCCGTTGAGTTGGTTAAATTGTAAAGCCAGATAAGTCAAATTGCTTAAATCGCCGATTTCAGGGGGAATACTGCCGCTTAACTGACTAGTGTATAAAAACAAAGTAGTCAAATTGCTCAAATTGCCGATTTCAGGCGGAATATCAGCGTTTAGCTGATTGACGGATAAATTCAGCGTCGTCAAATTGCTCAAATCGCCGATTTCGGGCGGAATACTACCGTTGAGTTGGTTACTCTTCAAATTCAAGCCTGATACACAACCCGATTCATTTAGTGTAACCCCATACCACGTATCCATCTGCTGATCTAAATCCCATGTATTAGTCCAGCCTGCACCACTAGTGGAATCATATAGAGTTACAAGAGTGAGGGAGTCAATTTGACGGCATGGGCTGTATAGATTACACTTCCCTGCGTCCATATTACAGAAGTCTTCCCAGGTAGCGTCAAAATTGTTACCATTTGAGATATAATCGTTTGTATTGGTTGGTGTATTTAATTGAGTACACAAGTTCGATAAATTGGAACTGTAACAACCACTGAGTTGGTTAAAACTCACATGTAAAAATCCCAAGTTTAGATTACCAAGTTCTGAGGGAATATTTCCAGTAAGTCCGTTAAAAGCTAAATCCAAATCTGTCAGATTACTTAAATTGCTCAGTTCGCGCGGGATAGTTCCGGTGAGCTCATTACCAAATAAATTCAAACTTGTCAGGTTACTCAAGTTCGCAAGTTCTAGGGGAATATTACCTGTAAGTTCATTCTGACCTAAATTCAAATCTGTCAGATTGCTCAAGTTGCCTAGTTCCGGAGGAATATTTCCGACGATTGATCCATTATCAAATAAATTCAAAGTAATCAAATTACTCAGGCTGCCCAGTTCAGGCGGGATGCTGCCACTTAGTAGGTTATTAGATAAAATTAAATATTCTAAGCTATGCACATTGCCAAGTTCAACAGGAATACCGCCGTTGATGAACTCGTTATCGTCTATATTCAAATACGTTAAGCTGTTCAGGTTGCCAAGTTCGGAAGGAATACTGCCAATGAGGTTGTTTTCACTTAGATTCAAATATTCTAAGTTACTCAAGTCACCCAGTTCCGGGGGAATACTGCCATTCATCCAAATACCATCCAAACCTAACTGAATGACACAACCATTTGCATCTAAAATTACTCCGTGCCAGGCACTTATAGGTTGAGTTAAATCCCACACAGCACTAGAATTCCAGTTTGCTCCCGATGTTGAACTATACAAAGCCATCAAAGCCAAGGAATCTCGTTCTCTGCAACTCACAGGCGGCGGCGTTTCCAAGTAATTCATTGCCTCATACAAATTCAATCGTCCATTCGTTGTACATTTATCGGTGAGTGCGGGAGTCACCGTGGCAGTATTGAGTATAGCCTCTTTGATTTCCAAATAAGACTTATCGGGGTAGGTTTCCATCAACAAGGCACAGGCACCTGTGACGTGCGGAGTTGCCATAGAAGTACCGCTGAGGTAGCTATAGGCACTCGCCGGATTAGTAACGATACCTGTACTCAAATACGTACTTAATATGGAGTCTCCGGGTGCGCCTATGCTTACACTTGATGCACCGTAATTGGAAAAATCCGCAAGTGCATCGTGCCGATTTATAGCGGCTACACTAATGATGTGGTCAAAATTGTAGGGGATAATATGATTAGAGTTATACCCTGCCGGATAATTAGTATCGACATCAATATCAGTGCTGAAATTTCCAGCTGCCGCTATGTAAAGATGTCCATTGTCTTCGGCAAGTTGTAGTGCTTCTATGATTGCAAACGAGGATGTAAGATTTTGATAGCTATTATTGCTAATAGGAATATCCATAGCAACTACATAAGCCAATGCTTCTATCAATACGCTGGATACCGTTTTCCCTCCAAAAAATATTTCAAGAGAAACTATCTGCACATCCCAAGTCACGCCAGACACTCCGATGCCATTGTTGCCCACTGCACCTATCGTACCCGCTACGTGTGTCCCATGCCCATATGTATCAATGGGATTATTATTCCCTTCAGCAAAATTCCAGCCGATGAAGTCGTCAGGGTAGCCGTTGCCGTCGTCGTCGATGTCGTTGATGTCGTCGGGGTCAAAAACCCATACGCCACTTGCATTTTGCTCGAGTACACGTCCATCACCGTCAAGGTCTTCACCAAGATTCTGCCAAATATTATCAATGAGTTCGGGGTGTTTCCAGTCCACGCCCGTATCAATTACTGCGACCTTTACAGAGGGGCTGCCTGTGGCGATGTTCCATGCTTCGGGGGCATTGATGTCAGCATCGGGCGTACCACCATTTTGTCCGGTATTGTGCAGTCCCCATTGTTGGTTCAAATGTGGGTCGGAAGGCGTGAGGTCCTGCCCGTCATCGGCTTCGGTGGCGAGGTAGAGGTAGTAATTAGGTTCGATATACTCAATATTGGGGTGGTCGCGGTATTCGCTGATGACCTGTTCGATATTACGACCAGTATCGGTATCGGCGATTTGCCAGACTTCTATTCCGTTTATCGGCAATATTTTATGAGTGGTTGCCTGCATTTGGTTTTTGAGAAAGAGTTTGTCCACAGTAGATTTATGGGGTTTCATTTTGATGATAAATTGGTCGGGTACGTATTCGGGCGTTTGCGCGTACATGCACGTACAGAGAAGTAAGCAGAGGAATAATGTCCATGCTTTGAAGTTTATGAAAGTGTTCATAATGACTTTCTTGATGATTGAATGCCCCGCACTGACGACTTTAGCCGTCAGGTATTTTCTCCGCGACGGCTAAAGTCGTCGGTACGGAGTCCATTCAGATTAGATAAAAATTTGACTAACACAAAAGTATGTTCTTTTATTCGTAATTTTATACACTTAATTCAGCAAAAAATACGATAACGCAATTTTCTTTTTTTATATAAAAAACTGATTATCAATTAAATAAAATGTCTAAAAAATCAAATAAACGAGGTGGCCGGTTTTTGGTGGTGGACTTATTGAATAGTTTATCGAAGTCCGAATTGGTGGATTTGGGGAATTTTGTGGCTTGTGATTACCATAATACGGACGTGCAAATTGTGAATCTGTTAGATGGATTGAGGAAGGACGTAATTCACCAAAATGAGTTTGACGATGCAGCTCAATGTGCGGTGTACCGCGCCACTTTTCCAGAAAAAACTATCCCGAAAAAATCGCTGAACGCTCAACAAAAAGGTTCGCTTTTGGCAAAGATGACGATTTTGTTGCGTTTGGTGGAAACCCTTTTGATGCACGAAGAATTGAAGGAAAATGTAGCTTGTAAAACAGAGTTGTTGTATCCACAATTATTGAAGCGGAAGCAATTTGCTCTATTCCACCGGAATATGACTAAAGATGATAAAGCCCTAAATGGCAAAACCGCAAAGGGTGTGAGGGATTATGCTCAAAAATTCAGAATGGAGTCGGAACACCTGCTTTATCTGCACCACAAAGAATTGCTCAGAACAGAGGATAATATGCCGGAATTGATTGCAAGTCTTGATGTTTGCTATTTGGTTAATAAGTTGAAAGCGTATATTTCTTGTGTGGCATTGGCACGGATTTCTGCAAAAAAGTCTTACGATATGCAGCCTATTGAAGCAACTACATCTTTGTTGAATTTGCCACAATATGCCGAACATCCTCTGATTCATATCCATAAGGTTGCATTAAATTTATTACGAAAGAACACTTTAAGGCTTTACGAAGAACTGATTCAATTATTGAATACCAACGAAAAATTTATCTCTAATAATGACTTGAATGATTTATACAAAATTGCAGTCAATTTTTGTAGTAAAAAAATCAAAGAGGGACATAGTGAATTTTATCAACATGCCCTTGATATTTATCGTATTATGGATAGTAAAAATCTGTTGACGGAAGGAAATTTTATGCCCATTAATAAACTCAAAAATATCATTACCTTGGCTTGTCGTTTGAATGAATTTGACTGGGCAAAAGAAAGCATAGAAAAATACCGCCCCAATCTCAAAAAAGCACACGCCAATAGCGTCTATCACTTCAATATGGGCTTAGTCGCTTTCTATAAAAACGACTTCAAAACTGCCCTCTCCCACTTCATCCGTGTAGAAAAGGTCAACCTCGCCTACGACATCAACTGCCGCATCATGCTCCTCAAATCTCACTACGAACTCGACCATGAATACGACGAGCGCACCATCCGCACTTTCCTACTTTCCGAACGATTTATACAAAGTCATAAAGGCTTGATTACGAGAGACAAAAAAGCCTACAAAAACTTCGTCCGCATACTTATCAACATCTATAATACGCGACATGGGGCGGGTAAGATGACGGCAGAGAAAGTTAAAAAGAAATTGGAGAAGTTGGAATTTGTGAGTGATAAGAAGTGGTTGTTGGAGAAGATTGAGGGCTTGGCGAGTAAGCGGTAGCCCACACGCACCTCCAACTCCTAAAGGAGAGTCCGCCCACAGATGTCAATCTTATTTTTTTGACTGATATTTGGTTGAAATTGTATGTGTCAGAATTTACTTTTCAACTCTCTTACCAATTCTTTTTTTCGCGGATAATTTTCGGATAATTTACTTGCCCAATCTAAGGCGATTTCATGCTTTTTTAATTTGTAATTTAAAATGGCGAGGTTGAATATCGTGTCTTCGCTTTGAGGGTTGATACGGTGCGCTTCTGTGAAATACTTTATGGCTTCATTGCGCTGTTTTAAATTGTCGTGCGCTACGGCGAGGTCGGTCAATACTCTGAAATTATAGGGATTGGCGGCGTAGGCTTTTTTGAAATATTCGAGTGCTTGTTGAGGTTGCGCCTCATTGCTGGCTATGATGCCCGCGTACCAATCCAAAGGAAAACCAACGTAATCGAGATTATAAAATGCTGATTTTGCTTCTTGTAGTAATACCTTTTTCTGCGCTTGCTTCGTAGCTTCGAGGTAAACGGGTTTCGTCGCTGCCTCTCCTTTGTAGCGGTAGTAGCCAACCGTCAAATTGAAACCCAACACCGCCAAAGCCAATGCAAGCAATACCCGATTATCTATTTTGAGAGAAAAAATACGTGTATTTCTCAACTCATTACGTGCGTGATACGCCAACATCGCGAGTAGCATTGCCCACCATATTTGATGTTCGATACGTTCTTTTGGAAAACTAAAATTTGCAATGACCACGTAGCCAATAAGTCCACTCAGTAATACCCAAATTTGGAGTTTTTTATTCGTAGAAGTGCTTGCTTTCATCGCCTTCCAAGCCAGCCAAAATGTCAATACAAACACACCCACATATCCCAAAAATCCCAATATACCGAGTTCCGAGAATACCCATAGAAAGTCATTGTGGGGGCGTTGAAAGAAGGTATTTTGGTTGGCAGCGGCGGTGTTTTCTACGCCTTGACTTGGAAAAAATATCGCCCAATTGCCCGCGCCTACGCCTTGCAGTGGTTTTTCTTGGATTAAGTTAACTGTATTATTCCATAATCGAAAACGCTCACTTGCGGTATTGGAATTGAGGTATTTTGTAACGTTTATTTTTTGGAGGTAAACATTAAAATCGTCATCTACGAAATTCAATCTCGCCCACAAGCCGCCAATTATCATTAATAAAACAGCAGCGGCTACGAGTATTTTTTTAAAATTAAAATAAGCACTAATCCATTGAAAACCAACAAGAAAAAATAAGCCCGAAACCAATAGCCCTACATATACGCCGCGCGTTTGAAGCATTATCAGCATAAAAATTTGTACAATCGCCAAACTACCTAATGCAATACGTTGTATTTTTTTCCGAAAATAAAAAACAGAAAATACGTTGAAAATGAGCGTCAAATAGAGAAAGGAACACAACAGATTTTTTTGCGCGGAAAGTCCGGTCAAACTCCGAAAGCTGTTGTAAGCTAATCGGAAAAGGGTGGGCGATTGACTCATTTGCCAGAAGGTCGCCGCAAGTACAAGCAGCGTAGCCGCTACATTGCACCAAAGTAAAACAGGTATCAACTTGCCTTCACTTTTGAGCAATAGAAAACGTAATATCCAGTAAGTCAACAGTGTAGCCACAACTTTTTGAGTAGAAAAAACAGCTTCCGCAGTATTCCACGCCCACAAAACCGACGCCGCTGAGACGACCAACCAAGTCACCAAACAAACATCTACCCAAGTCAGATATTTTTGTTTTGGGAAATCTTTAGCGAATAAAATCACTCCTCCGACCAGCACTATTGACCAACAGATAAATCGAGGCACTAAGGCAATATCCATCACCGTCCACAATTGAAAAACAGGCGTGATGACCAGCAGGGCGATTAGGAATATTTTTATACGTATATCGAATTTCATAAACCGAAAAAGAAAGGAAACATCTCCGAAGTCGGAGATGTTCCTTTAGTCAAAATTGCTTATCTAAAGATAAGTCATTAATTACCGCCACAATCCTCTATCGTACCGGAAAATTCTGTTCCCGGCGGTATCTCAAAACCATTGCCGAAAATAATCGTTTCGCCAGCTTTGTAGTCGGTATCGCCTGTGAGTGTGCCATCTGAGTTGATGGTTCTGTCTGCCTGATAGATGCCTGACGGTATCGCGCCTCCGGGCGTGAGTAGCGTGGGGCAGGTGCTGTCTATGCAGTCGATGAGGTTGCCGTTGTCGTCGTAGATGGGGAGGTATTGTCCTGCGACGGTGAGGGTGAATCCTTCTGATTGTCCTGCCGCATCTGAAATCGTGACTTGATAAGTGCCTGCGGTCAAGTTAGTTATTCTGTCGGTCGTTTCTCCTGTATTCCATTGGTAGGTGTAGGGCGATGTGCCTCCGGTGACTATAACCTGTGCAAAACCGTAAGTAAGGCATTGTGCATGGAGCACCGAAACGTTGACAAGTAGGGCGTTAGCCGCAGGATTGGGTTCGGGATAAATATCAAATGTACTTGTTCCTAAAATATCTTCCAACGTACCATCCGATTCTATCTTGCTACCGCCCCTTACTCGCATTTCAAAAGGGTCGCCTGAAGGTATATCGTTTGTGATAATGATAAAGGATGCAACAGGTCCATTGCAAAGTATATCCGTTCCGTTTGTGCGAGTGATGGCATCATAAAATTTATTTTCCGCTTCATCAAATAATTTAAACGTATTACTTGGTTGGAGAGAAGATGCGGATATATCCATAGTGACCTGTGCGATATTAAGCGATTCAAAGTCCAACTCGAAAGCCAAGCCGTGCGCAGATATTGGGTTTCCGTTCATATCTTCCACATAAAGGTCGTACACCGGATTTCCTGAGTTGATCATTGTTCTCTCGAAGCGATATACAAAATTACTATTTATGCTTTGCGGTGCGCCAAAGCTGTGTATTCTATCAAAATTCAAATAAACTACCTGAAGGTCATCGCCATCTACTATGCCATTGCCGTCGCCGTCTTGGTGCATACTGTTGACACCATCTACGTTTTGCGCCCATTGGGTGGCGGGTTGTGCAAACCAATCTGTGGTGGGCGTGCCTTGTGTCCATACTATGGTGGAAGTTCCTTGTCGTAGCCAGTTGCGTTCCGGTCCGGTAAATCCGTAAGCCAAGCCCCAAGCTAAGGCATCTTCTTCGGTCACGACACCATCGCTATTGAGGTCACCGGGCCAAACTGACTCGCATGGGCTACTTGATACACCCGAACAAATGTCTTGCCATGTGATATTGAAATTATTGCCGTTTGTGATGTATGTATTAGTGTTAAATGTCGGATTGATACGACTGCAAAGTACCGATAAATTATTAGGAAAACATCCGCTTAATTGATTGCCGAATAGCCACATTCTATCTAAGTAATTCAAGACCTCAAATGTTTGAGGAATATTTCCACTTAATTGATTATCAGATAAATAAAGGTTGGTTAGTATTGGTAAAGTCCCTAAGGCATACGGTATAGTACCTGTCAATAAATTATCGGATAAATTTAGGGTCGTCAGTCTGGATAGTTCGCCTAATTCCGGTGGGATGTTTCCGTCCAATAGATTGCCTGATAAATTGAGGGCAGTCAACTTATCAAGGTCCGTTAACCCTGACGGAATATTTCCACTCAATTGATTATCAGATAAATCTAAAGTCACCAAGCGAATCATACTGCCCATTGATATAGGAATATCACCCGATAGAATGTTATCGCTCAAATCTAAATTCAATAAATCTAAATCGCCTATTTCCTGTGGTATAGTACCGATTAGGTCGTTATTTGATAAATCTAAAGCCGTTACACAACCCAATACATTTGTAGTAACACCGTACCAAGTCTCCATAGGTTGAGTGAGATTCCATGGGTTGAGCCATGATGCTCCGCTTGTGGCGTTGTATAGGGCTACTAAGCTCAAAGAGTCACTTTGTCGGCAGGGAGCAATGCCGCAGACTCCTGCGCCTGTGTTGCAGAAATCTGACCATGTGGTATCGAAGGTATTGTTGTCATCAATATAAACACTTGTAAGCTGATTGCAAAGGTTTATCAATTCAGGAGGGAAACAACCTGTCATTTGGTTGTTGTGGGTATGTAAAGTATTCAAATTAGTTAAATCACCTATTTCTTTTGGGATTCCCCCTGTTATTTGGTTGTTAGGTAGATATAATCTTTCTAAATTATCTAAATAGCCTATCTCTCCCGGAAAGGTTGTTAGTTGATTACTACCTATAGTTAAAAGTTTAAGACTATTTAATAAACCTATTTCCCAAGGAAGGTGCATTATTTGGTTATTGTGAAGATATAAAGACTCTAATTTCCTTAAATCATTTATTTCTTTAGGAAGACTTGTTATTTGATTATAGCCTAAATGTAAAACTTTTAAATTATTTGGTTCACACATCTCAGGGGAAAAAGTTGTTATTTGATTATGGTAGGCATATAAATTCTCTAAATTATTCAAGTTTTCTATTTCGGGTGGAAAAGTTGTTAGGTTATTATAACCTAAGTCTAAATATCTTAATTCAGATAAATCGCCAAATTCTGCAGGGAGTTCAATTAAGTTATTGAAATTTAAGTCCAAATATTGTAAATTTCTTAAATTGCCTATCTCTATTGGAAGACTATCTAAGCTATTTGCCCGATAAATTCCTCCATTTAACCATAACGATTCTAAGTTAGCCAAATCACCAAATTCTGGCGGTAGGTAGGTTATTAAGTTAGAGCGCAGATTGAGTTCTTGCAAATTAGTTAGATTCCCAAATTCAGGTGGAAGGCTTGTTAGTAGGTTGAGGTGCAAATTCAATATTTCTAAATTAGTGAAATCTCCAATTTCAGGTGGAAGGCTTGTTAAATTAGCACCTCTTAAATATATCTTTCTTACGCAACTCTGTTCATTCAAACTAACTCCCCACCACGTATTAATAGGTTGATTCAAATTCCAAGATAAATTCCCCCCATTCGCATTATAAATAGCCACCAAAGCCAAAGAATCATTCATCCGACAAAGCGAAGGACAATCCTCTTCAGGTGCTGCCTGCGGCGCAGGTACGGGTGTAAAGTAGGTTATGGCATCGTACAGATTGAGTTGTCCGTCGCTTACCGTTTTATTATTGAGTGCGGGGGATTGAGTGGCAGAGCTGATGATAGCTGTTTTTATTTCAAAATAGCTTTTTTCGTGTTGCAAACTCCAGAGTAAGGCACATGCACCTGCAACGTGAGGGGTTGCCATAGAAGTACCATCTCTATATTCGTAACCATTAACAGGGCTGCAACTGTATATATTATCGCCGGGAGCAGCTATATGTACAGTAGTAGCCCCGTGGTTGGAAAAGTTAGCGATTGAACCTGCATTGTTTGTGGCAGCCACCGCGATGACATTGTCGGAATTATAAGAAGCAGGATAGAATTTAGCAAGGTCAATGTCCGTACCATTCCCATTACCAGCAGCAGCGACAAAGAGGTGTCCGGCAGTAGCGGCACTTTGTATGGCTTGCTCTAAGGCTTCGCTATATTGTCCACCGCCCCAACTGTTGTTGCTAATTTTCGCGCCCATATCTATGGCATAATTGATAGCATCTATTAGAGCAGTTACAGGTGCGTAATCGTCATCTTCAAAGACTTTTATCGCCATTATTTGCACATTCCAAGTGACACCGGCTACGCCCGTCGCATTATCGCCTTTTGCGCCGAGTATGCCGGCTACGTGTGTACCGTGTCCGTCAATATCTTCTATTTTTTTATCATTATTCACAAAATCCCAACCGACGAAATCATCGACATAACCGTTTCCATCATTGTCTATGCCGTCGATATCGTCCGGGTCAAATTGCCACTCATAACCTATTTTTTCAATTACTTTACCGTCGCCGTCAGCATCTTCGCAGAGGTTTTGCCACATATTTTCAACGAGGTCTTCGTGCCCCCAATCTACCCCTGTATCCAGTACTGCCACCTTCACATAGGGGCTACTCGTAGTAATATCCCAACTCGCAGGCGCATTAATTGAATTCATGCCCCATTGAAGCCCGTAATTAGGGTCATTGGGTACAAAATTTTGAGCACCTTCCGCATACTCGGCACTACTTTTCGCATCAGCAAGATAGTAGTAGTAATTAGGCTCAACAAACTCCACATCCTCGTGATTACGATATTGCTCAACGAGTTGTTTGATGTCCACTTCACCGTTGGTTTCATCAATATGCCAGACTTCGATGTCGTTTTTGAGTGACCGTTGTTTGGTGACGCGCATTTGTGTTTTGAGGGTGTTTTTTTGTGCGGCGGTTTTGTCCGCTTTCATTTTAATGAGGACTTGCCCGGATACATATTCGGGGCGATTTTGCGCGTAGGTGTACGCACATGCAAGGCAGCATAGCAAAACAGCTAATGCTCTACAAATAGTAGAGGTATTCATAATAATTTTTTTAATGACTATTGAATTGCGGGTAATCTCGGTGAGCGTAAGGCTTGTAGTAGTTTGAGTTATCCACAACACAAATTAAATAATAATTTTGACTAATGCAAAAGTATAGTATTTTTTGTGTACATTTATTCACAATAAATCAAATACAATACGAAAATATTTTTTTAATTTGTCAATTAAAACACTGATTATCAATTAATAAAATGTCTAAAATTAAAAATAAAAAGATACGCCCATTTTTAGTTATCGAACTTTTAAATAGCTTTACTGAGCGCGAATTAGCGAATTTAGTAGATTTTGTGTCTTGCAATTATCATAATACAGATACTCATGCGGTGGCTTTATTGAATGTACTACGAAAGGAAGTGGTTCACAAAAAAGACTTTGACGGCGCGGCTCAATCTATTGTTTATCGCGCCACATTTCCCCAAAAAACTACTCCTAAAGACACCTTAAACCAACAACAAAAAGGCTTGCTTTTGGCAAAGATGACCATTCTCTTACGCTTGGTAGAGGCTTTTTTGACCTACGAAGCCTTGAAAAAAAATACGGTGTGCAAATCTGAATTATTGTATAATGAACTTTTGGAAAGAGGTCAATTCTGGTTATTTAATCGACATATCACGAAAGATACAAAAACACTAAATGCACAAACAGAAAAAGGCATTGAGGATTATGCTCATCAATTCAAAATGCAATCTGCCGTACTAAATTACCTGCATCAGAAAGGGCTTATTATTGCAGAAGATAACCTTCCCGAATTAATTACAAATTTAGATATTTATTACTTGCTCAACAAATTGGAATTACATGGTACTTGCATTTCATTGATGCAATTTTCCGCAGAAAAAACTTATGATTTGACACCTATGGAGGTTATCAAACCTTTGCTTAATTTACCTCAATATGCCAATCATCCGTTTATTCACATTCACAGAGTAGCATTAGATTTATTAGAAAAGGATACGATTGAGTTGCATGATAAATTAATTGAATTACTCAATACACATCAATCGCATATTTCACTCAATAATCTGAATAATTTCTACAAAATAGCCGTCAATTTTTGTAGCAAAAAAATCAAAGAAGGACATAGTGAATTTTACAAGGAAGTATTTGATTTATACCGCATTATGGACGATAAAAACTTGCTAATAGAGGGGAATTATATGCCCGTTGGCAAACTCAAAAATATTATCACCGTAAGCTGCAAAGTCGGCGAATTTGAATGGGCAAAAGAAACCATAGAAAAGTACCGCTCCAACCTCGAAAAAGCCCACATTGACAGCGTTTACCACTTCAATATGGGGCTGATTGCCTTCTATCAAAACGACTTTAAAACCGCCCTCTCCCACTTCATCCGTGTAGAAAAAGTCAACCTCGCTTACGACATCAACTGCCGCATCATGCTCCTCAAATCTCACTACGAACTCGACCATG
>ENA-ORXT01004829-ORXT01004829.1-marine-metagenome-genome-assembly--contig:-NODE-4829-length-13640-cov-18.855121_pt1 | contig 13640 bp, 15 predicted proteins | sample MGYA00237868_ERZ511482 | MGnify/ENA metagenome assembly ERZ511482 | reverse complement strand
GCGCGCGCTGCTGCGGGGGCGCCGCGCCTACGCGGCGGCGCGGTCGGTAGCGGCTGGGGGGGGGCGGGGGGATCCCCGCCGGGGGTTGCGGCCCGCCGACGCGGCGGGCCGCAGGGTGGAGGCGAGGGGGCGGCCGCCACTGCGGCCGCGGCGGCAGCGGCGTTGCGTGATTGACGATGTCACTTGACTAACATGGTTGGTCGCGTGCCAGTCATTGATTAGCACTAAATCGGATAAACAAGTCTGCATCAGCAAAATAGTACTGAGACATATGCCCAGAATCAGTGGTAAATATGTTCTGCAGATTATGCCTGAACCCGGACAAACCGGTTAGCTATCCGTTTGCTGGGGTGTCCCCTTGAATCAACCGTATGACTCTCTTTGGAGCCCCCGTTGGCGACTTCTTGGCGACACAGCTTGCGCCTGTGTCGCCTCGAAGTTACGAAGAAGTAATTCTAAAAAGCGAGTGGGCAGAACCGCCGACGTTGTAGTGACAAAATGTCTGCAGGTCGCGTCCCGCTTTCTTTGCGCAGGGGCCCCTGCCCACGATCATGCATTGGATGCTGACGACTTGAACAGCATCACCCGGACCAATGATGAGACTTAGAATCGATATTAAGGGACTACGCTGAAGAAAGCCTGGCACTGATTTACAAGACCAAGTTTGCTGATTGGTTCTTGACGTCATTGCAGCGATCACGGAAGGGGATCTACACTCGTGATTTTGGGCTCTGTTCAGACATGGACGCTTTTTATTGGACCGGGTCCGTCTCGGGACATATTGGAGAACAAACATTTGAATTCGTCCTCTGCTTTGCTTTTCGTAAAGACGAAACGTTTTTACATATCACATGCAGGCAGAAATGTTTATTCATTAACGCAGTGTCGGGCGGCAGGCGTTCCCTGCGGCCAAGGTGCTGTGGCCCACGAGCCTGACGCGCTACCACCGGCCCGACTTAGCAGAAGGTCGCAGGTGCGACCGCCTGCGACGCGTCCGCCTTCGCGGCGCGTCCCAGCTGATGGCGATGGACGGCGGCTGCGGTGGCCAGCGGCTCCTGTGGCGGGCGTCTACCGCTGTGGTACTGCTCCCGGCGACGACGTCCGTCACGGCGGCCGCGGCTGCCGCCCCAACGAGCCGCCGCCGCCGCCGCCGCCGCGGAGCGACCGCTCGGAGCCGCCGCCACCTGCGTCTACAACAACCGCCGCCGCTGACCGCCCGCCGCCGCCAACGCGGCACGGCGGCGGCCCACAGGTGGCTGGGCACGGCGGGCGCGCCGTTGGCGCCGCGAACCGCGAACTGCACTGCCCCCCGTCCACCCGGCAGGCGGCCTATTGCCCCCACGACGCCATCCCCCGCACCGGCCGGCACCCACGACCCCGCCGCACAACGCCACCGCCGCGAAAGGCGTGCCGGCCGTCAGCGGCCTGGGAGAGGCGGGCTGGCCGTTGCGGCCGCCTGCCGTTCGCCGAACCGCCTCACCACCCGTAGAGAACGCGCCCTCCCCACGCCATGCCCGCCGACAAACCGACCGCTTGCCCGCCACTGCACGTGACGAAGGAGAACGTCGTGGTGCAGGTATTTTTGTGCATCGGCGTGTTTTATTTTCCTATGGCTGCTAAGTTCTCCAACTCTGTAGGAGCGCCTGGATCTGAGCACTGCACGAGCTGCGACATTGTTCACCCGAAGATCAGGAGTGAGAGGAAGAAGCGCGCGATGAGCAGCACCGCCTTTTTTGATGTCAAAAACACCCGATACTCCAGGATGCAAGAGAGAACAGCTGCCATCATGTCCGCACTGAAGACTTCTACCAAGTTGTCTGACGAAACTTTGAAAAACGCACTCCTCCTAAACGGCGTTTCGGACAAGTCAGGTAGCTTTATGATGCGCCTGACTGATGCTCGAGGTCCAGGGACGCTTGACAAACACGGACATGTGATTGTCGCTCTATCTCATCATCTGTACTACAACATTGGATCCAAGATACTTATGGAAGCGTACGAGTCACTCTCTGTTGAGCAGCGTGACAAGTTCGAGCTGGAAATGCGCCGTACTGCAAAACATGTTCCGAAGCACACGGTACTCTTCTCCTTTAAGCCTGAAAAAATGGGTGGCACAGCGCTGTCAATGTCTGACTACGCCGTGCTGCTTACCGTGAGCCCCACGGTCCTGGAGTATGGTGTGCACACTCACACTACGTGTACACATGCGGTTACTACGCTTCGCGCACTGAAGGCCCTACGACAGTTTCCTACTGCTCTATTTTTGTAGGCCTACTCTTTCGTCTGACGGAGAGTAGGCCGTAAGGGAACTGCCAACTGTCGTGCAGCTCCGACGTCTCGGCGAGAGCCTCATGATTGAGCTACGTCGCCTGCTACCATTCAATGGAAAATGGAGGCGACCGTCTTTCCATCGCTTGCTGGAGCTTCTTTATCGTACGTTACCGTTGGTGCACCTCGGCTCATCAATATGCGAGCTGATATTGGAGAACTTCCATCAAATTGCGAAGCGCGAAATCAGCCAGAGCAACCATCGAAACGCAGCGGAGTACTCAATGCAGAGGTGGAGAGACACCGAGCAGTACTCAAGGACGCTCTCCATGCCGGAGGAGCACGACATCCCTCCGTCGTGGCTGCTTCGCCTCTCCGGAAATCCGTTGAAGGCCGTCTAGTTCCACGGACTCGCTCCGCAGCGGCGCTTGGCATCCACGATCGGCGGGGATTGGCGAGGCAAGGACGCACTGAGAACCGTGTCTGTCTCGACAGAGGAGCTCTGGAGGGCTCATGCACCCAACGCGCTCATCAAGTTCTGGAGGAGAGCCAGGCACCCGCAGAGATCATTCCTCATTCGAGAGGGGTCGACGGTGTCAGTGCTCCAAGACGGAGGGCCATCTGACGGTGTGAGCGACTCCGGTGCCACAGGAGTGCAGAGATTCCAATTCTGTCGGGTCCGAGCGATCGGCCCTATAGCGGAAGAGCTACACCTCGAGTGTGAAGCGTGGAAAGTGTCGGATTTGGCCTTATCCATCGTGGGGAAACCTGCGGTGGTCACACTTGATTCTACACCCAGTGTGTCTCTCGTGCGCGCTGAGCGGGTGAAGCAGTCTGCTTTTGTTCTCCCTTGCGGTACGCACAACGTTCTGTTCACCAAGAAGTCGGGCTTTCATTTTAAGAGTGGTTGAGGGAAGCTACATGTATCTTTCGCAGAGCATGCACACAGTAGATAGAGTAGTGCGTTCAGCGCATGCTTAACACCTGTCCGCCTCACTTGGTAATATGCTGTCCTTGCACTAATATGCTGTCTTTGCACTATGGGCACTCTTGCCATAGCCTGTTTCCGACGTCGTAACTTGTACGCTGTAGTTTGGATTGTGGGGATAGTTCGTGGATCGCGAGCCATGCCAATGCTACGTGAATGGCGGGGCAGAAAGCACGGATTGAGGCGCTCCCACCCATAGAACCTTTGTCTGGAGAGTGCTCGTTTAGAACCATTCCAATGAATCGAAGGAGTACAGCATACGTCACGAAGGTACCCTCCGCGCGTCATGTCGCCGCAAACATACTCATACTCATTCCAGGAAACCGAACCTCAGAAACAACCAAAACGCTGATGATCTAGTCACTTCTCTTTGCCACAACTCTCTTCCATTTATCCGCTAGCAAGTAGGCGCGGCCATTGTACAGCCGCTGCCTCACCAAAGGAGAGTGACATCCGACTAGGAGCGGCTGCCTTCCGTCGGCCTGCTCGGGCTTGTAGTGCAAGTCGTCGTACATGGCTGGCGCGCATCGCCAGCAACAGATATGCGCTCTAGGTCCTGATCCATCTCTCAGCTGCTCAATGCAGGCCGTACACACGAATACAGATAGCCAGACGACCATTACACAGCGAGGGCACGCCGCATCGTCGACAGAGTTTTCTGTAGCGGTTCCCTTGTTCTCGTTCGGGAGTACCAAGGGTTGCCCCACTCTTTTAATCGCGTTGTCACGGACGAACTGCTGAGCACCCTGAGGGGCCGCTTGCAAGTCCAGCACAGTTGGCTTTTTCCCCTTCCACGCCGAATGCGAGTTGCGACTCACGTACTCCAGGACGCACTCCAGGTACTCCGTCAAGTAGGACGTCATGACTCTCAGGTCTGTTCGGAACTCTGCTGGGTCGCATTTCTCGTAGGATCGCGCGTCACCACACCACCACTTCCCATCAGCAAGCTTCAGAGCGCTAAGAACCAGCAGCTTCTCGAAAGGAATCAGCATACCAATCTTTCCACGCCAGTGGGCCGCGTGTTCAATCGCGTGCACAAGCCAGCCAGTGCACGCAATATTCACTGCAGATGCTACGTTGGTCCCTGCGTTGAAGCCGCTGTGCGGAACACCATAGCCCGTGACGACGAAGTCCCCTGCTTTCATTTCATGGAAGCCGACGCGAATGCCGTGGGCGAGGAAAAACGACGCCGGCCACAAGACGGCCTTTTCAGCGAGAAGCTTCCACACATCTCCTCCTGCTGCCTTCAGCACGACAGGGTCCATGCATTCACTCATGACGCGTACCATCTTGGGGACTTCAGATCTCGGAACGAAAAACCAGAACTTACTCGCTCCGGACTGCAGGTAGGAGACCGACTGAAGGAGATGGTCTTCAACATGCCAGCTGAAGTGCGAGCCGGCGCTTCCCATGTATAGCAGACTAGTGTTGATACCCTCGTATGTGGCACATGCGCCTAACATGCTGTGGTGGTTCAGCGTACGAGGGTTGTGGAATCGTTCACTGGACAGCAAGGGCTCCGGTTCAGCTGCACAGGCACTGTCACCCAGGCTCCTGCCACACCCATCCTCATTGGCTGGAGTCATGTCCGAAACGTAGTACACGTCTATTGGATTAGGCTTTGCGGGACCCAGGGCTCTTGTCTCGTGGCCGCTTGATGTCACACCTCTCACCCAGGTGACCCTCAGATCAATCACGTTCTGAAAGAACTGCGGTACACCGAAGCCCTTGTATCGGGCGCGAAGAGCCGTTTTGCTCTCGCACATCCTTCTTTTGATAACAGCAGTCGATAGCATCATCTCCTGTTCAGGCGGCACCTTTGCTTGGAGCCCGTCGCGCTTGATAGCAGGGTCCGGCTCTGCACTGCCAGCGAAGGACTCGCTGAAAATAGTTGGGTAATGCGGGAAAGTCTGAACCCGCACCCGGACATTCACCCCAACCTTTCGCTGGGGCGCTAGAGATGCCTCAGGTCGAATATCAGGTAATACTATTCGGAACACGTGTGCACCAAATGTATGGATCGACGCTGCCTGCGATCGAATCAAACCATGCAGTCCGAGTTCCTGTACGGTACTCAAGCAGGTAATAGGAATTGGGTGAAAGCCCAGTGCCGTTTGCGCGGCAGCCCGCGTCTCCACGACAGGGTCCCCTTGTGGCAAGCGTCGCGGTTACTGACGAGCGCAATCCGCTTGTGGAGCGGCTGTTCTGTCACCAGCGGGTAGCTGGTCAGAGAGTACGTCTTTCAAGCACCCTCGAACATCCCCGCTCGGGCGTCGCTTTGAGCGCTGCACGCTATAGCCTTTGTGTCCTGCGGTGGCGCCCATGCTTCGATTACCAGCACGAGTGTCAGAGAGCGCTCCGGCTGCGGCTGTAGCAGCGCAATCATTGAGATCCACAACTTGGCGAATGCCGTGCCCCACATCGGCACGAACAAAACCCCTGCCATCAGAGTGAAGCTGACCCCCTCCCATGCCAGCATGGCGCACAACTCTGGCACCATCATCACAACGACTGTACTCACTTGTGACACCGTCTGCATCTCGATGAGCACCATCAGACCGACGAAGGGCGCGGCCCCCGTGATCATCTTGTGCACCACGCCCACCGCCTGTACCACGACGCGCATCACATGTTACTCCATCTTCACCTACACGGCCACCATCACGGCCAACGTGAGAGCGACCACGACCACGACGTGCTTTTCCATCACCAGCGCCACTCTTTCCATCGTCAACACGGCCACCACCAGGCCGGTCTTCGTCTTCGCCATCTTGACCGCCGCGCGCATCACGACTCCCGCCACCCACACTTCCACCTTGACCGCCGCGGCCGCCATCGCGGCCAACACCAGACCGACTACGACGACCGCGTGCGTGTTCTTCTTGACCGCCACTCTGAACACCGTCAACACTGCCACCACCAGGCGGGTCTCCGTCTCGAGGACCTCAACCGCCACCTCCACCTTGAACGGTACGGCCGCCATTTCAACGAACATAATACCGACCACGACCACGACGTGCTTGTCCATCACCAGCGCCACTCTGTCCATCGTCAACACGGCCACCACCAGGCCGGTCTTCGTCTTGGCCATCTTGACCGCCGCGTGCACCACGACGCCCGCCACCCACACTTCCACCTTGACCGCCACGGCCGCCAACGCGGCCAACACAAGACCTACCACGACCACCACGTGCTTGCTCATCTTGACCTCCACTCTGACCACCGCCAACACTGCCACCACCAGGCGGGTCTTCGTCTTGAGGACCTCGACCGCCGCGTGAACCACGACGCCCGCCACCTGCATCTCCAGCTTGACCGACACGGCCACGATCGTCGCCAACATTAGACCTACGGCGACTACCGAGTGCGTGTCCATGTTGACAGCCACCCTGCCCACCGCCGACACTTTCACCACCACAAGCGTCTTGTTGTTGATTTTCTTGAACACCGCCTGCACCACGACGCCCACCACCTGCACCACCCCCTGGACCGACCCGGCCACCATCGCGGCCAGCGTCAAACCGACCTCGATCACCGCGTTTTTGTTCGACATGACCGCCACTCTGCTCATCGCCAATACGGCCACCACCAGGTGTGTCTTCGTCTTGAGCTCCTGGACCACCGCGTGCACCACGACGCCCACCACCCGCGCCGTCTGTGCGGCTGCTAGCGGCTCCCGCGGCCCTGCCGCCACTCGAACGGCTACGGCCACGGCTTCCAGAGCTGTCGGATCGTTTCCTTGTCTTTGCGGCACGCGCCTTTCCTGGTCCTTGGTCTTCGCCGTCGTCGCTGTCACCGCGGTCGTTCATTTGCTGGTCGCTGCAAGTGCTCTTACCACCTTCGGCACTGCTGCCTGCATCCGCGCCAGATCCGCTCATAAGCGCTTCTGTTTCCTGCTCTTCCTTGAGCTCTTCAAGTGAGGGGTGGTGCGCCACGAGCAGGCGCAGCAGTAGGTGGCGAAACTTGTCCGGGAAGTGCGCTTTCCGCCAGTCCGAGGAGTTGGCGTCCAGCATCGCCCTTCGGGCGGCGTCGTCGGGCGCCCCAATCAGAGCAGCTACGAAAGCGAGGAGGTTGTTGGAAGTCTCGTACGCAAAGCTCCGCCTGGGTGCCACCACACTGAACTGCAGCATCATCTTCAAGTTGTTCTCGATGTGACAAAGCTCGTTTTTCTTGATAGAGTACGAGTGCGCCACTGTGGAGGCAAGCATCTTGAACAGGCCGTTCAGCACGCGGTCGTTCCAGCCGCCGTCGCCCTTACCGACACCCGATGTGTCAATGACGATCACGTTTCCCTCGGACGACGCCGGCACACCGGGGGAGTCTGTCTCACCCCTCATGTACTTGACCAACACCGGTAACACTTTGTGGAGGTCCCGAGCGATTACTTTCCACCACACACGGCCAGTGCGCTCGGGCATCATGGACAAACCACCGCTTAGTTGCATGCCGTCCTTGATCGCCTTGCCCCCGAGGCGGACGTCCCACGACAGACCGGCCGCCGCGCCAACGAGGGCGTCCGCTGTCATTGAAGAGAGCACCCGGAAGCCTCCACGAGACCGGGAGGTGACCGACCGCGAGAGGAAACAGAAAAAGACTCCATCCACAATCCTCTGCAACAAAGCGCTCCTGCCCATGATCGACTGCGCTTTTCCACGTGACAGCTCCACCCGGCGCTTGGCATTGCGGGGAAAGAGCCAAGGCAGCTCACCGTACCCCGTTTTGGGGGTTTCGTGCGCGCCAGAGTCGGAACCTCTGGCGGCAGCACCCTCCGCGTCTACCGCGAGCCGTGTCCGGGGGTAGGTTGCGCCGCGTTGCTGCTTTGACGGCGGTCCCGGAGACGGTGACCTTCAAACGCCTCGTAGGTGGTGGCGGGGACGGCGGGATGGTGGCAGAGCGGGTCGCTGAGATGGCGTCTCCATCAGTCGAGGCGACGGACGGTGCACCTGGCGGCACGCTCCGTCGCACGCGTGTGACTAGAGGCCTTGGCGCAGAACTCAAGCCGCCTGCGTGACAGTGCCACCTACTTGCAGAATGCTTACAGCTCCCAACATCGTCGAATCGAGGACCACCACGTGTCCACATCCCGATGAGCAGCCTCGCATAATCTCAAGGCGCTTTGTGTCGGGCAGGAAGACCGGGCCAGCGAGTTCGAGCCCAGCTAGCGCCATATTCAACTGCGCAGATGACAGCCCACCAACGAAGCCAATGAGCTTGCCACGAGCCCCTTGGATGACGGACACAAACGCAGAGTGAACCGCCGGTGCAACAGGGCCCGACCCAATAGCGTGCTGAGTCTGTGCCGACGCCGGTTCCGACAGCAGTGGCCCAGGTTGCCAAGCACGCCGCACACCCGCCGCCTGCCCGCCAGACGCCGCAACGGCTGCCATCTGCCCGCCAGACGCCGCGAAGGCAGCAGGCGGGCGTGCAAGATCGTCCGGGCCTGACAGGCCGCCGTTCGAGCCGCGCCGCAATAACACGCGGGGCCCATCGTCGCCACGCCGAGCCGCTTGCAGGGCTCCATCCAGTCGTGAGCCTTGAAAGGCGTCGGCTGCCGCTGCCGGGGCTTGGGCAATCCGCACCGTCGCAGCTGCCAGTCGTGCCGCATGCGCTTGGGCCCGACCGAAGCGGCGCCGCTTACCGCGCGCATAGTTCACACCGCGCCATGAAACCCCGGCAGATTCGCTCATTGGGACGTCGTCGCCGTTGGGACTCGGCGGACTACCGTGCTTGGACAAATCGGGAGCGGCCGCACCATCTCCGCACGCGGTTTTATCACACGGTGGGCTGTGGCCGTAATGCTTCAACGTCGATCGAGCAGACAGTGCGAAGGGGTGGACCACGATCCAGCCGGCACCCCCTGAAGGTGGCCGACTCAGATTTGCACCGGCGCCGCCTGTCCAGAGGCGGCCCAACCAGTGTCCCTGGGCCGCCCTTCCGAAGAAGCAGCCCTTTTGCGCCGCAGGCGGGTGCCCTTACAAAAAGGGCGCCCACGCCGACGGCGTGGATGCGCGGCCCTGCCCAGCAGCGGGGCCTGCCGCGATCCAGCTGGCCTCCTTGAAAGTGGCCGACTCAGATTTGCACCGGGGACACCGACCCAGAGGTGGCCGAAGCAGTGTCCTGGGGCCGCCTTACCAAAGAGGCGGCCCTCTTGCACGGCCGGCGGGCGCTCTTATAAAAGGGGCGCCCACGCCGACGGCGTGGATACGCGGCCCTGCCCAGCAGAGGGGCGGGCCTTTCTTCAGCCGTCCTCCCCAAAGATGGCCGACTCAGATGGACACCGGGCCCGCCTGTCCAGAGGCCGCCCAAACAGTGTCGTGGGGCCGCCAAACCAAAGAGGCGGCCCTCTCGTGCCGCCGGCGTGCGCCCTCACAAAAGGGGCGCCCACGCCGACGGCGTGCATGCGCGGCCCTGCCCAGAAGAGGGACCGGACGTGCTCCAGCCGTGCTCCCCGAAGGTGAACGAATCAGATTTGCACCGGGGCCGCCTGTCCAGAGGCGGCTCAAACAGTGTCCAGGGGCCGCCTTACCCAAGAAGCGGCCCTCTTGCGCCGCCGGCGGGCGCCCTCAAAAAAGGGGCGCCCACGCCGACGGCGTGGATGCGCGGCCCTGCCCAGCGGAGGGCCCGGCCGCGATACGGCCGTCCTCCCGAAGGTGGCCGACTAAGATTTGCACCGGGGCCACCTACCCAGAGGCGGCCAAAACAGTGTCCTGGGGCCGCCTTACCAAAGAGGCGGCCCTCTCGCGCCGCCGGCGGTCGCCCTCACGAAAGGGGCGCCCACGCCGACGGCGTGGGTTCGCGGCCCTGCCCAGCAGAGGGGCGGGCCGCGATACAGCCGTCCTCCCCGAAGGTGGCCGACTTATGTCATTGGTCCGTACCGCACTGGGAGTAAGTGAATATCACGCGATGGAAATCGGGGGAGCTTTCACCAGTGTCAGCCTCTCTAGTGAACGTGGTGGGGGGGGGGGCACGCGTATGTGGATCGAGGTGCGTCAAACGGAAAGAAATGACAGATTAGCGCGTGGGCGGGTGGGTGGTTGAGAAAGGAGTGGTGAAGACGAGGAGGGGCATGCGGCGTCGACGACAAGAAGGCATGCATCGAGCGCCGCGCGCACACGACTCGACGAGCGACTCGTCCAAACCTAGCTCCTGCTGCCCGCACGCACACAGAACTGGCGCGGCCCTCTACACCCGTGTGGCACTGCAGCTCCCTTCCTGCAACACTCCTAAGCGGCGACCCCTCATGTGTGTGGCGCCGCGAGGTTCGGCCGGGGCGCGGTGGGCGGCGGCCACCAAATCAAACGATTTCGTCCGCCACCATCAACCAACCGGATAACGCGACAATTCCGAATGGAATTACTATTCAGCAGCTTGCCATTCTTGTGAGGAACTACTTCAGGTACTTCGAGTACGCATACCGCCCAGGCGCGAGAAGTGGAGGTCAGTGTCTCGTGTCCTCTGGTGCTGCCGTGAGCAGTCTGACCGTATCTCTAGGCGCGGCATTAAACTGCAGGACTGTGCCGCACTCTGCATGCACCATTTGTCTCAAATGATCGTACTTTTTCCAGGGCGGTAGTATGTGGCTAGATTTTTGAGCTTGCAGTGGTCTCACATGAGATCCGTCGTCTCCCGAATACGCATGAGGTGCGTGCGGGCGGGCATTTCCCGGCACACAAGCTGATAGAGCGCGGCGTTCGGCGCAGCGCACCGCGCAGCGCATGTTGTAGGGACTGATGTATGCGCGAGACGTGGACATGCTGTTACGCTGGGCTCTGAGGAACGATCGGCCTAGGTCAGGCTGTCACCTGCGCCCGATTTCGACTGATGTCAGATCGCAGTCATCTCCATGGGTGCGGGCGCTGCGATGGCTGAAAGTGAAGCTGAAGACCCCAACGGCGCCCCGCAGGGCTCACCGGGTCCAAATTCGCCTGCCGTCGACGCCGCCCATTTTTTTAGTGTGTGGAGCGCTCACGGGGGACGTTCTACCGTGGTGTTAAATACGAGCGTGGTGTTCGTGTGTACTAAGCTCTGGTGCCACTTTATTCTACCTCTTGTACTTCTGCCCACACACAACCTCACCTCAATGCTCGACGATGGCCGCTCGTGCGCATCTCCATACGTCCGCCTCGTCCCGTGTACGCTTGTTTTTACCAATGGATATCACCTCCTTCAGGATGAAATGAGCAGCCTGTGTTACAGGTATGGCCAAGCCATGCTCAAGAAGATACGCAATGGATCTGTGAACCCTGGTACGAATGGAAGCGCAGCGGACTCGCCTGAACATGACTGCCTGTTATGGTTGGTGCCAACTGGGCAGCTGGAAGGTCCCAATCGAGACTGCACTCGCCCCCTCCGTTCTTTTGTGAACGAGTCGGTTGAGAAATGTGTCGGAAAGATTGATTACAGTGCGAGTGGATGGTCCGAGAAGCGGCGTGAAGTGAGAGCTGCATTGAGGAAGGGCCTACGTACTCGATACAATCGACGACGCGCCCCAGCAAGACTGTTGGCCTATCGTATCCTGGGGGTCTACTTGGACGCTGATGTCAAAGAGCCCACATTGAAACGTCTTGTTCTTGCCGGCAGTTTGAATGACACTGCTCAAGCAGCGGTGCCAGCGGCCCTCGGTAGCGCAAGCAGCATTGGGTACTGCCTGAAACTGCAGGACTGTGGCCAGGAAATGGAGCGATCTCTGGTCTTGAATGGAGCAGCCGCGTCCATCGTAGGAGAGCTCCTTTTGTTGGACCCGAGCGAGGTGTGAACCTCCGTTCGTGAAGGCACCGCGGCTTTCTTGAAGAAGTATGTGGATGATGCGGAGTATCCGAAGCTCTTACGCCCGGAGAGCGCTGAGGCTCGCAAGAGCGTCGTCCGCTGCATGCGTGACGAGCTCAAAGACATGAAGGCCGGTGACATCAATCTATCTGATGAGGAATCAGACCAATGGTTGGTCACGATGGCACAAGCTGCGTGGTGCCCACAGTATACGGTTTTTAAGGGTGTTCTTGCAACGTGAACGTAGATACAACCGTCGCGCTCGTCCGCTTTGACGAAAGTACGGAGAGCACTGTCTGGCGAGCCCTATACCACATGCCCCTCGGTGGGCAAGTTGGGCACGCACCCGTTGCTGTTCTCTATTTTTATCAATAGTATTCTTTATTGTTTCTCTGTGTCAGATAAATCTTGTTTCTGCTGGCAATCCTGACAAGGCAGGAGGTGATCGTGCCATACATTGTGTGGGCGGGTCCTGTAGCTTTGCGTGAAGAACTCTCTGGGAGGTTAGCTGCTCGTAAATCTGAGCGTCTTTCTCTGGGACCGTGATCTGAAAAATAGCGAGGAGCATCTCCCTAAAAGACCGGGAGATAGTGTCGCGCAATAGACAGAGGAACGTTTGCATGAGGTTCTTGCATGTGCAGCTGCAACTGAAGCGCACAACATTGTTTATGGGCCTGACCTGCACAAAAGGCGGCGGATTCTTCGCATAACTATCCTCCGGACGCACATGCCGAAAACTAGCGAGGAACATCTCTGTAAAAGACCGGGAGACAGTGTTGCGCAGTAGGCAAAGAAACGTTTGCGTGAGCATCTTGCATGTGCAGCTGTAGCGGAAGAACACAAGAGTGTGTATGGGCTTGACCTGCACAAAATACGACGTGCTCTTCGGAAACTATCCTCCGGATGCGCATGCGAGCTTCTTCTGGCATCGCTCCTCGTGCAGCTCCTAAAGAAGGATTGAGTCAGGACGCCGGATTCTTTTGCTACAATCTCCCCCGAAAATGTTCCTGGAGCAACGCTGCCGTAGTCTTGTACACGAGTTGACGCCAGTCCGTGCGCCTTTTCGGAGGTGCAGTGCTGCAAATAAACTGGTGGATGTGTCAGGACTCTATCTCACCAACTATCGTGGGGACCGTTCCGGGACAGTTCCCAGGTTAATCCTGGAAGAAGAATCAGGATAATCCAAGAGTCTGTCCACAATAATTTCAGGTCCTGTCTTCGGAACTTTCTTTTCTGGGCGAGAAAGAAAAACATCAAAGTTATGTCAAAAACTTCCCCCAAGATTTTCCTGCAAACAGTCCCCCATGCAGTTCAAAAGATGCTTCCTTATTTATATTGGAATATGTTTTACGAGAAAGAATCTGGAACTTCATACCAACACACAGTGGCAACGTCGCGACCCAGATCTGCGAACCGAGCGACTGGTGGGCTAGATATAAGTCCAACCGGATAATATGGCGCTGGTTCGCAGGAGGTTCGCATTTTTCCATCCGCCGACCATACCACTGGCGTTTGGGCAGACGTTTGTGCATTTCCGAACATTTTGCGAACCGAATCTGTCTACAATTGTGTCTAAACGGGGGTCAAACACCCAAATCGGGACGATCGCAGACAAACA
>ENA-ORXT01004827-ORXT01004827.1-marine-metagenome-genome-assembly--contig:-NODE-4827-length-13642-cov-5.186067_pt1 | contig 13642 bp, 9 predicted proteins | sample MGYA00237868_ERZ511482 | MGnify/ENA metagenome assembly ERZ511482 | reverse complement strand
ACGCCGCACGGTTCAGCGCCACCTTCGTTTGTTGTGGGGACTTCCTGCCACCGAGAAGAGCATACGAAAAGACCCCGATGACCGTGCCTGCCTTAATGTGGAGCGTGACGTCCCGGCGCGCTGGCGTTGCCAGAGGACCGAGTTGCGCCTTCAAGGGGGGGGTAATCCATGCAGCGGTCCTTCAGTATGCGATGAGCCCGTTAGGCTCGCAGATTGGCCCGCGGCCGCTGCTTCGCATCATTCTCTACGCTCCCACAATCCTTTCGAGAAGCCCCAGGTTTAGATTGAAGGGTGAGCTTCAGTTCGCACCATGCTGGCCTGCGACCACAACGGCGCGCCCCGGCGATCAATTCCGAATTCTCTATGCAGGCGGGAGCCCAGGCTTGAGCATTGGAAGACAGCTGCCTCCAAATCTCACGAATTCGGGGGAGGCGGAGGCGGAGGTGGACTGAAGCATCACCTAGCCTACTCAGTCAGTGCAGCCCTCGCTCAACTGCCACCTTTATCCGCTCCCCTACCCCCAAAACCATTTGCGGGGCGTGGCCTTCGCCTCTTTGATCCATCCACCATGGCCTCGAAGGAAAAGACCGACTCCGCCCGGATGGAAAAGATCGTCAGCCTCTGCAAGCGCAAAGGCTTCGTGTTCCAGTCAGCCGACCTCTATGGAGGCATGAACGGCTGCTGGGACTACGGTCCTCTTGGCGTTGAGCTGAAGAACAACCTCAAGAACTACTGGTGGAAGCGGATGGTACGCGACCGCGATGACGTGGTCGGTCTCGACGGCGCGATTCTCACCCACCAGGCCGTGCTCAAAGCCTCCGGTCACGTCGACACGTTCTCGGATCCGATGATCGACTGCAAGACCTGCCAGGCGCGGCACCGCGCTGACCAGCTTGCGGAGAAGGACGGCAAGCTCCAGTGCGCCAAATGCGGCGGCACCGACCTCGGCGACGTGAAGGATTTCAACCTGATGTTCAAGACGACGGTGGGTGCTTCGTCGGCGGAAGACGATCCAGACGCAGTAGCGTATCTTCGCCCCGAGACCGCGCAGACGATTTTCGTGCAGTTCAAGAACGTCGTCGACAGCAGTCGGGTGAAGGTGCCCTTCGGCATCGCGCAGATCGGCAAGGCCTACCGCAACGAGATCAACCCGCGCAACTTCACCTTCCGCTCCCGCGAGTTCGAGCAGATGGAGATCGAGTTCTTCTGCCGTCCCGAAGACGGCATGGCTCTCACTGACGAATGGCTCGAGACCCGCCTGAGCTGGTACGGCGAGGTCGGCATTCCCCGCGAGAAGCTTCACGTTCTCGACGTCCCCGAGGACGAGCGCGCCCACTATTCCCAGAAGACCTACGACATCGAATACGAGTTCCCCTTCGGCATTCAGGAGCTGGAAGGTGTCGCCTACCGAGGCGACTACGATCTTTCGAAGCATGCCGAAGCCAGCGGCAAGCCGATGGAGTACTTTGATCAGGCAAGCGGCGAGAAGTTCGTTCCGCACGTCGTCGAGCCGAGCGCCGGCGCCGACCGCACCGTGCTCGCGGTCCTGTGCGAGGCTTTCGACGAGGAGACCGTCACTGACGAGAAGGGCAAGGAAGAGGTGCGCACGGTGATGCGCTTCGATCCCAAGATGGCGCCGGTCAAGGTCGCCATCTTCCCCTTGTTGAAAAACCGCCCCGAACTGGTCGCCAAGGCCCGCGAGGTTCAGGATCTGCTGCGCCCACTCTGGAACGTCGCCTACGATGAGACCGGTGCCATCGGACGCCGCTATCGACGCATGGACGAGATCGGCACGCCCTACTGCGTGACGATCGACTTCGAAACGATCGGAGCGGACGAGGACGGCGACAAGTCACTCGAGGGCACCGTCACCATTCGCGAGCGCGACTCGATGTCCCAGAAGCGGATGGCGATCAGCGAACTGGTTGGCTATCTTGCGGGGAAGCTGGTGTAGCGAGATCAGCGGCCAAACGCCCGGGCCGGGTCCAAAATTCTCACGAATTGGCCGACGGAGCCTTGGCTCCTACACGGACTTTAAGTCCCAATCGCAGCCACAGGCTGGTCCGTCGGCGACCTCCCCAGCGCGGCTACGCCGGGGAGGTATTGCTGTGCCCGCACCGAAGTTCGGGCACGGCCAGTCGACCACAATTTAGACGCCAAGCCCCGCTCCGTCGGGGCGATGATCGGCACTGTGCGCCGATCGGCAGCGGCTTGAGGCGCCGAGCCCGCCTTTACTTGCCCTCCGAACTCCACTTCTTGTGGAGATCGATGTTGGCCTGAATGATCGCGGCGCGGTCCGGAGCCTTTTTCTTGATCGTGTCGAGGTAGACGGCCATGTCGCTGTCGTACAAATCGGCAGGCTCTGGATCCCGACCGAGATCACCGGTCTCCTCCATCCAGACGTCGAGTCGACCGCGAAGTTCAGCGAGCTTTTCAGCGAAGGCAGGTTCGGACGCGAGGTTGTGAATCTCGTGGGGGTCCACCTCCAGATCGTAGAGTTCCTCGGGCGCGCGCTCGGGAGCGAACAGGAGCGACTGCACCTCGTCGAGACGTCCTCCGGCATGCGCGGCCCGCAGAGCAACGTAGATCTCCTTGGCATCCTTGTAGGCGCAGGGCTGAAGATGAGGGCGCTGTGGCAGGAAGTTTCGGACGTACTTGTAGCGCTGGGTGCGCACCGCTCGGACGTGATCAACGGTCTCGTCGCAGCGGTCACGCGCGGCGAAGACGGCTTCGCGGGGTTTGTAGTCGGCCGCGAGGACGTCTCGCCCCTGCATGACCCCGGGAATCTCGATACCCGCAAGCCCAAGTGACAGCGCGCCGATGTCGATGTGCTCGACGAGATCTTCACGAACCTTTCCCGCCTCGACTCCGGGGCCGGCAATCACGAGGGGAACGTGGATGCCTTCATCATAGAGGAACTGCTTTCCGCGAGCGTGGCTGATGCCGTGATCGGTCATGAACAGCACCACCGTGTTCTCGATCAGGCCTTCCTTGGCCAGACGCTCCAGCACTTCACCCACGACACGATCGGTCTCGCGAACCGAATCCAGATACGCGGCCCAGTCGCGGAGAATGACGGGGTCACGCGGGTAGTACGGCGGCAGCGTGACACGCTCGACGCTCATCCGGCTTCCGAGTTTCTCCTCGACCCGAGCCGAGATCTTCTCATTCCCTTCGGGACTGCTTCCACGGAGCTTGCCGCCCGGCGTATGAACCTGATGGAAGAAAGGCTGCCCGTCCTTGCGGTTGGCCCAGTCCGTCGAGTCGTACATCGCCTCGTCCCACTCGAAGTTATAGTCGGTCTTGCCCCGCTTGCCGCTCCCTGGCCAGCCGCCGATGGAGGTATGGTAGCCGGCCTGTTGAAATAGAGCCGGCACGGGCACCACGCCCTCGGGCAGATTGACTTTCACTTCACCGCGCCCCGAGCGGTGATGATGCGCTCCGATGCTGGTCTGGTACATGCCCGTGATGAAGGCCGACCGGCAGGTCGAGCAGACCGGAGCGGTGACAAAGGCCCTGGCGAACTTCGTCCCACGCTCGGCGAGACCATCGACGTGCGGCGTCGTGATGCTCGTCTCGCCATAGCACGAGAAGTGCGCCGACATGTCATCGACGATGATCCACAGGATATTGGGCCGTGTCTCGGCGAACTGGGGCTGTGCGGAGACAGCCGAAGCAAGGAGAACGGCAAAGAAGAACAGGGAGGACGTCATTCTCATGAGCCCCTCCTCTACACGAGCATGGGGACCCCTGCCAAGCGCGCCCAACAAGGTTTGCGGCACGCCTTTCTCCGAGGTAGAGAAGGTCCGTGACCTCTCCCACCCGTCGTCAGTGGCTTCAAAATTCCGCCCTTGCAGCCACAGGCTACGGCCTGGCTGGCTGCGGCGGAAAGGCCAGCGCCGACCGGCTTCGCCTGGGCGTCATCGGTTGCGGACAGATGGGCCGGCAGAACGTGCAGAGCTTCCTCAAGGACGAGCGGATTCTCGTCTCCGCTTTTGCCGATCCGAACGAGCAGTCCAACGGGTACTGGCACGACGAGATTCACGGGCGAGTTCCCTTGCAGAATCTGGTCGAGGACTACTATGGCAAGGTCTGGAACAAGCCCGGCGATGGCGCGGTGAAAACTGCCGCCTACTCGGATTTCCGCGAGATGCTCGACAAGGAGGACCTCGACGCCGTGCTCGTAGCCACCCCCGATCACTGGCACTCGATTCCGTCCATCGCCGCACTGGAGCAGGATCTGCACGTCTACTGCCAGAAGCCGCTGGCCCTGACGATTGCGGAAGGCCGCGCCATCGCCGACGCGGCAGCCGGCGCGAAGGGCGTCTTCCAGGTCGGGACCCAGCAGCGCTCGGACGCCCACATTCGCAAGGGGGTTGAAATCGTCCGCAACGGCTTTCTCGGCAAGCTCTCGCGAGTGGTTGTCGGCATCCGCGGCGGCAACCCCAACTACTCCCGCCGTGGCAAGGAGACCGATCCCGTCGATCCGCCCAAGGGTTTTGACTGGGACCTCTGGCTCGGTCCTGCCCCCGAAGCCCCCTATTGTCCCGCTCGTGCTCACGCGAACTGGCGATGGCTCTACGAATACTCGGGAGGCAATATGACCGACTGGGGAGCCCACCACATCGACATCGCGCAGTGGGGTCTCGGCAAGGACCACACCGGTCCCGTGCGGATCTTCAACATCGAGGGCGAGTTGCCCAAGGAGAGCAGCTTCTACAACACCGCGATCACCTATCGTTTCGAATGCGAGTACGAGGACGGCTCAATCATCGAGGTCTCGGAAAAGGAGAAGTACGGCACCCGCGGCGGCGTCGTCTTCCACGGCGAGGACGATCAGTGGATCCACGTCGACCGCGGCGAAATCGAAACCTCACCGGGCTCCCTGAAGCGCAGCAGGATCCCCGCCGACGGCGATCACCTGATCGAGAGCCGCCAGCACGAGGAGTCTTTCATCACCGCTGCCCTGGCGGGTTCACCCACGGTGGCCCCGGCCGAGGCCGGGCACCGCACCGCGACGATCTGCCACCTCGCCAACATCGCGATCCGGCTGGGGCGGAGCGAACTGAAGTGGGACCCGGTGGCCGAGGTCGTCCTCGACGATCCGGAAGCCCAGGCCATGATCGCACGGGAAATGCGGGCGCCGTGGAGCTTGTAGGAGCCTTGCGCGGGCCTCATTCAGCGAAGCTCCATTCTGCTTGAGCCAGACTCTTCCTGTACGGGTTTCGATGACTCGCAAGCTTGAGCGATCCTGAGATGAGCTACTTCCGATGCCGATCATCCAGCCGAACGATAAAGCGGTTGCCCCGGTCGTAGGTGAAGTAGTTCGTTAACCAGCTGGTGAAGACAAGGAGACGGTTGCGAAATCCGACCAGTGAGAGGACGTGGATCACGCCCCATAAGATCCAGGCGATGAAACCCTTGCTGTGCCACTTGCCGATATCAGCCACCGCCGAGCGTCGGCCGATGGTGGCCATCGAGCCCCGATCGTTGTAGACGAAGGGCTGCGACTCCACGCCGCGCAGCTCTCCGGCGAAGTTCTTCGCGAGATGAGTACCCTGCTGAATCGCAACCTGTGCGACCTGCGGATGACCTCCCACCCACTCGGGATCGTCCAGCGAGGCGACGTCTCCAATGGCGTAGACGTCAGGCATGTCCCGCACCCTCAGGAAGCCATCGATTCCGATGCGGTTCCCCCGCTCCATCGTACCCTCGGGAACGCCGGCCGGCACGTCTCCCTTGACCCCGGCCGTCCACACCAGCGTGCGGGCCCCGAGCTCGAGTCCTTGATCGGTCTTGACCATCCGACCGTCATAGCTGGTGACGCGGTGGCCGAGCAGGATCTCCACGCCCATCTTCTCAAGGTCGGCTTTGGCCGCCTGACTGGCATGATCACTCATTCCCTTGAGAACGATGTCGCCCGACTGGATGAGGTAGATCTTCATCAGCTCGGGAGCGAGCGTCGGGTAATCGTCCTCAAGGATGTGCGACTTGAACTCAGCCAGTGCTCCGGCGGTCTCGACTCCCGACGGACCCGCTCCGACGATCACGAAGTTGGTGAGGATCTCACGCTCGACGAGATCGGTCGAGCACGAGGCCTCCTCGAGGCACTCCAGAACCTGGGTGCGAATCTGAAGCGCTTCCTGGATGGTCTTCATCCCGATGCCGTGTTTCTCGATCTCGGTGTTGCCGAAGAAGTTCGAGGTCGAGCCGGTGGCAACGACGAGGTGATCGTAGGAGAGCCGACCGACGTCGAGTTGGAGTTCCTTCTTTTTCGCGTTGATCTTCTCGACGCGAGCCATGCGAAAGATGAAGCGGCCGCGCCTGGAGAAGAGCTTGCGGAGCGGGTAGATGATCCCGTCGGCCTCGATGCCGCAGGTGGCGACCTGATAGAGCAGCGGCTGGAACTGATGAAAATTGTTCTGGTCGAGGAGCACCACCTGATAGGGCTGGTTCTTCATCGCCTTGGCGAAGTGGATGCCGGCGAAACCGCCTCCCACCACGACGATGCGGGGGAACTCGGATTCGGGGACGTTGATCGCCTGAGTCTTCTTGGCCATGGCCGTCAAGGGAGCGCGTGCACACGCGGGTGCAACAGGATTAGACAAGAGGCTCGAGATCAATCCAGCGGCGCTCCGCCGAGGATTTCAGTCCCGCTTCGGCAAGCTGGACCCCTTTCGCTCCCTCGAGCAGGTCCCAGGCAAACGGCTGGTCGAGGACGACGTGCCGCAGAAAAAGCTCCCACTGCACCTTGAAGGCATTGTCGTATTCCGTATCGGGCTCGACCTCTTCCCAGTCCTGGTGGAAATCGATGGGCTGCTCGATGTCAGGATTCCAGACCGGGCGCGGCGTGTCCGACATCTTCTGCAGCCGGCAGTCGCGGAGCGTCGCCACCGCCGACCCTTCCGTGCCGTCGATCCAGAGCACGAAGAGATCGTCGCGGCGGACGCGAACCGACCACGAGCTGTTCATCGTGACGATGGCACCGTTCTCCAGCTGAAAAGTCGCGTAGGCGGAGTCGTCGGCCGTGCAGGGGTAAGCCTCTCCGTGCTCGTCGATTCGCTCAGGCAGATGCGTGGCCGCGAGGCAGGAGACGCTTTGGATCGGGCCGAAGAGATGATCCACGACGTAGCGGTAGTGGCAGAGCATGTCGATGACGATGCCTCCACCGTCCTCGGACCGGTAGTTCCAGCTCGGCCGCTGGGACGGCTGGGATTCATCGTGCCCACTGAAGACCCAATAGCCGAACTCGCCGCGCACGGAGAGGATCCGCCCGAGGGTCCCCTCTTCCATCAGCTTCTTCGCCTTGCGCAGTCCGGGAAGCCAGAGCTTGTCCTGAACGACTCCGTTCTTGAGTCCGGCATCGCGGCAGAGCTTGCCGAGGCGAACGGCCTCCGCAGTCTCCACAGCGGTCGGCTTCTCGCAGTAGATCGCCTTGCCCGCCTCTACCGCCTTTTCAATGAAGCCAGCTCGATGAAGCGTGGTGCTGGCATCGAAAAAGATCTCATCGTCGGGATTGGCGAGTGCAGCGTCGAGGTCGGTGGTCCATCGCTTCACCCCGTGTTCTTCGGCAAGCTCCTTGAGCTTTTCTTCGCTCCGTCCGGTCAGGATCGGATCGACCTGGATGAACTCGTCGTCGGAAATCCGCAGTCCGCCCTGGTCTCGGATCGCGAGAATCGAGCGAATCAGGTGCTGGTTTTTGCCCATGCGTCCGGTGACTCCGTTCATGATGATGCCGACTCGATGGATTTTCACGATGGACTGGAAAGTTGAAAGCGGGGGATGGAGAGGCGTTTGGCGATCCGCAGCGGACGGCGCAGCGCCTCAAGCATGCGCGCGGACTCGTCTCCGGTACGTCGGTCCGTGCAATCGGGATGCACCTCGGCAGTGTCGATCAATCCAAGGAGGTGAAGACAATGCGCCGTGCTGTGCTTGTAGGCGGCCGCGCTGCCGTTCTCGTCGAGCCGGAAGACCTCGTCCTCGAGAGACTGAAACGCCTCGAAGACCTTGTACACCCGTGCGTCGTAGTGGTCATCGGTCCAGAGCCTGCGTGCCGCACAGATCAGCGGGCAGGCCGAAACGCCAGCACCGATAAGCAGCGGCAGTCCCATTCGAATCGCGGAGGCGATCCCGTAGTCGTCGCCGCTGTGAGGAGCAAAATCGAGATCGAGGTCTCGGCACATGGCAGCCCAGTAGAGAAAGTGCGGCTCATCGAGGGTAGAGATTTTTCCTCCCGTGAACTTGGGATGTGTCGCGAGTTCGTGAAGCAACCATGGCCCAAAGGGGCGGGCCCAGGGCACGAAGGCCGGTTCGAGGGCGTGGACGATGCCGGGGACGGTGAGGTGCTCGGCGATCACGAAGTACGCGTCGCGGCAAGCCTCGGGATCGAGGCCAGCGAGCGCCTGAGACGTCATGATCATGGCCTCTGCATTGCGGTCCTGCTGCACGATATCGAGCATGGGCAAGTAGGTCGCCGCGTCAAACGTGACAGGATCGGCTCCGACGGCCGTCACTCCGACAATGATCCGCTCATCAGGAAATGAAGCTCGGAACCGGCGAATGACCTCGGCGTAGAGATCGATCCCGAGCTGGAACAGGTAACCGGTGTCAGCGTTGAGGACGAAGGCGATCTCGGTGCCGTGGTCGGCCGCACAGTCGATCATCCACCGGATGCTGCGCTCGAAGCTGCCCCAGTCGGGCTGACCGTTCTGAAAGGGAAGAAGCGTCGCCACGCAGAGCCGGGCGGGCGTGGCGGACTGAACCAGATTTTCCTCTCGGACTCGTGACCAGATGGTCTGCTCCCAACGGGTAGCCGGTATGAGTTCGGACGGTGAGGAGAACATCAGCCGCCACGCTGACGAGGTCGGCTTCTCTCGGCAAGACGAATCGGATCACTTCGCTCAAGCCTTGGGCCACTTCCGGCAGATCCATGCATCGACTACCAAGACAGGGCGCTTGATCGACCATAGAACGGACAAGTACGGAGCGATCGCCGCAGTTGCGAATCGCTCGTGAGGCACGATGGTCGTTTCACTAGCCGACGTGGCGGAACGGTAGACGCAGCGGACTTAAAATCCGCTTTCCTTCGGGGAGTGTGGGTTCGATTCCCACCGTCGGTACGATAGTACCTCGAACTTCAAGAACCCAGATTGTCGGCGCCTCGGAGGCCCTGCCCTTGAGTCGAGGCTAGAAGTGTCGTCAGAGCGATTGCAACCATGCTGACTCAACCAAGGATGTCATCAGTTGTGCCACAGCGATAGCGACTAGGAAGCTGGACAGCGTCCCGATAATTACGTACTCCGCATACGCCGCAGTTTGATCCGCATCCAATTTTCCGTCCGTGTCCTTTATCTCGGGGAAGCGTAGGATTGATTTTGCAGTCACGAGAAACCCCACGGCAGACCATTGCCCGCTAACTACAAAAATGTAGATCAATATTCTCTCAAGCTCGCCTATCCGTCGCCCCGCATCGGGAGAACCAATAGCCGGCTTTGGAAATTGCTCTACAATTTTGCCCACCAACCAACCTCCGTAGTGAGAGGTCGTGATGATCCCAAACGAATGGAGAATTAGAAAGTCACTCATGGTGATCACCCTACCTCTCCCCAAGTTCGGTCGCCTTGCGGGCATCGAAAGTTTCGTACAGGTAGTCGCAGGCCCTTATTACTTCGGCGGTGCGAGCGCTCGTTAGATGCCAACCGACCGTCCGGCGGTCGAGCGGCTTGTCTGGCCATGAATCGCCGATGTCACCCTGAGCTTTTCTCGCAAATGCACCCAAAGAGGCGATGGCTTGGCGCTGACTCCATCTGGAAACTAGAGCATCAACTAGTTCGATGATCACCTTTTGACTGCCACTGGCACCATGTAGCCCAAGACGAGTTCGGCCCTTCATGAGTTCCAAGCCACGCCCAGAGGCGACAAAGGGCCGGCCTGAGTTTCGAGATGGTTCATCCTCGTTGAAATCCGAGCCACGCCCGACAGCTGTGTAGATCCTTGCGTCAACGATCCCCCTTCCCCTAGCAGAAACTGCGGAAAGAAGGGCTGTTCGCATCAGAACCGCAACCACAATACCGGCCGATGCGGGAGAGACCACCGCTTGAAACCCATCCCCCCTGAAAATGTCTATTTTCGATGTCTTGCAAGGGCTTGTGGACGAGTTGTAGTCATCCAAGATGGCTGGGATTTCGCTCCACGCGTGGTCAATCACTTCTGCCGCCTGAATCTCCCTCGGCAGACGGGTGGATTTCACGATATCTCCCGTCAGCACAGCGTAGTCCATCTCTTTAGTCGTCGACCGTAGCATCAGCACCTCCACTCTATCATAGCACCACCGAGATGCCTATGATATTATGCGTACCCGATGGGTGCATATAATATGATGCGCAGATGATGGTAGCCTATATTATTATGCGCATCGTCACATTCACCCATTTCTAGCGGCCGTAAGCGCCCCAGAAAATCGCTGTGCCAAGGATGCCGAGGTCGATCCATGCCTTGAGTCCCCCGGACTAGAAATCTGTCGACCCCACCATGTCGAACTCAGGTCCGGATGCTTGCTTCGCCGAAAACTGTCATGGCAGAAAGACCGGCCATGAGCATCACCAGGACCGAAAACTGGTCCACCTTTTGATACCCGCTCGGCTATGGGTAGAAGCAGGCGAAGCTTCATTCTTCCGTTACGACACCGACCAAGCCCTGTGCGGGGAGACCTTCCCCTCCACTTGACTGAAATCCTGTTGCTAGCCTAGGAACTGACTCAGATTCTCTGCCACCGAAGAGCGGAGACGGTCGAGAAAACCCATCGTGAATTCCTCGACCGATCGGCTGTCGTCTTGAATCAGCGGTGTCAGATCCATCGCGTACCAAACACGATCGCTCGTGTCCGCGGCGTGACTGTCGAAGAAGGTGGCGTTGGCAACCTTCCGACCTTCCACCGCGAGGTCGTAGCGCTTCCCGCCGGCGATCTGAGAATCAAAGATGCCGTTGAGCGCGGCGACGAGGCTGTCGTGGCCGCTCACGTCGAGAGCGACCTTCTCGCTGTCGGGCATCCAGTCGAGACCCCGCCAGACTTCGCAGCCGAGGAGTTGGGCGGGGCGCTGGTCTGCGGGGAGCGAGCGAATCCCCCGGATCACTTTGGCGAACACCGCGACATGCGTGCCATGCTTGTCGGTCGGGTTGTGGGTATAGACGACCGCCGGTCGAGCGGCGGCGAGAATTGCCGCGAGATCTTCGACGGGATCCTTGCGATTGGGATCCTTGATCTCGGCGCTTGGGTAGCCGAGCTGAGCCATGAATCCGTAACGGCCCACGATGGCGGCCTGCTCCTGCTCCTCTGCACGCACCCGGTGCATCTCGGCGTCGCTGTAGTCGGCGTAGGAACCGCTCCGAGAGCTGCCCGCCCCGTCCGTGCAGGTGATCCCCCCGAACCACTGATTCCTGTCCTGGAAACAGGTGAGGATGCCATGCGTCGCCATGAACTCGAGATCATCCTGATGAGCACCGATGCCCAAATGAGTCACTCGTGCCGTCGCTTTGGGCATGGGGGTATCGTCGGGAACGAGAAAGCGGTGGCGAGGATGGCGAAGCTTCATGAGGAGACAGATGTCAGGGAAGGTTGGATACGTGCTCGAGTCATCCTAGAATGAGATTTCATGAAACGCCTTTGCCTTTTCACCGCGCTCTTCATCGCACCTCTACTTCGCGCGGACTGGTCTTCGTGGCGTGGCCCTGGCGGAAATGGGATTGCCCCCGAGAGCGCCCAGCCGGTGCTGAGCTGGAACGAGTCGGAGAACATCCTCTGGAAGAGCGAGATTCCCGGTCGAGGTCATGCTTCGCCCACCGTCGTCGGAGACCGGATCTATCTCAGTACCAGCGAGGTGGAACAAGACGACAACGGATCGCAGTCGGTGATCGCGCTGGATGCCAACTCCGGCAGGATCGTCTGGCAAAACGAATTGTTTTCCGGAGAACTCCCCGCCAGGATTCATCAGAAGAACACGCACGCCAGTCCCACCGTCGGAGCCTCCGACGCCGGACTCTTCGTGACCTACTATCGGGAAGGCAGCGTGTACCTTCACTGCCTTGATCGGAGCGACGGCAAGCCCCGCTGGGGCATCCGCTGCGGTCCCTTCGCCTCGAAGTATCCCTTTGGCTACGCGCCCTCTCCCTGCCTCTGGAACGACCTTGTGCTGGTATCTGCCGAGTCCGCTCCCGACGGCTTTCTCAAGGCCTACCGCCAGTCCGACGGCGAGCGTGTCTGGTCGGCGCCTCGCGGGGACGGCACCTCGTACTCTTCACCGGTGATCGGCACCCTTGGTGGCAGAGAACAAATTCTTCTCTCCGGTCATCTGCGCGTGGACAGCTACGATCCATCGTCGGGCAGCAAGCTCTGGACCGCTCCGGGCCCTGCCAATGCGACCTGCGGAACTCTCGTCTGGTCCGAAGAAGCGGGCATCGTGTTCGCCAGCGGCGGCTACCCGCAGAAGGCCACCTTCGCGGTGAACCCAACCGGAGAAATCGTCTGGCAAAACAAGGAGAAGTCCTATGAGCAGTCGATGCTCTATCACGACGGTCATCTCTACTCCTTCACCGACGGCGGATTTGCGCTCTGCTGGGATGCAAAGACTGGCCAGGAGAAATGGAAGGAGCGCCTCAAGGGACCCGTGAGCGCTTCTCCGATTCTAGCCGGCGGACGCATCTATGCGCTCAACGAGAGGGGCACCACCTTTGTCATCGCCCCGAACCCGGATCGCTTCGAAATCCTTGCCACCAATCAACTCGGTGAAGAGGGATTCGCCACCCCGAGCTTCGTCGGAAAACGAATCTACCACCGAACGGCCGAGGAGATCGACGGGCGCCGGGTGGAGTTCCTCTACGCAATCGAAGCAGCTCGCTAGAGAAGAAACTCCCGGGGCTTTCCCCGTGCGTGACTTCAGGTCCATCAACCCCTGATCAAGTATACTTTGGAAGAAGACGGCGAGGCCGCAGCCCATCCTGACGGACATCTCCTTGGCTCGCTCGACCATCCAATTGTGATCCCCGTGCGGCGCCGGATTTCCATTGGAGCCCTTGAAAGGAAGGTCCCAGGCCATGAGCGGATCCACTCCAATTCGCTTGGCCTGCTGCGAACTCTATTCCGTCGCGTCGCGGAGCAGAATGTCTCAATCCCGGACGGCGGCGAGAGAGGGACACCTTCTGCCTCGGGCACCCGAGCAAGCAGTGCGTCGTAGTCGGCAGTGACGGCTTCAAGGTCCGGTGCCGAGACTGAATCATCAGCAAACGTGACCATGCGAAACTGATCGCGTGATGATGATGCCTAACCCCAATGGCGCTTGGTTCGTGGGGGGTGTCGAGGATTTCGACGGTAGAGACGCCCCAAAGGGGAATGGCGCTTGGTTAGCGGTCGTGGTCGAGGATTTTCGACGGTAAAGACGCCCCAAAGGGGCATCCTAACCTAGCCCCGGGCATCGCCCGGGGTTTCGTTGATGCGAAAAGACATGAGCCCTGAAGGGGCGCCCTCACTGCCTCGCCCCCGCAAGGATAGAGCGCCCCTACAGGGCTTGGATCTCTTTTTGTGCCGGTTCCTGGGGCGTTGCCCCAGGCTATGATGGGACGCCCCTTTGGGGCTCCGAAGTCAGATGAC
>ENA-ORXT01004824-ORXT01004824.1-marine-metagenome-genome-assembly--contig:-NODE-4824-length-13651-cov-3.228083_pt1 | contig 13651 bp, 9 predicted proteins | sample MGYA00237868_ERZ511482 | MGnify/ENA metagenome assembly ERZ511482 | reverse complement strand
TGCATCGTTTTTTCGTAGTCGGCTTTCTCTTGGATGCGCTGCTTCTCCAGTTCGTTGCCGAGTTTCTGTTTTGCGCTGCTGATCAGCAATTTCACGCGTTGGCGTTTTTCTTCGTCGCGTTTTTCGAATTCGCTGGGGCTGGGCGTTTGTGCGTGTTCAGCGAAGATGGTTTCGCTGAGCATGAACCAGCGGTGGTTCAGCAATCGTGGCCAGATGGTGTCTCGATCAGGAAACGCGCCCTGCAATTGCGTGCCATCGTTCTTAGTAATTTTGTATTGCACAAGATGGCTGTCACTTGGGTTGGGGGCGAAAAACCGATAACCGTGTCCCATGAACAGGCCGCGATGTATTGGAGATAGCGTTGAGGCGATCGGCGCGGTTAAATGTTGCGAAGCGATCGGATTAGAGAGTGGCCCCATGATCAAAACGAACAGGTACGCCAAGATAAAAACTGACGCGACCGAGCGTTTGCAAGTTGTCCACGTTGCTGCCAGAGAACTGGGTGAATGAGTTGTCGCGGTCATGGTGGTCTTAGCGGAATCATCGGCGCGGACAGAGGCATCGGCGCCCGGTGGCTTAGATTTCACCGACAGGTTTCGTTTCTGTTTTCTTTTTTTCGAACTCATGACCCCTCAATTTTAGTTATTGATGGTCCATAAAAAGAACCCGTTTTTACCGAGTCGGTAAAAACGGGCTGTTACAAGATATCATCATCGGCATAACCGATCGTCTTGGATAAAAACATCCAAGCCGTGCGAGAGTCCTAGTTCTGTGCGATCGCGGTGTTGATCGCTTCAGCGCTGAGGCCGGTAGAGGAACCGCCCATAGCGATTATCTCTTTGGCTCCAGCAACCAGATCTAACGCCCGTTGCTCAACAAATTGTTTGCCGTCTTTGAAATAGCGGACTTCGATTCGGTAGTCGTTCCAAGTTTGCTCATTGGAAAGCTTGCGAGTCGAAAACGTACGAATCTTGCCCTTGGCCTTTGTCTTTCGCCCATCCAACAATACCTCAGCGTCGACGGGAACTTTCAAAACTAAGGTGGTAATTTGGGGCTGATCGAAGTTGAACCGAACCAAGCGATCTTTGCCCGGACGCATGTTGACCAGTTGGGTTCGAACAACCTCACGTCCATCTTTTTCGATTACGGCTTTGACGCGGTAACGATAGTCTTTGTCTTCGGTAAGGTTACGAGACACGTACTGGCGAAGCGTTCCTGACGTTTTGGTCAGTTTGCCGTTGATGTAAACCTTTGCCTCACGAGGCAGTTTCAATGACAGGATCGCTTCGGAATCCTTCTGACGAAATTCTGTCGAATCAGCATCAGCGTCTGGAATCGGAGCGTCTGGCAGTCCATCACCAAAACCTGATCCCGCGCCCGGAGCGTTACCGGTGTCGAGGGGGCCATAGATTTGGCCGGGTTGAGGCTGAGATGAATTGTCAAAGGATGGACCGAACGCTGGCGACGCGCCGTAGTCCAAGACCGGAGCATCGTAGCCGGTCTCTATCGCACCGGGAACGCCGTAGCTGTCCAACGTGTTTCCAATCATCGAACCGCTATTGTTGTAGATTGAGCCACTGTCGTAGATAGGTTGCTCCACGCTGCTGATGGGGCTGCTGTAGGCGTCTTCGATGTTTCCATAGACCAATCCGCTATCGTAAGAATCGTTAGCGTTGGCGGGATAAGACGCGTCCAAGGTGCTGATCGGATAGCTAAAATCCGAAACGCCACTTAAATAACTTGCTCCCCAGTCGCCGTAATAATCTTCTGTCGCCGTACCGTGGTAGAGCCCGCCAGTCGAGCCGTAGCTGGGGCCGGAGTCGTATGACATTCCCGAACTCCAAGTCGAATATGCGGAGGGGCTGTCGTAGTGCCCGGTTGAGGAGTAACCGGTTGAGGATCCGCCGATTGCGAATGAGCCAGTCGAGCCAGCGGAGCCCCAACCACCGGTCGATCCACCGCCCAGTAGTCCGCCGCCGAACAATCCGTTTCGCAAAGCTCCACCCAAAAGGCCGCCACGGCTGCCATTGGAGCCCATGCTGCCATTGCCTCCGATTTGGCTGATGTTTTCGATACCGTTGCCGATTGCGCTGATTCCGCTACCAAAGATGCCTAAGAGGTTTCGAAGCGGGCGTCTTCCGGCCAGCAAACCGCCACCGCCCAAGTTACCGCCACCCCAGCTTCCACCACCGGAACCAAAACCGCCACGTGAACTTCCCCAGCTGCCGCCATAAGCGTTGGCCGATTCGGAAAATCCTAGCGACAATGCGATCATCAAAGCGACAATCGCTCCGAATTTGCCTGTCCATTGCTTGATCATCAATTTCTCCTAACAGTTCTTCGGTTGCAAAATCATAGTTGACGGTCAAAATCGAGTCGAAAACGCAAGGGCCAGCTAGAAGCCGGGCCTCGACCGATCAAGTCCGCATCTGCATTGTCCCACGAAGCATCAGCAATTCAATTCAACACTGGCTGACATTGTGAGAAAAAGAGAGATATTTTCTTTCGGTGTGAGAATCGCCCACTAGGTAGGGGCTACTGGAAAAATTATCTAAAATTTGCTCAGATGACGCCTATGAAAGGCACTGTACACGTTTTCGATTTCCTCAAGTCCTCTGCGGCGGCCACTGATTTGGCCGAATTACCGACGGGACTGTGTCCGATTTTTGGAACCGATCGGTTTCTTAAGAAGCTGTCGATCGCAGCGCTGACGGCTTCTTTTGCCGCAGGGGAGGAAGATTTTGCGGCGTCAGTTTATGACGGAAACCAAGTGACTTGGCCTGATATCAAGGACGAGCTGTTCACACGTTCGCTATTTGGAGGCGATGGTCCGAAGCTGATCGTCGTGGACGATGCCGAGCCGTTTGTAAAGAATCATCGTGATCGTTTGGAGGATTTGGCCAAGGAAGATCTGACCGGCCTACTGGTCATTGTCGTCGGTAAATGGGCCAGCAACACGCGTCTGTTTAAGGCGGCTGCTAAGAACGGTTTGCAGATAAAATGCACTCCTCCGCAAAAGGGCAAAAGTAAAAGCGTCGATGAAAAACAAGTTGGACAGTGGCTGATCGATCGCGCGACGACCGAATATGAGTACAAGCTGCCGACCAACGGTGCTCAAACGATTATCGATCTGACTGAATGCAACTTTGGTCGAATGGATCAAGAGCTGCAAAAGATCGCGCTGTACGTTGACAAAAAGGGCAACGTCACCAACGAGACCATCAAACAAGCCGTCGGTGGGTGGCGGGTGGAGACGATGTGGGACGCGCTCGATGCGGCCGTCGAGGGCGACGCCGGTAAAGCGCTGACGTTGTTGGACCATTTGTTGCGTGGTGGCGAATACCCATTGGCGTTATTTGGCCAAATTGCGTGGTCACTGAGGCGTTACGGACAAGCAACAGAGATCGTCTATCAGCAAATGCGATCAGGCAAGAAACCAAGAATTGGTGACGCGGTTCGACAGGCGGGATTTAATGCTTGGGGCGGCGAGATCGATGCGGCCGAGCAACGGCTGAAAAAAATGGGCAGCCAACGCGCCGGTAAGATACTTCATTGGCTGTTGGAAGCAGATATGGCGCTCAAGCGATCCCACTCGCACGAGTCCCGCGGCCGTCTGGTTTTAGAAACGCTGCTGGTAAGACTGGCCGATGAATTATCGCCGGTTTAAATTGCTTAAGCCGATTCCTCTTCAATCCGCATAATAATTCTCCCTAATCTCAGTGTCACCGTGGTGAACTTCAATCATTTTCACCGATAGCTGTGGATGGCTGATCACTGCTACAACTCAAAATCTTCGATGCCAAGATCTTCCATCGTCTGGGTTAGCTCGTCGGGAGTATCGCTGGACGAATCGTTGGTGGAATCGTTGGTGGAATCGTGGGGGGAATCATTGCCGCCGTCATGTTTTTGCACTTGCAGACGATTACCTTTGACCGAAACGACCTTGACGGTTTCGCCCGCTTCGATGGGAAAGCCCCTGGTCAGTGCATCGAATTTTTGATCGTCGATGATTACGATGCCGCTGGGGTACATCTTGGTGTGTGCAACGCCGACTCTTCCAATCTGATCAGCCACGCGGACGTAGTGACTGTCTTTGGGCATGACGTTTTCTTTTTTGATGTCGCCGATCAAAATCATCCGACCCAGCGGCGTGTGGGGCCAGATCTTTACCGCTGCGGCAAATAGAAAGGGGATCGCACCGACAATCATCAGCAAGAAAATTGAGCCATACATCACGCTGTGCAGGAACGCCGCCGCCACCGCCGCGATCGCCACCAGCAGCGCAGCGATGCCCATCGTGCCGGCGGTCGGAAGAAGAATTTCCACACTCAGCAGCAGCATCGCAATCAAAATGCCGACGATGGATAGTAGTAAATAAGACATGAAGGCTAAGACATGAAAGCGGAGGGGCGTGATTTAGGTGACGGCCTGATTTTTTAAAGTGTACGTCTAAACCTTCTTTACCACTACTCGATTTGCCACGGCCTCGATGACTTCGACCGCTTCGCCCTTGGCGACGACCTGGCCCCGCGTGATAACGTCGCAGAACTGGTCGCCGAATTGAGCCCTTCCCGATGGCATGAGTTCGGTGGCTGCGATTCCGCGCTTTCCCATTAAATGAGCCAAATGGGCGGTGGCTTCGGAGTCGTTGCTGTCTCCCAAATCAAGATCTGGTTTCTCGGGTGGAGACAGGATCACATTTTTGAGAAATGGAGTATCAGGAATGAGGCGCGGCAGCGCCAGCACCGCGATGACAATTCCAAAACCTGCCCCCACCAGGGGAAATAATGAATTGGGCAACTTTTCCATGTCGCGGACATTTAATGGGACCAGAAATGATTGCGCGGCCAGCACGATAGAAATACACACCATCAAAATTCCGCCGATCCCAAAAATCCCAAACCCGGGAATGACAAAGACCTCCATCAGGATGAAAGTTAATCCAATACCAAACAGCAGGATTTCAAACCATTCGGCGTTACCGTCAAAGTATTGGGCCCAAAAGAAACCTACCAAACACAACGTACCTAAAAAACCCGGCACGCCCAATCCGGGTGCCGACATTTCGGTCGAGATGAAAAAGAAGGCTCCCATAATCAAGAACGACGCGATCGCCGGTGATGTCAGCAAGGCGGCCAGTGACTGAATCCAACGATCTGTTGACGTCGGGGCTAAAGTTCTTGGGTCGTCGTCAAGTTGATAGATTGATTTTATATCCGTAGGGCTTTCAACTACGTTCGAAGCGATGCCCAGCAGCTTTAATTGATCCGCCTTGATTCCGTCAATGGTGTCCAGGGTTTCTGAAAGTTTCCACTCATTGGCGTTGTCCAGAGACTGCCACTGCTCATCGCAAAGCAATCTAATTTCTCCCGTCTCTTGGTTGATGTACTTAGCAATCTCGATTTCGGCGTCGATCATGGCGGCAAACATTGACCAGTCTCGTTCTTTTTCTGTTGCGATCCTCTGCGCGTCCTCGAGGAAGCTGCTGCGGTAAGACGAACCGACCGAATTGGGCCTTGTTTCGCCGGGGGCGGCGGGTTCAAAACCGCCTAAAGTCGCTGATCGTTGAAGCAGAACTTGATCGCAAGCTAAGGCGGCAAACGCGGAGCCAGACCTTGCCGATTTTTTTATTATTGCCACCGTGCGAACATCGGCGGAATCAAAATCAGCGATCGCGCGAGCGAGGTCGACGCCCGCTTCGAGGTCACCGACAGAATCGCCCATTTCTAGAAACAATAAATTGGCGTTGTGACGAGCAATCGCAGGCTTCATGGAGCGGATGATCCAACGCGCGGAGCGCTGGTCCAAAACCTCCGGGACTTTAATCGTGATGGCTTCCCAGACTCCTCCGTCTGAAGCGTCAATTTTAAGTTGATCATCGGCGAGGTCTAGTTTTCGAGCCAGCTCCGATTTTGATTTCACGCGGTGGCCAATTAATCGAAACTCCTCAAGTTTTTCGCTGGTCAGCAAAGCGCGTTCATTGGCCGGAGCGAGTGTTTCGGTTCTGGTGTTTGGATTCTCAATTTCCTGAAGCTGTTGTTCGCCAACGAAAACGATTTTGTCGGGGGTCGTGACTCGAAACAGGCCGCGATCTTTTTCCAGCATGCTCAGTACAACTTCGACCGGTAACGCGTAACGTTGCGATGCGATGTCTTTGTAAAGTTCTATGATGTACAGAGGTGCGGTGTCTTCGTTGGAACCCGCATTGCCGATCGCGGTCGCATGTTCCATCACGATCTCCGAACACGCAATCGCGACCAGGACGGCGTGGCCGTTGAGCTGGCCTTTGATTTTTTCCGTGCTTTTTGAATCCGCCGGAATGTAAGCAATCGTCTGAATGCGAGCCATCGCCGGTGACGTGAGAAATTTAGCGATGCTGAAACAAGCGCCGACGTCGCTGCTGATGCCGGTTTCGGTTTTGCTGACCTCGAATTCCAGCATCACCACAGGCCGCGTTTGGATCGTATTTCCCTCCTTGGCGTCGGCTGAGACTAATTGTAAGGAACGCCGGATTTGTTGACCGACGGCAAGCGTGATCGGTAACGGAACGCGGATCACGACGCCGTTGCGTGGTTCGACCGTGGCCTCGGCTTGGGGCGTAGCAACCGATTCAGCTTCCTTTTTGACTTGTGCTAACGACTGAGACGAAATGGCAGATGTCAAAAGAATCGTCAGCAACAGGAGGCTGGTGAGGGAGGCTGTGTTTTTGAAAAATTGCATGAGCCAAAATTTAAAATGAATCGAAGATCTGTCACCGGAAAACAACGGTGCGGGCCGTAACTGTAGATTATAGGCTAACGACGAAAACTCAAAGCGCAGAACAGGCTTAAAATTCTGGATCCCTTGGACTCTTTGACTCAATACCAAGCGATAGGGATCTCGCCAACCTGTGCGTTGTTGTGGGGATGACTTATGATGCTGGTTGAGGCAGTACTCTTTGGAACCGTTTGCGTAATGCGGTATGCGTAATGCGGTATGCGGTATGCGGTTGCGTGTTGGCAGCACCGATATTTGCGGCCTTTGTTTAGCTTAAGTATTTTGCGTAGTGTTTTGTGTAGTGTTTTTGTGAGAACAAGTTCAAAAATCTGGATGCCAATGGTGTTGTGGGCCATCATTTTGGTCGCATTGGGCACTTTGCTGCACCAACGACAGCGTGGCACCGAAGCTGAAAACAACGTTGCACAACTTGACAAACTTCACCAGTTTTTTGTGACCTACGCTGTAGGAGTTAGTGCCACAGATTCCGATGATTGGGCGGAAGTTGGCGAAGAACTGGCTGATTTAGCCGCTCCGTGGGATGCCCAAGTCGCTGTCTTTGATGCCGCAGGGCAAGTACTGACTGGCGATGATTCAGTCGCTCCAGAATTTTTGAATCGTCAAAATACAACGGATGCGGCCCTTCAGAAAATTCTCATCGATGAAACCTTTTACCTGACGCGACTCAGCCAATTGTCGCCATTGGCAGGTTCCTCGGACGTTGAACAACCGCCCGTCTTGCTCCGCACAGTCATGCCCATCATCCGCCGGAGTGGTATTGGAGGCGATTGGTTTTGGCCGACGTTGTTTTTGCTGTGGCTGTTGCCGGCGTTGGCGTGGGGAATCATGCTGAGAAGAATCACTCTGCCAATCGAACTGATGTCCACCGCATTTCAAGATGTCAGGCGAGGGAACTTCGACGTGCGTGTTGAGCAGCTTTCACATCGTAAGGGCCAATGGGCTGAACACTATATGCAGTTCCGCAGGATGCAAAAATGGTTTCAGCGGCGACAGGATGCCATGCACGACTCCAATCAGCGGTTCGAAGCGATGCTGGCCAGCATGGCAGAGGGTGTGATGGCGATTAATTCTGAGGGGAAAATAATTTTGGCCAATCGCGCCGTTCGCAACATGTTAATGCTGACCCCCACGAATATTATCGGTCGCCGGTTACGAGATTTGGTACGTATCCCGGAACTGTTGAAGGTTGTCGAAGCGGCAGGGCAGACAGGTAGCTTTCAAAAAGCCGAATTCAAGACACTTCATCAACCGCGTCGAGTCATCGACGTGCGACTGACTTCGTTGGATAACGACGACAACAATGGAGTTGGGATTGCGATCGTGTTTCAGGACGTCACAGAACTGCGGGCGTTGGAGTCCATGCGGCGAGACTTTGTGGCCAATGTCTCTCACGAATTGAAAACGCCGCTGGCGTCGATCAAAGCGTATGCCGAAACGCTGAGGTTGGGAGCGATCAATGATCAAGAGAAAAATTTGTCTTTTGTAGAACAGATTGAAGCGCAGGCGGAATTGTTGCATCTTCAGATCCAAGACTTGATGGTGATCGCGCGAGTGGAGTCGGGAAACCTGTTAGCAGATTTAGAACCCGTTTGGGTTAATCAAGCTTGCAGCGATTGTGTCAACCAATTGTTCGATCTTGCTCGCATTTCAGAGATTGAACTAAAAATCGAACTCAGTCGCGAAGACCCGGCCGTGATGGCATCCAATGAAGGTCTGGTAACGATTTTGAATAATTTGATTACCAATGCGATCCACTACACACCTCCCGGCAGAGACGTGCTGGTGAAAACTTGGCAAGACGGTGCGGACGCCGTGATCGAGGTGGTTGATACCGGAATTGGAATTGGGAAATCACATCAGGATCGCGTCTTTGAGCGGTTTTACCGAGTGGATAAGGCGCGGTCGCGCGATATTGGCGGTACCGGATTGGGACTTGCGATCGTTAAACACACGGTGCAAGCGTTCGATGGGAGAATCAAACTGGAAAGCGATATCGGTAAAGGGACTAAATTTGAAATTAGATTTCCGTTGCTGAATACTTAGTAATTGATCAGGCTCAAAATGATCGGGAGCGTTTGGCAGTTACGATCAGGAGAACTGCGAAGTCGAATATTCTTGGTGAGGTGCCAGTCTTCCGATTGGGAAAAAACGGTACAGCTTGCGCCGTGATGCTTACATTGAAGTAATCTTTGCAGTACTCCTAGTGGTAGAATAGGAAAACAAACTATCATCAAAGTGGGCTCGCATGAAAAAATTTTCCAACCGATCGAGACGTCACTTCTTGGGTAGGTCGCTTGCGTTTTCAGCGGCGTACATGGGGCTGCAGCCGCAGTTGTTTGCTGATCAAGCGAAGAAAAAGTCGGAGATGCGCGCCCGAATTAAGGGCTTGTTGTACGGCAGTCTGATTGGTGATGCCGCAGGAGGACCGGTCGAATTTAAGCCACACAAAGAGACCAAGCACGTGTTGGCCGACGTACGAGGTTGGGATGCCGGGCGTAAAATCAATGGAGCTGAAATTGAAAAGCTGGCTAATAGTCTGCCGTTGCTCGATTATCAAGAGTTGCGCCCCGACGCGGAGCCCTATGGTCAGTGGATGAAGAACGCGGCGGCTGGAACGGTTACCGACGATTCGCGACACAAAATCGTTTTGCTGCGAATGCTTGGGAAGTTTGATGGCAGACGTCCGTTGAGCCGACGTGACTTGGCATCGGCTTATGTCGCCTTTGGCGAAAGCAAGACGGTGAGATCCCGTCCAAACTATCAGGCACTGTGCGCTGAAGCAATGCGCGAACATGTGCTGGCAGCGAAATGGATTTTGGGTAAACGCAAAACTGATCAAGCACTACCGCCTGAGAGAATATGGGGCGGGATCGGTACGTGCTGCGGTCAAATGACCCTTCCGCCGGTTGCGTGCGTTTTTGTTGGACAGCCAGTATTAGCGTATCAGGCTGCTTATCATCTCGCGTTCTTTGACAACGGACCAGCGTTGGACATCAATTCAGCGATCGTCGCAGCAATGGCGACGGCATTGGCCGCCGATGTGGAACTGAGCAGAGCCCAACGTTGGAATAAAGTGGCCGACACCATGCGCCGCGTCGACCCTTATCACTACAGCGACATTCCCTTCGTTGGTCGGCAGCTGATTGAGTGGCTGGACATTGCCAGCCAGATCGCAACCGAGGCGCAGGGCTCACCCAAGAAACTATTCGATCTTTTGGAAGCCAAAGGCAAGCCTCGATATTGGTGGGAGGCGCATTTTATCTTGGTGTGCGTAGTTGCGATGTTCGATTTTTGTGAGGGCAACGGATTGGCCGCGATGCATTTGGCGCTTGACTTTGGACACGATACCGATTCTGTATCACAATTGATCGGAGCATTGACCGGCGCGATGGAGGGGGAGAGTGTTTTTCCAAAGCAGATGCGCGACGCCGTGCAAACGCAGTTGGTAAAGGACTATGACGAATCGGTTGAATCGTGGGCTGATTTGTTGATCCGACTAAATGCCTCAGATGTAGCGGTCTTTGAGTTGGAATAATCAATTTAGCGATGGACGTCGTTCTCGTTCTATTACTTGACACTCAACTGAAACATCACTCATGATCACGCTTTGCGTTGGCGTTTCAGTATCAGGCTGGCTCCTGCGAAACCAACAAAAGGCAAGCGTAGCCGGTTCTGGAATCGCCGCCGTCGCCCCTACTTCGATCCCGTTGCCCATGTTTGTCGAAGGCACTATCTACAATTTGAGCCGTCGTCGTAGCGGTGGTTGGATCAAACTCCCTGCGCAACCTCAACCGGCCGTACTGCGTGCCCATTGAGGGGTGTCTCCTTCGAATCGGATGCCGAAAAAGGCTTTATCGGTCGTTGCAGTTGTAGTGCGGAACAGCAGGCGACTGTTTGAACAGCCGTCGTTAGCTTAAGTCAGGTCTTGTATAATTAAATCTGCCCGGCTTTAAGCTGGAATAAGTAGTTGGGCGACGGCTTTGTTCGACTTCTTAACGTCTCAAGTTAACGTCAGAAACGCGGTTTAAGACGTTACGTCTGCGTAACTTGTGATGCAGGTTTGAATCTTAATACGTGCACCGCGCTTGGTGAGGCAAGTTTGATCGTTCCTATGGAAGGCAAATTTTGTTAGTTTGCAGGTTCTCTGTCTCACCGTTGTCACTGAGTATCGCGTGATGAAAAATTTGATTCGAAATGTTCTTCCGTCAGCTATGTTGAGTCTTTCGCTTGCAGCATTGGCGGCAAGCTGTGCATTTGCTGGCGGCGGTCCAGAGAATTTGTTCCTAGTTGTTAACGGCGAATCACGGTCCTCCAAGGTGATCGCGAATCACTACGTCGCGTTGCGTAATATACCGGCGAGCCATGTGATATATCTTTCGGGCGTACCGAAACGAGACATCATTAAGCTTGCTGATTTTCGCAAACAGATACTCGAACCGGTGCTGAGCGAGATGGTGGCCAGGAGGATCAACGAAAACATTGACTACGTTGTTTATTCATCTGGCTTTCCGACGCGAGTGGACATCACGGACCATCAAAAGCTTTTAAAGGAGTTAGCAGGAGGGAAGTTTCAATCAAAGATTTATGCACCGGTCGCATCACTGACATCAATGACATATTATACGCCTCTGGTCATTTTGGATAATCCGGCGTATATGGCGCTCAATTCAAATTACTACTATCGTGGCACCTTTGGTCGTGGACTGAGCAATCCGTTCGAAGGGTCAGTTCAGGAAGAGTATCGGCAGGCAGTATCGGCGATCGAAAAGACAGGTGACGAATTCGACGATGCCAAGAAGAAATTGACTCAACTGTCGAAAAAGTATCCGGGACAAGCGGCCGTCTATTATCAATTGGCAAGGTTTTTAGCCAAGGACAATGAGTTTTCCATGGCGATGATTTCGTTGAAACATGCCGCAGCGATGGGATGGCGAGACGCTGCTCAGATGAAACGAGAGAAGAAATTTGACGGGCTTAGAGACGATCCCCAGTTCAATTCCTTGATAAAGCGAATCAGTAAAACTGAATCCCCCTTCATTCCTCCACACGGGTTCAGAAATGCTTACGCCTGGGGGCCCAACGGAATGATCAACAGATCAGGACAAGGCAGACGGTACTTGCTTTCCGCGATGCTTTCGGTGACCAGAGACTTTGGCATCAGCGACCGAGATTCGATTGCTTACCTTAGCCGCTCTGTTTTTGCAGACGATTTACAACCCAAGGGGACGATTTACTTTACTAAGACCAATGATGTTCGTACGACCACCCGTTCGAGAAATTTTACTCCGGTGATCAATGCTTTGAAGCAGATGGGCCAAAGCACTCGGATCGAAAAGTCACCTTTGCCCAGTAAACGCGATGACATCCTGGGGTTGACTTGCGGCACGGCAAAATTTGATTTTGAAGCATCTGGATGCAAATTTATTCCCGGCGCATTTGCAGATAATTTAACCAGTAACGGAGGCTTTTTTTTAAGGAATTCACAAACAAAAGCAACCGAGTTTTTGCGATTTGGTGCCGCCGGTGCTAGTGGGACCGTGGTCGAACCTTTCGCGATACAGGCGAAGTTCCCCCACCCAATGATTCACGCTCATTATTTGGCGGGTTGCTCGTTGGCGGAGGCGTTTTATCAATCGGTGCATGGACCTTATCAGATCATTCTGGTGGGCGATCCGTTGTGCCAGCCGTTTGTGAATCGACCGAAGATTGCGGTAACTTCCCCTGCTCCGATGTCAGAAGTCAGCGGCGAGGTAAGAATCGAATTGTCGCGTAAGGGTTCGCAGGTCGCCTCAGCGGGAGTAGAGATTTTTTTAGATGGTGCGATGATCCATCGCGGGTCCAGAATCGACCATATCAATTTAGATACCAGTGATTTAAAAGACGGCTTCCATGAGTTGCGAATTGTTTCGGTATCGCGCGACGGAATTGAGTCTCGTGGAACCGCTATTTTACCAATAATGATTAACAATAAAGACCTCTTTACGACTCTCAGTGTTGAGGATTCGACCTGCAAGTTTCCTTCGCCGATCAAAGTCAGCGCAGAGACTAACTTTGGTGAAAAAATCATCATCCGGCAAAACTTTAAAACCGTGGGCGTCATTACATCCGAAAAAGGAACGACCGAAGTATCCACCGCGACCTTAGGCGTGGGGGAGATCAAGTTGCAGGCGGTCTCGTATCGTGATGGAGAAAATGCGGGCGTCGCATCGACGCCGATTACCGTCACCGTTACGGGAGCCATTTCGTCGATTCCAGAAAAAAAGTAATTGGAGAATGCTCAAATGGCCCTTATATGCTCAATAAGAGGATCTCAATGGAAAGATGGACTGGTAATTCGCGTTTACATCAGTGGTTTCAGCGGGGGCTTTTGCGCTCTTGCGGGGATGTAAAGGGTTTCGATAGCCCGTTGCGGTTTTTGAACAAAAAAAATGTCTTTCGGTTAAGCGATCTTAACCATTGGTTAACAAGTGGTCGTTAGTCTATCCAACATCGAGGCAGGCTGTGTCCCGGCAATTCGCTTGGTAACAGGCTCGTTTTAGCAACGCTCTGGCTTTCGATGGAACTTAATGGACCGATTTAAATTTTAAGTTGAAGTAAATGAAAAACAAACTCAGCACGATAATTTTACTTTCCATCTGCGCGGTTGCCGTTGCGGGATGTGACAAACCTACTCCAGCACCGGTCGGTGGATCTGATGGCGGTGGATCTTCAGGATTAAGCACTTCGGCAGGGGGCTCTGGCAGCACCAACGCCAATGATTCGTTGCAGGGCGCTGTCGTTGTAGAAGGCTCAAGCACGGTTGAGCCGATTTCGATTAAAGCACGTGAGGAATTCAATAAGCAATACACCAAAGTGAATGTCTCTGTCAGTGGTC
>ENA-ORXT01004823-ORXT01004823.1-marine-metagenome-genome-assembly--contig:-NODE-4823-length-13651-cov-12.372182_pt1 | contig 13651 bp, 15 predicted proteins | sample MGYA00237868_ERZ511482 | MGnify/ENA metagenome assembly ERZ511482 | reverse complement strand
TCGTAACTATCAGAATTAGGAAAAAAGTAAAAAGTTGTCCTGGTTTCATCTTTCTAAACTCACTTGCGCTCTCAGATAAAATCTGAACTTTTATATGTCTAGATGTTTCAATCTAGCCGGACACTGTACGGTTTATCAAGTGCCAATTTTTTACACGTAAGGACTGCGATGGGCACCTGTACTGCCGATCATTCGCTCGTTTCGGCATCGTCTGCAACTCATCACATTGCAGACGTTTGAGCCGCTCGGCTCCCTAAACTAAGGTCTACTTGAGGCACACCCCAACCTGACACATTTGGAAATTCTGACGTCGTTAGAGTACTTTCCTTCGCCGATGAGGTTCAAAGTCCTAATGCACCAAAACCACCCCTTGCACTAAAAATTGTGCTTGTGACTGTATCAGGGATTCTTGAACGAAGCGGGTTGCTTATGCGAGTGTTTCGTTGCCGCTCACTGGAAGAGCGTTGCTACGGTTTTCATGGGTAAATACAACCTACCCGCTTCGTCTTTGAGTTCAAGAAACCCGAAGTGCCGATAGAATGTGTTTGCATTGTCGTCGATGGGATCAACCACAACGGCAACCGTAGAAGTCATCTCACTGACAGTCAGTATATGCTCCAGCACTTTGATCAGAGTGATCTTTCCTAAGCCCTGCCCTTTCTGGTCCTTCGCTACTGCGAGTTGTGCAATCAACAGCAGGGGCGCCGGGTAGTAAGGCGGTAACTTTCGCCCCGTGGGCAATGTTTCGCGTTCTATGATAGCAATGCTTGTGTGTCCCACACTGATTGTTTTGGGACACGACCTTGATCGGGCGATCACACTCCCCCTCTTAGGCTGAAATTACAAACTTTTCGAAGTGCATTGAAACCCACCCCTTTATCGGTGCTATCGGGAAGGCTCCGACCCGGGGCCTCTGCCCAGACATCACAAAAACCCTCTCACCTCCCTGATAGCGGACCATTACACAATGCCGAGCGAGCTTGGAAACCAAAAAAGGGTCCTGTTGTGTACCGTATTCTGGGGGAAGCTACAGTGATTAGCCAAGGCCTACTATGCCTAAAGCGTGTGTTTAGGTTAGTTGGATAGTTAAGGATATCTACAGCAGACGTTATTCCGATCCTCGGGCAGTTCTCAACTGACCCCATCATTGGAATGAACACTGATATTGGTGAGTGCGTGAGGGTGTGAGCGAGTGATTGCAGAGCTGGTCGACAGGCTACGTAGTGACCCCTACCGGGTAGCATAGAAATTCACCTCCACATTCCCTGGTGCAAAATTGACTTCGTCCCACTTATCGAAATATCGGCTGAAAACTTCATCTTCAGTCGGGTTGAGATAGATGATCTGGCGGCTTATGCCGCGACTGGCATCGGCTATCGTTTCCAGGCAATGTTCAAGCACAGATCCACTGAACGGATTGAAAAAATACAAGACCAAGTCGTCTGGAGACGGTGCATGGCTGGCAGCATTGCCCTGAATACAGTTGATACGTGCGTCCAGCTCCAGGCGTTGGATATTTGCGATTGCTATGTCATGCAGTTCGTGGCTTAACTCAACACCGGTCACCTGTGTGAAGGGGTGTCTAGCTGCGGCGATTAACGCTTTCCCCTTGCCTGATCCGTAGTCCAGAAAGCCACAATGATTGAAATCAACTCTGGCTGAAATATGCTCCAGAGCACTATTGATGGCCGAATAGGTCGATGGCACATAACGGTGGTGTTCTTGCGTCAGTGAAGGTGAAGTAAGTCTCTGGTTCGCTACCGGTCTTGCAGTATCGATACCCTGTATGAAGTCCGATAAAATGTCAGTATAGGCAAGACGCACTGCCTCACGAAGCCCGTACTTCTGAAACAGGACTTGCCACATGGGCCGTGAATTATCCGGGCGTTTCTTTCGATCTCGCTGTGGTTTTTGTGTGTTCATTGCGCGCAAATCTTCATGCCTGCTCTGTCAATCAACGACAGCTTCCGCCTCGATTTCCACATCATAGTTCCCGACCAGGCTACTGACTTCGATCAGTGTGTTGGCAGGCAGACAGTCTGCAAAGTATCTCCCATGCACTCTTGACACCACTTCCCATTGAGAGGCGTCTTTCAAGTAGATGCGCGTTCTGATGACATCACTCATGGAGCCGCCGAGCGCTGACAAACTTGCCGATAGTTTGTCCAGAATGTAAACCGTCTGTGCTTGTAGATCGCCGACACCAATAATGCGATCTGTTCCGTGTGTGGCGGTAGTACCGCTCACCATGATTCTATTTCCCTTGCGTACCGCCCGGCTGTAACCACAGATAGGCTCGTACTCACTACCACTGCTGATACGCCATTGCTCATGCCGGCCTGGAATGGTGATTCTCTCAAACACGGGAGGCAAGGCATCCAGATGATCACTGAGATCGCCTGAGGCCGTGAGGTAGGGAGGTCGTCGATATTCTGTACCGCAGTCGCCAGAAATAGCGCTCAGCTGCTGACTGCATTGTCTTATCTGTTCATGATCCTCAGTGCTCAACTCGAAGTTTAGCGGTATCTTGTTGTCGCCGCGGTGCTGATGCTCCATCAGCCGTGCGCCTACGATGACCCCCGCTACTGCCGACTGCTCCATAACCCAGCGTGTTGCCACATTGGACAGCGATACCTGGTGTCTCCCGGCAATATCATTTAGCGTGTGCAACACGGATTGAAAGACTGCCCAGCCGCCAACAGCGTTGATGAAACGCTGATACTTCATCTTGCTCCAGTCGGGTACGGTGTCGGGTTCGGGAGCATCAAGCCATTTCTGACTCAAGAACCCGCCTGCCAGAGAACCGTAGGCGAGTAATTTCACACCTGAGTCTGCACACAGTTCACTCATGTCACCCAGGGCACGAGGATCGAGCACCGACAGGCATACCTGATTAGTGGCAATCTCATGTCCACAGCTCAACAACACTTTGAGATGGTCAGTGTCAAAGTTGGTCAGACCAACGTGACGTATTGAGCCCTCCTGCTTCAATGTCATCAGCGTATCCATGACATCTATGTAGCCTGGATGATCAAAGCTCCACCAGTGCAGTTGTAACAAGTCTATGGCGTCCACACCCAGTCGATCCAGCCGCTCCGCGATGCCACGACGTACAGCTTCAGGTGTACATTCCTGTGGTTGTGGGCACCACTTCGTCAGCAGGATTGGAAGCTGTAACGCGTTCTCGTCATCAAGCAGTTTTGATCGGGCTGCACCGGCTATCAGTTCAGCACTGCCGTAGTGGTCTGCCATGTCGAAACACGTAAAGCCATCGTGGTAATACTGAATCAGTTCGTTCGATGCAGCGTCGCGATCCAATGGTGAACCACCACGCTCAAGGTCGGCAACCTGCCACAATCCCGTGATGATTGGATTATCCTGCAATCCCAGTGATTGCAGGATATCGACTGATTGCTTGCCACGCATTGAAAGACTATTCACTCAACGTTGAAATGAACGCTTCAACATCAGCCAACGGGAAGTAGGACACCTCTTCGGTACCTTCTTCAGTGAAAGCCCAGGCGAGGGCGGGTGCTGAAACATCCCCGTTTGCATCAAAAACGACAGCGCCTGTGGCCCCCTGGTAGGAGACTGTCTTACCTTCACCGAGCAGTTTTCGGGCTTCTTTCAATCCTTCTACAGTGGGAAAAACAGGTGTGCCTGCAGGATCCGTGACCTTGCCAACCTGTGCAGCGATTGAAGCACCGGTAAGCTCCGGAGCTGCTTCCATGGCCAGCAAGGAAATCATGACACCATCAAAGCTGTTTGGCAGACCTGGGCCATTGGGCTCGGAATCGAATTTAGCCTTGTACACGTCGACAAACGAATTGGCAGAATCTGTACGAGGTGGCGCTGAATCGTGCCCTACAGCATCTTTCAGGTATTGCATGCCAACGCCGTCGCGAAACTCGTCTGATTTCAATGCATTGGCCAGTACCATATTTTGCGTACCACCCAGTGAGATCCATTCCCGTACCACTGAAATTCCTTCAGTGGGGTAGATGGCCATGTATACCGCTTCTGGTTTGGTTTTCAGCACTTCAGTTACTTCTGCACGATACGACGGCTGAGCGTCGTTGATGGCCGCAGACGTGGTTACTTCGATTCCCAGTGTTTCAAGATCAGCTGCTACCAGCTTGCCAATGTCTTGTCCCCAGTCATCGTTCTTGTAGAAGATACCGACGCTCTTATAGCCGCGTTCCTGAATGAGCTTTGCGGCTACAGCAGCCTGGTTCCGAGTGGTTGCAAACGTTCGGAACCACAAGCCATTGGTTTTACCCTCTGCCGCAAGATCCGTGAACGCTGTTGACGATGAACAGCAGGACATCTGCATCACACCTGCCGGGACTGTAACTGATGTGAGGATAGGCATGGATACACCACTGGACACGGCACCTAGCAACACGGGTACCTTATCCAGATCGACCAGCGCTTTCGCGGCATCAACCCCAATTTTTGGATCAACTTGCGTATCACGCAAGACCATTTCTATATCGCAGCCTTTTACACCACCCGATTCATTGAAGATATCGACGGCGAACTGAGCAGTTTCTGCAATAGGGCGCCCCCAATCAACTGATGTGGGCAGGACTGCGCCGATTTTCGTTGTGCAGTCAGCTGCGTGGCCGATTGATACGGGCATCATGCTTGTTGCGACTAGAGCCAGTCCAATCGTCAGTAAGGCATATCCTCTGGCGAACAATGTTTTTCTGCGTCTCATGGTGCCTCCCAGGCATCGTTTATTAGCGGGTCTTGTAACTCATCTGTGTCAGTTTTTCGGGCAGCAGGCCGCGTGGGCGGGCCAGCAACGTCAATACGATAATACAACCGATTAGAATGTACTGAATGGATCCGGCGTACAACTGCCACTCTTGCGGCGCGGCAGCCGTGAGTAGCCAGCCACTGCCAACCCAGCTTCCCCACACTACCAGCGTGCCCAGTATGGCGCCACGGTTGTTACCACTACCACCGACGATGAGCATGGCCCAAATCTGAAACGTCAGAATAGGAGCCAGGTCCTGTGGGCTGATGAAGGCATAAAAGGTTGCATACAGGCCACCGGATAAACCCATGATCATGGCACCCAGCACGAAGGAGGTCAGACGTATGGTAGGAGGTGACTTGCCCAATGATCGTGCAGCGCGTTCGTTCTCACGGACGGCTCGGAGCAGCCTGCCGAATGGCGATCGAACCAGTGTCTCCAGAAAGGTGTAAACCGCTACAAGGCAGATGACCACCACCCCGAGGAACAACAAATTGTAAGCCAGCGGGTTGGCGACTGTTGACTCAAACGGTCGGGCAAACCCGCGAAGACCTTTAGCGCCACCGGTCAGGTATTCAGCATTTCGCACGACTGATTCCAGCGCTATGGCAACACCGAAAGTAGCGATAGCCAGGTAGTCGTGACGCAGCCGCGTGGTGGCAAGGCCGACCAGCAATGCCAGCAAGCCGGAAAGCACAATGCCACCTGCCAGGGCAACCGGATAGGGCAGACCGAACCCGCCGAACCCGTCGACTCTTTCAGGACCGCCCAGCAACACAAGGCCGTAAGCACCCGCGCCAAAGAAAGCGACGATACCGCCGTTGAATAGTCCGGTAAAACCCCATTGAAGGTTAAGACCAAGAACCGCTATGGCCAGTATCAGCGCGATAGTCAGAAAGAACGCCAGGTAGGAGATGACGCCGATCACCGCTCTTGCCCGAACAGCCCGTTGGGTCTGATATACAAGGCCAGAAGAATGATGACGAACGGAATGGCTGGCTTGTAGCCTGTCGGGATGTATACCAGCGCAAGGCTTCCTGCAAGCCCGACAATCAACCCGCCAAGCGCTGCCCCGTAGATGCTGCCGATACCGCCAACGATGGCAGCTGCAAACAGAGACAACACCAGGTCGCGTCCCATCACGGGGCTTAGCTGGTTGTTCAGTGCGTAGCACACACCGGCAATGGCAGCCAGTGCGCCACCCAGTAGCCAGGCCAGTCTGACCATGGCAGCCAGATTGATACCGTTGACCTGTGCCAGAGTGGGGTTTTCAGAAATGGCCAGTAGAGCGAACCCCAATGATGTCTTTGTGATCAGTAGATGCAGAGCCACCATGACCACGAGTGTTAATGCCAGAATGAACAGCTGGTCTGCCTTGACCAGTAGCAAGGGGTCTGCGCTGATCATCATGGCAAACGCGATATCGCTGTTGTAGTGGGTTGATTTCAAGCCGTAGACCAACCCTATGACGTTGCGCATGATGAGTGCGATGCCAAAAGAGGCAAAGACCATTGTCAATGGTCCGGCGTTATCACGCAGCCGCTTGAAAACGAGAACGTCTATGATGGCTGCAATAATGCCGGTTATCAGCAACGCTAGCAGCATTGCGATAATCAGTGACACACTGACGCTCAGCGCGGGCAGTTTGCTGGCAAGTACTGATGACAGTGCCGTGATGGTCTTGTCGAGCGTTAGCGTGAAGTAGGCGCCTAGCGATATCAGTTCCGCATGCGAGAAGTTGGCGAAGCGCAGAATGTGCATGATCAGCGTCAGCCCGATCGCACCCAGCGACAGAATCGAGCCAACCAGTATGCCGTCAAACAGACTTTGCAGCATGTGACTCCTCGCGTCTTGCACCCAGATAGATTTCACCCAATACGGGGTCCGTTAACAATGTTTGTGCATCACCTTCGTGTTGGTTGCGGCCTTCAGCCAGCACATAAGCGCGATCAGAGACTCGCAGCCCTGCTTTGACGTTCTGTTCCACCATGAGGATGGCAACACCAGACTCGGCGATACCTCGCAACATGCCAAGCACTTCATCGGCTGCTTTGGGTGACAGACCGGCACTGGGTTCATCGAGCAGTAACAGTGAAGGTTCTGCAATCAGTGCCATGGCAACCGCCAGAAATTGCCGTTGCCCACCAGAGAGTGATCCGGCCTTTGCTTTGAATTTTTCATCCAGTACCGGGAAAAGTGCTTTCATCTCCTGCGTTCGCTGGCGCCGGTTACCGTGACAGCGTCTAGCCGCCAAAGCCAGATTTTGTTCAATACTCATGGTTCGAAAAATGTTGTCGAGCTGAGGTACGAAGGCAACTCCGGATTGCGCCAGGGTATCCGGGCGAATTCCGGTGATCGTTGAGCCGCCCAGAGAAATGCTGCCGTCGGCAGTGCGTAACAAGCCTGCTATGGTTTTCAACAGCGTGGATTTACCGGCGCCATTAGGCCCCACAATACAGACGATTTCTTCAGGTTCAGTGGTGACGCTTACCTCATGAATGATAGGCATGTCGCGCGAATATCCGGCACTGACAGCATTCACGTACAGGGCGCGGCGGTTCACGGTAGCGGTTGACTCGTATCGCCCAGATAGCTGTCCAGCAATGCCTCACATTTCATTGCCTCTTTCGCAGTTCCCTGAAATATGACACGGCCATTGGCCATGGCGATAATCGGGTTGCAGTGGCGCATCACAAGATCCATGTTGTGCTCGATGATCAGGAACGTAATCCCTTCGTTGTTAAGCGCGTGTATCTTGTCCAGCAGCACAGTTGTCAGCGCTGGATTGACACCCGCAGCAGGTTCATCCAGAAGTATGAATTCGGGTTTGCCCATTAACACACGTGCCAGTTCGAGAAGTTTCTGCTGGCCACCGGACAGTTTGCTAGCGGCGAGTTCGGCTACTGATTCCAAGGTGGTGAACTGTAGGACTTCATAGGCCCGTTCCAGATGCTCAGCCTCTTGTCGTCGAATAGCACTCGGTCTGAATACAGGTGTCCACACAGATTCGCCCACCTGCGCGGGTGCTGCCAGCATAAGGTTATCGAGCACCGTCATTTCGGGAAACGGCTGTGGAATCTGGAAGGTTCGGGCCAGGCCTTGTCGGTATACACGATCAGCGCTGCTGTTCTGCAAGGGTTTCCCGTTGAAGAATATCTTGCCACTACCCGCTCGGGTCTCTCCTGCCAGGGTATCGAACAGCGTGGACTTGCCAGCACCGTTGGGTCCAATCAGACCCGTTATAGAGCCTCGTATTATGTCAATAGACACGTTGTCTACAGCTGCTAATGGGCCGTAGTGTTTGCTGAGTGATTCAACAGACAAGTGTGCTGTGGTGGTACTCATCAAGCGTTGAGGTTGTATTTCATGATGCGTCCGTGCGGGCCGTTTCTGTCACCTTCCAGTTCGTACACTAGCCCTTCCGGGCCTTTACGCTGCTGCAGGATGTTATCAATAGTGCAACGGTTCGCGCTGGTAAGTTCAAGGTTGACTGCCGACAGCGTATCGCCAATATGCGCAGCGCTCCTGGCACCGATGATGACAGCGGCAACCCCAGACTGATCCATCATGAAGCGGGTGGCAACGGTGGATAGTGGAACGCCATGTTCCTGGCCGATAGTGTGAAGTACATGCAGCAATTGCTGAAAGAGATCCCATCCACCGAAATCCTCAATGATCAGGCGATATTTGATCAACGAGCGATTCTCAAAATCAAACCCCGGATCTGGTTTGCTCAACCAATGGGACGTAAGAAATCCACCAGCCAGGACGCCATAGCACAGTAGCTGTAGCGAATTGGCTGCACACCAATCACTAAAGCGGCCCTTTGCTCTCTGGTCGAGTAGAGAGTACTGAACCTGGGCCGAAACCAGATCAAAGTCTTCGTCAGTGAAGCGCTGCATGGTGTGCTGGTTCCAGTTTGTACAACCCAGATACCGAATCTTACCCTTGCGTTGCAGATTCTTGAGCACTTCCAGGCTCTCCAGCGGATCACCCAGAGCCATGTCCCACCAGTAGAACTGAACCAGGTGCAGCCGCTCCAGGTTCAATCGCGCCAGAGAGCGGTCTATGATCGCTTCAATCTGGTCATGAGTAATGGTGGTGAGCTTGTCCAGATCGGGTACCAGCTTGGTATGCACCTGTATATGTTCATCAGTATTGAAGCTGTCGCGTTGCTGGAGCTCTTTGACCGCTTCGCCGATCATCGCCTCTACGCCCGTATAAATATCTGCGCAATCAAAGGTGGTTATACCGTTGTCGATAAACGTAAGCATATCGGTAACCGCCTGACGCCTGTCAAACGAACCGTGACCGCCCGCGAGCTGCCACCCGCCCTTGATTATTCGGCTAATGGAATAGCCGGGTCTTAGTTCAGTACGCAGGGGACTCATCAATCAGTGTGTTCCGGATTATTCCAATGGGGATCCCCGCGAAACTCCGGTAATCCCGTGGTTGCTGCGTGTGTGAACGCGCGTTTGCCTGTGCGTGTAATCAGAAAGCGACCACCGCAGTGCGGGTCAGGACAGGCGATATGTGTATCTGTAGTCATCCAGTCGTGTTCACTGGTCTCACGCTGACGAGCAGGCAGTAGCGGCAGCAAGGCGGCAAGCGGGTACAGCGGAAACTTGCCGTCCGGGCCGAAAATCAGATTCTCGCCGTGCATGAGGAAGTACTGTCCCGGCTGGTGATCACAGACCATGGGTTTGTCTGAACCCACAACCTCTACTTTAAGGTCATAAAGCCAGTATTTATCCGTCGTATTCATTGCCCTTGAATCTATCACAATGGTCGCAGGCGCGTGTTTGTAAAAGGGAGGTCCTCTGACAATCGCCTGTCATGTCGATTTCGGCTGAGTACTGAGTGCTGAGTCTTTGCGCTTACGCTATCTACGCTGCCTGTGTGTCAATATGGTCGCCCGTTCTCCCACACTGCTTACATCATGAGCGAATTTCCTGCCTGCCCCGTTTGCCAATCACAATACACATACAGTGATGGAGCAATGCTGATATGTCCGGAATGCGCTCATGAATGGTCACCCTCAGAAGATGCAGAGAAGGATGAGGCATCAGCAATCAGAGACTCAGTGGGTAATGTACTGACGGATGGCGATACGGTGAGCGTCATAAAAGATTTGAAAGTGAAAGGTACGTCAAGTGTTGTAAAGGTGGGAACTCGGGTTAAAAACATCAGGCTTACTGAAGGGGATCATGATATTGACTGCAGGATTGATGGAATCGGTGCTATGAAATTGAAGTCGCAGTTTGTCAAGAAAACTTGACTGCTGCTGTTCTGAAACAAGTTGGAATTGCTGGTAGGCGGGCCTCCGAAGCGAAACATCGTCTTGCCGTATCAAGTTTCCACGAGCTGTATTGATTTTCTGGTTCGTCCCTTAGATCATGATTACATGCGCTCGGTATTGATACTGACGATATTGGACCGAGAATAACTCTCCGCACAAGCAGGGTGCAGGGTTGTTTTATAGTGGTTACGTTACTCTTTATGTAAGTCCCACATGCTTTTTGACCTTATTCTCGATTGTGGCTCAATTTCAGATTCCTCACGAATAGCTTTTTGACTATACGCCTCGCTTTGGCCTTATTGCACCATGAATAGACACCGATAAATAAACATGCAAAGAAGAACAGATACAAAATCACACCAGACAGTTCGATAAACCACGAGCTGAACAAAACTAGACAATAAGCAGTAGAAATGAATGCCAATATCGCTATCAATATAAGTATATCTTCGATAGGATCCCGCGTTTTAAGAGATGCTTTTGTTGCTTTGGATACTCGCCTACGCTTTAGCTTGGGCTTTGATTTTTCGTAATCACGCACCCTCTTAATGTTGCCTCGCACACGATTATGAACAACATTGTACAAAGGATCTTCATCAATAATCGCTTGCTTCTCAGCTTCTTGTGCTAGCTGCCGGGTTTCGTACTTTGTGTAATCACTGCTGGCAACCCATTGCATCCATTTCTTGCTTTTAACGTGACTTCGATGACGCACGCCTGTGTTATTAGTGATCCCCACATAAAGCAGAATACCGTTCTCGTCATAATGGCGATACAGTTGATGCAGCTCAGTATAATATTTTGTCATTGTGCGGAAATCAACTAAGTTTACGGCTTGACACTACTCACCACCATTCCATGCATACCCTTCCTAGCACGTGAAAGGCGTCTAGCAATGACGCTGTCTATTCTGGAGCTTCTAAAAGTACTCGGTCAACGCGTGTTATCGGCAGATGAATTCAGTCAACACATACCTATTACATAAAATCGGTAACTACGTTCAACATTTTGTGATTATAAGCAATGTTCTAAATACAAAGTTAGTGAGATACCATCCACACATCGTACGGAATCAGAATCCACTCACGCCAAAATCAGACATTTCCTACAGAAACACTATCGCTGCCACTCAAGTCTTCCCGCTTTCACTGAAATGGAGTTTCAGACAATGCTTGTACTTACCCGCAACACTGACGAGTCGATCGTAATCGGCAACGACAACGACAACAACAACAACAACAACAACAACAACAACAACAACAACAACAACGAAATTACCATCCTAGAAGTCAGCGGCAAGACCGTAGAGCTCGGGATCAATGCGCCACGCGACGTATCAGTACATCGATCAGAGGTGTACGGTCAAATCAATCTACCTAAAGTACAGCCTCTACTCGTAGACGAGGCTGTTTGATCTGCCAATTGAGTAATGATTCTGCCCGCTACTAGTTAAATCTCAACACCTTACATGCCAATACGCAGCTGACGGCACCATCTAGATTGTGACTATGATAACCGTACCAGCAATAACTATATTACTTTACCCTGTTGATGCGTAAAAACAGAGGGTAGATGTCTTTAGAGACTTATATATGTGTGTGAAAGCACTGCATTTTCTCGGTAGTGAAACCTCACTGGCGGTGAGTTTTCAGTAAGTCGATATTTGATCGGCTTTCGGGTGTAGATGGCAGGTTGGATTGAGATAAAATAATTCTGCGAAAAACAATCTCATCCAATACAACCCGCCAAATGGAACATAGCAAATCTGATGTTCGTTGTAAATTCTCAGCATTGCCTGAGCTGCGTTTCGATGATCAACAGCTGACATCTTTCTCAGGCCTGATTGTCTTCCAGCAGCTGGTTCCGACCTGGATCTAAGGCGTCGTGTGAGCCGTTGCTTCGAGCACCGAGCTGCCAGTCCGAATTTTCTACCACCAGCATCGCCATCCTGCTCATCGTCGGCATGTTGCTTGGATACCGTCGTCTGCGGGATGTTGCTCGACGGGACGGTCGAGCGCAGTTTACTGCTATAAGTAAATTCACCTTCAGTCGCTATAGGTGTACTTACCGGATGGATGGATCGGCAATGGGTGCTAAAGCAATCGCGTTAGCGGCAGGTAAACAGTTCTACACAACGGGGAAGCCTTGCAAGTACGGCCACAATCCCAAGCGCAGAACTTGTACAGGTCGCTGTGTGGAATGCGAGAACGTTTCAAGCTTGCTGCGCGCCAAGACAGATGCCGGAAAAGCTACACGGCAGCGATACCGCGAAACGGAAACTGGATTAATTAAGGAGCGAGCCAGAACCGCCAAATACCATAAGTCAGACAAGGGGAAAGCTGCGCGTAAGAAATACCGCGAATCAGAGAAAGGAAAAGCGGCCAGAGCCAGAGCATTGGCAAGACGAAAGGCAAAGCGTGGTTAATAGCAAAGCTGTAAAACTGATCTGATCAGTAATCGTAGGATGTAGATTGCGGCCTTTCATCTGTTAGATCGCGTAGACTGCCCCAGTTCTGGTTTCGACCATTTGCGGGAATTGATGTGGATTTCTGACGGTTTGTTTTACCTACAAATATAGTATCTTTGCAGGGTGAACAGTTCGCTGCTGTACACTTTACGGCAGTCTCAGCGCAAGTCAATCGCCAATAACTGCAAAACTCGGATTCTATGGACAGCGAGTTATTTGGATTATGTCTACATTCCCATTGTTCAAAGATTCTCTGCGAATTCCAACGTGCACTATCCTTAAGTTAACACGCTGTCGGGTCGGTTTTCTATCGTTAGCCGCAAGTGAACGATGGTCCACATGTACCAAAAGGGGTGGCTTTTGGTGCACTCAAAATCGAAAACCTAAGTGATTGATAAATAAAAGACTTGACCGATGCAAAAGGGTAGTGCAAAAAGATTGAATGAAAAACGGTCAAAAAATCGGATATGCGCGAGTATCAACCCGCGAACAAAATCTTGATCTGCAAATGGATGCCCTCAAGGGGGCAGGATGCGATCAGATTTTTACTGACAAAGGCATATCAGGAACAGCCGTGGAGCGCGATGGGCTGTCCCAAGCACTCGAAGCTGTTCAAGAGGGAGATACGCTTGTCGTGTGGAAGTTAAACCGCCTTGGGCGTTCCCTGGGCTTCCTAGCGGAATTAATCGCGCAATTCGGAAAAGAGGGCAGGGGCTTCATTGCCCTGCAAGATGGAATTGATACCACCACTACGGGTGGCAAGCTGGTGTTTCACATCATGGCTTCCTTGGCGGAATTTGAGCGCGATCTAATCAGTGAACGAACAACGGCGGGAATGGGTGCCGCAAAAAGACGCGGTAAACATATTGGGCGCCCTGTATCTTTGTCACGCGAACAAGTGACACATGCAAAACGTCAAATCTCATCTGGTGATGAAACTATTGCTGGGATGGCTTCCGTTCTGGGTGTTCATCGCAATACGCCAAGACGTGCGATTGGAAACCAATGAGCGAAGAGAATAATAAAGGAAACCCGATACGCGCCACTGCCCAGAAAACGAAGGAAGTAGAATGTATTTAAAAAATATTTCTATACGAAATTTCAGAAGATTAAAAGACATCGA
>ENA-ORXT01004821-ORXT01004821.1-marine-metagenome-genome-assembly--contig:-NODE-4821-length-13661-cov-4.088045_pt1 | contig 13661 bp, 14 predicted proteins | sample MGYA00237868_ERZ511482 | MGnify/ENA metagenome assembly ERZ511482 | reverse complement strand
GTGCAGGCGACTGATTTTGAAGTTAAGTTTGGTTTGAACGCAGCGGTGTATTGATAGAGCTAGTTTGTTGCAATTAATTATTGTAATGAAATTTACAGTAATTTTTATTACAATTATAGAATGGAATTCTATAACCGTGATTCAGAACGCCAGCAACTCCTAAAGTGGTCGCAACAAGCAGCCGAAGGAAAGTCCAGCTTAACCCTAATGGTTGGACGCCGTCGCGTTGGAAAAACTGCGCTTCTAAACAAAACCTATCAAGGTGAGTCAGCCTTGTACCTATTCATTTCCCGCAAATCAGAGCCATTACTCTGCGAAGAGTTTGCTGATCAAATCCGAACGCAGTTAGGTATTCCTATTTACGGTCAGCCTAAGCAGTTACGTGAAATTATCACCATTCTGTTTGAGTACGCAGAGCAAAATCCACTGACGCTTATTCTCGATGAGTTCCAAGATGTGAGCAGGGTGAATGCTAGTTTCTTTTCTGATCTGCAAAACCTGTGGGATCAGTTTAGACCGCGTTGCAAGTTGCATCTTATTTGCTGTGGTTCGTTGTATTCTTTAATGACACGTATTTTCCAAGACAGCAAAGAGCCGTTATTTGGTCGTGCGGATCATCGTCTTAACCTGCAACCATTGAAGCCTAGTTATATCGCTGAGTTGCTTAACGATCAGCAGCGTTATTCTCCTGAAAACTTACTGACTTGGTATAGCTTGAGTGGTGGTGTTCCGAAGTATTTGGAGTGGTTGTCTCAGACGGATGCGTCGGTTGATCTGTGGCAGGAGTGGTTGAGCGAGCATAGTTTGGTGATTGAGGAGGGGAAGTATCGTCTTGCTGAGGAGTTTGGTAGTGAGCAGAGTACTTACTTTTCTATCTTAGCCTGTATTGCGTCTGGTAAAACGAGTCGTAGTGATATTGAGTCGGTGCTGGAGATGTCGGTTGGGCCTTATTTGCAACGATTGGAGAGTGAGTTCGATATTATTCAGCGCATTCAGCCAGTGCTTTCGACGCCTAAGTCACGACAGGTGAAGTATCGTATTCAAGATGCGTTTTTGAGCTTTTGGTTTCGTTTTATTTACCGTTACCGCAGTGCAGTTGAGATCGGCAACTAGTGGGATTTTGGAAACAAAAAGAGAACATACTTTTAAGTCTGTTTATTTTAGTGTTAATATTCAGTAGCAGTTATCAACTTTGTGAGGTTCATTTACATGAATGTTTCTTTATCAGCTCAGGCGCAAGAGTTTATTGCCACCCAGATAGATCAAGGGTTGTTCTCATCGGTAGATAGAGTTTTAGAAGCCAGTATTTTGGCACTCCAGCAACAGAACCTTATTGATGAGTTCGCGTTTGATTACGCGTTAGAAAACAAAAAACAGATCGATAGCTTAATTGAGAAAGGCTTGACAGCGGCTAATGATGGTCAAACCATGTCATCTGAAGATTGTTTCAACAAAATCCGGCAAAATCTTATTGCTAAGCATAGTTAAATGATTGAAGTTCGTTACACACAACCTGCTTTCAGTGATTTGGATGATATCGCTGACTACATTGCAGAATATAGTCTAGAAAGAGCGTTAAGCTTTACATTTGAGCTGGAGAACCATTTCAAAAATCTTTTATCTGCTTTTCCCAAAGCTGGGCGAGTTTACCAACAAGAAAATGAAGTTAGAATGAAAGCACACAAAGGCTATACCGCTTTTTATCGTATAGTTGATGAAAATACCGTGGAAATACTTAGAGTGGTGAACCTACGCAAGCCATTAGCCGAGAGAGGGATTGATTTCAGTTAGCACCATTCTGTTCGAGTACGCTGAGCAAAACCCGCTGACGCTTTTTCTCGATGAGTTCCAAGATGTGAGTATGGTGAACTCTAGTTTCTTTTCTGATCTACAAAACCTATGGGATCAATTCAGACCACGTTGTAAGTTGCATAATTATCACTAGTAAAAATGACTTGGTCGGCAGGGGCTTTCTGCCAATGCCGACCTTGATATATCCATGAACCGCGATTAGCGAAATACCAATTCGCTTATGCCTCAGCTTCTTTCTCACCTGCAAAAAGATGGTGTATCTGCACGATGATATAGCCCAGAACAAGCCCAAACAGACCTGCAAAAGCCGCGTTAACTATCCAGCTAATTGCACCTGTGGCAGCAGGTATCCAGCTACCAACCGTGTTGGCAATGTCGTGAAACAGGTGAGTTAACCAACCCAGACCAAACACTTCCATACCATGTAAAATTATCCCGCCACCAACCCATAGCATGGCAGCGGTCCCTACGGCGGCTAATGCAGCCAGTAACACAGGCATGGCACGCACCAAAAAGTTGCCGAGGCTACTAATCAACCCTTTGCTACTTTTTGCCAGATGCAGCCCGATATCATCCATTTTTACCAGTATGCCGACAGCGCCGTATACGCCTATTGTGATGACGACACCTACAATGAGTAATACCGCTGCTTGCGTGAAGATGTTGCTGTCACCAATTTCCCCCAAAGCAATGGCCATTATTTCCGCCGATAGAATCAAATCTGTACGAACGGCTCCGGCTACTTTTTTGTCTTCCAGTTCCTTTGGGTCTTCGTAGGGGGGATGATCGATCTCACTGCTGGCTTCACCGTCTTTGTTGCGGCTGAGTTTCTCTATTATTTTTTCAGCACCTTCATAACATAAGTAGGCACCGCCAAGCATCAGTATTGGCGTAATCAAAAAGGGCAGAAAAGCACTCAGTAATAGGGCGATCGGGAGCAGTATAATAACTTTATTAAACAACGACCCCTTGGCGATACGCCAAATAATAGGCAACTCACGTGCCGGCTCAAGCCCAGTAACGTAAGCGGGTGTTACCGCTGCGTCATCGATGACTAAACCAGCAGATTTTGATCCGGCCCGCATCGCAGCAACACCAATGTCATCCAGAGAGGCAGTAGCCAGTTTGGCTATCGCTGCTACGTCATCGAGTAATGCTAAAATTCCACTTGCCATTTTTTATTGATCCATATGTTAATTTGTAACGAAGTTAACCAGATTAAAGCAAGGCTGACAATTAATCTGTGCCAATGTTATTCGCTAGCTGTCGGATTGGCGGTATAAGTTCGACGCTAATGGCATTAGGTCTAATGGTTGTTGGTGGATTAATGATCTGGGGTATGGAAAAGTCTCGAAATAACCCCACTACCAGATGGTATGATGGTCTGAATACTAATGGAGTACCTGCATGGCAAAGTTAAAAAACCTATCACCGCAAGCTGCGGCTGATTTTCTGAAAGAGAACCCTAAAGCGATTCTGCTGGATATTCGGACAACAATTGAGCATGGTTTTGTTGGCCATCCAGTAGGGTGCGAGCATATACCTTGGAAGGGTGCTCCGGACTGGGAGCTTAATCCTAATTTTGTCAAAAATGTCCTTACAGCTGCCTCTGCTAAAGACACCGTGGCGTCTAAGGAACGTGCACACTAATATTAATGTGCCGCAGTAGTCAAGGGTGGGGCGGCTTATCTCGTGTCAAAAGCGATTGTTAACGTTGAAGTGCTTGCGTTCCCTGAGCTGGGAATGGAAGCAATTTATGAATTTGAAGTATGTGATATGCCTGCTACAGTAGCGGTCGATTCTATGGGCGAATCTGTACACCAAACCGGCCCAGCGCATTGGAAACAGGTTATTTTTGATCGACAAAAAAACTAATAAACGCCGTATTAATATCCAGACGGTGCTTTAAGGAAGCTAAATGAAAATTGCAATATTGTCTCGCAACCAAAAGTTGTATTCTACAAGACGGTTGATCGAAGTGGCTGAAGGGCGTGGTCACGAGGTGAGTGTGTTTAACGTATTACGCGTGTACATAAACATCAGCACAGGCAAGCCGGAGGTACACTACAATGGCGAAGTACAAGGCCAGTTTGATGCGGTTATTCCACGCATTGGGCCGTCGGTGGTGTCATATGGGACGGCTGTGTTAAAGCAGTTTGAGGTCACCGGCGTCTACCCTGTTAATGAGTCGGTAGCGGTCAGTCGCTCACGCGATAAGCTGCGCTCATTACAGCTACTATCGCGCAAGGGTATTGGCATGCCGATGACAGGTATTGTGCATTCACCCGAAGACATCGATGATTTATTAGATTTTATCGGCAAACCGCCGTATGTGATTAAGCTGTTAGAGCAGACTAAAGGCACCGGCGTGGTGCTGGCTGAAACGCGTAAATCAGCTGAAAGTGTGATTGAAGAATTACGCGGTTTGAAAACACAAATTTTAGTCCAGGAGTTTATTGGTGAGGCAGGAGGTGCTGACATTCGCTGTTTGGTACTAGGTGGCAAAGTTGTTGCAGCGATGAAACGTCAAGCCAAAGAGGGCGAATTTAGATCTAACTTGCGCCGCGGTGGAACGGCTACGCTAATCGAGTTAACACCTGAAGAGCGCGCAACGGCGATTGATGCAGCTAATATAATGGGGCTTAATCTGGCGGGTGTGGATTTATTGCGTTCCGACAGAGGGCCTTTGGTTATGGGCATCAACTCAACGCCCGGACTTAGAGGGATCGAAGAGGCATCGGGTAAAGATATCGCTAGAATGATTATTGAGTTTGTTGAACAAAGTGCTGTATTAGGTGACACCGCAACACAAAGTGCCAATTAACACTCATTTGAAGTGAAAGCCGTTAAACACCAATACACGCTGTCTAGCATTGAAAGAACGGATGATCTCAATGTTAATAAATGGGTCTATCAAGTCCTTAGACGCAGCATTATGTGCGGTGAGATACGACCGGGCGTTTCGCTGACGATTCGTGGCTTGGCTGACAAGCTAGGGGTCAGTCCAATGCCTGTTCGCGAGGCATTGCATAAATTAGCTTCTCAAGCGGCGGTTGAGGTTAAAGACAACCGCCGCGTGATGGTGCCGTTGATCTCACCGCCTAAATTTAAAGCGCTTTATGAGCTGCGTATATTGCTAGAAACGCACGCCGCTCAAAAGGCGCTGCCTTATATCGGCTCCGCTGAGCTGACTGAACTTACACAACTAGATCGTTTAATTGATAAAGCCTACGCCGAAGGTGATGTGGTGCAAGGAAGCCTTGCCAATCAGGCATTTCATCGGTATTTATATTGTCAAAATCCGGTTGAAGTTTGCTTGCCAATGATTGAAAGCGTATGGCTGCAGCTTGGTCCGTTTGTACGTATCGGCTTATCAAAACTGGAAATTTATTATGATAACGACCGACATCAAGAAGCGCTAAAAGCCATCAGGCAAAGCGATGCTAGGGCGTTGGTTCGTGCCATTGAAGCGGATATCCGCGATGGTATTTCATCGATCAAAGAAATCGATCAGATTTATCAAGACCTTAAAAACCAATAGCTTTGGACTCAGCGTTACAGTTTGTCTCGTAGTGAATAGTACGTCATTGCCAGAACTAACAAAGGCCATCTCAACGTCGTGCCACCGGGGAATGGATAGGTTTTTACCTTAGCCATCGTGTCAAAATTGGCCAGTTTCCCATCGATCATATCTGCCATGATTTTACCCGCCATGGTTGCCATGGCCACACCGTGACCGGAGTAGCCACTCGCTGACAGTACGTTGTCAGACAGCTTGGCAAAGTAGGGCATGCGGTTAACCGTGATGGCAAGCGTGCCGCCCCAGCCGTAGTCGATGGGGGTGTTTTCAAGCTGTGGGTAAATCGCCAGCATGTGCTTTTTAACAAACAACTTAATATCTGTTGGAAATTGAAAACTGTAGTTTTCACCACCGCCAAATAGCATGCGATTGTCCGCACTTAAACGAAAATAATTCACTACAAAACGTGAATCGGCGACGGCGTGATTGTTTAAAATAAGGCTGCGCGCCATTTCATCAGATAGCGGCTCTGTGGCGATAATGTAATTATTAATCGGCATAACGCGAGAGGCGACTTGACCATTGAGCTTATCGAGATAACCGTTACACGCGAGTAATACGTGTTTTGCTATGACCTCGCCCGTGGCCGTTTTGACAGAAATTTTACTGGCGCTACCGGCGTTTAAGTCTGCATAACTTAACACAGGGGATTCTTGATAGATCGTCGCACCGGCTTGGCTGGCCGCGCAGGCTAAGCCTAATGCAAAATTTAAGGGATGCAAATGCGCCGCACCCATATCCAGTGAACCACCAAAATATGACTCAGAGCCTATTTGCGCTCTTATCTCATCTTTGTCCACATAGCGAATTTTGTCATAGGCGTAGTCAGTTTGAAGTTTTTCAGTGTACTCACGCGTCTCGTTAAGATAGCGCTCTCGGTGGTCTGCGTGAATGATGCCATCGGTTAAATCGCAATCAATTGCGTATTCATGGATAAGGTTGCGGCATAGCGAATTGGCATCTTGTGCGATATCCCACAGTGCCCTTGCTTCGGTTTTACCGTATTGAGATTCTAACGCGTCTTGGTCACTGCGTTGATCGCTCCCTAACTGCCCGCCGTTTCTGCCAGAGGCTCCCCAACCCACTCGGTGTGCATCTAATAATACTACCGCATACCCCGCTTTTGCTAAGTGAAGCGCTGCTGATAACCCTGTAAACCCTGCACCGATAATGCAGACATCGGTGCTCTGAGCACCGCGCTGCTGAGGGTATTCAGGGATTGAGTTGGCGCTTGATGCATAATACGAGTCGGGGTATTGGCCTGCTTTATCATTGCTGTAAAGAAAGCCCTTTTGGGTGTCTATGCGCATAAGTTACAAATAGCCTGCCTGTTTAGCCGCCTCATAAGTTAAATCAAGCACCTTGTGGGCTTTTTCAATTAACTCATCGGCCTCTGCGTGGCTGATGACCAACGGCGGTGAGATAATCATCGTATCCCCCACATGGCGCATAATTAAACCGTTGGCAAAGCAGAACTCTCTACAAATAAGCCCAACCGTTCCTCGCTTAACTTCAAAGGGTGCGCGCGATGCTTTATCCGGTGTTAACTCTAATGCACCCATTAAACCCACAATTCTAGATTCACCAATCAGCGGGTGATCCCCTAATGCTAACCAGCGTTCTTGAAAGTAAGGGCCAATGTCATTTTTGACGTAGTTGGGCAAATCTTCACGCTGCATTATCTCAAGTACCGCAAGTGCTGCGGCGCAGGTTGCCGGATGCCCTGAGTAGGTGTAGCCGTGTTCAAACTCACCGCCGTTTATAATGACATCCGCCATACGATCACTCAGCATCACTCCACCAATGGGCAAGTAGCCTGAGCTGAGCGCTTTAGCAATGGAGATAACGTCTGGTTTGATTTGATATTTTTCACTGGCGAACCATTCACCCGTTCTGCCAAAGCCTGTAATAACCTCATCTGCTACTAGCAAAATTTCATACTGATCACAGATGCGTTGAATTTCAGGCCAGTAACTATCAGGCGGAGGAATAACCCCGCCAGCGCCTTGAATGGGTTCGGCGATAAACGCTGCAATGCGCTCCTCACCCATTTCAAGAATTTTTTCTTCAAGCTCTCGAGCGCGCTGTAAACCAAACTCATGAGGCGTTAAATCGCCACCTTCGGCGTACCAATACGGCTGGTTGATGTGCACAATATTTTCGATGGGCAAATCGCCTTGCTCATGCATATAGGTCATGCCACCCAAGCTTGCGCCCGCTACGGTTGAGCCGTGATAAGCATTTTTTCGTGAAATAATCACTTTCTTGCTTGGCTTGCCTTTCGCTGACCAATAATGGCGCACCATGCGAACCACGGTGTCGTTAGACTCTGAACCGCCGCTGGTAAAGAAGGTATGATTAATGTGTGCAGGGGATAGTTCAGCAAGTTTTGCTGCAAGCTTAGTCACCGGCTGATGAGTCGTCTGAAAAAATGTATTGTAATAGGGCAACTCACGCATTTGCGCAGAGACTGCATCTGCCACCTCATCGCGCCCATAGCCCACGGCCATACACCAAAGTCCCGCCATGCCATCGAGTAGTTTATTGCCCTCATCATCCCAGACATAAACCCCTTTACCCTTAGTAATGACCCTAGCGCCTTTTTGGTTCAGCTCTTTGGTATCGGTAAAAGGATGCAGATGGTGTGCAGCGTCTTGTGCTTGAGTGGTATTATTGTGCGTTGGTGGATTGGAAGTCATGATAATGTCCTAATTGTTTATAGCCTCAATCCGTTGGTGGTGAGTGCTAAACGGATCAGCGCTAAACGGTTAGTAGTAAGTGTTCACGTTCCCACGGACTCACTACCATCATATGTTCGTTAAATTCGTGTTGTTTTAAGGCCTTGTAAACATCGCAAAATGACGGGCCTAAAAGCTCTTGCAGTTCGGGCGCTTTGTCAAACATTGTCAGCGACTCTAATAAGCCTCTGGGTAAACCAAAGGGTTGCTCGTGAGCGTCACCTTTAAATTCTTTTTGGCACATGTTCTGCTGCGTCATGCCCAAATAACCCGTGGCTAAACTCGCCGCCATTGCCAAATAAGGATTAGTATCCATACCTGCAATTCGGTTTTCAACCCGTCTAGCGTTAGGGCCGCTGCTCGGCACACGTAACCCTGCTGAGCGGTTATCTTTTGACCATTTCAAATTGATGGGCGCAGAATCTTCTGTGGTAAAGCGTCGATAAGAATTAACGTACGGGGCAAGCAGGCAGGTTGCGGGCCCAAGGTATTTTTGTTGACCGCCAATAAAATAATGGAATAAATCAGTCGGCTCGCCCGCCTCATCGCTAAAGATATTTTTGCCTGTTTTGCTACTCACTACGCTTTGATGGATATGCATCGCGCTGCCCGGATGGCTGCTCATTGGCTTGGCCATAAAGGTGGCGTAGCAATCATGACGCATCGCCGCTTCACGAATCAGGCGCTTAAACACAAATACCTGATCGGCCATTAGCATTGGATCGCCATGGGCCATATTGATTTCTAACTGAGCAGGGCCACCTTCTTGCGTGAGGGTATCAATCTCTAAACACTGGGCTTCAGCAAAAAGATAAATGTCTTCAATAATCGGCTCGTATTCATCAATTGCCATCATCGAAAATGACTGACGACCCACACTTTGACGGCCAGAGCGGCCCACCGGTGGGCGAAGCGGTTCGTCGGGATTAACGTTTTTTTCGGTGAGGTAAAATTCGATTTCAGGAGCCACCACAGGCTTCCAGCCTTTAGCCGCGTAACAGTCGAGCACGCGCTTTAAGACGTGGCGTGGCGAGCAAGCAACCGGTCTGCCATCTTGAAAATACAGGTCATGTATCACCATTAAACTGGGTGATCTTGCCCAAGGCAGTGAGCGCAGTGTACTAAAATCGGGGACTAATTTAACATCGACCTCAGTCATATACTCATCAGAATCGTATTCAAAGTAATCGCCTGTAATACTTTGAAAGAAGATGCTGTAAGGCAGAAAGGTTGCGTTAAGCGAGCTGAATTTACTAGCAGGCATGAGCTTGCCGCGTGCAACACCATGAATGTCTGAAATGGTGCACTCCACCTCATCGATGCGATGGGTGTTTATCAGGTTTCTTAACGCTTCAGGAGAATCGGATTGTAACGATATCGGTGTCTCACGATTTGACATAAGTCCTTCAGGTGACTGAGATAATAGAATTATTTTGTGATCACATTTTGGTTGGGGCATTGTTAAAAGTCAAGCTAATGGATAGACTTGCACTCACCCATCTGGCTAAAAAGGCGCCCATGCTTAACGAGATAAGGCAGTTTCAAACGAACCACCCTGACATAACAGAAGTTGATCTTTTGCTGCTAGATTTGCCGGGGAATTTCTATGGGAAGCGCTACGGCCTTGAAAGCCTTGAGAAACTAGTCACAAACGGTTTGAAGTTCCCACGAGGCATGCCGCTTATGTCGGTGATTGGGCAAGCGATCGATGCCTTAGGCCATGGGTTAGCCGATGGTGACCCTGACGCTGAAATAGAGCTGATTCCCGGAACTTTACAAAAGGTAAGCTGGGAGTCAGAGCCTCGCGCACAGGTAATGGTTCGCTATGTTTCAAACAATGAGAACTCGCCGTGTTGGGAGCCACGTACCTGTTTGATGAATGTATTAGAACGCTTTAAAGCAGATGGCATAAGCCCTGTGGTGGCTTACGAGCTTGAGTTTTACCTATTTGACAAATTACGCACTAACCATGGTTTAGTGCAGCCTGCGGTCGGGCAGCGGACGGGCCAGTGTGATAATTTTGCTGTGTTAAATATGGATCGGGTGAGTGATTTTGGGGCGTGTTTAAGCGATATTAAACGCACCTGTTTAGAGCAAGGGATTGACATTGGAGCCATTTCGGCTGAAGTAGGTTTAGGGCAATACGAAATTAATCTTCCCCACAGTCACGATGTAATGCAGGCGGCGGATCACTGCGCGATGTTTAAACGCATTGTAAGAGGGGTTGCGATTAATCATGGGTTTAATGCAAGCTTTATGGCTAAACCCTATCTTGAACATGCCGGTAATGGCTTACACCTTCACACCAGTTTTTATGATGCTGACGGTAATAATATTTTTAACAGTAAAACCGCCGCTGACCCCGTCAATACAAGCGCTGACACGCTACTGCACGCTGTCGCCGGGCTATTGGCTTTAATGCCCGCATCGCTGTCTTTTTTAGCGCCCAACACCAATGCATTTAGGCGACTGCAACCTAACAACAATGTCCCCGTTAGCCCCAGCTGGGGTTATGAAAACCGCTCGGTGGCCGTTAGAGTGCCAGATTCAGATGCAAAGAATAAGCGTATCGAGTACCGTTTAGCCGGGGCAGATGCTAACCCCTACCTTGCGTTAGCGGTGATGTTGGCAGGAATTCATTCAGGTATTAAACAAAAGCTAATCCCTGGTGAGGCCACGCAAAACCTGGCAACCAAAGCGTTTGGCCTACCGACAGACTTGCTAGAGGCTTTGCGCGTTACCGAATCATCTAAAGTTTTAAAAGACTATTTAGGTGATGACTTTATCCCTATTTATTGTGCCCAAAAACGCAGCGAAGTGGCAAGTTTCGAAGCGGCTATTAGCGCGCGAGAATATGAGTGGTATTTATAAAATGAGTGTCGATAAGCGAACCAGTTTTGCAGCAGGGCTCACCTGCTTTTCTAATATCAGTGGATTTATGACCCTGCCACTGACCCGAGAGGTAGAGGCCGCAGACGTGTTTATCGTGGGCGTTCCTTATGATTTGGCAACAACTGGCAGGGCAGGCACCCGTGGTGGGCCTATGGCGATACGTCAGGCCAGTGGCCACATTCGCTGGGAAGAAAAACGCTGGCCTTGGGAGTTTGCTGTATATGATGAACTATGCGTGGCTGACTACGGCGATATAGATGCACCTGCGGGTAATCATGAGGCGATGTTGACTGAGATCCAAACGCACGTTGGCGGTTTAATTGAGGCGGGCAAAACCGTGTTAAGTTTTGGGGGTGATCACTTTATCACATTGCCACTGCTGCGTGCACACGCCAAACACCACGGCAAAATGGCGATGATTCATTTTGATGCGCACACCGACACCTATGAGGAGTACGATAGCATTTACAATCACGGCTGCATGTTCCACCACGCGCCGCTTGAAGGGCTTATCGATCCTGATAAAACCATCCAAATTGGCATACGCACTGAATACACCAAAGACAAGCACTTATTTGAAGTGATTAATGGTGCTGAGGCCAATGATCTATCGGCCGATGCCATTGTGACAAAAATTAAAGCCGTGGTGGGTAATACGCCGACCTATTTAACGTTTGATATTGATTGTCTTGATCCCGCTTATGCACCGGGTACGGGTACGCCAGTGCCCGGTGGACTCACCAGCGATAAGGCGTTAAAAATCATTCGGGGTTTGGCGGGGATTAATCTTGTGGGGATGGATGTAATGGAAGTATCGCCCCCTTATGATCATGCCGATATTACGGGATTAGCTGGGGCTACACTCGCGTTGGAGATGCTGCATGTGCTGGCAGTAAAGGGCAATGGATTGTTAAAAAAATGATTTGCATGTTTAAAAAAAGACGGGTGTTGCCACCCGCCCAAACTCGGTATGTTAGAGCGCTTTCACAGGGATAAAATCGCTCTGTAAAAACAATATCAATAAGCAGATTGCTTAGCCAGTGAGCACAGACTAATGGCCACAATTTTATCGGCAGTGGTCATGGCTATTTTAGCTATTTATGTTCGTGTCCGGCTACAATGTTAATTTTTAGTGTACGCCTCACATAAGCTAAAAAGACTAATAAATCAACTATTTACCTCGTCATTATAGGCCGACGTTTGCTTTGACTTTTGGCGGTTATTATGACAGATTAAAACCAGTTTTTTAAAAAGAGAGAGGAGTTCAACCGAATGAAAAAAAGCACGTTAACCCAGATTTTTTCTGCAACAAGTATCTTAGCCATATCCCTTTGTGTCTCAACCGCCACCCACGCCGCCGATGAGGCGCGTTCTCTTAATGTCTACAACTGGTCGGACTATATTGATGAGTCTATCCTCACAGACTTTACTAAAGAGACTGGCATCAAGGTCAATTACGATGTGTTCGATACTAACGAGCTATTAGAAACCAAACTACTCACCGGTGCGTCAGGTTTTGATGTAGTGGTGCCAAGCGCTAACTTTGTAACGCGCCAAATTGCCGCGGGCGCTTTTCAAAAGCTTGATAAAAGTAAACTCACTAACCTAGACAATGTTTGGGATAAAATTGCTAAAGCCACTGAAGTTTACGATCCGGGTGGGCAATATACCGTCAACTACCTTTGGGGCACGACTGGCATTGGTTATGTTAAAGAAAAAGTAACGGCCATTTTACCGGATGCACCGCTTAATTCATGGGATATGCTATTTGACCCTGCCGTGGCTGGAAAATTAGCTGAGTGCGGTATTTATTGGTTAGATGCGCCGACAGAAATGATTCCTGCTGCGATGCACTACCTAGGGCTTGATCCGGGTGATTTTAGTAAAGAGAATCTTGAAAAAGCAGAAGAGGCCGTTGCTAAGGTCCGTCCCTTTGTTAAGAAGTTTCATTCATCAGAGTTTATTAGTGGTTTAGCGAACGGCGATATTTGTGTGGCGGCAGGTTATTCAGGTGACGTACTTCAAGCGCGTGACCGTGCGGATGAGGCAAAAAATGGCAATACAGTGGTGTATACCATTCCTAAAGAAGGCGCGCAGATGTGGTTTGACCAGCTAGCGATTCCGATCGATGCTAAAAACAAAGCGGAAGCTTATGAGTTTATTAATTACTTATTGCGCCCTGAAGTGATTGCCAAGGCAAGTAACTATGTTAATTACGCCAATGGTAATATCACTTCACAAAAGTTTGTTGATAAGAGTGTGCTTGAAGATACGGCTATCTACCCCGATGAGGAAACCATGAAGGGTTTGTACGCCATCTTAAGTCCTGAAGGTAAGCAGCAGCGCCTAGTTAATCGCAGTTGGACTCGAATCAAAAGCGGTCAGTAACGCGCCATATCTTAAGGGGGAGTGAGTGGTAATGACGACAGAGGTGACACTTAATACAGTTCACGAGTCATGGAATGATGCGGGTGTAGCGCCGTTCATACAGTTTGAAAATGTGACCAAGCGCTATGGCGATTTTACCGCTATTGATAACTTAACCTTAGATATTTATGAAAAAGAGTTTTACGCACTATTGGGGCCTTCTGGGTGTGGCAAGACCACACTCTTAAGGCTTTTAGCCGGTTTTGAAAAAC
>ENA-ORXT01004819-ORXT01004819.1-marine-metagenome-genome-assembly--contig:-NODE-4819-length-13662-cov-8.907692_pt1 | contig 13662 bp, 4 predicted proteins | sample MGYA00237868_ERZ511482 | MGnify/ENA metagenome assembly ERZ511482 | reverse complement strand
CTTCGCCTTCGCCTGACGCTCGCGCGCCGCCTGCGCGTTCTGGTGGCGCTCGATCGGGTTCGGTTCGTACTGGCGATCCGCCCAGTAGGTGAACCGCTCGCCCGTGGTCCAGTCCTTCACGACCACGCCCGCGCAATCGGGCATCAGGTAGCCCGATGCGGACCGGTTGCCCTGACGCTTGCCGGGTGCTGGCAGTCGCTTCGCGGTGCTCGGCGCCGGTGGCTCGGGCGGCCAGTGCTCGAAGCCATCGGCCCGTGCCTGCTCGCCTGCCGCGCACCAAGTCGTCACCGCGTCGTGGATCGCGGTCGGACGGGGTATGCTCGTCGGGCGATGCCTGTCGCGTGCTGTACCTGCCGTCGACCGGGTGTGCAAACCCGGTCGGTCGGCCCCTCGGGGGGCGATCACGCTGCGGCCCCTCGTTCGATGTCGCCGCCGACAACGTGCCGGGCAAGCCACGCATCGAGATCAGCCCGCCGGTACAGAACCTTTCGGGCCGACAGGCGGACGTAGGGCGGTGGCTCCATCCGGTTGCGTCGAGCGCGCGTCATCCGCAGTTCGCGCAGGTACTCCGCCGAAAGACTCAGATACTTCGCCGCCTCAGCGGTCGTGAAGTTCTCTTTGCCTTCAAGATCGTGCGTTTCCGTACTGGTCATGGTTGGCCGTCATTGGGTGGGGACGGCTACCTATTATTCTCATGTGGCTGCGCTTGCCTAGATGACAATTCGACCTCGGGCCGCGATGTCACGGTGTCAGATCACTGGAGTACCGATCTGACACCCGCGACATTCCGTCAGTAACGAAGATCGCACAGCGCCGGGGCCACCTCGTCGCGAAACGCGATTGCGCGCTCGCGCAGCCGCTTGAACCTTGAGCGATTCGAGGAAGGTTCCCATCCGAACGCCCTCATGATCTGTGAGTCGTTCGGCTCTCTCTCGTCAACGCTGGCATCAAGGTACCGAAGCATCAGAACACCGTTTTTGCCGGGCAGGGATTCGGCTTTCTTCACGCGATCGATTGCGCCCATGTCAATCGCCGCCTGCTGCATGAAGGCAAGCTCTTCCCGGACAAAGGCAAGCTGGTACTCGATCGGCAGTGACAGGTCGAACGCGAAGTGTGCCAAGCGTTGTGGCAAGGATGAATCACCGGCACGCTCTGACTCGTAGTGGCGGCGACTCTTGAAAGAGCTGATTCCACCCACGGTCACCCGTCGGATGGTCTTAATCAGACCGGTCGGAAATAGGCTGTCAGGATTGTCTGACGTCATGCGCAACGCAGTTCGCATACCCGGCCAGTTGGTCGCCCACGGGGCTCCAGGCTTGCGATGACTCGCAAGGTTAGGACGATGCATATCGTCTGGCGGGCCTTCCGGATGCTGCCAATAGCCATCCCGTCGCCAGTTCGCACGGAATCCGTTTACTCTTTCCTCCTTTATTGACTCGCCCAAGAGCATCGCACGCGCCAGCATCTCGTCGTCAACGACGCGGCTACCATCCTCCTTTCGGGTTTCGAGTCCCAAGGCATCGAAGATCGATTCGAGGAAAAGCTTGATGTCCTCAGGTATCGGTTTGTCTCGTTCCTCACTATCGAGCAATAGCAAGTTGAGATCGGACATCGTCTGATACCAGTGGGTACGACGCGTGAACTCCCATGCCCACATGATCGCGTCGTCACGGTGGTCTGTGTACGCTGCCACGTCCTCGTAATCTGCTACTGGCTGCGCCGTTCTCCTGAAACAGACGGTAATGACCTCTGTTCTGACTTCCTCGTCATCCTCGATCATCAGACAGCGATCAGCCGACGAGTGTTCAGCATCGCCACCGCCGCCGCCTTTCTCTCCGGTGCCAAGTGCGCGTACCGGCGAGTGGTCGCTACATCCCGATGCCCCAGCAGCTCGCCGACATCGAACAGCGGCACACCAGCGCTCACGAGCTTCGAGGCGAAGTCGTGCCGAAGGTCATGGAAGCGAAAGTCGTCGATGCCGGCGCCGTCCATCAGCGCAGCCCAGGCGCGCCGTATGTGCCCGAACTCGCCGCCCGTCTTGTCGCTCACGAACACCAGCTCGACATCGGCATCCGCACCGGCACGCCATGACGTGAGCACGGCCATTGCCTCGTCGTTCAACGGCACTTCACGGGATCGCCTGTTCTTCGCGTACCTCGCGCGAACGATCACACGCCGGTGGCCGAAGTCCACCGCGTCCCACCGCAGCGTGAACACCTCACGGCGGCGCAGTCCGGTGTTGAGCGCGAGCAGTACCATGATCGGCAGGTAGTCGCGCACCCGCTCGGGCAGCAGCGGCAGGTGCCGGGCGGCGCGCCAGCGGTTGCCGTTCTCGCGCTCGGCTTGCAGGCGCGCGGTGCGGTCGGTCAGGGCACGGCGTAGACGCACCTCCTCGTCATCGACAAGGTACCGAATCCGCTCCTCGGCCTCGCCATCCCGATCGAACGGGCGAAACCCTTCGAGCGCGTGGGGGGCGGCAAGCAGGCGCCGAGTAACAGCGAAGGTCAGTACCGCCTTCACGTCCTGCACGTCTCGATGCACGCTCGCCTCGGTGATCGCCTTCCGCGCCCGCCCGGTGATGCCGTGGACGGCGCGCCCGGCAACGCGATCGTGCGCCCATGCCTGAACCCGCGCGGCGGTGATGTCGCCCACCGGCAGCTCGAACCAGTGCCCGACGTTCGCTTCGAGCCGTTGAAGCTGCGCATCAGGGTTGCGTGGGCGTCCACGGCGCGACGGATCGGCGAACGGGCCGCGCACGATCGCGCCCAGCGTGGACGCCTGCCGCTGGGACTCCTCGGCGGCCTGCTCCTCCTGCGCCGCCTTCGCCTCGGCCGCACGTCGGCGCTTCTCGCACGATGGACACGGCCCGGTCACCACGGCCGCAAGCGTCAGGCGTGCATCGTCTCGCGCCTGCGTCGCTGACAGCGTGTCGGTGGTGCCCAGCCGGCGGTAGTGCTGCCCTGCCCCTTCCGGGCACCTGAACCGGGCGTAGTAGGTGCGCGTGCGGCTCGGTATCGGCTGGCAGCGGACCAGAAAGCCAGGTAGCTCGTCGTCGTGGTGGTCGATGACGGCATCGGCGTTCGCGAGTGTCGCGACGGTGCGGTGAGTGAGCTTCATGCGGGGCCTCGGTTGAGCCGGCCGCGCGTCCCTCGACGCTCGTATAGCGCACATATAGCGCAGCCGTAGCACACGCTATACTACGCGACGACACCACCAGACTACGCAAAGCGTCGTGAAATGCTCACACTATCAGTGCCTTGCAAGCCGACTAGCGTTCTTCACCGTTGTGCAGCGTATGCCGACGTAGGCGCCTGATTCGCCTTCGGGAGGCAGGGGCCAGAGGTTCAAATCCTCTCATCCCGACCATTTCTTGCCGGTGCCGCGTGACGTTCACCGCCGCCCCATACCGAATCCGATCCGGATTCGATGTCCGGCGATCACGGTTGCCTCGCCAGTTCCGACCCACCGCAGCCTTCAGGCACTCTTCTTCCGGTATTCCGTCCGTTGCCGGACGAGAAAGGCGGTCGTCTCCTCGGCCGAGTGCGGCCGGCTGATGAGATAGCCCTGCACCTCGTCGCACCCCATGGCGGCGAGCGTTTCCAGCTCGTCGTTGGTCTCCACCCCTTCGGCGACGACGCGCAGGCCCAGCGTGTGCGCCATCGACACGATGGAGCGGATCATCGCCTCGTCGCGCTCGCCTCGTGCCATGCCGACGATGAAGGAGCGATCGATCTTGATCGTGTCGAGCGGGAGTTGCGCCAGTAGCGTGAGCGAGGTGTAGCCGGTTCCGAAGTCGTCCAGCGAGACGTGCACACCGGCCGCCCTGAGCGTGTCGAGCGCCTGGCGCGCCTCGTCCATCCGATCGATCACCGAGGTTTCGGTGAGTTCGATCTCGAGCTGGCGACCGGGCACTCCGGCGGCTTCGAGCGCGGCCAGCATGTCGGGGACCAGCGATGCGGCGCGAAGCTGCATGGGCGAGATGTTGATCGACACGCGCAGCTCGTCGAACCCCAGTTCCCGCCACAGCCGGATGCATTCCATCACGCGCCCGAGCACGAAGCTGGACAGACGGTCGATCATGCCGTTCGCCTCGGCGATGGGGATGAAGACCTCCGGGGAGACGAAGCCGCGGCGTTCGTGCCGCCATCGCAGCAGGGCTTCCGCACCGGTCACGCGTCGCTGCGCCAGATCGAACTTGGGCTGGAACCAGGTCTCCAGATCACCGTTCTCCAGCGCTTCGTGCAGGTCCGCCTCCAGGCGGATGTACTCGTTCGACTGGTCGTCCAGCGCCTTGGAGGCAAAATGGTGCGAGAACTTCTCCGGTTTCGATGCGGCTATCAGCCGAGCCTCCCCGGCGTGATCGAGCAGCGTCGCCGCGTCCTCGTCGCCGACATCGGACAAGGCGATGCCGACCCCGATACCGAGGTAGACGCGGCTGTCACCGACCAGGAAGGGATGGGAGAGACACCGCTTGAGGCGGGTGATGACGATCATCACGCCTGCCGCATCGAGCAGCTCGGTCACCAGCACGCCGTACTCGTTGGAGGCAACGCGCGACAGGCCGTTCGCCCCCGCTATCGGCGAGACCACGTCGGTGGTTCTCAGCCCCTCCTGCAGGCGCTGCACGAAGGCGACGACCAGCGCATCGGCCGCGGCGTGCCCGAACGTGGCGACGATGCGCTCGAAGTCGCTCAGTTCCAGCGACAGCACGCTGACACGCGTGCCGTGGCGCGTGCCGCGTGTCAGCTCCGTAGCCAGCCGTTGCAGGAACAGCACGCTCATCGGTGCGCCGGTCAGCGCGTCGAACTCGCGCAACACCTGCAGATCGCGATCGCGCTCGTCCAGGCGTCGCTCGGCATCCACCAGCCGGGCCTTGATGGTGTCGTCGTCGACCGGTGGCGCATCGGCAGACACGGCCCCTTCGGCACCGCCTCCCGACACCGCCTCGCCGACGATCTCCACCCGGTTGCGACCGTTCTGCTTGGCCTGGTACAGCGCCCGGTCGGCGGCATCGATCAATGCCGGGCCGTCCTCGGGTTCGCAGGTCAGGTCCGAGATCCCGAAGCTCGACGCCAGCCGCGGGACGGCCAGCCGATCACCGACCGCCAGCGCAACGACGGCGATTCGCGCCCGTTCGGCCACCTCGGCGGCCTGCGCCGCGCTCAGCCCGGGCAGCACGACCACGAACTCCTCCCCCCCGTAGCGTCCCACGAGATCCTCGTCCCGACACACCATCTCCAGCGTCGCGGCAACCGCCCGGATCACGTCGTCGCCCACGCCGTGACCGTAGGTGTCGTTGACGGACTTGAAATGATCGATGTCGCTCATGATGCAGGCGAGCGGGTACCCGTCGCGACGCGCCCGCACGAGTTCGGACTCGATGCGCTCCATCAGGGTCCGTCGGTTGGCCACACCGGTCAGCGGATCCGTGGTGGCAAGTATCTCCAGCTCGCGGTTCTTGCGGTTGATGGCCTCCTGCGAGCGCCGGATGTCCTGCAGCGCCACGGCGAGTTCCTGGTTCTTGCGCTCGATCGAGGTCAGGTCATCGAGCGTGACCAGCACCCCCTGCAGACCGGCGGCATCGTCGCCCACGAACACGCAACTGACCGAGTAGATCCGATTCTCGCCGGCGGGGCCGAGCAGCTCCAGCGATTGATCGGACAGCGCCAGCCCGCTGTGCAGGGTGGTCCGCCACGGCGCCTGCCACTGATCGGGCGCCTTCCAGGGCAACTCGTCGAGCGTGTGCCCCATGAGCGTGCCGAGCGTGCCGCCGGCGATCCGCTCGGCGGCACGGTTGGCGGTCACGATGCGGCAGTTGGCGTCGAGCACCACGATGCCGGCGCTGAACAGGTTCAGTGCCGAGTCCACCCGTCCGGGAACCGCGCGACCCGGGTCCAGCTGCACCAGGACGCGCTGGAGGAAGAACGCGAACGCCAGGAACAGGCCGAGTGCCACGCTGGCGAACCACACCAGATCGCGCGCCAGCCATCGATCCGGTTCGAACAGCACGCGCAGCTCGCCCCACGGCCGCTCGTTCTCGTAGATCGGCACGACCATCCGCACCGCGGCACCCGGTGCGTCGAACCTCGCCTGCTCGCCGTAGGTGCCGATGACCGGTCCGTCGGTGCGCTGCAGCACGGCGGCCACGGCATCGTCGTTGCGCACCACGAACCGGCCGACGGTGAACTGGACCGCCGCTGCATCGTCGACCCCGATCAGCGTCGACAGGTGCACGGCCAACGTCTCCACCACCATCTTGCGCGACTCGTTGACCCGTTCGCGCGAATGGGTGCGCAACCCGAACAGGTCGACGACCAGCAGCACGCTGATCGCCAGCACGGCAAGGCTGGATCCGAGCGACACCCACCGGGGCACGCCGGGCCACAGGGCACGAAGCCGTACTAGCAGGCGGAAGACGGCACTAGGCACGGTGCCCTCCACGAGGCCTGGCGGATGTTCCGGTCGCGGCGTCCGGTGCCGCAGGATCGTCCCCCTCGTCCCCCTCGTCCCCCTCGTCCTTCGCGTCGGACGAGTCGGTCAGCCTCGCCCCGCCGGACAGGATCGGCACCGGATCCAGCGGCCGCCACAACGGCGCGCTGGTGAGCGCGGTCGCCAGTACCGCTCCGGAGCTCAGCAACCAGGCCGCGGCCCCCGCAGCCAGCGCCGTGCCCGCGACGGTCACGCCCATGCGCGCGAGCTGCTCGCGCACCTGCGCCTGCCGTTCGTCATCGTCCGCACCCTGCAACAGCGCATCGAGCGCACCGAACAGCTCCGACGACAGGGGAACCACGAAGCTCTGCGTGTCGATACCGGATACCAGGGCGACTTCGACACCCCCGTCCGACAGCTCGAGCAGCATCTCCAGCACGGTGCGGGAATCCGGACCTTGCTCGCGCACGACCGTGCCGTCGGTTCGTCCGGTGGTGTCGGGCCCCGTCATGAGTTGCACGGGGCCGATGCCCGGCAACCCTCGGAACGCGGCCTCCACGGGACCGATCGAGCGTGCCGGCTCCGTCGGTGGCGGCTCGGTGGACGCGGACCCGACGTCCGCCTCGGCCGGCACCGATCGCGGGCCCGACGGCACCTGGCCGGACTCGGGGCGCTCGACCATCGCGTTCGGGGGGAGCGGAGCATCGGGCACGGATGGTGGCGCCATGACGCCGAGCACGACGACGCCATCGGCGAACAGGTTGCCGCGATCGTAGACCCGCACGAACAGCTCGTAGGTTCCGGACGGGACACCGTCCACCACCAGCCATCCATCGGGCGTGATCGTCAGCGAACCCGGGACGAGATCGCCATCGCCCGACACCAGCTCGAACCGGAGCTCGTCGCCGGCGTCGCCGTCGAAGGCCGACAGCCTGCCGACCGCGCCGGCAAACCCCTGCTCGGTGGCGAAGCGGCCGAACGGCGCTGCCGGAGCCTCGTTCGCATCACGCGCGGTGATCACCAGCGGGACGACCCGCTCGGCTCCCAGCTCGTCGCGCACACCGATCTGGAGTTCGTAGCGATTGTCGCCGTTCGCATCGAGCGGGGCCTCGAAGTCCAGCGGCGCGATGGCGGACAGGCTGCCGGTGGTCTCGTCGATCGTGAACAGCGCGGCATCCTCGCCGCCGAGCGAGAACAGGATGCCATCCCCCTCGACATCGGATGCGACGACCTCGCCCACGAAGGCCGAGTTCTCGACCACGCTGACGGCGCCCGACGCCACCGTCGGCGCGTCGATGACACCGGGCCTGCCGACCGGTGCCGCCGGGTTGGCAGCGCCGAGGCGAGGCGGATCGTTGACCGCAGCCACGTCGATGTCGACGCGTGCCACCGCTCGCTGTCCGCCGGCGTCCTCGACCGTGTAGTCGAAATCGTCCGCACCGTTGAAGTCCTCGACCGGACGGTACAACAGCGTCCCCTTCCCCAGCTGGACCAGCGAACCGTGCGACGGCTGGACGAACGACACCAGTCGCAGCGGCTCGCCTTCCGGATCGAGATCGTTGGCCAGCAGATCGCGGGCGACGTCGATGATCAGCCCGGTGTCTTCGCTGGCCGCGAGGCGGTCGGCCCGGGCGACGGGCGAGGCGTCGGCGTTCAGCAGGTCGATGAACACGCGCACCGGTGCCGAGCGCGCGATGCCGTCGCTGACCGATACCTCGATGCTGTGCTCGGCTCGCTCGGCACGATCGAAGCTTGCCGCGTCGGCGACGCTGAGAACGCCGGTGTCGGCATCGATGCGAAAGCCGGTGGCATCGGGTCCACCGACGATCCGCCAGTCGCCCGCGTTGCCGACACTGTCGGCATCGAAGAACGCCACGCGGCCGACGATCGTGCCCGCTCCGGCGCGCTCGTCGAGCGCGAAACGCTGCCCGGCATCGATCGACGGTGGCGTGTCGTTGACGTCGATGATCTGCACCGTTACTGCCTGCGAGCTGACCGCTCCGGCGGCATCGCGCACGGTGATGACCAGCTCGTGGACATTGTCCCGATCGGCATCCGCGGGCGCCTCGACGTCCGGCGCGGCAGCGAACCTCAGCACACCGCTCGAACCATCGATGGAGAACAGGTTCCGGTCGGCACCACCGGTGATGGTGTAGGTCGCGGTGTCGCCAGCGTCCTCGTCGGTGCTGGTGACCGTGAAGGCGATCGTCTGGTTTTCCGACACGCTCACGCTCGAAGCCGAGTCGATCAGCGGTGCATCGTTCACGTTGCTGAACGTGATCGAGGCGGCCGCTGCAGCGGTGGTCAGAACACCGTCGCTGACCGACACCGAGTAGGCCGGCGCAGTCTCGCCGCCGTCGTGAACGAACCGCACGTTCCCGTCGTTGACCTGCTGTTGCGTGAAGTTCGCGATCGCGACGCCTGCGTTCGCCGCTTCCTCGAACCGTCCACTGCTGATTCCAGACACCGTGAACACCAACGTGTTGTCGGCCGTATCACTATCGGTCGCCGAGAGTTCACCGGTGGTGAGTACCACCGTTGCACCTTCGCCGATCGTCAGCGCGTTGTTTACCAGCAACGGCGCATCGTTGACCGCCGTGACACTCAGCGACACCGTGGCGGCGTTCGAGACCGCACCGGTGGCATCCGCGATCGTGTAGGTGAAGGCGTCCGAGCCGGTCTCGGAGCCGTCGTGGGTGTAGTCGACCGTGCCGTCGCCGTTCAAACTGAGCGAGCCGTTCGTCGGATCCGACACGATCACGATGCTGGTCAGATCGAGCGCAACGTCCGCGTCGGTGTCGTTGCCGGCCAGGTTCACCGTTGCCGTTCCACCCTCGGCAACGCTATCCGAGTCAGCCACCGCGACCGGCGCATCGTTCACCGCCGTGACGCTCAGCGACACCGTGGCGGTGTTCGACACCGCGCCGGTCGCATCCGCGATCGTGTAGGTGAAGCCGTCCGAGCTGGTCTCGGATCCGTCGTGGGCGTAGTCCACGGTACCGTCGCCGTTGAGCGTCACCGATCCGTTCGTCGGCCCCGACACGATCACGATGCTGGTCAGGTCCAACCCGTCGTCCGCGTCGGTATCGTTCGCCGCCAGGTCGACCGTTGCCGTTCCACCCTCGGCAACGCTATCCATGTCAGCGATAGCCACCGGCGCATCGTTCACCGCCGTCACGCTCAGCGACACCGTGGCGGTGTTCGACACCGCGCCAGTGGCATCCGCGATCGTGTAGGTGAAGGAGTCCGAGCTGGTCTCGGAACCGTCGTGGGTGTAGTCGACCGTGCCGTCGCCGTTCAGGCTGAGCGAGCCGTTCGTCGGACCGGACACGATCACGATGCTCGTCACGTCCAGCCCATCGTCCGCATCGATGTCGTTCCCGGCCAGGTTCACCCTCACCGTTCCGCCCTCGGCAACGCCACCCACGTCAGCCACCGCCACCGGCGTATCGTTCACCGCTGTCATGCTCAGCGACACCGTGGCGGCGTTCGACACCGCGCCGATCGTATCCGCGACCGTGTAGCTGAAGCTGTCCGAGCTGGTCTCGGATCCGTCGTGGGCGTAGGCGACCGTACCGTCACCGTTGAGCACTACCGATCCATTGGCAGGACCCGACACGATCGCGATGCTCGTCAGGTCCAGCGCATCATCCGCGTCGGTGTCGTTGCCGGCCAGATCGACTGTCACCGTCGACCCTTCGGACACGATCGCGGCATCGGCTACCGCGACCGGCGCATCGTTCGCCGCCGTGACGCTCAGCGATACCGTGGCAGTGTTCGAGACCGCCCCGGTGGCATCCTGGATCGTGTAGGCGAAGGAGTCCGACGTCGTCTCGGATCCGTCATGGGCGTAGTCGACCGTGCCGTCACCGTTGAGCGTCACCGACCCATTGGCAGGACCCGACACGATCACGATGCTGGTCAGGTCCAGCGCATCATCCGCGTCGGTGTCGTTGTCAGCCAGGTTCACCGTTACCGTCGACCCTTCAACCACGGTCGCGGCATCGACCACCGCCACCGGTGCATCGTTCACCGCCGTGATCGTCACCGTCGTGTCACCCATCGCCGTCAGGGCTCCACCGCTCCCCTGCTCGCCCATGTTCCCGTCGCTGAACACCCACCCGATCTGAACGCTGGGCGGTGGGGCCTCACTGACGTTCACGTACGCGATACCGCTCAGCGTCTCGTTGATCCGCTCCTGGCTCGCCGAAGAGCCGAAATCGAGCTGCAACGTCCCCCCACTGTTGATCGTCACCGTCCCGATCGTGGTGCCCGCCACGCTCAGGGCTGCTCCTTCGCTCAACGCCCCCAGCGTGCCGCTCGCGCTGAAGACATCCTCTGCATCAGCGCCCCCGTCGCGCGCCAACGTCAGGGTGGTACCGGCGTAGTCGTCTTCGGCCAGATCGGCGTCGAACACGTACACGTCCCCGTCCAGCACCACCGCTGTACCGCCCTCGACGAAGGTCGGCGCACCGTCGAGCTCGCCCGAGCGCACCGCGCTGTCCGGCACCCCGCTCGTGTCGAACGTCATCACCGCCGTGCCGTCGACGTCGGAGGTGTAGCCGCCCATCACGATCCGCCCGTCGGGCGCGAGTGCGAACGCGTAGGCCTCGTTCCAGTAGTCCCCCAGCACCGGGTAGACCACCCCGTCCTCGCCGAAGTCGGCGTCGCGCGAGCCGTCGAGCCCGTAGCGGGCGAGCACCCAGTCACTCTGGCCCTTGCCGAGGTCCATGTATCCGCCGACCACCAGTCGACCGTCCGCCTGCTGGGCGATGCCGGCGATGTTGCCCCAGTTGCCCCCGAAGGACTCCACGAGGTGGCCGTCGCCGGCGAAGCTCGTGTCGAGCGTGCCGTTGCTGTCGAAGCGCGTCAGTCCCCAGTGCCACCAGTCCCACTGACGTCCGGCAACGACGATGCTGCCATCGGCCTGCACCAGCACATCGGTCACGTCGGCGACCCCGGAGCTGCTGAAACCCGTGCTCGTGATCCCGGACACGCCAAAGCCGGTATCGAGGCTGCCGTCGGTGTTCAGCCGCGCTACGTAGGCATCTTGGACCGGGCCGACATCCTGCTCGCCGGTCACCACCAGACGCCCGTCGCCCTGGATCGCCAGGGCGGTGGCGTCATCGTAGCCACTGCCCTGCACTGCAAGCGTGACCACCCCTGCGGTGCCGAAGCCCGCATCGAGACTGCCGTCCGTGTTCAGTCGCACCACGATCGAGTCGCGCCCGTCCCCCCCGGCGGCCACGATCTTGCCGTCCCCCTGCACCGCGAGCGCGAAGAACCGATCGTTGCCGCTCGCGTAGCTCACCGTACCGTCCGTGCCGAAGCCGGTATCGAGCGTGCCGTCGGCCAGGTAGCGCGAGATCACCGCATCGTTGTCGCTGCCGTTGTGGAGCGAGCCTGCCACCAGCAGCGCCCCGTCCGCCTGAACCGCCAGGGCGAACCCGTAGTCGGCGGCGCTGCTCCAGCCCGAGACCACGCGACCCTCGACACCGAACCCGGTGTCGACGCTGCCGTCGGCGGCGAACTTCGTGAGTACGTGAGCGTAGTCGCCGTCGACCTGGGGCGAACTCAGCACTACGGTGCTGCCGTCGGGCAGGGCCACCAGGGCCTTTTGGTAGTAGTCGTTGGTGGTGTCGCCTGGACTGGGGAAGACGGACAGCCCCGCCTGGGGGGAGCCGAACGTGGGGGCGTCGTTGATCGCCGTGCTGGCGGCGTAAGCCTTGATCGTGCCGCTGCCGAACGCGGCGGAGCCGCCATTGGTCGTGGTGTCGGCGGTGTCCCCGGCGGTGCCGCTGGTCCGGTCCCAGGCGCGGAAGGTGATGCTGGCCGTCTCGGCCACGCCAGCCTGCGGCTGGAAGCGGATCAGGTCGTTCGCCCCGAGCAGCAGGGCGTCGCTGGCGGTGTGATACCACAGGTTGCGCCAGCTCGTGCCGCCGTCGATCGAGTACTGGATCGTGCTGTTCGGACGGCTCGGACCGACCGAGGTGATGGCGATGCCCTCGATCGCCCCGGCGTCGACGTCCTGGATCAGATCGCCGCCGACGCTCGCGATCAGCGATGCGACCGTCTGGCCGGAGCCGTTCGCCCCGTCCTCGGTGAGGGTGTCGAGGTAGGGCACCGCGACGACGGTGATGTTGTCGAGGTAGCCGTCGATGCCGACGCTCGAGGGGGAGACGTCGGTGAAGCCGAGCGTGGTGCTCGTCGAGTCGGCGGTGAACGTGTAGGTACGGGTGAAGACGCCGGTGTTCGCCGTCGAGGTGCCGTGGGTCACGTCGAGCAGGGTCGCTGCGCCGTCGACACGAACGTCGAAGGTCTGCCGAGCGCTGGCCGAGTCGTCGCGAGTGGAGACGGTGAGCGAGTAGACCTTCCCGGAAACCGTTGCGAAGCTCTGGGAGAGGGAGTGCGGCCCGATCGCGTCACCCGCGCCGAAGCGCGCCTCGCCACCGAGCACGTCCACCGTGCCGCCCGTGCTCCAGCCGCTCAGGTCGCCGCCGGCGAAGTCGCCGTTGGTCACGAGGCTGGCGGGCGGCACGATCGTCGGGGCGTCGTTCACCGCCGTGAAGGTGATGCCGGCCGCCGACGGGCCGTCGCTGAGCGAACCATCATCGATCCTGATCGAATAGGCCGGCGCCGTCTCCCCGCCGTTGTGCACGAACCGCACGACACCGTCGATGATCTGCTGCTGGGTGAAGCTGGTGATCGCCACACCAGGCGTGGCAACGAGCTCGAACCGACCGCCGGTCACGCCAGAGGTGACGAAGACCAGGGTTGTATCGTCAGTATCGACATCGGTGGCCGACAGCTCGGCGCCGGAAATCACCGTCGCCGCCTGTTCGACGATCGTCAACACGTTGTTCACCAGCACCGGCGCATCGTTCACCGCCGTGACGCTCAGCGACACCGTGGCGGCGTTGGAGACCGCGCCGGTGGCATCCGCGATCGTGTAGGTGAAGCTGTCCGAGCCGGTCTCGGAGCCGTCGTGGGCGTAATCGACCGTCCCGTCGCCGTTCAGGCTGAGCGAGCCGTTCGTCGGACCGGACACGATCACGATGCTGGTCAGGTCCAGCGCATCATCCGCATCGGTATCGTTCCCGGCCAGGTCCACCCTCACCGTTCCACCTTCGGCAACGCCATCCACGTCAGCCACCGCCACCGGCGCATCGTTCACCGCCGTGACGCTCAGCGACACCGTGGCGGCGTTGGAGACCGCGCCGGTGGCATCCGCGA